>Ga0224506_10002904_pt1 | contig 11526 bp, 10 predicted proteins | sample SF_Jan12_sed_USG_2_FD_169108 | JGI IMG/M metagenome (GOLD analysis project Ga0224506, IMG submission 169108) | Sediment microbial communities from San Francisco Bay, California, United States - SF_Jan12_sed_USGS_8_1 | ecosystem: Environmental > Aquatic > Marine > Sediment | place: USA...
AAGAAATTCTGGAGCGGTGAAGAAACCCGTAGGAACGGGGATGAACTGTTCCGGGTAAAGGTCGTCGGTTCAAATCCGGCCGGCCCCACCACAAGCCGAACCGGCCCCGCCCGCGCGAAGATCTTCGGCACACTGTGGGAGCTGAAGAAGCGGGGCTACTGCGACATCACCTTGAAGACGAAAGGCGAACGCCTGAGGTTTCTGGCAAGGCACGTGGACCTGGATGACCCGGAGGCTGTGAAAGGGTTCATCGCAGAACAAACAAGCTGGTCCAATGGCTACAAACAGAGCGTAGCATACGCTTACGACAACTATGTGAAAACCAACGGCTTGCATTGGACTCTGCCACACTTCCGAGTGGAAGATAAACTGCCCAAGATTCCAACCGAGGAAAAAATCAACCAGATAATCGTAAGGGCCAGAGGCAAATATGTCCTGGTTTTCAGCATCCTCCGGGACACCGGCATGAGGCCCATCGAACTCGAAAGGACCAAAGTTAGAGACATAGACTTGGATACAGGAGTTATCACCGTCCGCACGGCGAAAGGCGGCTTAGGACGATCACTGAAGGTGAAGACGCAGACGCTGGCCATGCTGAAGGAATACCTCGGGAAGCACGGCTTCGGGCTGAACGACCAGCCTTTTCCGAAGAGGAAGAAGATGACGGGGCGCTGGGTCAGGCTGAGGAACACGGTCGCGGGGAAGCTGAAGGACGCCTCTTTCAGGGCGATCAGGCTCTACGACCTGAGGCACTTCGTCGGGACGACGACCTACCACAGGACCAAGGACATAGTCTACACCCAGAGGGTGCTGGGGCACAGGAGCCTGAAGAACACGATGAGGTATGTCCAACTGATAGACTTTGAAGAAGATGAGTTTACTTCTGCGGTAGCTAGGAACTTACAGGAAGCTTGCCAACTGATAGAAGTTGGCTTCGAATACGTAACAGAAATAGACGGTGCAAAACTATTCAGGAAAAGAAAGTAGCTTTGTGCACCTACCATGCATGCATGCGATTCGCATACGCCCTGCCCGGTTTCTTCCCGCCCCCCTGCGCAGGACTTAGTTAGAGCAAATAACATGTTAACGCGCACGCGATGCAAACAGTTGGAGAGCTTTTTGAAAACCTAGGGGAAAAACCAGGGAGCTAAGTGAAAACATCGACCTGTATCACAAACTGATACTCTCAAGAATGAAACCTACGAAAGACGAGTAATATCCAGTTCTGTGCGCATGCATGCAAAAAACGACTTGCGCGCGTGTATGAAACAAGAAAACGTTTGTATACCACCTGTTGAAACATTGTTATATAGTCAGGTGATTTTATTGGCTGAAAAATGGGATGGAGTGGCATTTCTGAAAAATCGTATTGAAGCAATAGACCAACAATGGGTTGAAAATGTTCGGAAGACCAAATTCTTTCGAGTGGGTGCCTTTAATCTTCCCCACATGGAACCACAATTGAGACAGGTATATATGGATACTTATTTTATCACAATGATGGGTTTTTGGAATGTTTCCATAATAATGCAAGGTGTGTTGTTGGAAACTTTGGTCAAAGAGATAATATTTGCAAAAGAGAAGAAAGAGTTCCAAAAGCCTTTTGGTGACGCCATTGATAGGTGTGAAAAGAAAGGTTACCTAAGCGATGAAGAGATCAGATTTTTGAGGCGATTCAAGGACGAGATTAGGAACCCCTATCAACATGTAGATGTCAAGAAGATAGTTGGAGAAAGCAAAGTTCGTGCATGGAAGATCTCGCTTAAAAAGGGCAAAGTAGCGGAGTCATTACTTAAAGGGGTCGAAAAAGTGTTTAGAGAAGATGCTGGCCATGGCGAGTTGAAAGGTTATGAAGATATGAGACCCGTTGGAGTAGTCATTAAAGATGAGATTGACAGACGATTGGCATTGCCTCTTTTCGGTCAAGTTGAAAAATTAGTTAGAAGTTTGTCAACAAAACATTTCAAGGTATAACAAGGCGCGCGCGTTAGACTCACTTTCCTTTGTCCCAGTAATTCATGCATGCATGCTTGCTATATCCACACAAAGTTCACACGAAACCCTTCCAGACCCCCGCACACAAACCTTCATGTTGACAAACCTAGTGGTAATCTTTTCTATTGTTAGTCTAGCTTTTCTTTTTGCGTCAAGAACAGAATTTGCATCGCATGTGCAAGAATTGTGCTAGAAGCACGCCTAATCATGCATGCGCGAACGACACATTATAATTTATAATACTTTTTCTAAATTCACAAACTATATTTCTAATTTCTTGAATATTCCAGAAAGGTTGAGCAATTGAGACTATCAGAATTTATGCACATGCATAAAGGCGTAATCATCGTTCTCGGATTAATCATCGTTGTGGCAGTTGGATACATCGCAGTTAATCCCAATATAATTGGATTACCTACGCAAATAAGAATCATGGACGGAACTTGGGAAGATATAACCTTTCATGGACACGAATATCGGATTCTAGTAGAAAAAAGTGAACCAGTTACGTTTGCTAATTTTTCTTCAAGTAATTCTTCTTCATGGATTTTGTATATTTTCCTTACTGAAGGCTGGGATTTCCCAAGAATTGGAGATGGAACATATCCAAATATCAAAGAAGGAGACATTATCTTCTACAAAGGTGTGAACATTAAAGTCAACAATATCGATGACTATAGTGTAACATTGTTGGTTAGTTGGGGAGAATGATGTTTCGCGTGCGTCTTTCCATTAACCGTTAACCGTTGTCCGTGGTGGTGGTGGGTGGTGGGTCAAATTTTAACCGCCAAAAGCGTGCGCTCAGGAGTTAGCCACAGCCCGCAACCAACACACTCGTAAACTCCCGGGGTGCCTCGGACCCAGCCCGCTGTATTTTGGGATGTTGCCCAAGGGTGTCTGCGGGTTCCGCGTGGAGGGATATACCTGCAGACACATCAACAATGGTAGTTGCATTGAGTCAAATTTCCGGGGAAAACAGCATTAAGTAAAATGGGGGCCCCAAACTAGAAACCAAATGGAAAGGCCGCGGATTTTGACGCGCGCGCACACGCGAAACAGCTAAAGTGCCCACTTAGATAATTTAATAAATACTTGGAAATAAGTAGCATTTGTAGTTTAGACGTGTAGGTTGGTCTTGGGTTTTGGTCGAAGAAGCTCTTGTTTTTTGGGTCGGAGCGGCGATATTCGGATTCACCTCATTGATGTTTGCTGCATTAGAAAAGCGAGGACATGGTGGCGAAATGGTTTTCGGATCCAATATCTTTGTAAGTTTTATCACAACGATCTCGTACGTAGTCATGGCTTTGGCGTTAGGTACTACAATTGCAGAGAATGGACAACCAATCTATTGGACAAGATGGCTTTTCTACATCGCCAGTTGTAGCATACTAACCCTGGACATCGCCTTCATCGCACGAAAGCCAGCTTCCAAAAAGGTTGAAGTCGCGTTATTCACTGGACTTACAATGTTCTGCGGTTTCTTGGCAAGCATAATTGTCACGGCTGATCGTTGGTGGTTCTTTGCTCTAAGTACGGCCGCTTATTTCGGCGTGCTCTACACACTATCTAAACGATTAGGAGATGAGAGCGTCAACGTAACCTCCATAATGTGGTTTGTGATGGTAACTTGGTCTCTGTTTCCAGTAGTTTGGGTGCTTGCGCCAACTGGCTTTGGAGTTCTCACGACATTTGTTGAGGCTATACTCTATCTTGCACTCGACCTAATAACCAAGGTAGCTTTCGGCTTGTATATTTCAGCACGACAGGACATTGGCAAGTAACAATCATAATCAAGCGCGCGCATGAATACTGTGCAAGTTTAGCATCCGACCTACATCGCTAAAATACATCTTGCTAGTAACCAAAACACAGTTATAACCTCTGCATTCTACATTACTTTATGGTCAAAGAAGTGAAATATAGCCTCATCAAAAAACTAGACAATGTGGAAATCAGGCTCTACAACAGCTTGATAATCGCCAAAGTTGACGGTTATGGTGATGCAGGCTTTAACCTTCTCTTCAACTATATCACAGGCAACAATACTCAAAAAACCACTTTAGAAATGACTTCACCCGTAATATCACAAAACATTGAAATGACTGCTCCCGTCCTATCAGAAAAAGACTCGATAGCATTCGTTATGCCTGAAAAATACACCTTGGAAACAACACCAAAACCTAATGATGAACGAATCAAAATCCAACAAATCCCAGAAAGATATGTAGCCGCACTAAGATTCAGCGGTCGCTGGACACCTTCAAATTTCGCAAAAAAATCAAAACAACTATTAAAAGAACTACAAACAGCAAAAATAAAAACAAGAGGAAACATTTTTGCAATGCGTTACAGCGGACCCTTCACACCATGGTTCATGCGGAAAAACGAAGTAGCAACAGAAGTCCAACTCACCTAGAACTCTATACCTGCGCGTTCGATTTGGGTATGTGTGGGTGGTTAATTTTCAATCACTTACACTAGCTGGCATGCGTACGCAGGGCTGAAAAAACATATTGGTAGCGCGCACTTTTCTTGAACACAAGTATCTTAGCGATACTGTGCATGCAGATCGCAAGTCATAAAAGCAGTCTCATACAGACTTTAGGAACATGAATAGAACAGAAAGATTAGAGAATATTGCGAAATCACCGATTTCATTTGGCTATCTTAGAAAGTTCAACATGGGAGCAGGCATTCTTCATTTTGCTCAAGGAATAGTTATGGTAGCTCTTGGGCTTTCTAAAGCCTACAACCGTGACATATTCACTTTCTATTTGAAGTTCAACATAGTGAGCACTGACCCGCCCGTTATCCAAGTTGGGCCAGACCCTAAAATCCTGCTGACAATAGGCTACATAGGAGTCGTGGCCGCTCTCTTTCCCCTAATCTCTGCAATAGCACATTTCACAATCGCGTTTGCGAAGAACAATGCCTACAATGAAAATCTGAAAAAGGGCATGAACCCATACAGATGGTACGAATATGCCCTTTCAAGCTCAATAATGATATTCCTCATCGCTTCGTTCGTAGGAGTGTGGGAGCTATGGTCACTCGTGATGATATTTGTCTTGAACGCAATGATGATAATGTTCGGATATCTTATGGAGAAAATCAATCAGTACACTGAAAAGACTGATTGGTCATCATTCATCCTTGGATGCATTTCAGGCGGAACACCCTGGATAGCGATATACGCTTATTTCATCGCAGCCATAAGCAGCGTGTCGCAGAACGTTCCCACATTTGTGTACCTGATACTGTTCATCTACTTCATTCTGTTCAACATCTTCGCAGTCAACATGGTGTTGCAATACAAAGGCATCGGAAGGTGGAAGGATTACCTTTACGGCGAAAGAATCTACATAATCCTGAGCTTCGTTGCAAAAAGCATTCTGGCTTGGCTGGTATTCGTAGGAATCTATGCACCTTTCTAGCAGGCGTACGTACTCCTCAAATCAGACTGTTCCAGTATGCTTGTGAGAGATAGTATAGGTTACTATCTGCAAGCACACACATGCGCGCGTGCTAGGTGTATGAATTGTAGGCGGAAGAAAAATATTAAAAGAAATATCACCGACCTACGATTATTACGACTGGATTATGAGTGTGATAAAATCAAATGGCAAGCGGTTCGCTCGAATTTCGGGCAACAAACCTTGATTGCCTTTTGGCTCTTGTGATCGCATTCGGCCTACCCGTGGCGTGCGGGCTCCTGTACCCACTGACGGGCGCACTTGTCCCTCTAACACTGTATTATGGCTTGTGCTGCGTAGGCATCGTGAAGTGGCGGCGTGGAACACTTGAGTATCGTCGTCCGAAGACTTGGGCCTTCCCCATTTTTCTGACGATGATCGCAATGCAGCTGATCCAACAGATCATTGGTTTTGTGCTAGTGCAACCTGTGCCAAGCCCCGACGCAGTCGGAGTGCTCATCTCCCTTATTGTTTGGGCACCACTCAATGCTTTAATGGAGCAGTTGAGTTGGATCTACTGCTACGATGCATTCGCCTCACGCTTCACTAAGAAGAGCCAGAGAATAGTGGGGAACATCGTCGGCCTCGTGTTGATGCTATCTCTAGTTGGACTTATCCATGTGCTCTTCTGGGCGAAATTCACGCCAGCATATTCACCGATCGGTAGCTTCTTCTTAGTTTTCATGGCCCTGCAATTCGTAACCACCGGTCTCTACATCATGCTGTATCGAAAAGTCCGCTCCATGATCCCTCTGGCATTAGTTCACATCATATCTGATGCGGGCTTGGTTCTCATTCCAGGATTCTCAATCTTCCCGTACCTTCTGCCATAGGAACAATCGAGCTAGCTAGCTATAACTTGCGCGCGCAGCACGTAGTTCGGGTCCTTGCGCGAGAGGAACCTCCTGACGTGCTCGTATTCGCGCGCCATGAACTTCCTCAGCCTCGGCACTATCACTCGACTCTCCCCCCTTCCAGCCAATTGCCGCGTTCGTCCGGACGCTCCGACTGCTCCAACTTCTTTCCATTTTTTAAAAAGTTTTTTTCAGGACTACTCTTAGTTGTAGAATTTTTCATTTCCGTATCACAGTTGGAGCGCTTAAGGTCTATGTTCTCCCATACGCCGATCCGCTTCCCGTCCACGCGCGCTTTTGGACACATATTGTATTGACTAACCAGGTATTTCTGGGAAAAGGATTTTCTTTGTGGGAGCTCTGCAATTAGGGCACTCTTGCCTATTCACATTGTAAAGGGTCTTACAATATGGACATTCGATTCTGGTCATCTCATTGAAATGTTTGTCTATTATCCCCATCCTCTTTTCCTGCAACTCTTTTTTGCTCTTTAGTTTCGTAGTCTTGAACACGAACAAGACTGCAACTATCGTTAGGGCAATAGCCATGACTGAAAAAATCAGAAAGAACGTTTCCAGAGCAAACGTAGCCACTTCTTCTTCACCAACAGGAAACTCGTTTCAGCGAGTCACAGACCCGACAAGTTTTCCGAAATGTTTCTCCTTTGACGGAAATTTAGCCTTTATGAATTGGAAATCAAGAGCCTTCAAGTTGACTTTGTGGCTCGTTGATAGAGCTAATTATATGCGCGCGCACGCGCCGGGCTGCTTGCGACACGCCCCGTTGCGGAGGCGCTCAAGGACGAGTACTTCCATTTCGCGTGGCTGCTGAGACATGAAGCCTTCTTGAGATTCGATTACGACCCTGACGCGGTCCTTTCCGAGAAGACGGGCGGATGCGGCTTCAGAGAGTGAGGGCACACTGAAATTCCCGGCGTCAACCTACTGGATTTGCGCGGGCACATGTAGTTTCTTACACAAGTCATAAAAACTGAAGTTACCCAGTAATTTGAGTCTAAGCTAAAATAGGTGAGATGTCTTGAGCAAGAAGCCTATTTACTTAATAATTCTGGTGATTGTTCTCATGGGAGTGTTAGGTGCCTCCTTTAACGTTCACAAGGTTGAAGCTCAGCTTGGAACTATCTACATCAAGGCTGACGGGTCAATTGATCCTCCAACAGCAAACATCACCAGTCTAGACAACGTCACATATACTTTCACGGCTGACAACAACGCCTCCATTGTCGTGGAGAAGAATAACATAATAATAGATGGAGCAGGCTACACGGTTCAAGGCACAGGAAGCGGGACTGGAATAGACCTATCAGACAGAAGCAATGTGACACTCAAAAACGTAGAAGTCACAAACTTCACCTATGGAATCTTCCTCAACTCTTCCAGCAACAACCACGTTACTGGCAACACCGCCTCAAACAACTGGGCTGGAATCTACCTCAGCTATTCCAGCAATAACAATGTCCTTACCGGTAACACCGCCTCAAACAACGATATTCATGGAATCTACCTCAAATCTTCCAGCAACAACCACGTTACTGGCAACACCGCCTCGGGCGGCTACTATGGAATCTACCTTTACGATTCCAGCAACAACACCGTTTCTGGTAACAACGCCTCAAACAACGATATTTATGGAATCAATCTTTACTCTTCCACCAACAACACCGTTTCTGGTAACACCGCCTCCTCAAACGGCGATGAAGGAATCTACCTGGACTCTTCCAGCAACAACGCCATTACTGGTAACAACGCCTCAAACAACCAAGATGGAATCTTCGTAGGCTATTTGAGCAACAACAACACCGTTTCTGGTAACACCGCCTCCTCAAACGGCTATCAAGGAATCTACCTTTACGATTCCACCAACAACACCGTTTCTGGTAACACCGCCTCCTCAAACGGCGATGAAGGAATCTACCTGGACTATTCCAGCAACAACACCGTTACTGGTAACACCGTCTCAAACAACCAGTATGGAATCTACCTCCAAGAGTCTAACAATAACGCAATTTTCCATAACAACTTCATGAACAACACCCAGCAGGTGTATAACTACTCGCCTAGCTATGCCAACTTTTGGGATGATGGTTATCCTTCTGGCGGCAACTATTGGAGCAACTACACTGGTGTTGACTTAGATCATGATGGAATAGGAGATACAGAGCATGTCATAGATGCAAACAACAAAGACAACTATCCGCTAATGGGGATGTTTTCGGACTTCAAAGCCACTTCAGAACATCATGTTCAAACTATCTGCAATTCCTCAATATCTGATTTTCAATACAATGGAACTGTAATTTGTTTCAATGTTACTGGCGAAACTGATACCACTGGCTTCTGCAGAATTTGCATCCCAAAAGCCTTGATGAACGAAACCTACAAAGTGTTCGTCAATGGCACAGAAGTCCAATGCAATCTGTTGCCATGTTCCAACACCACTCACAGCTACCTATACTTCACCTACAACCATTCAACACAAGAAGTGATAATAATCCCAGAGTTTCCATCATTCCTTATTCTACCACTATTCATGGCAACAACACTGTTAGCTGTGATAGTTATTCTGAGAAAACACAGGGCTAACCCCAGAGTTCCAGTCTAATCTCCACTTCTTTTTCCTATTCTCTTGAACAAACAATCAAAGAACCAGTTGAATGCATTTTGGTTGGTTGGGTTAAAATTTAATCCCAAATGCGCGCGCCCACATTCCACCGCCTCGGGTTTTCCCTTAGGGGGCAATAAATAGCCCTCCGCGCGCGCTATGAGATCGGTTGCTTCTTGTGTTGTTGTCTTAGTAGGTCTGGTTTCTATTTGCTTTCTCTTGCTTTTACGAGAATGAACCCAGCGATTATTACGAAAGTAATGCCCGTTATGCCTTTAACATCATTATCAGATAACGGTATACCAGGTTGGCCCCAGGTTACCAGAAGAGCATCGACAGCCAAGATAAGAGCGAACATTAAGACAAGCAATCCCGCTACTATATTATTCCAATGGAATACTTTCATGGATGACATTTTCACCTCCTTTTTGCCTTACAGTTTTTTCTCTTCGCGATTTGTGCGCGTGCTACTTCCATTTCGTCAGTATTTCTTCACGTTGGAAGATAGCTTTGCTCAGGTAGAACAAGCCGATGTCTGTAACGGCTAACCCTACTGATAATATCAGCGCTAGAGTGACCATTGGGATAATCTGTATTACCGAAGGCAGAAACATTAAAATTATTAAGGGAAAGATGATGATGCCGCCTACTTGTTGAGCTGCACGTATATCGTTTACTCTGGAAGATATGATTATGTTGGCCTCAACGCTGAGAACACCCGCAAGAGGAATGATGATGCCCGTCACTAAGGCCCAGTACATCGTCGGCAAGAGCAACGTCCCTAAGTTGATTATTGACCAGCCGTCTATGACGATGACGAATATCAGCTCTCCAATGTAGGTTGCGCCGATGCATGGAATAAACGCTCCCAGACTCTTGCCAAATAGCAATTCACTGTCGGTTGTCGGTGTTGCCAGTAAAGGCTCGAGGCTTTTTTCAAGTTTTTCCCCGATGAAGCTGTAAGTGGCTATTATTGTTGGGAGTCCGACAACAGCTATGACAAAGAATGAGCTGAACATGTTCACGTAAAGGGTTGCGGCCTCGATAAGTTGCGCCTGCGTCAGTAGGGCGGCTTGAGTTTGAAGAGTATAGATTAGCATCACGGGAATCAGCAGCCCCATTAGGAGTGGCATCGCGATTAAGCTGTATAAGATGTACTTGTTATTTCTGAACACACTCAAGTCTTTGGCGGTCACTATCCACGATTTCCAGAACCTCATTCTTACGTCTCCCTGACTAGTTTCAAGTATACGTCTTCAAGCGTCGATCTCTCCTCAGTCACATACTGGATGTTTCCGCCGGCTGCAACGATTGCCCTGACAAGCCGGGGATTATCCTTCTCTGGGTCGTCCATGTCTAGGATTAGTTTATTTTCGCTCGTACTCACGTTTTTCACTGTACCAAGCTTCTTGACGGCTGCCAAAACCGAGTCGACAATTGACTCCAAGTGGACCACTGTTTTTCTGCTGGAAATGCTTCTTTCAAGGTCTTCAGGAGAACCAACTCTGATCAGTTTAGTTTTCAGTACTGCTATTCGGTCGCATACGCGTTCTGCCTCATCCAAGTTGTGCGTGTTCAAGAAGATGGTTCGTTTCTCCTTTTTCAATTCGAGAATGAAATCGCGCACTGTTTTGGCGGCTAGAGGGTCCAAGTTTGCGGTCGGCTCATCTAGGAAGAGCACCTGCGGTTCATGAATCAGTGCACGAGCGATCGCTAATTTTTGTTTCATGCCTTTAGAGAAGCCCGCTACGGCATCGTCTTTGCGCTCCCAGATTCCTAGGAGCTGCAGTAACCGCTTTGTGTTTTCTTCTCGTTTTCCCGGGGGCACTTCATAGAGTTTCCCGTAAAAGTCAAGGTTTTTGTAGGCGCTTAGATTCTCGTATAGACCCACGTCTCCCGCTAGGTAACCCACCATTTTTCGTATTTTCAGGCGGTCTTCTTCTCGGTCAACGTCGAAGTCGCCTACCCGTGCTTTGCCACTGGTTTTAGAGATTAGGCAGCAGAGCATTCGCACGGTCGTGGTTTTTCCAGCTCCGTTGGGTCCGAGGAACCCGAAAACTTCGCCTTTGCCAACCCGCAGGGAAACGTTGTCTACAGCGGTGAGCTCCCCGAATTTTCGTGTCAAATTCTCAGTTTCGATCATGCTCATTCGCTTTTCCCTACTATTTGCTCTCGAGTTCATGACGTATGGAATAATGTGCCACGCTGAACAAGCGCGCGCTTATAAAGATTGTGTTTGGGGTTAAAATTTAATCTCCAAATGCGCACGCACATATTCCACCGCCTCGGGTTTTCCCTTAGGGGGCAATAAATAGCGGGTCGCGCGCAATATTATATGGATGTAAGTGGTAAGATGGGTAGCATAAGATCACCTGAGAGCGGGATTGAAACCGAGCGGGATGGATCGGATTTCCGGGTAGAGGTCGTCGGTTCAAATCCGGCCGGCCCCACCATTTCTGAGAAAATTCACGCTTTATCAACAAAAATAATTTTAAAATAGGCCTAATTTTGGTGCGGGGGGCGGGGTTTTGGCACAAATTTTCCAGTAGGAATGTGCTTTTGATATGCTCAATGGTGGTTGG
>Ga0224506_10002905_pt1 | contig 11522 bp, 10 predicted proteins | sample SF_Jan12_sed_USG_2_FD_169108 | JGI IMG/M metagenome (GOLD analysis project Ga0224506, IMG submission 169108) | Sediment microbial communities from San Francisco Bay, California, United States - SF_Jan12_sed_USGS_8_1 | ecosystem: Environmental > Aquatic > Marine > Sediment | place: USA...
TATGATTCACTTTACTCTATTTGTTGTTTTTGTGTTTTATTTAAACAAGATAAACTTTTCTGGATTTTTACGAACCTTTCGAAGGTTTCAAACCTTCGAAAGGTTTCGTAAATTAACGTATTTACACGAGATTACCCGTTTATAAATATTTAAATATCTTGAAATAGTTAAATAATAAAACACTTCAATTCCCCTCCCTTCTTTCCTAAACCTGATGCAAGGAGAACCAAACAGAGTTGCACAATCTTCTACTTGAATACGTTTAATACTAAAAAAGTATCAAGAATCTAAATAAATTAAAAGTAGTTTTCAGACAGCTTGTAGTCAACACCAAATGCCCTAAATACAAAACAAACTACTTGCGGCAAATTCATTATTCCTTAAACAATTTAAACGTCCGGACATGCTTCTCTACATCAGATATTGCAAATTACTTTCGTAATTATAGCCGAAGCCCATTATATTTGCGGCCTGATTAAAAAGATACAGTATGGAAAAGAATTTTGTTGAAGAATTGAAATGGCGTGGAATGATTCAGGACATAATGCCCGGTGTAGAGGAGCAGTTACAAAAAGAGTTAACCTCGGCCTATATTGGTTTTGATCCCACAGCAGATTCCTTGCATATTGGTAGTCTCGTTCAAATAATGACCCTCGTGCATTTGCAAAAAGCCGGGCACAAACCTTTTGCTCTGGTTGGCGGTGCCACAGGCATGGTAGGCGACCCTTCCGGAAAATCGGCAGAACGTAATCTATTATCTGCCGAAGAGATTCAGCAAAACATAAAGGGTATTCAAGCTCAATTAGAAAGATTTTTAGACTTTGATTGTGGGGAAAACTCTGCCGAAGTAGTAAATAACTACGACTGGTTCAAGGATTTCACATTTCTCGATTTCATAAGGGAAGTGGGTAAACACATTACCATCAATTACATGTTGTCCAAAGATTCTGTACAAAAACGTCTGGAAACAGGTCTTTCCTTTACTGAATTTAGTTATCAATTAATTCAGGGATACGATTTCTATTGGTTATACAACAATAAAAACTGCAAAATTCAACTTGGTGGTTCCGACCAGTGGGGGAATATTGTTACAGGAACCGAATTGATAAGAAGAAAAGGAAGTGGCGAGGCATTTGCAATCACAACCCCCCTCATTAAAAAAGCCGACGGCACCAAATTTGGAAAAACCGAATCGGGAAATGTTTGGCTGGATCCTGAAAGAACCTCTCCTTACCAATTTTACCAATACTGGATCAATGCCTCAGACGAGGATGTAAAAAACTACATCCGCATTTTCACCCTTATGCAAAAAGAGGAGATTGAAGCCATTGAGTCTGAACACGATGAGGCCCCACACATGCGAAAGTTACAAAAAGTAGTAGCCGAAGATATCACAAGAAGAGTTCATGGCGAGGACAACCTCCAAATGGCTATAAAAGCCTCCGGCATCCTTTTCGGGAAATCAACAACAGAAGATTTAAGAAGCCTTGACAAAAAAACAATTCTTGGAGTATTTGAAGGAGTTCCTCAAGTTGAAATTAGCATAGAGAATCTCAATGCTTGTGAAAATGCCATTGACTTTTTAACTGAAGTTACTCACAGTAAAATTTTCCCTTCAAAAGGAGAAGCCCGTAGAATGATTGAAGGAGGTGGCATAAGCATCAATAAAGAAAAAGTAGAAGAATCTTACGGAAATTTTAAAGTTGATTTATTGCAAAACGAATTTATCCTTGTACAAAAAGGCAAGAAAAATTATTATTTGGTAAGCGTAAACCCCAATTAATGCGATGTTGGTACAGAGTAGAGCCACGATGACTCGTGGCTCTACTCTGTACCAACATCATCAATTTTATTTTTTCTTTGTGAATTTCTTTTTCTCCGGAGCTGCAGCGGCTAATTCTTTGCACTCTTCAAGAGTCAATTCTTCTGGTTTTTTACCTTTTGGAATTTTCACATTCTTTTTACCGGCTTTAATATACGGGCCATATCGACCATTCAATACCTGAATATCAGTGCCTTCAAAATCGATAATAAGCATATTGGCATCCTTCTCACGCTTTTCTTTTATCATTTCTATTGCCCTATCCAATTCTATGCTATGAGGATCATCTTCTCCGGTAATGGAAATAAATTTACTGTCATGCCTGATAAAAGGACCAAACCTTCCAATTCCGGCTACAACTACCTTCTCTTCATATTCACCTAAAGTACGGGGTAGTTTAAATAACTCAAGCGCATCTTCAAGGGTGATGTTCTCCATCAACTGGTCACTCCTTAATCCAGCAAATTTAGGTTTTTCATCATTTTCATCTTCTGAAATTTCCCCAATTTGAACAAGAGGTCCAAAGCGACCCATTCTGGTAATAACCTGTTTTCCTGTTTTAGGATCTACGCCTAAAACTCTACTGGTTTTAATTGATGCTCTCTCAATATTGGTGGTTTCTTCAACGCGGGTATGAAATTTTCCATAAAAATTATCTATCATGGTATCCCATGCCATTTTCCCATTGGCAATTTCATCAAATTCTTTTTCCACATCTGCAGTAAAGCTAAAGTTGGTTACATTAGGAAAGTGCTCCACAAGAAAATCATTAACAACCATGGCTATATTGGTAGGGAAAAGTTTTTTCTTCTCTGCTCCAAACCCCTCTTGCAACTCATCTTTTTGAAACTTATCAGCTTTCAGTGTAAGTTGAGTGTAATTTCTGGTTTTTCCTTCACGTGATTCTTTCACTACATACCCTCTTTTAAGTATGGTACTAATTGTGGGAGCATAAGTAGAAGGTCTTCCAATACCCATTTCTTCCAGTTTTTTCACAAGACTCGCTTCAGTATAACGGGCCGGAGGTCTTGAAAAAGATTCCCTTGCAGTAATCTGTACTAATTCCAATTGCTGACCAATATCCAATTTAGGCAACATTCCCTTTTGTTCGCTATCAGTATCTACCCCTGAATCATCGTCATCAATAGACTCCAGATAGACCTTTAAAAAACCTTCAAACCTTATTACCTCACCAGTGGCAACGAATTCCACATCAGGTCTTGAAGTAGCAATGGTTACTGTAGTTTTTTCCAACTCGGCATCGGCCATTTGAGAGGCAATTGCCCTTTTCCATATCAATTCATAAAGCCTCTGACCATTTTTGTCGTCACCGGCAGTTTTCAAAGCAAAATTAGTGGGCCGAACAGCTTCGTGAGCTTCCTGGGCTCCTGCATTTTTTGTTTTAAAACTCCTGGATTTATGAAATTTATCACCATACTCAGACTTTATGGCCTGAGCGGCTCCCTGAATCGCCTCTTGCGAAAGATTTAACGAATCAGTACGCATATACGATATCTTACCCGCTTCGTAAAGTTTTTGTGCAACCGACATTGTTTGCGAAACAGAAAAACCCAACTTCCTGCTGGCCTCTTGTTGAAGTGTACTGGTAGTAAATGGTGGAGCCGGGCTCTTTTTAGCTGGCTTTTTAGTAAGATCCTTTACAGAATAGACACTCCCAACCAAAGATTCAAGCAACGCAGATGCTTCTTCTTCTGTTTCTATTTTTTTTCCAAAATCAGCTTTGAAAACAGACTTTCCGTTAGCCAAAAATTCAGCAACAACTTTATAGTAAGATGCCGAATTGAACTGTTCCACCTCTCTTTCACGTTCTACAACCAACCTTACAGCTACCGATTGTACCCTACCAGCACTTAAACCTGTTTTTATTTTTTTCCATAAAATTGGCGATAACTCAAATCCAACCAATCTATCCAATATTCGTCTTGCTTGTTGAGCATTGACTAAATTTATATCAATTCCTCTGGGTGATTTTAATGCATTCTCAATGGCATTTTTTGTGATTTCCCTGAAAACAATTCTGCGGGTATTACTGTCATTTAAATCAAGAACTTCCTTCAAATGCCAGGAAATAGCCTCTCCTTCGCGGTCATCATCACTCGCTAGATAGACCATATCAACACCCTTCAATAAAGATTTTAATTCTTTTATGACATTTTTTTTGTCTTTACTAACTTCATAGGTTGGTTTAAAGCCATTTTTAATATCTATAGCCATGTCGTCTTTGGGTAAATCCCGAACATGTCCATAACTTGATACAACCTTAAAATCCTTGCCTAAATACCCCTCAATGGTCTTTGCTTTCGCAGGAGACTCTACAATTACCAGATTATTACTCATATTTTCTTCTCCATTTCTGTTTTAAAATGTTCAAATATCATTAAAAATTTTAAATTGCAAAGTAAACAGTTTTTTAATAAACATTTAAATGGCTCACAAACACCTTTATTTATTACGTCACGCACATGCTTTAGAGCGACAAGGAAATGAATCTGATTTTGAAAGAAATTTAAGTCCTACTGGTCTTCAAAACTCTACAAGAATGGGCATTAATTTGCTTAAAAAAGAGGTTTCTTTCGATATGATAGTATCAAGCCCCGCTGAAAGAGCGAAAAACACAGCAGAATTAGTGGCTGAGCAGATAAAATATAATACAGATTCAATTTATATGAATAATACTATATATGAAGCTTCACCCAGAAATTTACTTCAGGTAGTAAATAACCTAAAACCGGAGTGGAAATCTGTTCTAATGGTGGGGCATAACCCGGCAATAAGTTATTTGGCCGAATACCTTACCGGTTCGGAAATTGGAAATATGACTACCTGCGGATTGGCATATATAAAATTCGAAAACATGAAATGGGAGGATATCCTGGAATATAGCGGGAAATTAATTTCCTATGAATACCCTGATCTGTTAAACTTTTAAGCATTCTTTTCAGGTTTTAACTAAACATTATTCATTATCACTTTTAATTTTTCCAATTACCCTGTTTATTCGTGTCATTATGCAGGAATACGTCAATATTAAAGAATTTAACACTTTCGGCCTTTCGGTAAAAAGTAGGTATTTTATTGAAATTAGAAATTTGGAAGATTTAAATAACTTTCGAAATGAAGTATTCTTGAAAGAAAAAACGCCTTTTCTAATACTGGGAGGTGGCAGTAATATACTTTTCACCAAAGACTTCCCCGGAATCATTCTAAAAAATGAATTGAAAGGTATCTCGATCTCTGAAGGTGAAAATGATACTGTATTGATAACTTGTGCCAGTGGGGAGGTATGGCACGAACTTGTATTATTTACTATAAGTAATAATTTTGGAGGTATTGAAAACCTCAGTTTAATACCCGGCACAGCAGGCGCCGCTCCTATCCAAAATATTGGTGCCTATGGAGTTGAATTAAAAGACTCCTTTGAAAGACTGCAAGCTTTGGATATGAACAGCGGTGAAATAAAAACATTTACCAAAGAAGAGTGTAAATTCGGATACAGGGATTCCATTTTTAAAAGAGAGCTTAAAAACCGATATTTCATTGTATCTATTACATTGAGGCTAAAAAAAAACCACCAACCAGATATCACTTATGGGGCTATTTCTCAATTATTAAAAGAAAAAAATATTGATATTCCCACTATTAAAGACGTAAGTGAGGCTGTTATTCAAATTCGAAAAAGCAAACTCCCGGATCCTGTTGAAATAGGTAATAGCGGTAGTTTTTTCAAAAATCCTGTAATTTCAATGGAGCATTTCGAATATTTACAAGAAAAATACTCTGAAATGCCCTCCTATCCAGCTGCGGAAGGTAAAAAAATTCCTGCAGGCTGGTTAATTGAGAAGTGTGGATGGAAAGGCTATAAATCAGGGAATATTGGGGTACATAAAAAGCAAGCCCTCGTACTTGTTAATTATGGAGGAGGCCAAGGCAGAGATATCAAAATCTTAGCCAAAAAAATTCAGAATTCTGTAAAAGATACTTTCAACATTTCACTTGAAAGTGAAGTAAATATAATTTAAAATGAAACGATATTGTCTGGCTCTGGATTTAATAAATGATCAAAACCTTATCGGTGAATATGAAGAGTATCATAAAAATATTTGGCCTGAAATAAAAAAGAGTATCACAGATTCAGGTATTTTACAAATGGAAATTTATAGAGTATCCAATCGATTGTTTATGATCATGGAAACTTCAGATTCTTTTTCTTTTAAACTGAAAAATGAATCTGATTCATCAAATCCTTTAGTTCAAAAATGGGAGAAGTTGATGTGGAAATATCAACAAGCCATTCCGGGTACAATACCCGGGGAGAAGTGGAGGTTGATGGAGAAGATCTTCAGTATTTAGTTTTTTATCTTATTGAAGTACACCTATTTGAATGGTTCAAATAGGTTCAATATCCACCTTCTTTTTCTATAAATAATTTCAATTTTTCTTGTAGGAATTTTTGTTCCAGCCCCAGCCATTTGTAAAATTATTTATTTATCCATTTTCTGAGTAGAATAAGTCAAAAGGTTACCAATTAATAACATATAGTATAAAAATTATAATGCTGTGGTTAAAGGCATTGTAATTCCGCTAATTAATTTAAAAAGCCCGGGTTTTAGGTTGACCGGGCTTTTTCTATTTTAACCTGCATATCCCTGAACCTATAATTTCCCAACCTCTCCTTTCTGTTTATTTTACTTCTGAAAACTTTTCTGTTTGTCTTTTGTATATCATAATACTCCGTTCAACATAATTCTTACCCACACAACAGATAAATAGATGTTTAAACATACATATAATTATCTTTGTAATAAACCAGATAATTATATTCAGTTTTATACAAACAAAATTTTAAATTAGTAGTTAATTAGTATTAAAAAGATCGTATTAATATTTATCTGAATTTAAGATTATGAACTACATTTTAAATCTGCTCATTTTAACTATTTTAATAGCAACAAATGGGGTACATGCACAAATTAAAAGGTTAACATCTTCTCCTCGTCATCAGGAATGGATAAAAATAGATAAAACTAATTGCTTTATAGTTTACCCTGAAATTAGCGAAAAAGCCACTGTTGTACTTTTAATTCATGAAAACAGAGGATTGAATGATTGGGCCCGAAGCATGGCCGATCAGTTGGCTGAAATGGGTTATATAGCCATTGCACCCGATTTACTTTCCGGTAAAGCGCCTGATGGTGGTAGTACGTCAGATTTTGCAAACAGCGATGACGCAAGAAATGCACTCTATCAATTGAACCCCGATACTATTACAGAACAATTGGAAAAGGTTATTGGTTATTCTAAATCAATACCCGCCGCCAATGGCAAGGTAGTGTCACTGGGATTTTGCTGGGGAGGAAGTCAAAGTTTTAGACTTGCAACAAACACCAATGAACTAGAATTTGCCATGGTATGCTACGGAACGGCACCTGCTTCAGAAGAAGAATTAAAGAAGATCACTATTCCTGTTTATGGTTTTTATGGAGGTAATGACAATAGAGTAAATGCCACACTTCCGGAAACGGAGAAAATTATGAAAAAACATGGAAAGGTTTTTGAGTATGAAATATATCCAGATGCAGGGCACGGATTTATACGGTCCGGGGAAGATGAAAACCCGGAAGCGAGAAACAAGACTGCCAGGGAAAAAGCAATAAAAAGAATAATCACATTATTAAATACAACATATTAAACCAAAAAAACATGAAAAAATACATCATAATTGCGGTCTTATTGGTTTTGGGAAAAACAGGTTTTTCACAGACTAATTGGAAATTGGATAAGTCTCATTCCAATATAAAATTTACCATAACTCATATGGTGGTATCTGAGGTGGAAGGCAGTTTTAACGATTTCACAGGTTCGGTAGTTAGCGAAAGCGAAGATTTTAATGGTGCCAAAGTAGAGTTTATTGCGCAGGCAGCCTCAGTTTTTACAGACAATGAACGAAGGGATAATCATTTACGCTCTGACGATTTTTTTAATGCCGAAAAATTTCCTGAAGTGAAATTTAATGGAACCATAGTGAAAGAAGGTTCAAAGTATTATTTGGTTGGGAAATTTACTATGCGGGATGTAACCAAAGATGTTAAATTTGATGTAAAATACAACGGGTCAATTAACACAGGTAGAGGGAAAGTAGCCGGATTTAAGGTTTCTGGTATGATAAACAGAAAAGAATACGGATTACAATACAATAGTACAATTGAATCTGGAGGCCTGGTTGTTTCCGATGAAGTAGAAATTACATGTAATGTAGAATTGCGGGAACAAAAGTAGAGACGTAGCCTGCTACGTCTCACGTAGCCTGGTAGCCCGGCCTGGTAGCCTGCTACCTCTCACGTAGCAGGCTACGTCTCGATACCTATCCCGACACCATTTTCATGGAATTTCCATTATAAAATTTATATTTGTGTTATCAACTAAAAATTCAAATCATGAAAATGTCCATTCTCTTTTTCCAGATCTTATTTTTAACACTGGCTTCCATTACATCTTACGGGCAACAGTCTAAGGATGATGCCATTAATTCCGCTTTATTGGCTGCGCCTGAAGACAAACGTGAAGGGGCAACCGTTCTGGGTTTTGACGAAAGTGGTAAAACGGTTGTTTTGAGAAAAGGAACCAATGAGTTGATTTGCCTCGCTGACGATCCTTCAAGAAATGGATTTAGTGTGGCTTGTTATCACAAGGACCTGGACCCGTTTATGGCGCGTGGTCGTGAGTTGAGATTGGAAGGCAAAGAATTCAAAGAGATATTCACTATAAGGGAAAAAGAAGCCAAAGAAGGTAAATTTTCAATTCCTGATAAGGCAACACTTCACATAGTAACCGGAGATTCATTCGACAGCCAATCAGGAACCATTGTCAATGAATTTAAGCGATGGGTCTTTTATTTGCCTTATGCAACTGCTGAATCTACAGGTTTACCTGAAGTTCCTGCTGGTCCCGGAGCTCCATGGCTCATGAATGCAGGTACATTCGCCGCCCATATCATGATTACACCGGCTAAAAATTAACAGTGTAACGTTAGTCACTTTAAAGGAAAGGGCACTCTGACTACCTTTGCAAAAAAAAAGATTAAGGTATGTTGAAGAATTTTTTTCCTGTTTTTGAGTGGGCTAAGAGTTATAATAAGGGATTGTTTAAGGGTGATCTGAACGCAGGGATTACGGTGGGCATTATGCTCATACCACAAGGTATGGCTTACTCCATGTTGGCAGGCCTCCCTCCTATTTATGGTCTTTATGCCTCTACAATTCCATTGATTATATATGCTGTCATGGGTACTTCCAGGCAATTGGCCGTTGGTCCCGTTGCAATGGTTTCCCTTTTAATAGCTTCCGGTATATCACAAATCACTACCGACCCTGCCGAATATTTGGCTATAGCAATATCTCTGGCGCTTATTGTGGGAATTCTCCAATTTAGTATGGGGATTTTCAGGTTAGGGTTTCTTGTAAACTTTTTAAGCCATCCTGTAATTAGCGGCTTCACTTCTGCAGCGGCAATAATTATTGGATTAAGTCAAATGAAGCACCTCTTGGGTGTAAGTCTTCCACGTACTTCTTTCATCCATGAAACATTGTATGAGGTATTTAAATCACTTCCTAATATAAATTTGCCCACATTCCTATTGGGCTCTTTATCCATTACTGCTTTAATAGTAATTAGAAAATATTTTAAGAAAATCCCCGGCCCTATAGTGGTCGTGGCTTTAACCATCATGGTGACTCAATTTTTTGGTCTAAATGAAATCGGAATTAAAATCTTAAAAGATATACCCGCAGGATTACCCCAGTTTGTTTTGCCAGGAATTGATTTTTCAATTATAAATCAATTGATGGGAATTGCATTGCCCATAGCTCTTATCGGATATATGGAATCTATTGCTGTTGCCAAGGCAATTCAGGCAAAAAAGAAAAATTACAAATTGGATTCCAACAAAGAGCTTACAGCTTTGGGGGCGGCAAATATTATTGGGTCATTTTTCCAAACCTTCCCCACAACAGGAGGATTTTCAAGAACTGCAGTTAACGATCAAGCCGGGGCACAAACAGGTTTGGCTTCCATTATTAGTGCTGTGTTGATCCTTCTCACTTTAATGTTTTTAACACCCTTATTCTTCTATTTACCTACGGCAATTCTTGCAGCAGTAATCATGGTAGCCGTTTTTGGTTTGATAGATGTGAAAGAAGCCGTTCAATTGTGGAAATCAGACAAAAGAGATTTCATCTTGTTGATAACTACTTTTGTATTAACCTTATTTTTCGGTGTGGAAGCGGGTATTCTAATTGGTGTTTTGTTATCACTTGTTATGGTAATTTACAGATCGGCCTATCCACATATGGCAGTGTTGGGAAAAATAGAAAACACTAACCTATATAGAAATATCAATAGGTTTAAAAATGCTCACGAATTAAACAATTTCTTAATCGTTAGAGTAGATGCTCCGGTTTTCTTTGCCAATTCTACTAATATCAGGGAAAGAATTGACCTGGAACTTTCACAAAGAAAAAATATAAAGTACCTTATTTTCAGTGCTGAAGCTGTTAGTGAATTGGATAGTAGTGCTATTCATATGCTAAAAGACTTTATTAAAGACTACAATAATTCAGGTATAGAAGTAGTCTTTGCAGGTGCTAATGGTCCTGTACGGGATATTATTCACAAAAGTGGCCTGATTGATTACCTGGACAAAGACCACTTGTTCAACTTTGTAGATGAAGCCGTTACACATTACAATAAAGATTCAAAAACAACTGAAACCTTATTGGAAGCGGCAATGCAAACAGATTACTCTAAATAATTGATAATTGATAATTGATAATTGTAGAATAAAACCTGACTATTTAAAATTGGTCAGGTTTTATTTTACATTTTGAAATTGACTTTATTCCAGTTTATGCAATAAGATTACTAATACTTTTTCTTACTTAATAAAAGAAGCTATTAAGTTAATGATCTCCATACCATATTCTTATTGTTTCCAAAACAGGCTTATGTTGTGGTGTGTATCTCTTCGTTTCGCGTTCAGGTAGTTGCGGCATAGAGGGAAACCATTTCCACAAAAAGCCTCCTGCTACCCACTCTTCTTTCCACAAACTGCTATAAAGAGCTTCATAGGCATTCTTTTGACCTTCAACATTTACTTGCAAGGTATCAATATCTATATTCCAATGGCCTTTGGCAGTATAATCCCTGCTTTCATAACCATACTCAGTCAACAATATCTGCTTTTTAAACCTGGATGAAGCCGTTTGCAAATCCTTTTTAACAGATGCCCAGGAACTCACTAATTCATCAACCATAGGGGTTCTGGAATCTGATAACGGAAAATAGGCATCAACTCCAATAAAATCCACATCATCCCAAAATTCAACATTTTGATAGTTGTCCCAATTTGCGGCATAAGTAATTCTGCCATTAAATAATTTCCTTACTTTCCCCGAAAGCATTTTCCAAAATTTCTTTCTTTTAACAGCAGCAATTCTGAATTCGGTACCAATACAAAACAGATCTACAGAATGATCATTTGCTAATTTAGCGTAAGCCAAAATATACTTTTCATAATCTGCCTCCCAGGTTTTCCATTCGGCTTCTGTTTTCAAATCATATTCGCCAGGCCACCCTTGTCCACTTATCCAAACATGGGGTTTCAACATGACCTTTAATCTTAAAC
>Ga0224506_10002908_pt1 | contig 11515 bp, 10 predicted proteins | sample SF_Jan12_sed_USG_2_FD_169108 | JGI IMG/M metagenome (GOLD analysis project Ga0224506, IMG submission 169108) | Sediment microbial communities from San Francisco Bay, California, United States - SF_Jan12_sed_USGS_8_1 | ecosystem: Environmental > Aquatic > Marine > Sediment | place: USA...
TATGGACAGATGAATGGTATGAGTTTAGTGAAGAAAAAGTGAATGATCTAAATTATTTAATTACTTTGGATGGAAGCTCTTATGACCCTAGCACTACTTGGAAAAATAGAGATACAGACGAAAAAGGCAATAAAGTAGATCGTGTTGCTGAAAAAATGAAAATTCGTCCTATTTCTTGGTATCATGAATTTGATGGTGGTCGTTCGTTTTATACAGCACTAGGGCATATCGAAAAAGTATATGAAAACCAATGGTTTTTAGATCATTTGTATGGTGGTATTTACTATGCTGCTACTGGCAAAGGGATTCAGGGAAAATAAATCAGTGTGGATATGTATTACACTGTTCGTTTGTAATGAAGGTGTTTTGAGCATTTAAAATTTGATTACACTTCAAACAAATATAGTGTTCCATACTCATAGTCACTCGTAAGAGGACTATGAATATGGAAACAACATGGGTAAAAAAACCTCAGAGTTTCCTACGGATAACTGAACGGACATAATAAACATACAGAGGTTATAAGAAATTGGAAGAGATAGCGCATGATGTCCAAAACGAGAGATCGAAATAGTAGATAGTGTGAGAGGTACATCATGGGCTTAAAGCGCATGATCGTCTACTTGATTATATGCTGATTTAGTTTTCGTCTTCTATTCGAATTTATGATAATTATTTATCATTCATACCTTACTTATAAATTCTAAAAACTAATCTCTGTTATACTGTTGGCAATAACATTAATTGCACTTGGATATAGTTGAGGTGTAGATTGACCTTCAAATTTAACTTTACAATCCCAATTATTCCTACCTGGCACTACTAACAAAAAAGTTTCAGTTGTGCTTTTTACATCACAATGTCTATGATGTAAGAATGGTTCACTCATAACGTGACTCCTTATTACTCCAAAAGTACCGACTCCAGTATTAGAAAAGCTCACTTTTATCACTCCGCAATCTTTAAGTTCAAAATTTATGCCCGTTTTCGCACCATCAACACTTATTATTGTTGGGCCTGTGCTTACAAATGTGTAATCTCCATAACACCCTATTGGGTCTGCATAAACTCCATCAACTAATATCTCATTTGCACTTGGACCGCTTGAATTGCCAGAATTATCTATATCCATAAAGGCTGATAAATATAAATCCCCAGTATAGGAACCCAAGTCCAAGGTATAACTTCCAGGTTGAGTAATGGATGTACTGTATTCAGGAATTCCAATTGCATTAGCATTAGAAGTGTATCCTCTAATATATATTGTTAAGTTTTGTCCAGAATAATTACCATTATATGAGATATTTCCTGAAACTGACGAAGCAACATTAACATTATTGTCTTTGTCACAACTTGTGATTAATCCTATGAGAATTAATATTACTATTAAGGAATTCGATTTCATATGTTTTGTTTTTAATGTTTTGTGACGCCATAGCAATGTGTCCTACTGCTTGTTTTAAAAGCACCAAACTAAGCACGATTTTGGTTAGTAGCAAGTTCAACGGAAATTAAAGATGAATAGCTTAGTCTAATTGATCGACTACCAAGAACAGATGAGAATAGCTATGAAAAATCATCCAAAACGTTCGATACAGTAGTACGAACTATGCAGATGACTACTTGAGAAGTAGACCGCATGCACTATTGTTAAATGTTAAGCTTAGTTCTTTTCAATTTCAAGTCAAACATAAAACTAAGTACTATTAATATTGGCAATGAAAGCCAAGCTGTAAATACAAATTCCAATCCATTTTGCCCATCGTTTACATTGCAAAAAGTTTCTGCTGACGTCCAAAAAACGGTAAGTGTGCCTTGTAAAAATATATATTCTAGAAAGTTGAAAACCCATATTTTATTTTTCGCAACATTCGTTTTATTACTCAACCTAAGAAAATGAAATAGAGGATGTGCGACAGAAATTATCCATGTCAAACCAATATATGATTTCCATGCATTTATACAGTCATCTAACAAAAGTTGTATTCCTTGTTGAATTCCAATAAGCAAGATTGCTGAAAACCCAGAAATTAAGAATCCAGCGATCAGGAAATAAAGAGTATATTTTAAATCGTTCTGTTGCGTCTAACATAACTAATTCAATTTCTCTTTTCTCTTTACTCACAAAGAATTGTTCTGCTAATAATCGAGCAAGTCTCTCAGTTTTTGGATTGATATCAAATAATTTTTTGAATTCTGAAAAGTCTGCTATTAAAAATGAACAGTCTGTTAAGCATTGAAGATTAATCTGATTTTTTTGATTGCTAACTAATGATGAATAAGCACCAATAAGTCCTTTTTTTGAGAAAAAAGTCTTATTATATTCACTTCCTTCATTATTCCTATAAAATGCTCTTACTATTCCTATTGATAGAAAGGCAAACTTTGATGAATACTCCCCTTCGGTTGCAAAATATTCATTTTTTTTAAGATGTTTTTCTGAAAATATAGAGGTAAATAATCTCATTTCACTTTCCGTAAAATGTACAATTTTATTCAGGTATTCTTTGAGTTCATTCATCTTGTTTTTTATGCCACATAAATTCTTACTAAAACACATAATGCATGTTATCCATACTATATTTTTTAGTATTCAGTTTTTTATTCTTTTTCAAAAAGGTTTGTCGTACATTTTCCATACCCATCGAGGGCCTCTAGTACTCATGATTGGTTCATACTGTCATCAAAAGTGTGTCTGATCTGAAACAAAAATCCTTTATCAGGGTTATATTTCTATTTTCCAAGTTTTAGAATTCTTACTGCTCCTTGCATTACCAAAACAAAAACAATAGTTCCAATTATTAAATCGGGCTTATTGGAGTTTGTCCAGTTAACCAAAACCCCTGCTACAATCACACCAAAATTTATGATAATATCATTCGAAGTAAAAATCATACTTGCTTTCATGTGAGCTTCTTCTCCATTTTTATGGTTTTGCAATAAGTAGAGACAAATTCCATTTGCAATTAATGCGAAAATTGAAACAACAATCATAGTAGAAAAATTAGGGAGATTTTCAGTTTCAAAAAAACGTCTCAACACTTCTACAAAACCTATTACTGCAAGTGTAATCTGAAAATAGCCAGCAAGTTTGGCTACATTCTTTTTTCTAATTATTGTTCCTCCTACTGCAAAAAGACTAATCCCATAAACAAAGGCATCAGCAAGCATATCCAAGCTATCTGCCACAAGTCCCATAGATTTGGAGATCAATCCAGTAGTTATTTCTACTAAGAAGAAGGTAAAATTGATAGCAAGAACTGTCCAAAGTAATTTATTTTGTTTTACACTTTCTTCAAATTCAGTTTGATCTGTTTGCTGCGTAGATAGTTTTCGTCCTCCTAATTTTAATTCATAAATAGATTTTTCGATCTTCTCAAGATCATCATCATGAAAAATGGTTAATTTTCGGTTAGGGATATCAAAATCTAAATTTTTAATACTTGAAATTCCATCCAATTTCATTTTTATTAAACTTTCTTCTGATGGACAGTCCATTTTTGTAATCTCAAATATTGTTTTTTCCATTTACATTTTTTGTATTCTCAAATTGACTACAACTTATTGCTATAATAAAGAACAATCATGAGAGTTTAGTTATCATCTAGTGTGTTTTAACTCACATTATGCAATAGAGCATCTATTACATAATGCGGGTTAAATAGACGCTTCACTTTGATTATGCGCATCACCATAGCAGTGCTATACTTCTTTGCATAATATTCAACAAAAAAAGAAATAATCCTGCATCGGTATCATTTCTTTCTGATTCATGTAACTTCTAATCTCCTTTTGCGCTTCTTCATTGGCTACCGATACAATACTTTGTGGGTTTTGAAGTGTTGCCAAATAATCAATATTGAGCATTTCCTGTCCATAGATTATATGTCCTATTTTGTTTGGATTATCACAGATCCAATGAAAAGGAATGTTTTTTTTCACTAGTTTTCTGGCGATAAATTTCCCTTTATCTCCAGCCCCCCAAATAGCAAGTGGTCTGTTGGCATCATGCTCTAATGCTAAAAAATAATGAATTTTAATATCCAATAAATTTTCGTTAGAATAGTGATTGTCAGTACGAGAACTTCGAGTGCTATAATCACGCCAATGGTGCGTTAATTTATCACACGGAATACACACAAGTTTGTTTTTATAAAATCGAAAAGTCAGATCGTAGTCCTCGGGGTATAAATCCGATTGAAAATCGCCACATTTTAGCAAATCGTCCTTATACACCATGAAATTTGGAGAAGGGACAACACACTCTTTGTAAATTTCTTGAAAATTACTGCCTTCAAAAGTTAATCCATTTATCCACCGTTCATATTTATCATATCCATCTCCTATTCCGTTCTCGCTAAAGTACTTTACATGTCCTATGGCTACATGTCCTCTGCCTTGCTCTATCAGTAAATTACTCAATACACCAAGTTTCTCTGGGGTCATTACATCATCAGAATCCATTCGGGTAATTAACACCCCCTTACTATGTTTAAATGCAGTACGAAGTGCTTCAATAACCCCTGCACCTTCATTTTCAAAAAGCTTTATTCGATTATCTCTCTTAGCATACGACTCAACAACCGAATAGCTATTATCTGTAGAGTGATCGTTAACAATTAACAACTCCCAATTTTGATAAGATTGATTACAAATAGAATTGAGACACTCTACTAGATATTGCTCTGTATTTTTGAAAGGTGTGAGAATACTCACTAATGGTTGTATCATTACTGCAAGATATACAACACATTTAGCATTTCTTTAATGTGGTAATCTATTTCTCAACAAACCATATACAAAGGTTCCCATCACCGCACCAAGCAGTACTACTACAAATACTGTAAATCCATTGCCTACTAGAATGTAAAGTGGCCCAGGACAAGCTCCTGTCATAGCCCATCCCATTCCAAAAATAGTACCGCCTAAAATAGATTTTATAAACTGTTTGTCTTTGGGTTTGATTACAATTTCAGTTCCTTCTATAGATTTTAATTTAGTACGTTTTATTAGTTGAGTGATAATTATTCCCACAGTAATAGCCGAACCTATAACACCATACATATGAAAATTATCAAACAAAAACATTTCCTGAATTCTATACCATGAAATCACTTCGGACTTTGTAAGTACAATACCAAATAAAATGCCTGCGAATAAAAATTTTATATTTTTCATGTCGTATTAAAATAAATAAGGAAAAATAAGGTGAACAGTAATTAATCCACCAAAGAAAAAACCTATTACAGCTATCAATGAAGGGAGTTGTAAGTTGCTAAGTCCACTTATAGCATGTCCTGAAGTACAACCTCCTGCATATCGTGTTCCAAAACCAATCAAAAAACCACCGACAATCATTAGAACAAATCCTTTCGGCTCAAACAGACTATTCCAGTTAAATAATTGAGTGGGTAGAAACTCTTCCCCGGCATTATCAATACCATATCCATGAAGTACATCCATTGTATGATCGTTCAACTCAATGGCATGATCATTTTTTAAATAATTTGAAGCAATGAACCCTCCAATAAGTGCTCCTACAGCAAAAACAAGATTCCATACTCTACTTTTCCATTCAATTTTAAAAAAGGAGGAAATTCGTCCTGCTCCTCCAATTGTACACAATGTATCTAATGACGATGATATACCAAATGTTTTATTAAAATACAGGAGAATAAACATTACAAGACTGATAAGGGGTCCTGCTACATACCATGCCCATGGCTCTTTAATTAATTCTATCATATTTTATATTTGGCTTAATCGTCACAAAACTTTTAAAATAATTCTTTGGCTATTTGGTAAACAGCCTCCGATTTTCCCATTGAATAATAATGTAGCACTGGTGCTCCAAATTCAATTAACTCCTTCGACTGTTGTACAGCCCACTCAACACCAACTTGCCTAGCTTCTGCATTATTTTTACATTTCTCTACTGCATCTGAAAGGTCTTCAGGTAAATCAATATAAAATACCCTCGGTAATACATTAATTTGCGACTTTGTAGTAATTGGTTTTATCCCAGGAATAATTGGTACAGTAATTCCAATTTCCCTACAACTGTTTACGAAATCAAAATATTTCTGATTATCATAAAACATTTGAGTAACAATATAATTTGCCCCAGCATCTACTTTTTGCTTTAAATATTTAAGATCAGATTTTAAATTTGGCGCATGAAAATGTTTTTCGGGATACCCTGCCACACCCATGCAAAAATCCGTTGGGGCAGCATTTTCTAGTTCATCGTCAATATACTTACCCCTATTCATATCAATTATTTGTGACAATAAGTCTGAGGCGTACTTATGCCCATCGGGCTCTGGCACAAACTTAGATTCTGTTTTAATAGCATCGCCTTGTAACACGAGTATATTGTGAATACCTAAAAAATCGAGATCAATTAATGCATTTTCTGTTTCTTCTTTACTAAAGCCACCGCAAATGATATGTGGTACTGTTTCTACATTATATTTGTTTTTTATAGCAGCACAGATACCAACTGTTCCTGGTCTTTTACGAGTTGTTTTTTTCTCTAGAAGACCATTTTCACGTTTTTTGTATACATATTCTTCCCTATGATAAGTAACATCAATAAAAGGAGGCTTGAATTCCATTAATGGATCAATATGATTGTAAAGGTTTTTAATATTATCACCTTTCAATGGTGGTAATATTTCAAACGAAAACATTGTTTTATCCGCCTTTTTGATATGTTCATCTATTTTCATATAGGTATTTTTAAATGTTATATTTTTATTCAGTTTATATCATTATTATTCATTAGTCACTTACCTGTAAACAACCAATTTTTATACTTCATAATTTAGATTAGGTGCCAACCACTTTTCTACTTTTTCAACAGACATCCCTTTGCGCTGTGCATAGTCTTCCACTTGGTCTTTACCAATTTTTCCTAGTCCGAAATACTTGCTATCAGGATGTCCAAAATAGAACCCACTAACCGATGCAGCTGGGTACATGGCATACGACTCGGTTAAAGTAATTCCTGTGTTCTTCTCCACTTCTAACAAGTCGAATAATAATTGTTTTTCAGTATGATCTGGACATGCAGGATAACCTGGGGCAGGTCGAATCCCTTGATACTTTTCCTTAATCAGTTCCTCATTCGAATGATTTTCATCCTTATCATAACCCCAAAGTTCTTTTCGTACTTTTTTGTGCATCAATTCAGCAAACGCCTCTGCCAATCTATCTGCAAGAGCTTTAACCATGATAACTTTATAATCATCATGCTCTTTCTCATATTGTGCTATTAATTTCTCAATACCAGTTCCAGTGGTAACAGCAAAAGCTCCCAAATAATCTTCACTACCAGATTGTTTTGAAGCCACAAAATCTGCTAAAGATAAATTAGGTAAACCACTACCTTTTTTACCTTGTTGACGTAAAAAATGGAAGGTAGAAATAGGTTTTAATTCACCACTTTTATTATCATAAATTTCTATGTCATCACCTACATTATTTGCTGGATAAATTCCTATAACTGCATTGGCTTGTAAGCTTTTATTTTGCACAATATGATCCAACATCACTTGCGCATCATCGTAGAGTTTTTGAGCTTCATTACCCACTACTTCATGATTTAGTATTTGAGGGTACTTACCCTTCAACATCCAAGTGTTAAAAAATGGCGTCCAATCAATGAAATTACGAATTTCATTTAAATCATAATTTTTAAATATCTGATTACCAATTACATATGGTTTATTATTAAAACTTTTACTTGAGTTAAGTTTTAGTGCATTTTCTTTAGCATTTTCGAAAGAAATATACTTTTTCTCGCTTGATTTCCTAGTGTAATTATCACGTAAATCTTGATATTCCTTCTTTACATTTTGATGAAAAATTGCTTGATTATTTTTATTTATAAGACTGCTCGCTACAGGCACACTTTTAGACGCATCAATTACATGAACTACACTTCCTTTATAGTGCGGATCAATCTTTACTGCAGTATGGATTCTAGAGGTAGTAGCTCCCCCAATTAACAAAGGAATATCAAGTCCTTCGTGCTCCATTTCTTTTGCAAAATGAACCATCTCATCAAGCGATGGAGTAATTAAACCACTAAGACCAATTACATCTACTTTTTCGGCTTTTGCCTTTTCTATAATTTTTTCGGCTGGCACCATTACTCCCATGTCAATAATATCATAGTTATTGCATGCAAGTACTACACCTACTATATTTTTACCAATATCATGTACATCACCTTTTACCGTAGCTAATAATACCTTAGGTCTTGTCTGGCTGTCATTATTTTTTCTTTTTTCTTCTTCCAAAAATGGCAATAGGTATGCGACAGCCTTCTTCATAACCCTTGCGCTTTTCACTACTTGAGGTAAAAACATCTTACCAGAACCAAATAGCTCACCCACAACATTCATCCCATCCATGAGTGGTCCCTCTATTACCAACAATGAATTATTATATTTTAATCTAGCTTCTTCTGTGTCCTCATCAATATATTCAACTACACCTTTTACTAGTGCGTGTGTAAGACGTTCTTCTATACTAGTTTTTCGCCATTCTAAATCAATTACTTTCTTCTTAGAACTCCCTTTTACCGTTTCCGCAAACTCTAATAGCCTTTCAGTAGCATCGTCTCTCCTATTTAGTAGTACATCCTCAACTCTTTCTAATAAGTCCTTTGGTATTTCATCGTACACCTCTAACATAGAAGGGTTTACAATACCCATATCCATCCCATGCTTTATTCCATGGAATAAGAATGCTGAATGCATTGCTTCACGAACAGAATTATTTCCTCTAAAGGAAAATGATACATTACTCACCCCTCCACTTACATGAGCTCCAGGTAAGTTTTCTTTTATCCATTGAGTAGCTCTAAAAAAGTCAAGTGCATTGTTTTGGTGTTCTTCAATTCCTGTAGCTACAGGAAATATATTTGGATCAAAAATGATATCATGAGCAGAAAAACCAATTTGATCTACTAAAATTCGATACGAACGCTCACATATTTCTATTCTGCGCTCATAACTATCTGCCTGACCATCTTCATCAAAAGCCATGACCACTACTGCAGCACCGTACTTAAGTATTTGCTTCGCTTGGTAAACAAAATCCTCCTCACCAGCTTTTAAACTAATTGAATTTACTACACCCTTCCCTTGGATGCACTTCAACCCTGCTTCAATAATTTCCCATTTAGAAGAGTCAATCATAACAGGAATACGGGATATTTCAGGTTCCGAAGCTATTAAATGAAGAAAATGAACCATAGCTTTTTTTCCATCAAGCATCCCTTCGTCCATATTAACATCTAAGATTTGAGCTCCACCACGTACCTGATCAAGTGCAATACTTAATGCATCTTCAAAAGCCTCTTCCTTAATTAATCTTAAAAATTTACGAGAACCTGTCACATTCGTGCGCTCTCCAATATTCACAAAATTGCTTTCTTGAGAAATAATTAAGGGTTCTAGACCACTTAATATTAGTTCATAGCTATTAGATGATGGTTGATAACTATTAGTCGATTGTTGATTCTTCAAAATCATTTTAAAGTATTTCTTAATGCCTGAATCATTTTTACTATTTCTGTTAACTCTTCATAAAACCTAACAAACTCTTCTTCGTTAATTAAATTTCTCCCTTTAGCCAAGTATAAACATGTAACTACTTCAATTCCTGATCGCAATGCATATCCCAAAAATCGATTAAATTCTTTATTAGATTGACCAGTGCTTCCTTCAGCAATATTTAATGAAACTGAATCAGAAGCACGCTTCATTTGAGAAGTAAGTATATAAATCTCTTCTTTTGGAAATTTCTTAGTTAATAAATCTACTTGATTAGATAACTCAACTGCTCGTTTCCACACATTTAATTTTTCAAACTTAAAGGCCATATTTTTTCATATTGTAAATGATAAATATATTCACATTAATAGTCCATGTTCTATAAACCATAAGCTATCAACTACTCAACTTTTTCCGTGGCTCATACTTTTTTACTAACTCAGCAATCACTTTGATATGTTCTGGGTTAGTTCCGCAACACCCTCCAATAATATTTACTAGCCCTTCATTTAAAAATTCCTCAATTTGATCACCCATAACTTCGGGAGTTTCATCATACTCACCAAACTCGTTTGGCAATCCTGCATTTGGGTGTGCACTTGTAAAAAATGGTGCGTTTTCACTTATTGTCTGTAAATGAGGACGTAATTGTTTAGCACCTAATGCGCAATTAAATCCTACACTTAATAAAGGCATATGAGAAATTGAAACAAGAAAAGCATCAGCCGTCTGCCCCGACAATGTACGACCACTTGCATCTGTAATTGTACCCGATACCATTATAGGTAATTCTATACCATTCTTCTCAAACACTTCTGAAATGGCAAATAATGCTGCCTTGGCATTTAGTGTATCAAACACTGTTTCCACCAAAAGTATATCTACTCCCCCTGCTATCAATGCTTCTACCTGCTCCTTATAGGCAACCACTAATTCATCAAAACTTATCGCTCTAAAACCTGGTCGGTTTACATCAGGAGAAAGTGAAGCGGTACGATTTGTAGGGCCTATAGACCCTGCTACAAAACGAGGTTTATCAGGAGTTAATTCAGAATACTTAATAGTAGCCTGTTTTGCAATTTTAGCAGATTCAAAATTAATAGCATATACATATTCCTCCAAGCCATAATCGGCCTGCGCTATGGAAGTTCCACTAAAAGTATTGGTTTCAATGATATCTGCTCCAGCTTTTAAATATTCTACATGAATGGCCTTAATTATTTCTGGACGAGTAATGGATAGTAGGTCGTTATTTCCCTTTAATGGAGTAGTATATTTCTCCATCGATTCATTTCTGAAATCAGCTTCTTCCAATGAATATCGCTGTATCATGGTACCCATGGCACCATCAAGCACTAATATTCGTTCCTTTAGTATGTCTTGTATTTTACTCACTCTTTCTAGTTTTTAAAAGTTTTCCAGAAAGAGCAATGAGGTGAGTCATTGTAACTTATCTTTTCCCGATCCAGACAATAAACTGAACGAGAAGGGAGTTAGCACCGAGTTGTTCAAGGTTGCTAAGACATCACAGGGCCCATTCCCTCAGTCTTTCTGGATAAGTACTACAAAGAAAGGTAAAATTTCTAAACTAAAAGAATAAGAACCTAAATTTATTTTGAAATGATGTATCCAACTTTAAATCCTAGCATAAAGCTTGGGCCAAAATAACGCCCTTCTGTATTGCCATCAAAACCCTCAAAAATTGTAAAACCACCTCCAGACCATGACCATTTAGATATACCTGTAGGTACGTTTTTATGTTCTTTAACTATAAAATTAATTCCTAAACCAAAGTATATTTCAGTAGTTAACCGATTCTTAGCTTTTTTGAATTCTTCTTCTTTGGAGAAAAACGAAAAACCAAAAACGGGATTAACCCCCATAGCTTTCTTTATGTTATTAAAGATATAATAACGATCGTAACCACCAAAACCATCATCAACCCAGCC
>Ga0224506_10002909_pt1 | contig 11515 bp, 7 predicted proteins | sample SF_Jan12_sed_USG_2_FD_169108 | JGI IMG/M metagenome (GOLD analysis project Ga0224506, IMG submission 169108) | Sediment microbial communities from San Francisco Bay, California, United States - SF_Jan12_sed_USGS_8_1 | ecosystem: Environmental > Aquatic > Marine > Sediment | place: USA...
CCCCGTATCTTGCATCATTTTCCGTAATTCTCACCCGCTGACATCTTAAAATAAGAACCTAAAGATGGAGACCAAGCAACCTTTTTATATGATATACGTCTTATTATATATGTAAGTTACGTAAAGCCTGATCCATGATCTGGATTTACAGGTTGTCTATGCGCTTTTCGCCTATTCCAAACCATCTGCATCAATAGGAGTTGCCATGATTAAAAACTATCTCAAGATCACATGGAGAAATATCCGAAATAACAAAATTTATTCTTTCATCAACATCATAGGTCTGGCTGTCGGTATGGCCTGCTGCATTCTGATTCTCCTCTGGGTCCAGGATGAACTCAGCTTTGACAAGTTCCACGAGAACTACAGCGACATTTACAGGACTATTCCTGAACTTCAAGGTACCAAGTATTCTTCCAACCCTCTGGCGCTCGCCAGGGTTTTTAAGGAACAGTATCCGGAAGTCCGACAAATCACGAGGTTTTGCGATAGATACTGGCTCATGAAATACGGGGATAAAATCTATAACGAGAGCGGTGGCCTGGTGGACGATGACTTTTTGAAGATGTTCACATTTCCGCTCATTCAAGGAACTCCGGAGACAGTGTTTGCCAGCCGGGATTCTATTGTTTTAACAGAACGAGCTGCGGTCAAATATTTTGGTGCCCAGGATCCGATCGGCAAATCTCTGCTGATAAACAACGACACCGAACTGACCGTGACAGGCGTGTTAAAAGATGTTCCTCAGAACTCACACTTGCAGTTTGATTTTCTTGCTTCGATGAGACTCATGGGCGAGCGGGGAGATACCAGTTGGTCCTATGAAGCCGGAACATACGCGCTTTTAGAAAAAAACATCTTCCTACCGGACTTTGCAGACAAGATCTCTGGATTTGTTATGGAACATGATAAAAGAACAAATCAGAAAGTTGTTCTTCATATCCAACCTCTCTCTAAGGTCCATCTGTATGCGTTAAACGGCACTGACCCGATTATTTATGTCTATATTTTCTTGACGATCGCCATCGCCATCCTGATCATCGCCTGCATCAATTTCATAAACCTCTCCACGGCCAGGTCGAACACCCGGGCCAAAGAGATCGGATTAAGGAAGGTCGTGGGTGCGGAAAAAGCCGACATCATCAAACAATTTATCGGAGAATCGATGATTTTATCGGCTATTGCGCTTTTGGTGGCGATGGGTATGGTTTATCTCTTTTTGCCGGCGTTTAATAATATTGCAGAAAAACAATTGACATTGAACATTGCCGGCGATGTTTCGACCCTGTTCCTGTTGATCGGGATCATTCTCTTTACGGGTTTGGCTTCCGGCAGTTATCCGGCTTTTATGCTCTCATCATTCAGACCTGTAAACGTACTTAAAAAAGGGAAGTTACAGTCGTGCTCGGGTGGCCTTGTATTAAGAAGGATCCTGGTCGTCAGTCAATTCACCGCGACCATCGTGTTGATTATCGGGACCATCATCATGTACAAGCAGCTCAGCTACATCAGGAATAAAGATATCGGGTTAAGCAGAGATCATGTGCTCACCATATCAATGAAAAGGGAGTTGAGAGAAGGCTACAGGTCATTCAAAAATGAGGTCAAACAACATCCGAATGTGATGAACGTCACAGCGGCCCGAAGATTACCGACAAACATCGGACATATGAATCCCGTTTATTGGGAAGGAAAAGGCCCTGAGGATTATGTAACGATGACGGATGCCTCCGTGGACTATGATTATTTTGAAACTCTTGGTATGCAGATCATCCAGGGCAGGAGTTTTTCGGAAGAGTATGCAACTGACCCGGAGAATTACGTTCTGAACGAAGAAGCCGCCAGGATCACAGGATTGGAATCACCGATCGGGAAGATGTTTTCATGTTGGGAGGATGAGGGAAAAATAATCGGCATCGTCAAGAATTTTCATGCCAGCTCGCTTCACAATGAGATCGGACCTGTCATTTTCACGTTATCCCAGAGACACGGCTCTCACAGCTATATTTTTGTCAAAATCAGGCCGAACGATGTATCCGGAACCATAGCCTATTTGAAAAAGAAGGCGGATGAATTTGCTCCCAACAATCTCTTTGAATATTCATTTCTGGATGATGAATTTAACAGACAGTATGTGAATGACCAGCGGAGAGGTGATATTTATAAGTACTTCACATTTTTAGCCATATTTGTCTCCTGTCTTGGGCTTTTCGGGATGGCTTCGTTCACCGCAGAACAGCGGACAAAGGAGATAGGGATTCGCAAAGTTCTCGGGGCATCAATAGCAAATATTATCGTCCTCATCTCCAGAGATTTTTTAATGTTGCTTTTTATCTCCAATGTGATCGCCTGGCCCATCGCCTATTATCTCATGGATAAATTGCTGAATAATTATGCCTACAGGACCATTATTGCTGTGTGGGTATTTATTGTTTCGGGGATGATGGCGGTTTTTGTTGCGCTGCTGACCGTGTGTGTGAAAATTGTAAGGGTGGCCCATTCCAACCCCGCCAATAGCCTGAGGTATGAATGAAAGGACCTGCTGCTCTCCTCGCCAGGGCCAGGTAAAAAAACGGGGACTGTTGCCATTTTTTAATTGATTATTTTTATCCTCTTTTCTAAAATATCACCAGATTAGCAGGCCGCCTGAAGGAGATAAGATGGGAAAACGAACACCTCTTCTTCTCTTGTGCCTTTCCGTTTTTTTGATCAGTCTTGCCCCACCCATGCTGTGCGCTGTCAAGAAGGAAAAGGAGAAAAAAGAGAAAAAGGACAAGCAAGTCAGCACGGTCGTTCTTCCTGTTGTTTTCTACATGCCTGAGACACGATGGGGAGTCGGCGGAGGAGGGCTGTTGACCTATAGACCCAAGGCTGCCCCGCCAGACCAGAGGCCTTCTTCTCTGCTGTTCCAGGCCTACTACACCCAGAATAAACAATACGGGATCGAGATCTCTCCGGAAGTCTACCTGAAGAATGAAGCCTACATCGTCCAAGGATATTTCAAGGTAAGCAAATTCCCCGATAAGTTCTGGGGCATCGGGAACAACACTCCGGACCTGGAAGAAGGGTTGGAGGATAAGGACTATCTCAACTACACGCCCAAAATTTTCAATTTCGAGCTGAGCGTCCAGAGACAGATCCTTAAAGAACAGAGGCTCTATGCAGGAGTCCAATTGAAATACGAAAATTTTGATATCGTGGGAATGGCTCCCCTGGGGCTTTTAGTCTCGGGGGAGGTCCCAGGAAGCACCGGCGGAACGCTGACCTCACTGGGTTTTCTCATCACCTGGGATACCCGCGACAACATTTTCTATCCGTTCACCGGCAATCTTTTCCAGTTGAATGTAGATTTTTACACTCCCGCATTCGGCAGCGATTTCGAGTTCACCACCATCAAGATGGACCTCAGGAAGTATTTCACCCTGTTTCCCTCCCATGTCCTGGCCGTCCAGGCGCTCCTCTGGAATGTATCCGGCGAGCCGACCTTCCGCCACCTGGCCGAGATCGGAGGTGAGCAGATCATGCGGGGATATTACACGGGCCGCTACCGGGATCATTCGATGTACGCTCTGCAGGCCGAATACAGGGTGAAGGTCTGGAAGTTCATCGGCATGGTCGCCTTTGCCGGGGTTTCCAATGTGGCCGACAAGATCGGAAATCTTGGTTTCGATAATATCAAGTATTCGGTGGGCCTCGGCCTCCGCTTCTGTGTCGTCCCCAAAGAAAGAACGAACATCCGCCTGGATTACGGCTTCGGCAAGGGGACATCAGGCATGTACATCACGGCCAGGGAGGCCTTTTAAATAATTAAATAGGGATTGGATTCTGCTGGGTATTTCTCCGATTAAAAGTCAGGAATGTTTTTTGATCGCGATTATTTTCGACTTGATCCCTATTCATAGAAAAGTCCGGCTTCATGAAGCGGACCGGTTTATTGAGTCTCTCTCTGTAATTTTTCATCTAATAAAAAGAGTATTTTATTTTTGCATTGCAGTTTCTTTCATTTCTATTGACCGTATAGTTTTATATGTGGTAAGCTTATTCGAGAATTCCGAGATTACGTAGTCTGCGGAAGGAATGAAGGGTTTGTTACGAAAGCAAGGGGAAATTCCTTTAAATTCAAAGTCTCTACAGGAAAAAAAGGTTTGATTTATTAAATAATTATTAAACAGAGATTATGATGAAGGGGAACATACTCATCCTGAATGAGAATCCTGAAGCGAGAGCACATTTAAAGAAACTCTGTAGCCAAGTTGCAACTGTTCATCTATCTTCCGATTTTAAAACAGCGGGCGCAGTCCTGAAATCCCAGAATATCAATGTGCTTATCGCGGATTACTCTCTGGCCAGTTACCTATCTCTTAATGCATTACTCAATGAGACAATAAGCATTGTCGTCACAGGTTTTGAAGAAAAGAAAGTTAAAGAAATCGCGAACAAATGGCCTTTTAGCCGTTATGTCGATTATCACATCATTCTATCCGGAGAACGGAATGACAGGGCTTTTCTTCGGATTATTAATAAAGCAGCAGAACACTCTTTGCTGAAGATGGAAGCAGAAGATCTGCAGATTTATCTTAAGCAGACTAACATTATGATACAGGATACTTATTCCGATATAAAAGAAATCGAAAAGGCTATCAACGATAGTATCGTCCGAGAATTGGAAAAACGGATAGAGTTGAGGGAAAGACACATTCGGTTCAAAAATGAAAAACAAAGATTAGAAGAAATTTTAAAGAATATTTACATGGCTAACGATTTTATCAGTCTTTTGGATATTGTCTACGATATTAAAGATATCCTTCAAGCCAGTAGCATTTCCCTATATATTCTGGATGAAGATGAGCCTCTCGGAAAACACCTCAAACCGATAATATGGGATGATGTATTCTTACTCCATCCTGACATATCGAAGCACACAGTCTCAATAGATGAGCAAGATTTTGCTGCCTTCGTTGCCCGCCATCATCAGGAGATCAATGTCACCGCTTTATCAGGCGATCAGCGGATGAGCAAAAGATACTTGGAGCATTTTATGCCTCCTTTAAGGAGCATGATGTGCCTCCCCATTATGCATGACAATGAAGTCACCGGTGCGATCGAAGTCTACAACAAGATACTTCCCAGAGACTCGAGCCTGGAGGGTTTCACAAGGGAAGATCAGCAGATAATGCGCACTCTCTCTGAACATATATCCCTGGCCATCACAAAGCTCAATCTCATCCAGTATGACGCTCTTACAGGTTTGTTGCGTCCCGATCCTTTCTTCAAGAGTGTTATTCACAAGCTTGAATATCAAAAGAAGAGACGAGGTGAAAGGGAGTCATACGCTATGGTGATGGGTGATGTCGATTGGTTCAAAAATTACAATGATAGAAATGGCCATGAGGCGGGAAACAAGCTTCTTCGAGAATTGGCGAACGTCCTCAAATCTTCCACCAGAGACCAGGATCTGATCTGTCGATATGGTGGGGAGGAATTCCTATTTTTTCTGACAGGATTAAAAAACCTGGAAGAAGCTTGTCTGTTTACAGAAAGGATTAAGAGAAATATCGAAGAACATTATTTCGAATTCCAGGAATTTCAACCCAGAAACAACCTGACCATGAGCTTCGGTATAACTTATTTCACGATGGGGAGATTTGATTCTCTTGAGTCAATCACGCAAAATGATTTAAAGACAATAATCAATGAAGCAAACATGGCCCTGGCAAAGGCAAAAGGAAAGGGAGAAATAGAAATAATTACGGATAAAAACAGGGTTTGCGTTTTTTATGGAAAGGCAACCGACGATCAAGAAGAAGTTATCAGGCCTTACAGGAAAAATTTGGCTAAAGAAAGAAGAAAATCTGAAAGATACTATGCTTCCACGACTCTTCTCTACAAAGATAATGGCGCTCACAACGTGGCCCAAACAATAAACTTGAGTTTAGTGGGAGTGAAAATTTCTTCAGAATCAAAGCTTTCTCCTGAAAAAACTCTTGATTTGATCATCGTCTTGAAGAACAAAGCTTGCCATTTTAAAGGTGATGTCGTGTATTCAGAAAAAGTTGGAGAGAATTTTGCTCTTTATTATTCAGGATTGAAGTTTTTAGATATTTCTCCAGAAAATGAAACTATTTTGAAAGAATATTTTTCCGCTCTAAGTTTAATTGACAGATCATCTCTCTCCCCAAAAAAACTGATAAACCTGTTGTATCCCTGATCTGTCAATTTTCTCCGTTGCTTCATATTCAATGAGTTCATTCATCTTCGGATTTTTCAGCATGAGTCTCATTTTTCTCACTGACTTCTGATCTTTCAGGTTTTTCTTCGCTTTCCATTTTTTCTCTTGCTTTGGGTTCTTCACCGCTTGGGTGTCTCTGTTTTGCCGATTAGTTCTAAAATCTTCTTGAGTTTCTCCCGCTCCTTCTCCAATTCGATTTCTTCATTTCCTTGTCTCTCCGTTTCCCCAGGCGCGGCTTCTATTTTCTCTTCGAGGTCTTTTTTGAAAATCTCGGCCTTTTCTCTAACTATTTGAGTGATTTCATCAAGTTTCTGGTCTAACTCACTTATTTTTTTTAGCTCTTCAAGGCTTTGAGCTGTTAAAGTCTCAATTTTTCTTAAGTATTGAATGGCCTTCTCTATATGTAGCTTTTTATGGCTTTTAATGTCGGTCTTATTATTTTCAAATTCAGCAAATGCAGTCCGGTAATTGATGATTTCATCTTTTTTAATCTCAAGCTCTTCTTGAATTTGATCTATCTTCTTTTTCGCCTTCTCCTTTTCCTGTTGAATCCTCTTTTCTAGGTCTTTCTCTATTTCTTCTTTTTTCTTATTTATAATTTCTTCTAACTCATCTTCAATTTCTTCTATAGTCAGTGTTAATTCTTGAAGAATGTCGTTTTTTTTTGACACTTTTTCCTTCTTTCCCCCTCATGATATTAGCCCTATTCATAAAAGATTGTCAAGGTGATCCCCTCTTCTTTTCTCCCGCTATATTTCCAATTCTTAAATGGAAATTTCTTTGAGAACATCCGTGTGAATCATCTGCCAAACAATAGATGCGGGCTCATGAACGAAGAAAAGTAAAATTTATATTTATTTATTCTTTTGTGTTGAATAATTGAAGGAATTGGAAAATACATGAGTTAAAATATTTCCTATTCATCTCCAGTGGGCAAATTTGTATCTTCCTGCTCGTCTTTTGTGACTTTCTGATCGGTGTTCATTTGCTCTTGAGCAGAATCTTTTTGATCTGATAGTTGAGCGATTTTGGTTTCAAAATCCTCGCGGATTTTTTGATGCGTCTGACGCTCCTTATCCATATCTATACGCGCCTGAGCCATCTGTGCAGCAAACTTTTTTACAATTGAGTCAACAATGTTGGAATGATGTCCTTCAGTAGAGAGAAGATCAGTTTTATGTTTCTCCTCTACGGCTTGGATTTGAGAAATTTGCTGCTTTTTTGCATCCTCTAACTCTGCCTGAAGATGGGCTATTTTATGTTCATACTGTTTATTTGATTCTTGATATGCTTTCTCTTTATCTGTCAACATTTCCGCTATTTTTTGCATCTCAGCAGACACTTTCTCCTTGAGGGCCTTTATCTCGGCATTCTTCTCTATCCGGAGCTGAGAGATTTGTGCTGTGTAGCTCTGATTGAGATCCTCAAGGGCACGCTGCTGTTCTTCTTTGGCTTTGAGAAGGTTGGCTTTGAATTTTTCTTCACTGGCGTTTAGCTGGAAAAGATATTGCTCCTTATTGCCTATCAGCTCTGCCTGAAGTTGGGCAATTTTAGATTCGAGTTGCTTGCGTGTTTCCTGATGTGTAAGCTTCTCCTTGGCGAGCATTTCAGCGGATTTTTTTGCTTCCTCAATCATTCTCTGTGTGATCTCAACAAAGGCCGCGAGTTCTTTATTGCGCTTTAAATCCTTGTCTATTTCCTTTTCGAAGTCATACATCTCCTTCTTGAATTTTTTAAGCTTATCCTTATCGGAAATGATTCTCTCACTATCTTCTTGAATTTTCTTAACAAAATCATTAATCTCCCGGTCTATTTGGCCATTTTGGTCTTTTTTTTGGTTGAGTGCATAATTTAATGGCTGTGAAGGCCTCGTGTCGTGACTTTCCTTACTTAGCCGTTCGAATGCTTGAGAGACCTCATTCTTTATATCACTGAGCGTTTGTTCCAACTTACTCATCATTTTGGCTCCCTGGTTAATCTCTTGATCGTGGTGAACCCCGGCATGAGATGAGATTGCATGGGGTTTTAATCCGATCAGTTTAAGGATTTTGAATGGTATATCCTCAGACACTAAACGTCTCTTATCCAGGTAAGCGTCGGCGGGCTCTTTGAGTTGACTGTGGAGGGAAAAATCGTCCATTGAGAGTGTCGCTGTAGTGAGGACAATTGGAATGTATTTGCCAATTTTTCTTCTGGCTCTATCATAGAGAGAGTAGCCAAGCATATCAGGCGCTTCGACTGCAATGAAAATCAGTTCAGCTTGAAATAAATTTGACGTGTGAATCTTATCGGATTCAGGATCCACAGCTAGAATTTCAAATCCGTATGGATTAAGCCCGTTTTGCAGGAGAGAAACAAAATCCTTGTCATTATCCAGGACTAGAATTTGGCGTATTGCCTTTCTTTCGGTCATTTCAGAATACAACCTCTGTAATTCAAGACTGTTCAGTATGTCATTATGTCACGATTTCCTCTCAAGTTGCTGATAATTCTCCTGTTGCTTATAGTGTACAATTATCAGATTAGCTGTCAATCATCAAAGAAGAGGATTTGAGGGGGTGATTTTTTGTTTATTTCCATCATCTTTTGGGGTGAGTGCAATCATCACTTTGAATTAGGAGACTCCTGCTTTTTCTTTGATATGGAGCGCTTTTTTTATTATCATCAGCTTTCATATAAAGGAAAAAATGACCGACATCAGGGCAAACCTCTGGAAGATCTATATCTATAGATTCCTGAGTGAATTCTACCTGATCGTTCCGATATTGATCCCTTACTATGAATCCAATCATCTCAACTCGACCCAGATATTCACCATCCAGGCCTCATACGCCCTGTCGGTCTTGATACTCGAGATTCCTTCCGGCTACCTGGCCGATGTCATAGGAAGGAAGAAAACCCTCATCCTCGGCGCTTTCTTCCTTCCTGTCGGGATTGCGGTCTATGCCTTCACCAGCTCGTTCTACACCTTCATCCTGGCCGAATTCATCGTTGCGGTCGGCAACAGCATGAGGTCAGGCTGCGACTCGGCTTTCATCTATGACACTTTGATCCAGCTGAAGGAAGAATCCGAATACAAGAAATTCGAGGGGAGGTCCATGTTCTACACGCGCATTGGAACCGGTCTTTCCTCTGTTGCCGGAGGTCTGTTCGCCCTGCTCTCGCTCCATCTGCCGTTTTACATCAACATCGGCACAAGCCTTTTCATGCTGCCGCTGGCCATATGGCTTGTCGAGCCGAAACGGGAGAAACTCGAAGCGTCAAACCCCGTAATGGACATCCTGAGGATCTGCCGGTTTTGCCTGTCCCATGGACAGTTGAGGCGGCTCATGCTCTTCGCGGCCCTGCTGATGAGCACAAATATCATAGGCGTCTGGGCTTACTTCCTGTACTACGGTTCCCTCGGGATCAGCATCGGATATTTCGGGATCATATTCGCAGCCTTCCAGCTGTCCAGTGCCTTTGGCTCGAGGAACGCCCATTCCCTGGAAAAATCCATCGGAAAAAAGAACGCCTACCTCATCCTGATGCTCATCGCCCCGACCTTTCTCCTCCTCGGCCTGTTCCAAACCATTCTGTTACTCCCCCTGATATTTCTCAACGCATTCCTGTGGGGAATGGCCTTGCCCATGATCCTGGATGACATGAACCGGCTGATCAAATCAGAGGTCAGGGCAACAGTCATCTCCGTGGCCCACATGGTCGGGAGTCTGTCATACGTGATCCTCGCGCCTCTCTTCGGCAAACTGGTGGACACCATCTCGCTCTCCAACGCTTTCCTCATCCTCGGGGCTTATTTCATCGTCTACGGAAGCATAGCCCTGGCGTCGATACTCCGAAGTTTTCAGGAAAGAGTGAAGGGCAAGGAGCAGATGAACTAAAGAACAAAGGAAAAGAAGAAGTTGACTTACTCAGATTCTGGAATGATCTTCTTGATCAGGGATTCTAACTTGAGATAAACGCGTATTACATTGCGCAGCCACTATCAATCCAGCCGAATCACTCCGGTATGAATAGAATATCATGAAGTCAGAGAGAGTCATTCGTAGCGGAGGGAGTCGACCGGGTTGGCCAGAGCGGATTTGAGGGAGTGATAGCTCACCGTCAGCACCGCTACAATGAGTGTTAGACCAGCTGACAATACGAAAACCAACGGTCCTATGCTTACCTTATAGGCAAAATTCTGCAGCCATTTGGACATCACGAAGTAGGCCAATGGCCAGGCAAGCAGGTTGGCTATAAGAATCCATTTGAGGAACTCCCGGACTGTCATAGCCACTATCCCAGGAATCGAGGCTCCCAAAACCTTGCGGATCCCGATCTCCTTGGTCTTCTGTTCGGCTGCGTATGAGGCCAGCCCAAAAAGGCCCAAGCAGGCGATGATAACAGAAAGCAGACTGAATCCGTTGAACAACTCTCCCAGTTGTCGCTCGGACGTGTATTGCAGGTTAAATGCTTCATCCAGGAAAAGGTAATCGAACGGTATGCCGGGCGAGTAAGTTTTGTAGGCTTCCTCGATACGGGCTAACGCTTCCTGAGTCTGTGTTCCGTCGATCTTGATGAATGCATACTGGTGCCAGGGCTTGTACATCCGAAAGACAAACGGCCGGATGGCCGTGTGCAAAGAACGAGCATGGAAATCTCTGACCACTCCGATTACACGGGCAGGCCGAAAAGACTCCGGCCAGGCGGGGTGATTCATATAAATATTTATACCGATAGGATCGGCTATCCCCAGCCGTCGGGCCGCAGTCTCGCTTATCACACAGGCTGTCTTTTCGTCTGTCGGAAATTCCTTGGAAAAACTTCGTCCCTGAAGGATCTGCATATTGAAGGTCTTAAAAAAGTCGAAGTCGACACACGTGTAATCCACAGACATCATCTCATCGTTTGGATTCCCTTCCCAGTCAATCTGGATATTTTCTCCAACACGGAAAGGAAGTTGGGCGGCCGAAGTGACATCTTTTATCCCTGGTTGAGTGAGGAGAAAGTTTTTGAATGCTTCAAATTGTTCATTGAGTACCGGATAAACATAGGCACCAACGACATGATGCCGGTCAAGTCCCAAGTCCTGCCTTTGAATAAAGCGCAACTGGCTTGAAACCAGCAGAGTGCAAACAATCAGTCCAACCGAGATGGCAAATTGGACCACAATCAAGACCTTGCGGATGCCTCCTCCTTTATTTCTGAAGGAAAGTTGGCTTTTAAGAGCTTGGACCGGTTGAAAGGCAGAAAGAAAGAGCGAAGGATAACTCCCGGCCAAAATTCCCGTCCCAAGCGTTATGA
>Ga0224506_10002910_pt1 | contig 11513 bp, 11 predicted proteins | sample SF_Jan12_sed_USG_2_FD_169108 | JGI IMG/M metagenome (GOLD analysis project Ga0224506, IMG submission 169108) | Sediment microbial communities from San Francisco Bay, California, United States - SF_Jan12_sed_USGS_8_1 | ecosystem: Environmental > Aquatic > Marine > Sediment | place: USA...
GGAAAACATCCGCACCTGCGGCGAATATTTCAAGCAAGGCTTCACCGCGCTTGGAATCAAGCCAGATAGTGTACAGTATCTCTGGGCTTCCGACATAGCTAAAGACATAGGATACTGGGAAAAAGTTATCAGAATAGCCAAAAGCGTGTCGCTTCAAAGGACATGGCGAGCGTTACCCATCATGGGTCGAGAAATGAGCTTAACGGACGTTGAAACCGCTTGGATGTACTACCCCTGCATGCAGGCAGCAGACATCTTCCACCTAGACCTCGACGTAGCATGTGCAGGAATGGATCAAAGAAAAGCCCACATGCTAACAAGAGAAGTCTCAAACAAACTTCACAGGAAAAAACCCGTATGCGTCCACACTCATCTACTCATGGGACTCCAAGAACCAGGAAAAGCCAAAGGAAAATTCGATGAAAACACAAACATAAACCTGCAAATCAGCTCAAAAATGTCCAAAAGCATACCCGGAAGCTGCATATTCATACACGACGCACCAAACGAGATTAGAACAAAAATAAGAGCAGCCTACTGCCCGCCTAAACAAGCCCAAGGAAACCCAGTACTTGAATTAGCTGAATACACAGTGTTCACAGAAAGGAAAACCATGGAAATCTCACGACCACCCAAATATGGAGGACCGGAAACCTTTGAAAGCATTAGAGAGATAAAGAAAGCATACGTTGAAGGAAAACTTCATCCATTCGACCTAAAAAACGGCGTCGCAGAAGCCCTCATAGAAATTCTAAAGCCAGCTAGAGACTACTTCCAGAAACACCCACGAATATTGGAAAAAATGATGAAAATCGGCGTCACAAGGTAAAAGGGTTGTCAACTAGCCTAAAGAAACGAGTAGAAAAAGTTTTGCAGCTTCTGGACAGACTCGCAAAAGAATCAGCCAAAGGCACTCCAATAATCGTAGAAGGACGAAAAGACGTGAACACCCTACGCGCTTTAGCGATAAAAGGCGACATCATCTCAGCAAAAACTTCTGGAAGATCTCTTCTTGATGTCCTTGGTGAAGTAGAAAAACGAGGTAAACCCGAGGTCATCCTTTTGATGGATTTTGACCGACGTGGTAAAGAATGGACCAAACGCTTCACAGAGCATTTTGAAAAAATGAGAATCAAACCCAACCTGTTTTTCTGGAATAGACTTCTAAGCCTTGTGGGGCGGGACGTTAGGGACATCGAAGGCCTGGCAACATACCTAGAGAACTTGAAGAAAAAATGTGGAAATAAGATCTGAAGACTCTGCAATTCCATGGTTGAACTGAACGTGGAGGGCAGATTCGGAAAGTATAAGAGGTGCCAACTAATTAAAGACTAAGCACATCTTATTGATGAGGTTAACTCTGTTGATTGAGGTGAAAGTTGATGGGAACATCACAGTCGATTACTGTAAAGTATGTTATCCGCGCGAAGTTCGAAGTAGAGGGAGTTGTTGAAAAATCGGATGCAATCGGAGCTGTTTTTGGTCAAACAGAAGGATTGTTTGGACCTGAACTGGACCTCCGAGAACTCCAAAAGTCAGGAAGAATAGGAAGAATAGAGATCCAGTTAAAATCGGAAAAAGACAAAACCACAGGCGCATTGCTCATCCCCACTAGTCTGGACAGAGTCTCCACAGTCATTCTTGCAGCAAGCCTTGAGAGCATAGATAGAGTAGGGCCATGCGCAGCAAAGGTCACCTTAGAAAAAATCGAGGACATCCGCAACGCAAGGCGAACGGCAATTATCAAGAGAGCAAAAGAAATCCTCCACAAATGGACCATCGAAGCCATTCCAGGCACCGAGGAAATCTTTAGAGAAGTTTCAGAAACTTTAAGACTAGCCAGAGTCGAAGCATATGGACCGGAAAAACTAACAGCTGGACCAGACATTGAAAGCGCAAAAGAAATAATAATCGTCGAGGGAAGAGCCGACATAATAAACCTGTTAAGATGCGGCATACAAAACGTCATAGCCGTTGAAGGCGCCAAAATACCGCAAAGCATCATAAAACTGTCCAAAGAAAAGGAAGCTACAGCATTCCTAGACGGAGACAGAGGAGGGGACCTCATACTCAAAGAGTTACTGCAAGTGACCAACGTCAAATATGTGGCTAGAGCTCCTACAGGCAAGGAAGTGGAGGAGTTAACTCCCATACAGGTTGCGACAGCCCTTCAGCACAGAGTACCCGTTAGAAAACCCAAAGCTAAGAGACCGCGAGAACGCCAAAGGATACTCGTTCCAAAACGAATTGTTGAAGTTACCAAAGAACTTGATGGAACATTAGAAGCAGTTTTGTTTGATGCAAAAATGAAAAAAATGGAGCGACTGCCGGTGAGTAAACTTGCTGAAAAACTTCAACAGACCAAGGATGTGGACACCGTAGTCTTTGATGGTGTAATTACGCAAAGACTTGTAGACGTGGCGAATGAAAAAAACATCAAATATCTCGTTGCGGCTCGTCTCTCAGATGCAGTAAAACAGCCCTTAGGCATCCATCTGCTAACTTTCACGGATGTGAGAGGTTAGTCTTTCTCTCCTAAAAGGGTAAAGCGCCATTATATTCTCAACGCTTTTTAATGATAGCTCTTCTATTGCATAGCGTACTATAGCTCGAAAAGGAAGCGTCGTATTGAAAACTCTGAAGATGAATATCAAAAAGGGCGTTGTGAAGGTTTCGCCAGACAGCTTAGACGATCTCTGGCACTTGTATAACATAATTCTTAAGGGTGACGAAGTGCATGCGCGAACTACCCGTGAAATAAGAGTTGAAGCGCATTATGCACGCCCAAAAAGAGGGAAGAGAGTACCGGTTTTTTTGGGGGTAAAAGTTGAAAAAGTGCTTTGGGACAAAAGCTTGAATCGACTAAGGATATATGGAATCGTCTGCAAGGCACCTGAGAAGATAAACGTGAAGGGCGAGCATCACACCATAAACGTAGCTATGAACAGGCCCATAACCATCGTGAAATCCAAGTGGTCTAAGCATCAAATTGACCGAGTACTCAGGGCAAGTCGAGCTAAGGGGGCACCTCTCATTGTGATGTCTATAGACGACGAAGAATTTTGTGTAGCTGTTTTGAGACAGTACGGCGTCGACGTTAAGGTGGAGGAAAAGACGAGGCTTCCGGGGAAGTTGGAGGCTGAAAAAAGGACAAGTGCAGTGCGTGGGTTTTTTAAATCCGCTCTGAAATCATTGGAGGAAGTGTGGATTTCCCTTCGTAGCCCAATTGTCATAATTGGTCCCGGATTTATGAAAAACAATTTTGCCAAGTATATCAATGGCGAGGCTTCAGATGTTGCACGTGCTGTCATCGACGTAAAGGGTGTGAACAGCGGAGGCTTGGCTGGAATACAAGAAGCGTTGCGTTCAGGAGTCTTCACGAAGGCGTTAAAGCATGTGCGAGTGGCTGAAGAAACCAAGGTCATAGAGGAAGTGCTTGAGCGACTTGGAAAAGGTAGGTCAGACGTAACGTATGGATTCGCCGAGGTGGAGAAAGCAAGCTTGTTTGGCGCTGTTGAAAAGCTTCTATTAGCAGATACAGCGTTAAGGGAAGCACCAGACGAAAAGAGAACGGCTCTAGAGAAGCTCATGAGAGAAGTTGAACAAAGGGGCGGACAAATCAGCGTCATTAGCACAGAACATGAAGCAGGAGCAAAACTGCTTGGACTAGGTGGTATCGCTGCTCTTCTTCGTTTTCAAATGGGTTAAGCGCGTATCATTGCACCCTTGTTTAGATACAAAATTCTCTCTGGATACTCCATTTCTAGATGCCGACTATTTTCCATAAAGCTTGAGACGTCTACGGACTGCAGGATTCTGATCGGCAAGCTTTTTCAGAACCATCTCGAAAGTTTCATTCGGCAACAGTTCTCTCTCTATGAAGACGCCTGTTCTGCCAATCTTGTCGCGACGTAAAAGGGCGCGAACGCGATCGCGGACTGTGCTGACAGAAATGCCTAAAAGACCAGCAACCGTTTCTTCTCGTCCCACAATGGTGTTTTCAATGTGGCCCTCCGGCGTGGGTTCAATTAACATAAGTCTTTTGTCCACACCTGAGACACGCATTTCTTTTCTAAGCGGAGAAAGAGATACTTCGCCGCCAAATTTGTAGAAGTCTTTCTCTACGGGGCGAAGCTTTACGAGTGGGAATGATATACACCTTTGCTTATCGATCTCGATGTAACCTTTGATGGCATATAATGGCGTAGCTTGCAGAACAATTCGACGATTAACAGAGACACCCGCGTTTCGAAGAGTGTTTTCTATGATGAAAGAGGAGGGCGGGTCTGGCAGAAACACGTCGACGTCGCTCTTGTCTGAAACGTCGCCTCGCGCAATGCTTCCGTGTGCAATAGAGTGCAGATGGAACTGATTAAGAATCTCCATTATCTGAACTGCTTTAGACCGCAGCTCCTTCAACAGGCTCCAGTGTTTCTTATCGTAAACAACTTCTACGCGTTCGGCACGCCTTACAGGTTTTTTAGTCATTATCGTCCACCGACTGGAGGAAAGCATTCAACCAATTTAAGTAAGAGCATGTATTCCAACTCTACAAAAACTATGACAACGCGTTATTTAGTTAATTCCTTAGAGGAAACGAATCAAATGCCGTATGTATGGTATGCAATAGAAAAGGCGCAGTCTTCATGCGCCCCTATTCTGGAGAAAAGCTTTGCGGAAGATGCTTTTGTAAATCAATAGAAAACAAGATTCGGGCAACAATCTCCAAGTATGACATGCTTAAACCAAACGACAAAATCATGGTAGCGGTTTCCGGCGGAAAAGACAGCGTGACGCTTCTATACATACTAGCGAAGAAGGAAAAAGCTTTCCATGAAGCCACGCTTTGCGCAGTCGCAATCAACGAAGGAATAGAGGTTACTGAGACAAGGCGTTAAAAATCGCCATGGAAAACTACAAAATGTGTGGAGAACCAGCGATTGTGGAACTACGCAAATCTTGTCAAATGTTAAAAAATTTGGGTGTGCTATAAAAAAGTCTGGAGAAAAAAGAGTTTCGGTGGAATCGTAAACTTTTATAGAAAATGCGTAAAACATTCCATCATCAAAAAGGTTGTGAGCGTTGATGAACTATGTTCTTCGCTATGCTACGCTTCAATGAAATTGCGAAAGAACTGTTTGAATACGTTGTCCCACTCTGTGTACGCGCGGAAAAAACGTTTCTCTTTCATAAGCTTTGATATAAAAGAAAATTCTATAAAACATTGATTAAGACATCGTTCGCAATTTTGGTTTATTAAGTTAATGGGTGTAGAATCGTTTACGTTGCCCATAGGTTTTTTATTGAAACACGGTTTTACTTTCCCATCCCAATAGATATTTATCATGTAATTCCCCGCTTGACACGATATGCGTCGGTCAAGACCCAGATATGCCCGCTTAACTTCAAGCAAGTACTCTTTAGCGTTCAACAAACGATAGCCTTCATTTTTGAGTTCTAGCAATTCATCTATAACTTTAACTAACTCTTGCTTAGTGAACCATATTTCTTCGAGCGGTCCAAGTCCTGGATCAGGGAAACATAGAGTTGAAGGTGTATTGAATTCCTCGTCGAATTTTTTAATCATTTCACAGTATTCATGTATGTTGTGCTTTGCAAGGATAATAATCGCCGATCTAGGAATCTTGTACTTTTCTAATAATTTTAGACCTCTTAACGCCTTCTTTAACTGACCTTTATGATTACGCACGTTATCCGCGATTTCTGCGTTCAACGAATCTATTGAAACATTAACTGAATCTATACCAACATCTTTCATTTTCTTTACTATCTTTTCCGTGAGCAAGGTTCCATTTGTTGGTGAATTTACATTATAACCTTTTTTCTTTAGATACGTCACAAAATCAAAATAACTTGGGTGGAGTAAGGGCTCACCACCAGTTAAACTCCAATTATAAAAGCCCATGGAACTGAAGACCTCTACGGCTTTCTCAAAAATTTTCATGCCCATAAAACTTTTTTTCATACGCCAAAAGAGACACATTTTGCAACGGCAACTACACGCGCTTGTGATAAACATATTTACAAAACGGCATGTGTTGACACATTCAAGAAATTTGTATTTAATTTGTTTAATTGGAAGATTCATTTCAAGTCTTCCTCTAAAATAATTGATTTGATTAATGCATAGAAGCAATGTGTAGGATGAGAAAAATAAAAGCTTTTCTTCTCCAAAGTATGTGTAGGTCAGAACTCTAAGACTTCGTTAAAGGCTTGTTTCTCTGAGGGTACTCAATCTTTAATCCCCAAAAATAACCCGTATATCCTCTGTATTTATTCTATAGAAGCTGTGCATTTATAAGCAACCATCTGAGCGCGCGTAGTTGTCTCAAGCCATTTCAGAACTGTCCATATTAGTAGAAAGCGGCGGGTCACTGAGGCTCGACGTCCAGTTTTCACCAAGCCCCTCAACCTCTTTACTCCTACCCGCGACCCCTCGAGCGCTGCACGTCCAAGCTTAGGTTGCTCCCTCCCGGGCCTGGCCAGGTTCGCCTGGTGAACGTATTTGACAGCCTCCCTACGAAGGCTGCCCCACGACCGCCAGCCCCAAGGGACGGATACTCACGGCCAGAAGGCTGAGGTTCCTGATGATCTTTGATGCCTCACCTTAGCGGTCAGCCCGTCGTAAAGAGGGTTTACGGTTCAGGGGACCCCTAGCCCCCCGCCTAGACCCGCCGCCAAGAGAATTGGTAACTTCCAATGGTATAAAAGTTTATCAATGCTTAAGTACGGGGATGTCTTTTTCAGAAAGTTATTCAAAGCATTAGACCGTATTGTCAGAAGAGGAGAGAATAGTGGTTACCGCCAAGACTAGCGAAGCAAAGCGTAACCGGTTAATCGTTTTCGATGTTGAAGGAGTGTTATTGCCGAAGAGGCGTTTCCTATTCTTTGATGCGGCTAGGAAGCTGAGTTTTCGGGGATTTTTGAAGATTCTCGTAATAGGTTTTCTCTACGAAACTGGCTTGTTGTCGCTTGAATCTGCGCTCAGAAGAATCTTTGCAGTTTATCGGGGATTCCTGATGGACGACTTTGTTCGACTTTTTAAAGAGGTCCCTCTGATGCCGGGTGTAAAACATGTTTTCAAATTGTTGAATAAAATCGGGTATAAAACAGCTCTGATAAGTTCAGGGCTTCCCACGCTTTTGGTTGAAGGCCTAGCGGTTAGGTTAAACGCAGACTACGCGTTCGGCTTAGAGCTAAAGACAGCTAACGGTCGTTTGACTGGTGAGATCGAGGGCGATGTATTAAAGCCGAATGGCAAAGCATATGTTTTAAAAAAAATTCTTCGTAAAGAAAGGTTATCATCACGAGATTGCGTTGTGGTTGCAGACGACAGAAATAATCTATCAATGTTTCCACTAAGCGCTGTAATGATAGGCTACAATCCCGACTTTGTCTTGACCATCAAATCAGACTATGTCGTCAGAAATGACTTGTCTAACATCATTCCAATCATAAACGGAAAACCATCGAAAGCTTCTCGTCCGATATTCTCAAGAAATGAGATTATTCGTGAAGCAATTCATATGAGTGGATTTTTTGTGCCATTTGTTTGTGCACACCTTTTAGGAACATTTTTGGTTTCTTTCTTGATATTTCTCACAACTTCGGTTTTCGCGGCGTCTGAACTCGCCAGAGTGCAAGGTATCAGTTTCCCCATTTTTTCCGCAATCACTTGGACAGCCGCGAAAAAATCGGAGTTTTACGAATTTGCCACTGCTCCAATCTTATTTGCAATAGGCATCGTGTTTTCACTCACTTTCTTCCCTGAACCCGCAAACTATGCGTCTGTTGCAATATTGACTCTAGGCGACAGCTTTGACACAATTTTCGGCAAAAAATTTGGAAGAACCCTGTTTCCTTTCAACAAAGGGAAGCATGTGGAAGGCTTAGCTTTCGGCTTCCTGTTTGCACTTATTGGCGCTCTATTCTTTGTAAGCCCAGTCAAAGCATTCTTAGGCGCCGCCACAGGAATGTTAGTGGGATGTCTGCCTTTGCCGATCGATGACAACCTGACAATACCTATAGTTGCTGGGCTAGTGCTAACAATGATTCCATAAATGCGTGCATGCAAGATTGCGCGTTAAATCTTCTCTTTACGTTTTCTCGCTGGTGCCGTCTTCGCCGTCTTGTTTGCCTTAGCAAACGCCGACAATCCCAGAATCTCTCCTTTCGCCATATCCATCGGAATCGCAAACACAATCGTATTACTCTGGTCATAACTAATGTCCTCCAGACTCGACAGTGTACGCAAATACATCGCCTGCCGGCTCATCTTCTGTACTGCCTTCTCCAAATTCTCAGCCGCCGTCAACTCCCCCTCACTCTTGATAATCACAGCTCGCTTCTCCCGTTCAGCCTCAGCCTGTCTTGCAATTACGCGTTTCATATCTTCTGGCAACTCTACAGTCTGCAAATTCACCGAAATGATATCCACACCCCAATCCTTCGTCTCCCTCTCTACAATTTTCTCAATTCTGTCTGCGATCTCATCTCGTCGCGCCAACAACTCGTCTAACTCTACGTTGCCCACTACGTCCCGCATCGTCGTTTGTGCATGCTTCATTACGCTGTTCCACAAGTTTTGAATGTTAACAAGGCTATCCTTCGTATTCACTATTTTCATGAACACCACCGCGTCAATGGTCACACTGATGTTATCCTTGGTCATAACCTCCTGCCGCGAAACATCCAATGTAATAATCCTCTTATCCTGCTTCAGAAAACTCTCCGCTATTGGCCACTTGAAGAAGATACCAGGCCCTACAAGTCTTTGAAATTTCCCAAAACGCAGTATGATGGCCTCTTCCCACTCTTTGTTAATCGCCACAGTAGCTGGTAAAACCATTGCAGAAACAAACGCAATAACACCGAACAAAGCGGACAACATATATTCTTGTGGTTCTATCGCCACGTACGAAAAATAGACAACAGCCAGCACTAGGAACACCAGAAACAGCCCCAAGAAAAACGCGAATGGAGCTGGAGAACCTGAATACTTGTCGACTTTACTCATCGTATGAGCTCCCACGTTTTTACTCATTCCTTAAAATCACCTCATTCATATTCCACTACCTCAACAAGGGCTATATCTCTCTTTTGACGTTAAGGGGCTTCTGCTATTCAACTGCATGTATGTCGCTTTCTGAAAAAGAATGGTGGATTGAGTGTATTCAAGAACAGTCGCGAAGAGGACAATTCTAAGACGCAACTGGATTATGCAGATTGTTTAAATATTCTTTCTTGCTGATGAGATTCTATGAAAACTAACAAAATAGAGTTCGACAAGCTTGAGAAGGAGATTTCGGAAACACGTAAATCTCACTTAGATTACTTGGCCCCTGATATTGGAAAAGTCTATGTTGTCGCTGTCACCAGAGACGGATGCCCAGCGTGTGAAAAACAGAAGCCAAAACTGCAAGAGCTAGCAAAAACTATAGAAGAGAAACACGGAGACAAAGTGGTCTTGACTAGAATACATGTCAGACGACCTTCGGGATCGCAAGAAGAATCTCTTCGAAGCAAAGATGTATTTGGCCATTATTTCTACCCTACTAATCTTATTCTGCTGAGGACTGTAGACCGAGGAGCGATAGAGTTCTACAAGAATGCCTCGCCAGAGATGGATGAGCTTGAAAAAAATATTGAAGTTGCTGTCAAAATAGCAACGATGATTGAGAAAGAGGTGACTTGACCTTTCATGCGTGCACGCTCGCACAATTTGTTCATGATGCATAGCCAATGCAGAAATGCTTGCGTGCCGCTACTTCAAACGTTTCTCCTTGTGCCTTTTCTTTCTCTCTGCTCTTTCCTTTTTGGTCATCGGCTTCTTCTTCGAACTTTTTCCCATACCCAATTCAATCGCCATGTTCAAATGGTTGTAGTGGAGAATGAAGTTTTCGGTGCGAACGACATAGTATACATGCATTTAGTTGCACATGCGCATAATAGAGAGACTGGAGAGAATTCTACAACCGTGTGCGCACGAAAGACTGAACGATATCTTTTTTTGGTGCTAATTGAGTATAAGAACATGGAAGTTGACATATTGAAACAAGGTTTTCCTAAAGTCATAACCGATTTGCCCGAAGCAGACATTCAGTTTAAAGGTGTCAAAGGATGGATAGCTCAAGGCGAAAGTCATCAGATAGTCTTCTTTGAGATAGAACCGTTAGCAGAAGTGTCAGAACATAGCCATGACTCTCCTCAATGGGGAATTGTTGTGGAAGGAAAAATTGAATTAACTATCGGAGATGAGATCAGAGTCTATGAAAAGGGCGATGAATATTTCATTCCCGCAAATACAAAACATTCTGCGAAATTCTTGAGCAAGTGCAGACCAATAGATTTCTTCGGAGAGAAAATGAGGTACAAACCTAAAGTTCGCTAATAGCCACGAGCACAAACTCCGTACTTGGATCTAGGGATCATCGATTAAACTCATGAAAATTTCTATCGCACCATTGACAAAGTGACTGCATACTTGTTTATGCACGTTCTCCTCTCTGAATTTCCGTATACCTTCTATAGTCGAAAGATCACATCCCGACAGTTCTTTGCAGAGAATGCTTCCAAACTTCTTTTGAAATTGCTTGAGGAATTCTACTACTCGATTGTATGTATGTGCTCTCAGTTCATCTGGACTGTTTCTACCGTACTTCAAACCAAAACCTATGATGACACCACTTACTGCTCCACAAATGTATCCTTGTCTCGAAATACCACCTCCGAAACCTGTGGCGATTTTTGGTATCAGATCACTATCTAACTTCAAACCATCCTTGGCTATTGCCAAAAGCGTACTCTCAGCACAATTGTAACCGTTTTTGAAATAAGATGAGGCCTTACCAACTATTTCATTCATGTTTTCCATACATCGTCACTAGCTGGTTTAAAATATAAGTCTTAGTGTACGCCTAGCGAAGTTTTAAATTTCTAGTTTGTAATCAAATCGGGAGTTTTGTAATTTTCTAATTTTCTTCTTTTATTTAGAAATCATAAAATTGTAAGAATTGAAACTTGATCTCTTGCATTCACTTTGAGAATACGTATCGTACTATGCTGTACAATACTACTAGCAGTCCAACAACTATTGCTTCCGTTGCGAGGACCATCTGCCATGTAAGTACGTTGCTGCCATAGAGATGGATTAGGTAGGCGAATAATACTAGGGCAACTCCTGAAAGTATGTCGCCCAGGACTTGTCTCCTAGCTTCAGCAATCCAAAGTCTAATCCCTGCCTTGAAGAAATCGGATAGTCCTATTAAGCCAAAGAATAGTACAGCAGCTTTGATGAGTCCTTCAACTGGTCTAATTAAATGCTGTTTATCTGTCATCTGTTCGATCCATGAACTAAAATCGGAGACTAAATCTGGGTTCGCTACGAAGACTATACCTACTATTATAACAAAAATCCCGAAAGATATTAAACCCAAGTAATCTTTTTTACGTAAGCCTACACTAAAACAGGCCTCTCGTTCTTGAGTTGCCAT
>Ga0224506_10002912_pt1 | contig 11511 bp, 7 predicted proteins | sample SF_Jan12_sed_USG_2_FD_169108 | JGI IMG/M metagenome (GOLD analysis project Ga0224506, IMG submission 169108) | Sediment microbial communities from San Francisco Bay, California, United States - SF_Jan12_sed_USGS_8_1 | ecosystem: Environmental > Aquatic > Marine > Sediment | place: USA...
CCCGCGATTACGAGGCCGGGCTCGCGAACCTCAAGGAAGTCGCGGAAAGCCTGCCTGCCGCCGATTTCAGCGATATCGAGATCGAGCACCTGGTGGTCGAACCCGCCGCTATCGCTTACCTGCCGACGACCTCACGACCCGAGCCCGCCGCCATGTCGGAGGCGATGGGAAAAGCCTATTTCCAGATCCTGAGCTTTATCGACGAACACGGCCTGCAGGATGCCGGGGCACCGATGTCCATCACGCGCACATTCAGCGGCTCGGTACTGGTGTTTGACGCGGCGATCCCGGTTCGGGGCGCCAACGACGAGACGCCGCAGGAGGATGCGGGTGTGCGACTGGGCTCAACCTATGGTGGGCCGGTGATTCGCGTCCGGCACCTTGGGTCTTACCGCGACCTGACCAGGACTCACCGCAAGATCGCGGCGTACCTCGCGGCCCTGGGAATCGAGCGCAATGGCGACCCGTGGGAGTCCTACGTGAGCGATCCGGGCGATACGCCCGAGACTGAGCTGCTGACCTACGTCTACTACCCGGTCAAACAGACTTGACCAGAAACGGCGGCACGCGAGTCTCTTCGCCATCCACAAGTGGCAGGCTGGATTGGAGATCGTCCCTCGCGCGAGCGATTTGCCCATAGAGGCTGACGATGCGACCGGCTATCTCGCTGGCCTCATTGAGCGACATTTTGCGCACCGACGCACAAATCGGCCCTTCGCCGTTGAGCGGCGAGACCCGATGCATGTCGACCCTGAGGTCGGCAAACGATTGCCGCATGGCTATCGGCAATTCGTCATCATGAATCTCGACCAGATTATCCTCATAGGCCTTGATAAGTCGTTGTTTAATATGACCATGCCCAGCGAGCACGGTGAGTGCCGCGTGAAAGCGATCGAGGTGATCTGTCATTGCCACTCCAGCGTTTAGTTGTATTTTTGTCTACGCTGTTCTTGTTTTGGAGTCGACTACGTCCTGTAATCCGGGGCTCCCTGCAGAGCCTCGCAAGTCCTTAAGTACTCCTGATCTATCAGAATCTTGCGTAGGGTTCTTATATCAGAGTTGTTAAAGTACGCGCAAGTGTCGCTCGATCCCGACCGGATAGAACCTCAAGGAGTCCGTACATGCGGCGTTGCCGCCACCTCACCCTCTTCCCCCTCCTGAGCGTTCTCACCGGGCAGGTCCTTGCCGGCGAGCCTGTGGACGTGCCTGTCGACCTGGCCGACCTGGAGGCCCGGGGAGCGATTGTCGGCACGATCCACTTCGATCGAACGAACGTCTTCGACCTCTCCGATCCCAAGGAAAACAACCGGTTCTTCAGGCTCGCCAATCGACTCCATGTCGTTACCCGCGAGAGCACTATCGGCAAACAGTTGTTGCTACGAAGCGGCGATACGGTCTCCAAGCGGCTTGCCGATGAGTCCGAACGCATTCTGCGCCGGAACAATTACCTGCACGATGCCGCTATTCGGGTTGTGCGCGTCGAAAACGGCGTTGCCGATCTCAAGGTGAAAACGCGCGACCTCTGGTCGCTGGCTCCGGACATATCCTTTTCCCGCAGTGGCGGCGAAAACCGCAGTCGGCTCGGGCTCGAGGAGTCCAATTTTCTGGGCCGCGGCCAGTTCCTGAGCTTCGTGCGCGATGAAGATGTGGACCGAGCCTCGACCAGCGTCGGCTTCGCGGACCGCCACCTGGGACGCAGCTGGGTTTCTACAGCGCTCAGCTATTCCCACAATTCCGATGGCGACTCCCGCGCCATGTCTGTCGTCCGCCCGTTTTATGCGCTCGACACGCGCTGGTCCGCTGGCGGTTACACCCACCGCGACGACCGCGAAGAATCCCTCTATGCGTTGGGCATGCGCGCCGCCGAGTACCGGCACAAGCGCGCCTATGATTCGCTGTTCGCGGGCTGGTCGAGAGGATTGCGCAACGGGCGTGTCAGGCGCTGGACGGCTGGTTTCGTTTACGACGACAACCGGTTTTCCGCCGTGGGAACCCCGCAATTGCCGCAGGCTGCGCCACAGGACCGCAAGCTCGTTTACCCGTTCGTCGGCCTCGAATACATCGAGGACAACTTCGAAACCTCCCGCAATCACGACCAGATCGACAAGACGGAAGATTTCCTGATGGGCAATCGCTTCGTCGCGTCGGTGGGTTGGGCGGATTTGTCGTTCGGCGCCGATCGGAATGCCCTTGTCTACTCGGCGAGCGCGAGCCGAGGCCTGGGTGAGCTCAACGAGGACGCCCTGTTCCTGCTCGCCAGCGCGAGCGGCCGGATCGAGTCAGGGAATACCGTGAATTCGCTGTTCTCCCTCAGCGCCCGCTGGTACAAGACCCAATCCAGGAAGCGCTTGTTCTACGCCGCCATCAGCGGCACTGCGGGACACTCGCTGGACCTCGACAACAGGGTGAGACTGGGCGGCGATACCGGGCTGCGCGGCTACCCGTTACGCTACCAGAACGGCGATTCGAAACTCCTGCTTTCAGTCGAACAGCGCTATTTCACCGACTGGTACCTGTGGCGCATCGCCCGGGTCGGTGCCGCCATGTTCGCGGATGCCGGCCGGGTGTGGGGATCGGATCCGCTGGTCGAACCCAACCAGGGCTGGCTGATGGACGTCGGGTTCGGCTTGCGCTTTGCGCTGACGCGCAGCTCATCCGGAAAGGTCATACACGCGGATATCGCGTTTCCCCTGAATGGCGACCCCAGTATCGACAGCGTGCAGTTCCTCCTCGAGTCGCGCGTCAGCTTCTAGAGGCTGATCTCTATCTTCCAGAACTCGTCACCCATCGCCTTATCGGCAGTGTACAGCGGGTCAGGTTGACCCACCTGCCAGCGCGTCGCCAGCGTTTCGTTCATCAGGTATTCGCGGTGTGTCTCCAGCGCTTTCTCGACAGCGGGTGAGCCCGAGACGCCGAGCGTGATGCGGTCGGAAACTTCGAGGCCGGCTTGCTTGCGAGCATCCTGCACGGAGCGCACGACTTCACGCGCGAGCCCCTCGGCGATCAGCTCGTCCGTCAATGCCGTATCCAACGCCGTGAGATAACCCGAGTCCGCCTCGCAGGAATAGCCTTCAGCGGAATGCGTCTCGATCAGGATATCGTCGCCGGCGAGCGCAATGACCTGCCCTTCCACTTCGATCTCGAACGCTTCACCGCTCGCGGCGGCGCCGGCGATTGCCGCGCCGTCCGCATCCAGCAGCGCCTGTCTGATCTTCGGCACGAGCTTGCCGTACTGCTTGCCAAGTTTCGGCAGGTTCGGCTTGATGTTGTAGCTGACCAATCCGGCGTCACGGGCAATGAACTCGACCGCCTTGACGTTGAGCTCTTCGAGAATCTGGTCCATGTGACTCTCGAGCGCCCTTGCCGCCGCATCGTTCGGCGCACGCACGAGCAGGCGTGAGATCGGCTGGCGCGTGCGCACACCGGAATGACTGCGCGCCGCACGACCAAGACCAACGACCTTCTGTACCACGTCGATGTCGAAGAGAAGATCGTCGTTCTTCCACGACTCGTCGGCTTCGGGCCAGTTGCCCATATGCACGGACGGCAACGCGTCCTTGTCCACCGAACGCACAAGATTCTGGTACACGTTTTCCGCCAGGAACGGCACGAAAGGCGCCATCAGCTCATGCACTCCCTTGAGGCATTCATACAGCGTCAGGTAGGCCGCCTGCTTGTCCGCCGGGTCGGTCGACTTCCAGAAACGGCGGCGATTGCGGCGCACATACCAGTTGCTTAACTGGTCGACGAAGGACTCGATGGCCTCGCCGGCCGTCTTCGCGTCGAAGTGGTCCAGCGACTCGGTCACCGTCGTAATGGTCTTGTGCAGCAGCGCGAGCGCCCAGCGATCGATCTCGGGACGGTCCGCGACCGGCACGTTGCTGGTCAGGTCGATCTCGTCGAGCCGCGCATAGAGGACGAAGAAGCTATAGGTGTTCCAGAACGTGTTGATGAACGAGCTGGCGACGTCGGCGACGATGTCGACCGAGATGCGCTTCTGCACGTCCGGGGACAGACGGGCCAGGAAGTACCAGCGCAGGGCATCGGCACCGACCGTATCGAAGACGTCGTAAGGGTCGATGATGTTGCCGAGTGATTTCGACATCTTCTTGCCGTCTTTATCGACGATATGGCTCAGGCAAATGCAGTTCTTGTACGCGACGCTGTCGGAGACAAGTGTCGCGATCGCGTGCAGCGTATAGAACCAGCCGCGCGTCTGGTCGATGGCCTCGCAAATAAAATCCGCGGGGAAATGCCTGTCGAACTTGTCCTGGTTTTCGAACGGGTAATGCCACTGCGCGTAGGACATGGCACCCGAGTCGAACCAGCAGTCGATGACCTCCGGTACCCGGCGCCAGGTCTTGCCGTTGTGCTCGAAGGTGATGTCGTCCACGGCCGGTCGGTGCAGGTCGAGCTCACTGAGGTCCCTGCCCGTCAGCGCCTCGAGTTCCACCACCGAGCCGACGCACCTGAAGCCGTCTTCGCCGTCGGTCCACACGGGCAGCGGCGTACCCCAGAAGCGTTCGCGCGACAACGCCCAGTCGACGTTGTTTTCGAGCCAGTTGCCGAAGCGGCCATCCTTGATGTGCTCGGGAACCCAGTTGATCGTCTGGTTGAGCTCGGCCATGCGTTCGCGGAATTGCGAAGTGCGGATGTACCAGGCGTTTTTTGCGTAGTAGAGGATCGGGTCTTTGGTGCGCCAGCCGAACGGGTAACTGTGCGTGATGCGCTCGGAGCGGAACATCATGCCGCGCTCCTTGAGGATCCGGATGAGCGGTTTGTCCGCGTCTTTGAAGAACAGGCCCTTGACCGGTTCGACCTCATCGACGAAGTGACCGTCGAGGCCGACGCCATGCACGACAGGCAGCTCATTGGCCTGGCCGAACGCAAGATCGTCAACACCGTATGCCGGCGCGGTATGCACAATGCCGGTACCGCTTTCCGTGCTGACAAAGTCCGCAGAGAACACCTGGAAGGCGTTCGGCGCGTCGACGCTGATGTAGTCGAACAGCTGCTCGTAGCGCATGCCGACAAGTTCCTTGCCTCTGACCGTCCGGATGACCTCGTGCTCGATGTCCCTGAACACCGCCTCGCGCAGCACCTCGGCAACGATGAGTGTCTGCCCGCCTGACCGGCAGTAGCTGTAGTCGATGTCTTCGCCAACGGCGAGGGCGAGGTTGGAGGGCAGCGTCCACGGCGTCGTGGTCCAGACGAGAAAGTAGGTGTCGTCTTCGCCGGCAACCTTGAAACGCACCGTGATGGACGGGTCTTCCACATCCTGGTAGCCCTGCGCCAGCTCGTGCGACGACAGCGTCGCGCCGATGCGCGGATCGTAGGGGACGACTTTGTAGCCCTGGTAGATCAGGTCCTTGTCCCAGATCTCCTTGAGCAGGTACCAGACCGTTTCGATGTAGGCGTTATTGAGCGTGTAGTAGGCCTCGTCGAGATTGACCCAGAAACCCATGCGCTCGGTCATCTTCTCCCAGTCGCCGATGTAGGTCATGACCGACTCGCGGCACAACTTCGTGAACTCGGCGATGCCGACCTTCTCTTCGATCTCGGACTTGTCGTAAGTCTCGATGCGGCCTTCGTCGCTCAGGCGTTTCTCGACCTCGTGCTCGACCGGCAGGCCATGCGTATCCCAACCCGCCTTGCGAGGAACGTGATAACCGCGCATCGTTTTGTAACGCGGAAAGATGTCCTTGAACGAGCGTGCGAGCACGTGGTGAATACCGGGCTTACCATTCGCGGTGGGCGGACCCTCATTGAAGCTGAACTGCGGGCCATCCTGCGTCGCATCGATGGTTTTCTGGAACACGTCATGTTCACGCCAGAACGCCAGCACCTCTTCCTCGAGAGCCGGCCCGTTGTAGCGCCCCTGTACTTCCTTAAACGTCACACTAATTCCTCTGCATACAAAAACGCCCCGGTAATTAGGTACCGGACACCCTATTTCTCGTTCAATACGGTGTCCGGTACCTAATTACCAGGGCGATCGAGTTCATCGCGGTACCACCCGGTTTCGCAGCTCGCGCCGCCTCATGAGCCCAAGGGCTCGACGTCCGTCTCGTGGACCAATCGGCCAGCCTTACTTACGGTGCTTTCGGGTGGCGACTCCGGGGTGATATTCGGCAGGTTCGGGCCCGGAGCTCTCACTATCCTCCGGTCGCTTTGGCCTGAATGGACTGCGTACTCGTCCCCATCGGCGTCCTGCGTGGGAAATTAGCCTCTGGGTGCCTAAAAAACAAGCGAAATATGGCAATGCCGCGCAATACCCAGCGCCTGAGACTAACTGCCAGCAACGACGGCGTTAACGCGAGCCGCGCACGAGGCGGAAGAACCACGCAATGAACACGGCGAATGCTGCGGCACCAGCCAGCATGGCGATCACTTCCGAGCCCAGCCATTCGGTGCCGATGCCGTCGGGACGTGCGCTCTTCGCCACGGCAACCAACGCGATGCCAACGCCGAGCAGACCTTCGCCACCGACGAAGCCGCTGCCGAGAAGGACGCCACGCTCGCGGCGATCGGCCGCTTCATTGTCGTCTTTCGCCTTGCGCTCCATGAACAGACGGATCAGGCCACCCACGAAGATCGGCGTCATGGTCGAAACGGGCAAGTAGACACCGACCGCGAAAGGCAGTGACGGTATGCGAGCAAGTTCACAGGCTACTGCGATGCCCGCGCCAATCGCGACGAGGGCCCAGGGCAGGTTCTGGTCCAGTACGCCGTCGATCACCAACTTCATCAGTGTCGCCTGCGGTGCCGGCAATTCCGTGCTGCCGAAGCCGAAGCCTTTGCCGAGCGCCAGCACGGTGAGACACACGAACACGGCAGACGTCAGTACGCCGATCAGTTCGGCGGTCTGCTGCTTGCGGGGCGTCGCACCGAGCAGGAACCCGGTCTTGAGGTCCTGGGAAGTGTCGCCCGATATCGATGCTGCAATTGCAACCACGCACCCCACGGTCAGTGCGGCGGCCTTGCCCATCGTGTCGGTCCAGCCGAACAACAGGAAGATCGATGCCGTGCCCAGCAGCGCGGCAATCGTCATGCCGCTCGTCGGGTTACTTGTCACACCGACAAGTCCTACGATGCGCGATGCCACTGTGACGAAGAAAAACGCGAAGACCACCACGCAGATGGCGGCAGCGGCACGAATGCCGGTCCCACCGACCGGGCCGAATACCTGCGGCACGAGTACGAGCACAGCCGCGACCGCCAACACGCCTATGCCGACGAGGCGCAACGGCAGATCGGAGGCAGTACGCTCCACGGCAACCTGGCCCTGGTCGCTGCCCATACGCTCGGTCAGTTCAGCGGAGCCGATCTTGAAGCTGCTCACCATCACCGGAATGCTGCGTATCAACGTGATGATGCCTGCTGTTGCTACTGCACCCGCACCGATGTAGCGCACGTAGCGTGTCCAGATCTGGCTTGGCGACATGTCGCGGATGAGGCTGACCGTCTCCGGGTAGAACGGTGCCGCCAGGTCTGCGCCCCAGTAGTCAATCGCCGGAATGATAATAAGCCAGGAAAGCAGACCGCCCCCGACCATCACGGCCGCTATGCGCGGTCCGAGTATATAGCCCACACCGAACAACGCGGCCGACAGGTCCATGCCCAGTTCGCCCTTTCTCAAGAAAGGGATCTTGGCGTGAACCGCACCCGGAATCACGTTGATCCAGGACGTCAGGAACTTGAAGAACGCGCCGCCCGCAAGCCCGTAGAAGACGAACCGGGCGCGACCGCCGCCGACCTCGTTGGCCACCAGGACCTCGGCGCATGCCGTACCCTCGGGGTATGGGAGCTTGCCGTGCTCGCGCTCAATGAGAAAACGGCGCAATGGAATCATGAACAGAATGCCGAGCAGACCGCCGGACATGGCGAGCAGCGTCATCTGCAGCAGTTCGGGCGGCATTCCCCACATGAACAGCGCGGGCAGCGTGAAGATGACGCCGCTGGCCAGGGAACTGGATGCCGAGCCTGTCGTCTGCGAAATGTTGGTCTCGAGAATCGTGCCGCGAACGCCGACGCTCGCCAGGGCCCGGAATACTGCAACGGTCATGACGGCGACCGGTATAGACGTACTGATCGTCAGGCCGGCGCGAAGCCCCAGGTAGGCATTGGCGGCGCCGAAGACAATACCGAACAGGATGCCCAACCCGACTGCCTTGAGTGTGAACTCGGCGGGCGATTCGCTCGAGGGGACAAACGGATCGTAGGCGTCGCCCTCTTCAACAGGAACGTAGGCTTTCTGGCTCAGTCCGTCTTTTCTCATGTTCTTCTTATCCGGATTCTGGAAACAGCACTATGCACCGAGCTATGCGGCGTCGGCAAGTCGGGCCAAATGTGCGATAGTGCGTCGCCATGAGCAGAGCAATAATTACCGGCGCATCGGCCGGTCTCGGCAGCGAGTTTGCACGCCAACTCGCTGCCGAGGGCAAGGACCTCATCCTCGTCGCCCGTCGGTCGGAACCGATGGAGGCGCTGGCTACCGAATTGCGCGCAGCACACGGTGTCGGCGTCGACATTCTCACGGCCGACCTGTCGGAACCGGGCGCTCCGGGCAGGCTGTTCGGCCAGACACAAGAGCTCGGTTTCGAAATCGACTTCCTCATCAATAACGCGGGCTCCGAGGGCCCGGACCTGATCCATACCCGGGATTGGACCAAACACGATGCCTACCTGCGACTCATGATGACCTCCGTCGCTGCCATGTGCCACGAGTTCATCCCCGGCATGCTCGAGCGTGGCTACGGTCGTGTCATCAACGTTGCCTCGGTGGCCGGCCGCATGACCGTGGGCGGCGACTACAGTTATGGTCCCACCAAGGCCTACCTGATTGCATTGTCCAAAGCGCTGGCCTCCGCATTCAGTGACCAGGGCGTCAAGGTCATGGCGTTGTGCCCCGGGTTCACACACACGGACTTTCACGCGTCGGACAAACTGACGGCAATGAAGAGCAACACGCCGGGCTTCATCTGGTACGACGCGAACGTGGTGATTCGCGAAGGCCTCGCCGCGCTCGAAAAAGGCAAGGACGAATACACCTCGGGCCGTCTGTATCGCGTCATGGTGCCGATTCTCAGGCAACGCTGGACGCGGGGCCTGCTGACATTGCTGGGTGTGAAGCTCTAGGAGCCGTAGATGAGTGACGACGAGTTGCGATGGCAAACGGTTGGCAGCGAACGGGGCCCCGAGTTGCCGCTATTCAATGTGCGATATGACCGTGTCAGGCACCCGGCGTCATCCATTGAGATCAGCCGCATGGTGCTGGAAACCCCCGAATGGGTGAACGTTGTCGCCATTACAACGGCTGGCGACATTGTCATGGTTGAGCAATATCGATTCGGCGTCAGCGCGCTCACGACCGAGCCGGTCGGCGGCGTCGTGGACCCGGGCGAGAGCCCTCTCGAGGCCGCAAAGCGCGAGCTCCTGGAAGAGACCGGCTTCGGTGGCGGTCGCTGGCGCAGCCTCGGGACCGTGCAGGCCAATCCCGCGTTTCACGACAACTCCTGTCATTTGTGGCTGGCCGAAGACGTGCAACGGGTTCAGGAGCAGGCACTGGATCCGGGAGAGGCTATCCGGGTGCATCTCATGACCCTCGATGACGTGAAGGAAGCGATCGGCGATGGTCGACTGCAGCACCCGCTGGGACTGCTTGCCCTGTCCAGGGTGTTTCCGCTGTGGGACTACAAGCGTGGCTGACGCTCTTGCGATGGTTCGTCCATGCTCACGACAGCTGCTCCGCCGCTCAGTCACTGTCCACCCATCCGGTCCAGCCCGGACCACGAACGACACGACCCGGTGTCGCACCGGTATGTTCCCCATCCTCGAGGACCTGCTCGCCATTGACGAACACGTGCTGCACCCCGGTTGCGTATTGCAGCGGCTCTTCAAACGTCGCGTGGTCCTGGACCCTGGCCGGATCGAAAACCACGACGTCCGCGAAATAGCCGGCCTTCAGTTGACCGCGTTCACGGATCCCGAGATTGGTCGCCGGCAGTGAAGTCATTTTTCGAATGCCATCCTGCAACGTGATTACTTCCTCATCGCGAGCGTATTTACCGAGTACGCGGGCAAATGTACCGTAGGCGCGCGGGTGGGTACTTGAGTTCAGAAACACGCCTTCGGGCGCTGAGGCTTCAGCGTCCGACCCGAAACTCACCCAGGGCTGCGCGACGGTCTTGGCCACGTTCTCTTCGGACATCAGGAAGTAAACGGTAGACACTCGACTCCGGTCTTCAATAACGAGATCGATCGCCGCATCCGCCGGCGACGTGCCGCGCAGTTCCGCAACCTCCGCCAGGGTCTTGCCTATCAGGTGCCGCAGGTCCGGATTCCGAAAGCCGATAAACAACACGCCGTCCGGTCCGGCATGCAGTCCGAGGTTCTCCCATTCGGTATCCTCGGACATCATTTCTTCTTTTACGCGGGCCCGGATCGCGGGGTCTTCGAGTCTTGCAAACCAGGCCTCGTCGCCTCCCTCCTGCACCCAGAGCGGCATCGACGCATCGAGTCCCGTCGCGCCCGCGGTGTACGTGTACATGTCCGCCGTAATGGCAAGCCCCTCCGCTCGAGCGGCTTCGACGCGTGCGAACACCTTTTCCGCCTTGTGCCAGTTGGAGCGACCGCCCGCTTTCAGGTGATAAATCTCGGCTGGTGCGCCTGTTACACGCGCGATGTGTATCAGTTCCTCGACACTCTCCTCGAGCCTGTTTCCCTCAGACCGTATGTGCGAGATGTAGCGCCCATCGAATTCCGCGGCAGCCGCCACCAGCGCGACCAGTTCATCGGTGTCGGCAAAATTTCCCGGGGCGTAGATCAGGGAGGAACCAACACCTATTGCCCCCTCACGCATCGCAAGACGCACGTGATCCTGCATGCGCGCAAGCTGCTCCTCGGTCGCCTTCACGTTATCGAACCCGACTTCCATGATGCGCAGCGTCGCGGCACCAACGTACGACGCGACGTTGGGCGAGACTCCCTTGTCCTCAAGAAACTCGAGGTAGCCGCCGAGCGTCGACCACGAAATATCGTACTGGATATCCGATTGCTGCGACTTGACAAGGGCCCGCAATTCGTCGTTGAGCGGGCCCATCGACCAACCCTCCCCCATCACCTCGAGCGTCACCCCTTGCTTGATGTCGCTCATTCCGCGACCGTCTTCGATCAACGACTCGGTGGCCCATGACAGCATATTGATGAAGCCCGGGGAAACAGCCAGACCCGTGGCATCGATGTCTTTGCCGGCGGTCGCCGACGACAGGTCACCGATCTTCGCAATGCGCTCGCCAGTCAGAGCAACATCCGCTTTGACAGGCGCGCCGCCCAATCCGTCATAGACGTCACCGCCGCGAATGATGACGTCGAAATGCTCGGGCGGCTGCGGCGAACCGCAGGCCGCGAAAAGAATCGCCGCGAGAACTGTGCAAATGCCATTTCTTATTGTTCTTTTCATTGGGCCGCCTTTTGAGTCTCTGTCGCGTCGCCCGACTTTGCGGTTAGGGA
>Ga0224506_10002913_pt1 | contig 11510 bp, 8 predicted proteins | sample SF_Jan12_sed_USG_2_FD_169108 | JGI IMG/M metagenome (GOLD analysis project Ga0224506, IMG submission 169108) | Sediment microbial communities from San Francisco Bay, California, United States - SF_Jan12_sed_USGS_8_1 | ecosystem: Environmental > Aquatic > Marine > Sediment | place: USA...
TCCTGTGACCAATCCAAGAGTTTGAACTATTTGTTTTCCTTCTATGTTTGGGGTTGTAGACAGTATTATGCTCATAATATACAATGTGAAAAATCCAACATATGCATTTGGGTTCATATGTAATAATTAGTAACCAGAGCATTAAAACAAAACACAGTTTTTTCATATCTGGTTTCCACCGATGAAAGTTACAGATAAAACAATTTGAATGACTAGTAAATGCATGATAATACTTTATTTCACACATGGAAATTTGTAGGATAAAAGATGAATTTGGTTTTAAAAAATTAAATAAAAAATTATGGTGAGATGCCAGACCCGCTAACGTTTCTGTCCCATGTATCCACCATTGGGTTTTGTCTTTGTTCAAGTTCTTCCCAGTATCCGTTTAATTTTCCCGAAGGAACATTGAATGTGGCAGATACTGTCTCACCAGCCTGTGCACTGCATTCAGGTACAACCACAATCATTCCATGTTGTGATTCTCCAACACAGCCGTATTCCATGTTTGCAACGACAGTCACGTCTTCAGTAACCTCTGTAGGAATATAGTTCCACGGAGTTACTGTGAAAACCACGGCAACAGCAATCCCTGCAATCATTGCAGACAATAGTACGCGTCGCGATAGTCTTCCTTCTGTTTGTTTTTGTTTGTACATTTCTCCTCGCTATGTATTAGTCGATCTTGGATTTAATCAGGAAGACTACAGTGTGGTCAATTGCAATTTTAGACATAATTGTAAGATAATCTGGAATGGCAAATCATACTCTAGTCGAATCTATGATTTTTACCACGTGATTTTATTCGCAAGATTGTCTTACAGCAAGGACACCTGATCTCAGAAGTGTCCAAAAACAAGCCACAATAACTGCAGCGCTTCTGACCATACTCATATCGCTTTGCATTGCTCATCGGAGCGCCTTTGGAGTAAATGCATATTCCTCTGCATGTTCTGCCCATATGGTAAACATCTGCAAAATCCGATATATTGTGTCAGACCACAATGTGGTCAAGTGCAGCTAGACTGATAAAACAGTAAAAATTCAAAACTATCAATACAATGAGCAGCAAAAAGACATCAAGCATCTCCTTTAGAATAAATGAAGAATATGAAAAAGTGCTGCGAAAGATAGCTGAAGAAAACAAGACAAGTCTTAACACACTTGCCAATCAGATTTTTGGCAACTATGTGGAGTTTGAACTATACGCCAAAAAATTCGGCACATTGCAAATGAGCACAGACACGTTTCGCAGAATGCTAGATGTCATGGATGAGAACAACATAATAGACATTGCAACAAGATGCGGAAGCCAGGAGATAAAGGAATTCATCTTGTTCAAATGGAAAGAGATCAGCTCAAGAACCGTAACTGATTTTATCAAAATCTATTTTGATCTTTGTGGCTATGGAAGATGCAATCTGGATGAAACAGAAGGAAAAGTAACGTTTAGCGTACATCATGACCTTCAGAAGAAGGGCTCGTTGTTTTTGAAGCATCTTTTTGAATCCTTGATCAGAACCACATTGGACAAGGATTGCAAAACAAACGTCACCAATGACACGATAACAATAAGTTTTCAACCCTAAGTGCACAGGGGCATGCAACCACCAGTACGGCAACTGTTGGAATGAGTGCACCCATAATCAAACCAGAAGAACCAAAAAAGAACCATTGCTGCAATATGATGAAACACCAAAGGTGAGCAAGCAATGAAAGCACTCACACTTGGCTTATTTTTGAATAAGATGACATAATCCTCTCTCTTTTCTTTGAGGTCTTTCAAGAACATAATACCGTCAATTGATTTTAGTTTGTGATATTCTGCAAACTTTCTTAGATGATATGTACTGCTCTCGGGTTTTCTCACTCTGAACGTGTTGCTCAAAGATCAAAATACTTCTTGGCTTACCTTTCCCATCATACATACCTAAATCTGTCAGAATACTAGTGTTTAAACGCCATTATAGTTCTTTTAATTAAAGTTTGAACTGTTTTTAGATCTAAAAAACGCTAGTAATAAATCACCGAAGAGGATACACCATACATGACAGAAGAATTAGAACACAAGTTTGAAGTAGTAATTCAAGAAAGAGAAGGCAGACAAAAACTTCCAGACCCAGTCAAAGAAGAACTAAAAGCATCAGGAATGATGGATGAAAAAGGGAAGTTAAAATTAAAAGGCGTTAGCCCAAAAATGCTCAAAAAAATGAAGCAAGAATTTGTTGACTGTCCAGTTCTGAAAGAAGACATTCATTTCATACAGTGTTTCGTATGTCCAAATTTCCAAAGCAGAGTTATGGGCAAAGTACTTTGTAAAGGCGACAAACTCTAGTTATTCAGATTCTCACGAAAGGCTCATTAGTTAAATTAATTCCATCAATTCTAGTTTGGTTAAAGAAGACGTAGGAATAACGGTTTCAAAAAAAGATGATTTTAGTGAGTGGTATACGCAGGTAGTTCTCAAAGCAAAACTTGCAGACTATGCTCCGGTTAAAGGTTTGATCGTTCTCAGACCAGATGGATATTCAATTTGGGAGTCACTTAGAAGTACATTTGATAATAAATTTTCAAAAAACGGTATCAGAAATGGATTTTTGCCAATACTAATTCCAGAGTCACTCTTGGGAAAAGAGCAAAAACATTTTGCGGGTTTTAATCCCGAAGTTTTTTGGGTTACTCATTCAGGAACCAACGAGATAGGAGACAGGCTTGCATTAAGGCCAACGTCAGAAACCCTAGCTTACACACTTTATTCAAAATGGATTCAGAGCTGGAGGGATTTGCCATTAAAAATTAATTTTTGGAACACAGCATTAAGAGCAGAGATCAAAGCCACAAAACCATTTCTTCGAACGTCAGAATTTTTGTGGCAAGAAGGACACACAGTACATTCCACAAAAGAAGAAGCAGAGAAAGAGGTGATGAAGATTTTAGATATTTATAAAAATACTGTCGAAGAAGAGTTGGCAATTCCTGTTACAACAGGGAAAAAAAGTGAAAAAGAAAAGTTTGTCGGAGCAGTATATACAACAACCATGGAATCCATAATGCCAGACGGAAAAGCATTACAGATGGGCACATCGCATTTCCTTGGCCAGAATTTTTCAAAGCCATTTGAGGTTAAATTTGCAGATAAAGACAACGTGGAACATTTTGCATGGCAAACATCATGGGGGGTTTCTTGGAGATTGATTGGGGCAATGATCATGGTTCATGGGGATGACAAAGGACTGGTATTGCCGCCAAAAGTAGCTCCAATGCAGGTAGTAATTGTGCCGATATATAGAAACGATGAAGGAAAAGATCAAGTGATTTCAAAAGTAGAAGAGATCAAAAAAGAATTAGAATCTAAAGGCATCAGGGTACACGTAGATGAAAGAGAAGGGTTGTCTCCAGGATACAAATTCAATGACTGGGAGTTAAAGGGAGTACCGCTAAGAATCGAAATAGGGCCTAAAGACTTGGAAAATGAGAGCGTTATTCTTGCAGAAAGACACAACTCAGAGAAAAAGAGCTTAGGATTCACCGAAATAGGGAAAATTCCCACAATACTAGATGAAATTCAAGTAGAGATGCTAAAGAAAGCTAAAGAAACCGCAAGAATCAACACAATTGAAATTTCAGATTATACAGATTTTAAATCAAAAATTGAAAAGGGAGGATTTTTCAGTTCACCATGGTGCGGAAAATTAGAATGTGAGGAAAAAATCAAAGAAGAGACAGGAGCTGAAATAAGAGTAATCCCATTTGAAAGTGAAAACACATGCAAAAAATGCATTTATTGCCAACAACAAAGTGTATCAATACCAGTTTTTGCAAGAGGATACTAGTCTACAACACCCAACAAACATAATAATAGAAAAAATAATTTTTTTAATTATGACTTCAAACCCAGAGTTAGACTCGGACAATTCGTTGCTAAATCAGTTTAAAGAAACACGAAGCAGGACATTAGAGCTTGTAAAGACGCTGGAAAAAGATGATTTCGTCGTTCAGACTGCATTTTTTACGAGTCCGCCAAAATGGCATATCGGTCATGTAAGTTGGATTTATGAAGCAATTATGAGCAAAATAGACAAAAGTTATGAATTTTATTCAAAAGAATTTTCAGAGTATCTGAATTCGTATTACCAACAATTTGGGGTTCCGCATGATAAAGGATTACGTGGAGTAGTGTCAAGGCCAACAACAGATCAGATATTTCAGTATTTTAACACGATTAATCAGAGAGTTGAGAAATTTATCAAATCCAAAATTTTGAATGAAGATGCAATCAAGTTGATAGTCATGGGATTTCATCATGAATGTCAGCATCAAGAACTTCTAGTATATGACTTACAACATTTACTTGCAGAGCAATACAGACCTGTAAATAAAAGCAGCAGACCAACTCCAATCAGAGTAGAAACAAAATCAATTCAAATCAAAGGAGGAATATACATGATGGGCAATAAAGGAGATGAATTTTGTTATGATATAGAATTACCAGAACACAAAGTGTTCCTTAATGATTACAAAATAGATATTTTTCCAATAACTAACCGGCAATATCAAGAATTTATTGAGGATGGTGGGTATGAGACATACAAATACTGGCTATCAGATGGATGGGAGAAGGTCAAAGCAAACAAATGGATTGCCCCAATGTATTGGGAAAAGATCAACAACGTATGGCATGTAAGAAACTTTTTGGGAATTAGAAAAATCAATCCAAATGAGCCAGTATGTCATGTAAGCTACTATGAGGCAGATGCATATTGTAAATGGGCAGGAAAAAGGCTTCCGACTGAGGCAGAATGGGAAAAAGCAGCATGTTGGAATGAAGAAATGCAGGAAAAAACCACATTTCCATGGGGAAATCAGAACCCTACAAAGGAAAGATGCAATTTACTTGAATCATACAATTGGGGCTGTTCTGAAGTAGGAGCATATCCCCAAGGAACAAGTCATTCAGGATGTCAACAAATGATTGGAGACGTATGGGAATGGACTTCGTCCGAATTTACAGGATATCCAGGATTCAAGTCAGGATTTGATGAATATAACGATAAATGGTTTACAAATCAAAAAGTTTTGAGGGGAGGATCATTTGGAACTCCGGAAATGTCAATTCGGGGAAGTTACAGAAATTTCTTCAGATTGGATGAACGTTGGTTATTTTCAGGATTCAGATGTGCCGAAGATATTTAGTTTTTTGAGACAAGGGTAAGAGAGAAGTATGTTTTGTCATCCAACCAAACATGATTAATTTTAAAACCAGTACTTTCAAGAAGATCATTGATTTGTTCCAGAGTATACTTGTGAGAGTATTCAGTATGAATCAATTCATTTTTTTTGAGATCCAGTAACAGATTTGATTTTGAAATTAATACAGACTGGTTTACAAGAGATTTCAGATACATTTCAATCCTTTGATCTTCTTTATTGTATAATGAATGATGTGAAAAATTATTCAAATTAAAATCAGCATCAAGTTCATCATTAATTCTAGAGAGAACATTAAGATTGAATTTAGCAGTGACGCCTTGTGAATCATCATATGCAGATTCTAAAATTTCAGAGTCTTTTACCAAATCCAAGCCGATTAAAAACAAGTCACCAGACTTCATTGTTGAATTTATTTTTTCCAAGAATTCTTTTCCATCAGAGTGGGAAAAATTACCAAAACTAGAACCCAAAAAGAGGATTAGATTTTTTTTATCATCGTAATTTTTAAGGAATTCTAATCCGCCTTCATAAGTATCAACGATACCAGTAATGTGAAGACTGTCATAATCCCGGAGTAGCTGTTCAGAACTTTCAGTCAAAATTTCAGATATGTCTATCGGAAAGTATTCTGTTTTAGACTGTAATTTTGTAAAAATATCAAGAATCAGCCTAGTTTTTACAGAGGCACCACTTCCAAGCTCAACCAGTCTGAACGACTCATCTATAAAAGAAGGCAATTCGTCCTGCAAATTCTTTAAAATCTGAATCTCAGTCCTTGTAGGATAATATTCTGGCAGAGAGCATATGGTTTCAAATAAATCAGAGCCTCTTTTATCGTAGAAAAATTTAGGAGGAATAAACTTAGAATTCCTATCAAGGCTGAAAGAGATCTCGTCAGCAAAAGTTTTTTCAATTTTACTAGCATGGGGTTTAAAGTATTGAAGATTGGAATCAACAACAAATTTTTTGTAATCTAGGTTTTTTTGTACAGTTTTGTTCAAGTATTAGTGTGGTCATCATTTAACATAAATGCTTTATCCCAAAGTTTACGCATGAAAAATATTTCTTGATATACCACTTAATCCAGAGATATCCAATGAGTGAAATATTAAAAGTGAATAATCTAAAAAAATATTTCATAAAAAAGGGAATGTTTGGAGCAAAATCAGTCACAGTCAAAGCAACAGACGATGTGTCATTTGCCATAAAACAAGGAGAAGTTTTTGTTTTAGCTGGAGAATCGGGATCTGGGAAATCTACAATTGCAAAAATAATTCTAAAATCAATCAAATTAGATTCTGGAAAAATATTTTTTGAAGGACATGAAATTGATGATCAAAAAGAAAATCTAGCAAGAATTAGAATGAATTGCCAAATGATCCATCAAGATCCATATGATTCCATCAACCCGAGAATGAAAATAAAAGACATTGTGTCAGAACCACTTGAGATACACAACATTGGAAACAAAGAAGACAGAATCAAAAGAGTAATCGAGGTCTTGCAAGAAGTAAAACTAGAGCCTGCCGAAGATATTCTAAAAAGATATCCACACATGTTGTCAGGAGGACAAAGGCAAAGAGTAGTATTAGCACGAGCACTTGCACTAAAACCAAAAGTGATTCTTGCAGATGAGCCAGTTTCTATGTTAGACGTTTCAATTAGAGCAGAGATGCTGGAATTAATGCAAGAATTACAGAAGAAATACAATATTTCATTTGTTTACATTACACATGATTTAGCTACTGCAAGATATTTTGGACAAAGAATAGGGATTTTGTATAAAGGTAAGATTGTAGAAATGGGTCCGATAGACCAAGTTCTTGTCAAGCCAAGACATCCATATACTCAGGCATTAATTGATGCAATTTCAGAGCCAGATCCAGACAATCTACACAAAGAAAGAAAAATCAGAATTAAAGAACCAGTTAAAACAGAAATTGAACAAGGGTGTAAATTCAGAGCAAGGTGTCCATACGCAATTGACAAATGCATAGAAGAGCCAGAATTAAAGATAATAAATAACGAACACTATTCTGCATGTTTTGTGAAGATAAACTAAGAAGTTTTTACAGATGGCAGACGTTTGTCTTTGTACGTAACAACATTTGAGACACCATTCTTTGGAAATACACCGTAGATCAGTTTTGCTTTTTGGATAACAGAATCTTTTAGAGACACCATGATAAACTGGCTTTCTTTAGATCTTTCTTCTAAAATTTTTGCTAGTCTTTCAGAGTTTGGAGCATCTAGGTGTGCATCTACCTCATCAAACAAGTAAAATGGAGAAGGTTTTAGTTTTTGCAACGCAAGAACAAACACGATAGCAGCTAAAGTTTTTTCACCGCCACTAATGGAAGTGGATTCTCTTTTTGGTTTATTTGGAAATTGAATCAAATAAGAAATTCCAGAATTAAACAGGTCATCTTCATTTTGTAGTTCTAACCACGCATTACCTTCAGTCATTTTATTGAAAATCAAGCGAATTTCTTTATCGACTTTGTCAAAGGCATCCAAGAAAGTTTGTCGTTTGTCTTTTTCAATATCTTCAATGAATTTAACAATAGAGTTTCTTTCTGCCTCAAGAGAATTCTTTCTTGTAGACATTGAGCGGTATCCGTATGATACTTCAAGATATGTTTCAGGAGCTTTTGCATTTAGTGCGTTAAGAGATGCCAATTCAGTTGTTAATCCTTGTACAATAGATTCAACATCAAATGTTTCCATATTTTTGTCAAATCCAAATGCAGACAAAATTTGTTGTAATTTAGCCTCATTTTCAATTAAATCATGCAAATCACGGTTAAGGGAATCAGATTGTCGTTCTAAAGTATTGATCTGCTTTGTCAATTCACGATCTTGTTCAGATAATACTTTGAGTTTATCATCAAATTCTTTCAGATGTCCAATAGAAGATCCAGATGTGGAGATTAATTCCTGTTCTTTTTGACGTAAAGAAACCAATAAAGCATTCTTTGGTTCCTTTTGTTTTTCTAATTCTTGAATTTTTGCTTCTAGTTCTTGACGTTCAAGATTCAACGAATTAGTTTCATCATCAAGGCGATTAGACTGAGATTTTTCTCGATGGTATTGAGTTTGAAGTGTTGTTAGTTGCGAAGATTTATCACGATATTCATTCATAATTGTAGTGTATAATTTTTCAATGTCAGATTTTTTAATATTTATTCTAGACAATTCATTTGCAATTCTATCCTGTTCTCCACTAGCATAGTTTTCATCAACAATTGTAATTCTTTCTTGTAAAGATTCTATGTGAGATTCAGTAGTACTTACTTCAGATTCAATAGCATTATTTCTAGAAGTTAATTCAGAAATTCTTTTTGTTAGTTGTTCTTTCATGTTAATTGCCGATGCAATTCTAGATTTGAGATTAGAGAGATTTTCAGATGCAGATGTTAGAGAATTTTCAGAGATTGATAGTCTATCATCATATGATTGAATAGACTCTTCTAATTTTTTTAATGAAAACTTTTTCTTCAACATGAATTTTTTAATTAGACTGATTGATTGGAATAATCCATCAATATCACTACTCATAGAGATAAGTTTTGTAAGTTTTGAAATTTTGGAATCAATATCAATTACGACTGTCCCTCCTTTTGCCTCAAAAAATTCACCATCAAGTGTGACTGATTTATAGCCCATTTGAGAGACATTATAAGCAGATTCTCGGTTTTCAGTAAGAATGATGTTCCCAAACAGGAATGTTTTGAGAGAAGAATAAGCAGGATCACATGATACATAGTTTGCAAGTATTCCTACAACTCCAGATTCCTTAGGTAATGAGAGAGAGAATTTTGGGATTGCATCAAGTGGAATTATTTTTAGTTTTGGAAGTTTCCTGCTTCTAGCAACTTCAGCAATACCAAGTAGTGTTGCAAAATCTTTAACGACGATTGCCTTAATCCAATCAGAGCTTACTGCTAAAACAGAACGTTCATATTTTTTGTCCCAAGAGATCATCTCATAAACTAGTCCTTCAATACCAAGCTTATCTGCATCTTCTTTTAATTTAGCAACAGTGTAATCTTCATGCATAAATCCTTTGACGGTATTAATTTTTGATTCGTATTGATTTGCAGCTTTACTTGATTTCTCTAAAATTAATCCAAGTTCATCCATGTCATTATTTAGTTTAGATTTTTTTGTCTGTAATTTTTCAATTCTAGATTTTAATTCAGTAATTGATGCATTATGATTGTTTAACATAGTTTCTAGTTGGGATTGATAACCAGTTAGTTGAACGATATCATTTTCTAATTCAGAAAGCTTGGCAGTGTTTACATTAATTTTGGTTTTAGATTCATCTTGTTCATGTAAAACTTTAGAAAGTTTTAGTTTAGCATCATTTAGTTGTCCTGTGAGAGTTTTGATTTTATTGTCAATTTCAGATTTTTTTGCAGCGGCCTCTGATTGTTCGGTAAGAATTTTATTTCTTTGAGTATCAATTACTTCAAGATCATCATTAATTTTACTTTTCTTGATATTAGTTTCTTCAATAGAATTTTTAATTTTTTGTACTTGTACGTCAATATCACTTCTAACTTGATTGATTTCATCAATTTCATTTTGAATCTCAGGCAATCTGGCATTGATTTGCTCTATTCTTTTCTTTGATGCAGATATTGCAGTGTTGTCTATTTCATATTGTTCCATTGCAGTACTAATTTCTGCATCAAGTGAGGCTTTTGCTCTATTGTAATCATTTGCTTCAGCCATTAACTTTGTTTTTTCAGTTTCTAAAGAAGTGATTTCTTCTCTCAAAACATTTCTTTCGGCATCAAGTGAAGTGACTTCGGTAGTCAATTCCCTTAATGTTGCTTCTTTTGAGTCTTTTTGGGCAGAAATTACCTTCATTTTGTTAGCAGCAGCTATTGCCTTATAGCGATTTAATTCACGTTCCAAAATATCATGTCGTAATTTTTGATTCCTTTCTTCTTCTAATTCATCAATTCTTTTTTTAATTTCGCCCATTTTTGCAAGAGCAATTTCAAGTCTCCTATCTGCTTCATCAAGTTGTTTTACTGATTCAGTTTTTTTATCATCAAAATATGATAGGCCAATTAAATCTTCAATTGTTTTTCTTTTTTCTTCGGAAGTGAATTCTGAAATTCTAGTTACAGTACCTTGTTGAACTGCGTTTAATTGTCCCAATCCAGCATTTGCCATATCAAGTAAATCTAGAATATGACTTCGGTTTGTTTTCTTTTTGTTTAGATAGTAGGTATTTTCACCAGCGCCATCCATTTCTCTTGTAATTTCAACAATATCAGAATCAACTGGAATTTTTCTATCAGAGTTATCAAAGTGAACACTAGATCTTGCCAATTTAGGTCCACGTCTATTTCCTTCAATATCATGAATCAGTGATCGTAATTTATCGACCCTCATAACTTTGGGTTTATTTTCACCCATTGCAAAAATTATTGCATCTAAAATGTTACTTTTACCAGAACCGTTTGGTCCAGAAATAGAAACTAATCCAGGTTCAAACTGTACAGTAGTATTCTTGAATCCAAATGATTTGAAACCGAAGATCTCGACTTTTTTTACATGAACCAATACTAGTAATTTCTTTTTACGTAGGATAATCGATGCTTAACAAGTTTAGTTGACATAATTGCTTAATTTTTCTTGTTATGATATGATATTTTTCGTAGCGGTAAAAAATACATTGAATTTTTATTGGCAGATCGCATGATTGCGCCTACTATAATTACTGAAAAGAAATTATAGATTCATGGTAAAGCTTGGATTAATACAAACCAAACCACAAAGTACAAATCAAAAAGGAATTTTCGAAATATCAAAAATTTTAAAAAAACTAGGGAGGCTAAATACAGACATCGTATGCCTGCCAGAACAATGGCTAAGAAATAATGAGATCAGTGATTTTGAGAAGGAATTTTCAGAATTTAAGAAGATAGCAAAAGAATTTTCCATGACCGTAATCCCAGGAGCATTCTATGAAACTACCAAAAATAGAACATCAATAGTCTCCCCAATCATAGGCCCAAACGGCGAATTTATCGGAAAGCAGGAAAAAATCCATCCTTTTGACTACGAGAGAGACAATGTTACGCCTGGAAAAGAGACCAAAATTTTCAATACTGCATGTAGATTTGGAGTAATAATCTGCTATGACATGGTTTTCCCTAATGTTGCAAATACATTTGTAAAAAAAGGAGCCCAAGTACTATTTTCACCAAGCAGGATAGTCAAAAGAGGAATAGAGCCTTGGAAGATGTATGTGCAAATCAGGGCATTAGAAAACAGAA
>Ga0224506_10002915_pt1 | contig 11509 bp, 10 predicted proteins | sample SF_Jan12_sed_USG_2_FD_169108 | JGI IMG/M metagenome (GOLD analysis project Ga0224506, IMG submission 169108) | Sediment microbial communities from San Francisco Bay, California, United States - SF_Jan12_sed_USGS_8_1 | ecosystem: Environmental > Aquatic > Marine > Sediment | place: USA...
CGGCTCACAAAATCTCAATGTTGATCACATCATGTCTGCCCATGAAAATATTTTTAAACTGGCGGACCAGATAAGTCAGCAAAATGGCATCGCTTTTAAACATCTAAACATTGGTGGCGGATTGGGTATTCCCTATTTCCCGGGCGAAAAAGAGATAGATGATGAAGGTATCAGGCAAATCGGGGATGCGCTGGATATGCTGATTGAACGCTATCATCAAAGTTTTGCCGACACTGAAATTATCATGGAGCTGGGTCGCTATCTGGTGGGAAATGCAGGACTCTATGTTTGTGAAGTGACGGATATTAAGGAAAGCCGTGGTAAAACCTTTGTGATTGTAAATGGTGGTTTACATCATCATTTGGCAGCTTCTGGCAATTTTGGTCAGGTGATCCGCAAAAATTATCCGGTTGCCGTTGCTAACAAAATAAATCAACCTGTTGATAAAGCTGTGCAAATTGTTGGCCCATTGTGTACGCCGCTAGATATTCTGGCAAATCAGTATGAATTACCAAAAATTGAAATGGGAGATCTGATTGCTATCTATCAGTCTGGTGCTTATGGCTATACTGCCAGTCCAAGAGATTTCCTGAGTCATCTTCAGCCAGTAGAAATATTGGTTTAGTGTGAACAGTATTACATTATTCGAAATTTAAAAGATGGTGCCGAAGGCCGGACTTGAACCGGCACGACCGTAGGTCACTACCCCCTCAAGATAGCGTGTCTACCAATTCCACCACTTCGGCATAGAAAGAATAAATTCTGACTTATTGTTGCGCTGGAGGATCTTTTTCCTGCTGCTTCTCGGTTTTTTCTTCTGCAGGTACTTCGTCAGCAACCGGATCAGCGGCAACTGGTGCAAGTTGATCTTCTGGTGCTATTTGTTCTTCAGGGCTAGCAGCCTCTTCAGCAACTGGCGCATCCAGAACCGCATCTTTAACTTCTTCAGTATCAGCGTTTTGATAGCTAATTGTTAATGCAATTGCAAAAAACAAAATGGCTAAAAAAGTTGTAGTTTTGGTTAAAACATTACCAGAACCCGCAGCGCCAAAAACAGTGTTTGATGCACCAGATCCAAATGAAGCACCCATTTCTGCGCCTTTACCTTGTTGTATTAATATAATACCGATTAAGGCAAGTGACACGATTAAGTAAATAATTAATATCAGTTCCATGGTTTATCCTGCTAAAGAATAAATTTTTAAAAAATCATCCGGTTTAAGTGATGCACCACCAATCAAACCACCATCAATATCAGGCTGAGCCAAAAGGGCTTCAGCATTGGCGGCATTCATGCTGCCACCGTATAAAATTTGTAGTCCCTGTGCAACATCCTTATCCAGTTGAGCAAAAAACTCACGCAAGGATTGATGCACTTCCTGAGCTTGCTCAGGTGTCGCTGTTTGACCTGTTCCAATGGCCCAAATAGGTTCGTAAGCCAAACAAGCCTTATTAAAGGCTTTTATGCCTACCAGATCAATAACAGACTGGCATTGTTCTTTTAGTACTTCAAGGGTAATACCCTGTTCACGTTGTTGCAAACTTTCGCCAATGCATAAAACGGGTGTAATACCACATTCCAGTGCAGCAGAAAATTTTCTGGCAACTTCATCATTAGTATCGCCAAACAGTTCCCTGCGTTCAGAATGACCAACCAGTAAATATTCAATCTGGTAATCTTCGAGCATACTGACACTAATTTCGCCAGTGTATGCACCAGATTTTTGCCAATAGGCATTCTGCACACCAAGTTTCAAATGACTGTTACATGCCAGTTTGGCTATATCAGACAAATGAATTGTCGGAACACAAATTAATAACTCGGCTGATGACTCCGAAGCAGAAGCAATTATTGCACTTGCCAATTGCAATGCTTCTGAGCGAGAACAATTCATTTTCCAATTGCCAGCAATTAATTTTTTTCGCAAAACTTCTCTCCCAATGTTCTGTTATCAATCTGTGCGTTTACGCTCACTTGCTGCTTTTGACAGTTCGTCAGGTCACAAATTCCATAAGGAAACACTAAAAGGGCGCAAATGTTACCTGACATATCGCCGATATACAAGCGATAGATCACACTGATCTACAATTATTTAGTTGAATTTTTAATCAGATAAGTTTGTTTCATATCAGGCAGACTTAACCGTACCATCATCAATGAGACGGGTTTTGATAAATTCAATAAAACTGACGTGTTCCAGTGGTTTGGAAAAGTAGTAGCCCTGAATATTATCGCAACCATTTTCGGCCAGAAAATCGTATTGTTGTTGTGTTTCAACACCTTCTGCTATGACATCAAGATGCAAGCTTTTTGCCATTGAAATAATAGCCTGTGTGATTTCAGTATCTTCGGTGCTAACCACCAGTTCATCAATAAATGAACTGTCGATTTTAAGGGCGTCCAAAGGAAAACGTCTAAGATATGAAAGTGAGGAATAGCCAGTTCCAAAATCATCAATAGCTATCCTGATTTGCATTTCCTTGAACCTCTCAAGCATATCAATAGCCTGAGTAACGTCTCTCATCAACATACTTTCAGTAATTTCAACTTCCAGCAAGCGAGGCGGGATTTTGAATTTTTTCAATGTTTGAGCAATTTGTTCTGGCAGATCGGCTTGCTTAAATTGCAATACTGACAAATTAACAGAAAATCTGATATCAAAGCCCAGACGCCTGCATTCAACAATCTGTTTACAGGTGTTGTCCAGTACCCAGGTACCAATCTCTTTGATCAATCCGGTATTTTCAGCTATCGGAACAAATTCTGACGGAGAAATCGTTCCCAGTATCGGGTGTTTCCATCGAACCAAAACTTCAGAGCCAATCATGCGGTTTTCAACAATATTAAATTGTGGCTGAAAAACGATTGAGAGCTCTCCGTTTTTGATGGCTTGCCTTAATTCATTGGCCAACTGATGACGTTTGATAGCCATGTAGTTAAGTTCGGCTTCAAAGAATTCATAGGTATTGCGACCAGATTCCTTGGCCTTGTACATTGCTGCATCGGCAGCTTTCATTAGTGAATCCACATCGACACCATCATTAGGATAAGTACAAATACCAACACTGACGGTGGTATTAACCTCATAATTGGATAATCGGAAAGGCTCTTCAAAACTGCCTACAATTTTTTCAGCAATGTTGATCACATCATCGGTATCATAGAGAGAATTAAGGATAATAACGAACTCGTCACCACCCAATCTGGCTAAAGTGTCAACATTTCTGATTTTCTCAAGCAAACGTTCACTGGTTGCCTTGAGCAATTGATCACCCACAGCGTGCCCCAAAGAGTCATTAACATCCTTAAAGTGATCCAGATCGAGGAATAAAACTGCAACTATAGAGTTTTCTCGCGCTGCGCGTTTGAGTGACAATTTCATACGATCCATACACAAGGCACGGTTGGGAAGTTGTGTCAGAGAGTCATAATTAGCCAAATATTGTAAATCTTTTACAGCTCTTTCCAGTCTTTTCTTATTTATTTTCATGGCATTATTAACATCTTCCCGCTCTTTTCGTTGTCTTTCAATTGTGACAAGCATTTGATTAAAAGAACGAGATAATGATCCAATTTCATCATCACCATAATCAGGTACACGAATGGAAAAATTACCGCTACCACTTATTTTTCGGCTTATCCGTTCCAGCTCAACCAGCGGTTCGGAAATTGTCTTTTGAACACTAAAGGAGACCAGAAATACGCCTGTCATTATAATCACTACAACCGCCAAACTGACCATTATGTAAAAGGTCAGATCCTTATAAAAAGGATCAGTAGATAGTTTTAAATAAACAATGCCGTTAAATTCCTTGTTGTCATCTAGAATAGGTTGCCATAAGAAAAGCCTGTCATCTAGCCAAAGATTGCTCTCATTTTTTTTAAATTCAGCTTCGCTAATGAAAATATCTTTCGAGTTTCTTGAGGAAATAATTTTGCCGGTATTATCAAAAATTGCGGCTGCAAAATCAGAATTGATAACTAATGAATTCAATAAACGATTAAGCTCTTCCTGATTATCATTGGCTATGTAAATGGTGGCGTTATTTGCAATGAGATTTGCCTGACTTTGAGTGTTTTTAATCAGGGCGTTTTTTGACATTTGATAATAGGTCACACTAATACTGGAAGCAGCTAACACCAGTACTGCGGCAGAAATTGATACCAATATTAGTACCAGTTTCGAACGTATAGATGTCCCTGTGTTTGTCAATTCCTTTGCCTCATTAATTATGTTTTCGCCAAGTTGTTTTATATAATTAAAGCATCAAAATTTTAATTGCCTTGTCCATGAATTTTTGAGCAATAACCTAAAAATCTACAAGTTGAACAATTTGATAATTGTTGTAGCTGTGTATTAAATGGTAATTTATTTTTTCAATAGTGAAGAAGATACCACAATAATCCGACAATTCTAGCATAATTTCACTAAAATCACTCGATGTCTGAGTAGATATGACTCTATGTTCTGACAATTGTGAGTATTTTATGCCAGTAGATACGGTTTACAGATTATAACAATTTTAAATTTATAAAAGTTCAAAAATATATTGGTCGTCATAATTAAAAGCATCAAAATCACTTTGGTATAGCGCAACAACTCTTTTTGCCAAATCTACAGAATAATATTTTTTCAATTTATCGTTGGCACCTGTGGCGTGATGAAGTGTGTTCTTTATGGTGGTTTCTGTTACAGGTTGATTCAGATTTTTTAAAATATGATTCATGTCTTGATCAAAGTTTTCCATTTTTCCGATAAAATCGAAACTTTCAACAGGGATCAACAGCAATGCAGTTTGTGGAGCCCAATGCGCATTAATATAAAGATCGCCATTTTCAAGCTTATTAATAAATTCATCAAAGGATTTTATTAATGCATTTTTTTTCGGACGCTTCTTGATTTTGTTCAGGTAAGCTGAAAGTACACGGGTAAAAGGATCTCTTACAACTGTAAACTTGAATAGGTCATCAAACTTTTTCAGCTCATTACTTGTTAGAGAAGATGGATAGCGAAACATTTTTTTAGCTTGAGCAGAAATTATTTCACTATTAAATCTGATACTTGCCAGTGTTGCCATTACTGTCGAATTTGCTGCTTTTGGAATACGGTTGTAAAAGAAGGGCAATTCGAAATCAATACACCCTCTATCATCGGCACTATTAAATGAAACCGGACTTTTAAAAGGATATTTTCTATAGAAAGGGATAAGGGGTTGAAACAACCGATTAACTTTTAATATTTTTAAACCATTGGACATTAGCGATCATTTCACCTTCAAAATTCGATTTTGCATTCTAACAAAGGGATAATAATTTACCAAGAAGCAAAATCCGATATTGTCAGATTTGTCTATTATTTCATCTATTTGTAGCTTCAAAAATAAGGAAACTATAGCGAGTTTAAATTTACCTGATCTTTTTGACAATTTTTCTGGCATCCACAAGATTATGCCCGTATAATTCGCGCGCTCGAAAACAGGTTGACATGAAAAGGGCCAGAAAATTGATTGAAAATCACGCTATATCGACACTTCATATTTCCACACGAATTCGTTATTGCCGAAGTTATTATTGAGGTTTTTGTTGATTAAAAAATGCTCATAATTAAGCAATAAATCATGTTTTAAACTATATTATACATTTGTAAATTGCACTGACTAACGTTTGAAAAAAATACTATGATCAAAATCACCAAAGGTATGGATTTGCCAATTACAGGCAATCCTAAACAAGAAGTGGCAAACGGACCAGCTGTGTCAGAAGTTGCCTTGCTGGGCGAAGATTATCTCGATTTGAAACCTTCTATAAAAATTCGCATAGGGCACAAGGTTAAATGTGGCGACCCCATGTTTGTTGATAAAAAGAATGAAGGTGTAATTTACACTGCGCCGGCGAGCGGCACTATTCTGGATATTAACCGTGGCGCCAGGCGAAAGCTGCTGTCAGTCGTCATCAAGATAGAAGGTGATGAATACAGGCAGTTTCAAAAATATGATCCGGCCTTGCTATCCAAGTTAACTCGTGAAGAAGTTGTTGAGAATCTGGTTGAATCAGGTATGTGGCCAAGTTTCAGAACCAGGCCATTAAGCAAGGTTCCAGCCATTGATTCAAAACCTGAAGCCATTTTTGTTTCAATAATGGATACCAATCCTTTGGCAGCAGATCCTATGGTTGTCATTAATTCTCAAACCAGTGCATTTAACAATGGGCTGTCAGTCATCAAGCATTTAACCGATGGTGAGCTATTTGTTGGCTATGATGTCAAAAACAAGAGTGAACTCACCAGAAATCCGATAGCAAAATATCATGCTTTTTCCGGTGTTCATCCGGCTGGTAATGTTGGTACCCATATCCATTTTCTCAAGCCTGTAAGTGACAAGCGAACTGTTTGGCATCTGGGTTATCAGGATGTGATAGCAATCGGCAAATTATTTACAACAGGTCAACTTTATACTGAAAGAGTCATTGCTCTGGCAGGTCCTCTGGTCAAAGCACCACGATTGATCAAAACACGTATCGGCGCCAATATCACAGAATTGTTGAGCAGTCAGATTGATGAGGAAGACGAAAGAATTATTTCCGGTTCGGTTTTTAATGGACATATTGCGGTTCATCATCGTGCCTATTTGGGTCGATATCATAATCAGATCACCGTGTTGGCAGAAGGCCGCGAAAAAGAATTTTTTGGCTGGATTTATCTGGGTAAAAATAAATTTTCTGTTACCAATATTTTTTCATCTCATCTGGATAGAGACAGAAAATTCGATTTCACTACAACCACAGGTGGCAGCAAAAGAGCCATTATGCCAATAGGCAGTTACGAGGCTGTTATGCCCTGGGATATTTTGCCAACGCAGCTGTTGAGATCGTTAGCGGTTGGTGACACTGAAACGGCACAACAATTAGGTTGTCTGGAATTTGATGAAGAAGATCTGGCGCTTTGTACTTTTGTCTGTCCCGGAAAATATGAGTATGGCCCTATGCTTAGGGATGTTCTTACAACCATAGAGAAGGAAGGTTAATGAAAAAGTTACGTGAATATATTGACCATCTTGAACCGCATTTTGAAAAAGGCGGGAAGTATGAAAAGTGGTATGCGGTTTACGAGGCAATTACCACAATTTTGTATACGCCTGGTCATGTCACCAAAAATGCTGCTCACGTAAGAGATAACATTGATCTCAAACGTATCATGATTTTTGTTTGGGCTTGTACTTTTCCGGCCATGTTCTGGGGGATGTACAATATAGGCTATCAAGCTGTTGATGCAATGGCGGCGACCGGACAAACAGAATTATCAGGTTGGCGTGGGTGGATCATGTGGTTTTTTGGAGCTGAATATTCCAAAGACTTTTTAAGTGCCTTTTTTATCGGATCGCTTTACTTTATACCAATTTACGCAGTGACCTTTATTGTTGGTGGATTTTGGGAAGTGTTATTTGCTTCTGTGCGAGGTCATGAAGTCAATGAAGGCTTCTTTGTAACCTCAATTTTGTTCGCTTTAATCGTTCCACCGGATATTCCCTTGTATCAAGTGGCGCTCGGCATTACTTTCGGCATTGTCATGGCCAAGGAAGTTTTTGGTGGTACGGGGAAAAATTTCCTTAATCCGGCACTGGCAGGCAGAGCCTTTTTGTTTTTTGCCTATCCTGGCGATATGACTGGCGAAGTGTGGAATGTGGTGGATGGATACTCTGGAGCGACTCCATTATCTGCTGCAGCTGCCGGACAGCTTGAATATGTTATCAACGATCAATGGTGGAATGCCTTTTATGGTTTTATTCCCGGTTCCATTGGTGAGGTTTCAACCCTGATGGTATTAATCGGCGGACTGGCGCTGGTTTATCTGAAAATTGCTTCCTGGCGAATTATTACCGGTGTGATGATTGGCATGATAGCAACCACATTAATGTTTAATTATTTTGGTGCTGATTCTACAACCAACCCAATGATGACCATGCCCTGGTACTGGCATTTTGTTACTGGTGGTTTTGTTTTTGGCATGATGTTTATGGCCACTGACCCGGTTTCTGCCGCTCTTACCAATCGTGGAAAATTTTATTTTGGTGCTCTGATTGGTGTGATGTGTATTTTGATAAGAGTGGCCAATCCTGCCTATCCTGAAGGCATGATGCTGGCTATTTTGTTTGCCAATTTATTTGCCCCGCTGATAGATCACTTTGTGGTTCAGGCTAACATCAAAAGGAGAGCCAAGCGTTATGTCAGCTAGTAATGAATCATTTTTTAAAACAGTTTTAATTGCGGTATCACTGTGTCTGGTGTGTTCGGTTTTGGTAACTTCTTCAGCCGTTATTTTAAAAGATAAGCAAAAGAGTAATGCCTTGCTGGATAAAAAACGCAATGTACTAATTGCGGCAAATCTTTACAAGGAAGGTATAGATATTGAACAGGCTTTTGCCAGTATTGATCAGCAGTTTGTTGATCTGAAAAGTGGTCAATTGGTCGAGCTGGAAAATGCAGTTTCATACGATCAAAGAAAGGCGGCCAAAAATATCGAGACCAGCCACAAGCCGCAAAAAGATATTGCTCGCATCGGTCGTCAGGCCAATATCGCCAGCATTTATCTGGTTAAAGGTGAGCAAGGAATTGAAAGTATTATTTTACCGGTTCACGGTAAAGGTTTGTTTTCAACCATGTATGGCTTTCTGGCAATCAAGTCAGATAAAAAAACGGTTATTGGTCTTAAATTTTATGAGCAAGGCGAAACACCCGGGCTAGGCGGTGAAGTTGAAAATCCCAAATGGCTGGCACTTTGGCAGGATAAACAATTGTTTGATGATAAGGGAAATCTTGCTCTGGAACTGGTTAAGGGTTCTGCTCAAAATCAATATCAGATTGATGCCTTGTCTGGCGCAACCATGACAACGCGTGGTTTGCAAAATATGATTGATTTTTGGTTGGGAGAAGAAGGTTTTGGTCCTTTTCTTTCACAATTACAAACTAACCAATTAGTAAAAAAGGCGGGTGCATAAAATGGCTGAAAATAATGCAACCTTTGATAAACAGGAAGCGAAAAAAGTTTTATTCCGTCCTGTTTTTGATAACAACCCCATCGCATTGCAAGTGTTGGGTGTTTGTAGTGCGTTGGCTGTTACCAGCAAACTGGAAACGGCTTTGGTGATGTGTCTGGCATTAACTATTGTGACCGCTTTTTCCAACTTATTGATCAGTTTGATCCGCAGCCAGATACCTTCAAGCATCCGTATTATTGTACAAATGACGATTATTGCTTCGCTGGTTATTATTGTTGACCAACTACTTAAAGCCTATGCATTTGAAACTGCCAAACAGATGTCAGTGTTTGTCGGACTCATCATCACAAACTGTATTGTGATGGGGCGAGCAGAAGCCTATGCGATGAAAAATCCACCGATGATGAGTTTTATTGACGGTATTGGAAACGGTCTGGGTTATTCGGCTATTCTTATCGCAGTTGCTGTTATTCGTGAATTGTTCGGTTCCGGCAGTATTCTGGGCTACACCATTTTAACACCAATAAAGGATGGCGGCTGGTATCAGACCAATGGATTATTACTGTTGCCACCCAGTGCATTCTTTATTATCGGTTTGATTATTTGGGCTATCCGAACCTGGAAACCGGAACAAGTTGAGGACAACAAATAATGGAACATTATCTAAACATTTTGATCCGCTCAATTTTTGTTGAAAATATGGCGCTGGCTTTCTTTTTGGGCATGTGTACATTTCTCGCGGTTTCTAAAAAAGTCCAAACAGCCATTGGTTTGGGTATTGCAGTGGTTGTGGTTCAGGCTATTACCATTCCCGTTAACAATCTGCTCTATACCTACCTGCTGAAGGAAGGTGCGTTGGCCTGGGCGGGTTATCCTGAAATGGATCTCAGCTTTCTCGGTCTGATTGTTTATATTGGTGTTATTGCTGCTATTGTTCAGATTCTGGAAATGGTATTGGATAAATTCTTTCCTTCCCTTTATCAGGCATTAGGTATTTTTCTGCCTTTAATTACCGTTAACTGCGCCATTCTGGGTGGTACCCTGTTTATGGTTGAAGGCGATTACAATTTTGCAGAATCTGTCGTTTTTGGTATTGGCAGTGGTATTGGCTGGGCTTTGGCAATTACGGCTTTGGCGGGTATTCGTGAAAAGATGAAATACAGTGATGTGCCTGAGGGGTTAAGAGGATTAGGAATAACTTTTATCACCGTTGGTTTAATGGCATTGGCATTTATGTCATTTTCTGGCGTACAACTTTGATAGAAGGGTAAAGAAATTATGTTAGAAACAATTATCATTGGCGTAACCCTGTTTACACTGGTTATTCTGGCTTTGGTCTTCATTATTCTGGCTGCCAAGGCAAGCCTGGTGAGTAGTGGTGATGTGGTCATTAACATTAATGACGATGCTGACAAAAAAGTGACCACTTCTGCGGGTGGAAAATTATTAGGCGCATTGGCCAATATTGGCGTGTTTGTTCCTTCTGCCTGTGGTGGTGGTGGAACTTGTGGTCAGTGTAAGTGTAAAGTTTTATCTGGTGGTGGTTCTTTATTACCTACCGAAGAAAGCCATATTAACAAACGTGAAGCAAGAGAAGGTTATCGTTTGTCCTGCCAGGTTAATGTTAAGCAGGATATGGATATTGAATTACCTGAAGAAGTCTTTGGTGTAAAAAAATGGGAATGTGAAGTCATTTCCAATGACAACAAGGCAACCTTTATCAAGGAATTAAAGCTGAAATTACCAGAAGGTGAAAGCGTTCCATTTAAGGCAGGAGGTTACATTCAAATTGAGTGTCCGCCTTACAAACTCAAATACAGCGAGTTTGACATTGATAAAGAATATCATTCTGACTGGGATCACTTTAAATTATGGGATGTGGAATCTGAAGTTAAAGAGCATGTCACTCGAGCCTATTCAATGGCCAATTATCCGGAAGAAAAAGGCATTATCATGCTGAATGTACGGATTGCCTCGCCACCGCCCAGAAACATGACTTTACCAGCGGGTAAAATGTCATCCTATATTTTCAATTTAAAAGCTGGAGACAAGGTGACCATTTCCGGTCCTTACGGTGAGTTCTTTGCCAAGGATACAAAAAATGAAATGGTCTTTATTGGTGGTGGTGCCGGAATGGCGCCAATGCGATCACATATTTTTGACCAGCTTAAACGCCTCAATAGCGACAGAAAAATCACCTTTTGGTATGGTGCCAGAAGCAAGCGTGAAATGTTTTATGTTGAAGATTTTGACATGCTAGCCAGAGAAAATAAAAACTTTGAATGGCATACAGCCTTATCCGATCCATTACCGGAAGATAATTGGGAAGGTTACACTGGTTTCATTCACAACGTACTGCATGATGAGTATTTGAAGCATCATGAATCACCGGAAGATTGTGAATATTATATGTGTGGACCACCGATGATGAATGCGGCGGTAATCAAAATGCTCGAGGATTTGGGTGTTGAACGAGACAATATCTTCCTGGATGATTTTGGGGGCTAAAATCAGA
>Ga0224506_10002916_pt1 | contig 11500 bp, 14 predicted proteins | sample SF_Jan12_sed_USG_2_FD_169108 | JGI IMG/M metagenome (GOLD analysis project Ga0224506, IMG submission 169108) | Sediment microbial communities from San Francisco Bay, California, United States - SF_Jan12_sed_USGS_8_1 | ecosystem: Environmental > Aquatic > Marine > Sediment | place: USA...
GACCATCATCGCCATTGGTACCAGTCTGCCAGAGCTGGCGGCCTCGGTGATGAGTGCTTTGAAGGGTGAACACGATATTGCCATCGGAAATGTGATTGGCTCGAACATGTTTAATGTCCTCGGTGTCATGGGCCTGCCTGCCATCATCAGCGGCTACCAGGCCGAATCTGAGCTATTCAGCCGAGACCTGCCGGTGATGTTAGGCCTCACCATTACCCTGTTCGTGTTAGCCTATGGCTTTCGCGGTACCGGTCGATTGAACCGCTACGAAGGTTCGATACTGCTCTCTGTCTATGCCATATATATGCTGGTATTGGCAGAAGTGGCGATCTTTTAACGATAAAAAGGCAGATACAGATGCAAGCTGAATTATTCCAGGTACAGAATGTCAAATGCGGTGGTTGCACCAAGGCCATAGAAGAAGGCCTGGCGACGCTGGCAGGGGTAGAAAAGGTCACGGCCCAGGTTGAGAGTGGTGAGGTAAAGGTAGAAGGGCAAGCGCTATCACGTGAGACACTTAGCAATAAGCTGACTGAACTGGGTTATCCTGAAGCATAGATAGCAAGACTGACGAGTTATGAATAAAAACAAGATCAAGACCCTGGCCGAAGCGGTACTGAATGTTGAGGCCGAGGCAATCGAACAATTAAAATCGCGCATCAACGACGATTTCGTCGAGGCCTGCGGTTTTATGCTCGCCTGTGAAGGCCGCATCGTGGTCACAGGTATGGGTAAGTCCGGCCACATCGGTAACAAGATCGCGGCTACCCTGGCCAGTACCGGCACCCCGTCCTTCTTTATGCACCCCGGTGAGGCCAGCCATGGCGATCTGGGTATGATCACCGCCAAGGATGTGGTTCTGGCCCTGTCCAATTCTGGCGAGACCGATGAGATACTCACCATCCTGCCTTTGATTAAACGCATGAAGGTGCCGTTTATTACCCTCACCGGTAATCCCGCATCACGTATGGCACAGGCCGCCACCATCAATATCGATGTTAGCGTCAGCAAGGAGGCCTGTCCGCTGGGACTGGCCCCCACCGCCAGCACCACCGCCGCTCTGGCCATGGGCGATGCCCTGGCGGTTTCCCTGCTGGAAGAGCGTGGTTTCACCTCCAACGATTTTGCTCTCTCACATCCCGGTGGTCGCCTGGGTCGACGACTGCTACTGCATATCAGTGACATCATGCAAACAGAAGAAAACATTCCTCGGGTCCGTGCCAAGGCAACACTGGGCGAGGCACTACTGGAGATGTCGGATAAACGTCTGGGCATGACCACGATTGTCGACGAGAATAATATCCTGCTGGGTCTGTTTACCGATGGTGACTTGCGCCGACTGATGGATCATACCCATGTGGACGTGCATAAGATGCAGGTAAGTGAGCACATGACTGCAGATCCCAAACGTGCGCAAGCCAACATGCTGGCTGCCGAAGGCCTGCAACTGATGGAAGAATTCAAGGTCAATGCCCTGCCGGTAGTGGATGAAGAAAATCGCGTGGTAGGCGCCTTTAATATGCATGACCTATTACGCTCCGGTGTTGTATAACAACGAAACCAAACATACGGAACCACGATGCAGGATATTCTCGACAAGGCAAAAGCCATCAAATTGGTCATCTTCGATGTTGATGGCGTTCTGACCGATGGCAGCCTGTTTTTGGGTGATGGAGGCGAAGAGTACAAGGCGTTTAATTCTCGAGATGGTCATGGCATGAAGATGCTGCAATCCACAGGCATCAAGATTGGCATCATCACCGGACGCACCTCTGATGTGGTAGAACATCGCATGCGCAGCCTTGGCATAGAGCATGTCTATCAGGGAAAGCTGGATAAATTGCCCGCCTTTGAAGAGTTGTGTCAACTCGTCGGTGTGAGCCCTGAACAAGTGGCCTATGTCGGTGATGATGTGGTCGACCTGCCCATATTGGTTCGTGTGGGACTGGCCATCGGTGTACAGGATGCCCATCCGATGGTAAAGCAACACAGTCACTGGTTAAGCCCAAGCAATGGTGGCCGCGGTGCAGCCCGTGATGTCTGTGAACTGATCCTACGTGCCCAGGGACATCTTGAGTCCATGCTAAAACAGTATACCCGCTGATGAAACCACGCCTTATTCTCGCCATCATCTTGCTACTGGCCATCGTTGCCGTAAGTAGCTGGTTTCTTTATAAGGATGATATCAAGCAAGCCATAAGCCCCCAGCCTCTGGAAACCCCGGACTATACTCTGGACAACTTCGTCTTCAACAGCTTTACACCGCAGGGACAACTGGATTATCGCATCCAGGGGGTATACCTGGAGCACCTTCCTGACAGTGAATGGTTTCATATTAACGAGTTAAATTTTAGCGCCCAAAGAGCGAATGAGTTGAGTTGGGAGGCAAGCGCCAAACGGGCGAAATTGACAGAAACCACTCACATCCTCGATCTCTCTGGGGATATTCGTGTCGTCTATTATCGCGAAGAAAAATCCGAGCCTGTACATATGCGCACAGAGGCGATGACGATCTATGCCAAGCGTGAGTATGCCGAAAGCAAACAGCCTACGTTCATTGATTTCACCAATGGCAACTTCAAGTCTCATGGTGGATTTAAGATCGATGGCAAAGCCAGAACCCTGAAAATGTTCGGTGGTGTTAAAGGAGAGATGGAGCATGATTAAAGCCTTGCTTACTGCTGCTGCCATACTGCTTTTTATCACCACGACATTCAGTTTTGCCGGCGAACGCAGCCATATTGAAGCGCAGCGGATGGAGTGGAGTGAGGCAAAAGGCCTAACTACCTTCTTCGGCTCCGTACGCTACCGTTACCCCGCAGAGAAAATCACCATTCTCGCGGATAGACTTGAGGTTCATCTCAAAGATAACAAACTACAGACAATCATTGCAGAAGGGAATCCGGTGCATTTTGAGCAGTTGGGCGACGCCGATAAATTAGTCAAAGGCCAATCCTCCCATTTGTATTATGATGCAGAGGCCGAGACAGTGAAATTGAACGGTGAAGCACAGTTACAGTCGGCCAACCATAGCCTGCAAGGTGAAGTCATTATCTATGATGTGCAGAACCAGACCGCCGAGGTTGCTGGTGGAGAAGACGGCAAGCGCTTCGAAGCGATCATACAACCCTCTTCCAAACAAGATGAAACGCCATAATGACGCAGCCAAAAATGACGACCCTTAGTGCCAACAATCTGGTTAAAATCTATAAACCTCGTAAGGTCGTCGATGGGGTATCCCTGCACGTGAATAGCGGCGAAATTGTCGGCTTATTAGGCCCAAATGGAGCCGGTAAGACCACCAGTTTTTATATGATCGTCGGCCTCATCGCCTGTGATGAGGGTTCGATCAAGCTGAATGACATGGACCTTACCGATTTCCCTATGCATGCCCGTGCCCGTATGGGTATCGGTTATCTGCCACAGGAGGCCTCGGTATTTCGTCGCCTTAGCGTCGAAGACAATATCCTCGCCATCCTGCAAACCCGCAAAGAGCTCAACCGCCAAAAACAGGAACAACTACTGGAACAGTTGCTGCAGGAGTTCCATATAAGCCACATTCGCAAGATCAAGGGGATGAGCCTGTCTGGAGGGGAGCGCCGCCGTGTGGAGATTGCACGCGCCCTGGCCACAGATCCTGACTTTATCCTTCTGGATGAACCCTTTGCGGGTGTCGATCCCATCTCAGTACTGGATATTCAGGGCATCATCCGTCAGCTGAGTGAACGTGGTATCGGTGTGTTGATTACCGATCACAGCGTGCGTGAAACCCTGGGGATCTGTCATAGAGCCTATATCGTCAGTCAGGGGCAAGTCATCGCAGAAGGCAGCACCGATGAGATTCTGGCCAACCAGCAAGTTAAAGATGTCTATTTGGGTGAAAAGTTTACTTTATAGTACCTATGCCTCTGCCGCCTGTTTCCAAACTACGTTACAATTCCTGTCTAAAGAATAGCGCAGAAAATGCCGATCTAACTAAACAGTCATGAAGCAATCCATACAAATACGATTAGGCCAACACCTAACGATGACGCCTCAACTTCAACAGGCCATTCGTTTGTTGCAGCTGTCGTCGCTAGAACTGCAAAATGAGATCCAGGATGCCCTCGACTCCAATATGATGCTGGAGGTCAATGAGGAAGATTCCGACAATGAAGCCAGCACAGAATCACCCTCCAGCCAGATCGAATCCCCCGTTGACACAGAAACGGAGGATAGTAGTCAGGATTTTGAGCCGGAAAGCGAAATGCTCTCTAGCGATACGGTTGGAGATACGATTCCAGACGAATTGCCGGTGGACAGCAGTTGGGACGATATCTATGAGGCTCCATTACCTACCTCTGCGGTGGGCCCAGGTGAGGATGGTAACTTTGACTATCAAGGCAGCAACGAAGAGTCACTGCGCGACCACTTGAGCTGGCAACTGGAGATGAGCCACTTTAGTGACACGGACCGAGTCATCGCTGAATCAATGATCGATGCCATCGATGAAAATGGCTATCTCGGCACCTCTCTGGAGGATATCCATAGCAGTCTGTTACAAGCCCTACCCGAGCTGGAGTTCGATGAGGTAGAAGCCGTTTTGCACCAGATTCAGAACTTCGACCCACTGGGAGTGGCGGCCAAGGATCTGCGTGAGTGTCTGTTGATTCAGCTGCGACAGCTGCCGGCAGAAACGGAATGGATCAAACAGGCCACACAATTATTAACCGATCATTTTGACTTGCTGGCCAAGCGTGATTACAACCAACTGAGCCGCAAACTACGTCTGGACGATGACAACCTCAAAAGCGTTGTACAACTGATACTCTCCCTCAACCCACGTCCCGGTGGGGCAATATCCACCAGCAACACCGAATATGTCATCCCTGATGTCTACGTACGTAAGCTTAATGGCCAATGGCGAGTTGAGTTAAATCCGGATATCGCACCCAAGTTAAGGGTAAATCCTTACTATGCCAGTCTGGTACAACGTGGCAACGCCTCATCGGACAATGTTTCATTAAAGAGCCACCTGCAGGAAGCCCGCTGGTTTCTTAAAAGTCTACAAAGCCGCAATGATACCCTGTTAAAGGTGGCCAGCCGCATCGTCGAACGTCAGCGTGATTTCTTTGAACATGGTCAAGAAGCCATGAAGCCGATGGTTTTGCATGACATCGCCGAAGAAGTCAGCATGCATGAATCCACCATATCCCGTGTCACCAATAAAAAATATCTTCATTCGCCTCGGGGTATCTTTGAATTAAAGTACTTCTTCTCCAGTCATGTAACATCAGACGAAGGGGATGAGTATTCATCCACAGCGATACATGCTTTAATTAAGAAGCTAGTTGCAGCAGAGGAGGCACGTAAGCCTTTAAGTGACAGCAAAATCGCCAACTTGCTCGCAGATCAGGGAATCAATGTGGCTAGACGAACTATCGCAAAGTATCGAGAAGCCCTTAACATTCCCCCTTCCAATCAACGTAAGCGCCTCGCATAAATTATCACAGGAGAGCATTATGCAGTTAAGTATCACCGGTCATCACATCGATATCACAGATTCCTTACGTGACTATGTCACCGAAAAAATGGACAAGGTAAATCGTCATTTTGACCATGTCGGCAATACGCACGTCATTCTAACGGTAGAAAAAAAACGTCATACCGCAGAAGCTACCGTACATGTATCCGGTGGTGGTGAGATTTTCGCCACGGCGGAAGAAGATGCCATGTACGCAGCGATTGATGCCTTGGTAGAAAAGCTGGATCGTCAGGTCAAAAAGCACAAGGAAAAGCTTACCGATCATCACCGCAATGAAAAAATAATTGCGGAATAAATTCAAGTTTGTAAGCAGAGCCTTCGACTAATACATTATGAATATCGCAGAATTAGTATCATCTGACGTTGTCGCACTAAATGTGGCAGTAGCCAGTAAGAAAAAAGCACTGGAATACATAAGTGAGCTACTGGCGCAGTCACATCCAGACATGGTTGCTGCAGAAATATTTGACTGTTTGGTTAGTCGTGAGCGACTAGGCAGTACCGGGATAGGCAAGGGAATCGCCATCCCCCACTGTCGTTTACAAGGCAACACAGAGACGATTGTTGCTATGGTAAGGCTCCAACAAGGTATCGACTACGACAGTATCGATGGCATACCCGTCGACATTCTGTTTGCTATGCTGGTACCCGAGGACGCAGGTGAGACTCACCTCAAGGCACTGGCCCAATTGGCAAAGATGTTCAGTAATGAAAGCATCCTCGCACAATTGCATGAGGCCACAGATGCCGCACAGGTATGTCAGGTTCTGGACGCAGGAGTAAGCACAGACTGAGCATATGAACAAAGACATCCCGGCCCAGAAAATATTCGAACAGTTTCAAAACACGCTTGGCTTAAGCTGGTTAAGTGGCAGCAGTGGGGCGGATCGAATTATTCGCCAGCAAGATGCCCTCGGTGCTCAGGTCAATCTGGTATCCTACCTCAATATCATCCACCCGCCTCTGATTCAAGTTCTGGCCGAAAAAGAACTAACCTTTCTCGATAGCCTGGGTAAAAACAGTCTGCACGACACCCTGACGATTCTGTTCGACCACTCGGCTATGGTCATCATCGCCTCTGACAGGCAATTGAATGCTCAGATACTTCAACAAGCAGAAACCAAACGCGTTCCCCTCTTCTCTGCACACAGCCACAGTGAAGAAGTCATAAGCCAGCTACGTTATTATCTATCGCGTCATTTTGCTCGCCAGGAGACCCTGCATGGTGTTTTCCTCGAGGTGTTAGGCATGGGAATTCTCATCAGTGGTGAAAGTGGCATAGGTAAAAGTGAACTCGCCCTGGAGCTGATCAGCCGTGGCCATCGACTGATTGCCGACGATGCCCCCTTCTTTACCCGTCCCACTCCAGACATTCTCAATGGGTCTTGCCCTAAGGTGTTATCCGGGTTTTTAGAGGTGCGGGGATTAGGGATACTCAACATCCCCGCCATGTTTGGTGAGAACGCCATCAAAACCAACAAAAACCTTACGCTTATCATCTACTTGCAGGCCGAGGCGCAGTTTGAACACGATGCAAATGATCGTATCTATGGCTCCGTTAAGGATAGATCTATCCTTGATGTCAGCATCCCTCAATTGACCCTACCCGTGGCTTCAGGGCGTAACCTGGCAGTATTGGTAGAAGGTGCAGTTCGTAACCACTTGTTACGCATTCGGGGGTATAATGCCGCCGACGCCTTTGTAAGTCAGCACAGACAGCTGTTGGATACTGCAAATAAATGAAACTCGTTATCGTCAGTGGCATGTCCGGTTCAGGCAAAAGTGTGGCCCTGAACGTACTGGAAGACCTGGGATATTATTGCATCGACAATCTGCCCTTGGGACTGGTCAACGCCTTTGCCCAAGAGCTGAGTGGTGAGGGCTATGCTCAATTGGGCAAGTTTGCCATTGGTATCGATGCACGCAATGTCGCAGGACAACTTGCTCAGTTTCCCAATATCCTGAAATCGCTACAACAGATGGGTCTGCAATGTGAGACCTATTTTTTACAGGCGCAATCCGAATCTTTGATAAGACGCTTTAGTGAAACTCGCCGCAAACATCCTTTGAGTGACGAACAGACCCCGCTAAAAGAAGCCCTGCAACACGAGTATCACTTGCTCGAACCCATCCATGATTCGGCCGACCTACTAATTGATACGACCCACACCAATGTCCATCAGTTAAGGGATATCATTGTCAATCGTGTTGAGGCCAAAGGGGCCCGCACGATGTCTATACTATTGCTGTCGTTTGGTTTCAAGCACAGTATCCCCAGTGATGCGGACTATATCTTTGATGTGCGCTGCCTGCCCAATCCTCATTGGGTACCCGAGTTACGCGCACAGACTGGTCAGGATGCTGAGGTTAAATCTTATCTCGAACAACATCAAAGTGTTGATGATATGTACGAACATATAAATCAGTTTCTACTACGCTGGCTTCCAGACTTTATTGCCGATAACCGCAGTTACATGACGATTGCCATCGGTTGTACCGGAGGTCAACACCGCTCTGTCTACATGACAGAACGACTCGCCAACAGCTTAAAGCAACATCATCCACAATTAATGATTAGGCACAGGGAACTGTCATGAGTGTTGCCATATTGATTATCACTCACGCCAAGGTCGGGGATGCTCTGCTTGAAACCGCAGACAAAATGCTCGGCGGACTTCCCTTGCAGGTTAAGGTACTACCAATACCTTTGGACTGCGAACCCGACAATGCCTGTGATGAAGCAGAATCCGTGATTCAGGATATGGATCAAGGTGATGGTATCCTTGTCCTCACCGACATGTATGGTTCTACGCCCAGTAATGTTGCATCACAGCTATTAAAGTATGAACAGCTGAACGTTATTACCGGCATCAATCTACCTATGCTGATACGAGTATTGAACTACCCACGACTGAACCTTGAAGAATTAACTCTCAAGGCCATTAGTGGCGGAAATGATGGCATTATTCAGTGTAAGAAACGAGGCTCCAAATAAGATGATTGTTAAAGCCCTGCCCATCATTAACAAACTCGGTCTGCACGCGCGCGCTGCGGCAAAACTGGTAAACACCGCCAGTCTGTACAAGTGCCATGTTGGCATCAGCAAAGACGAACAGAGTATCAACGGCAAGAGTATTATGGGCGTTATGATGCTTGCTGCGGCCAAAGGTAGCACCATTACGGTGAGCACCGATGGTGAGGATGAGATCGATGCAATGGAGGCGATTGAGAAATTGGTTGCCGCGTGTTTTGATGAAGGCGAATAAATCCAGCTATCTACATCAGAAGTAAAGGTTTTTTAACAATTCCCACTCTCCTCCTCGGTACAGCTCTGTTACACTGACACGAAAAAGAGGTGTACATGAGCGAAGCCACCGAAGCCGACATTCAACAAGATACCACGGACACGCTACAGCGTTTCTCTGAGGTATTAGAGAATGGTTCCCTGGCCCAGGTGCACAGTATGCTACGCAGCATGCATACCGCTGAAATAGCCTACATCCTGGAATCTCTGCCTGCTGAAACCCGCAAAACTGTTTTTAGTCTGGTGCGTCCGAATCTGGACGGTGATCTCCTACTACACCTGAACGACAACCTGCGTGCCAGCCTGATTAGTGAGATGGCACCACAAGAGCTGGTGGCGGCTGCCGAGGGTCTGGATACCGATGATCTGGCGGATCTGTTGCCAGAGATGCCGGATGATGTTACCGAACAGATCCTGCAAACTCTGGATGAACAAAACCGTCGTAGCGTCGAACATGTCATGTCCTATGACGAGGACACGGCCGGCGGTCTGATGAATACCGATACTATCCAGGTGCGTGCTGACATCTCCATTGATGTGGTCTTACGGTATCTGCGTCTGCGCAGCAAGCTGCCCGATGCAACCGACAGTTTGATGGTGGTTGATCGTAATGGCTACTATCTCGGCACTCTGGGTCTGGCATCACTTTTAACCAGTGAAACAAATCTCAATGTCGCCGAGGTCATGAGTAAAAGCATCGATGGTATTCTCGCCACCACCCCGGTGCAAGAAGTCGCCAAGCTGTTTGAACACCGTGATCTGATCAGTGCCCCTGTGGTCGATGATGAAGGCTATCTACTAGGTCGTATCACTATCGATGACGTGGTCGACGTTATCCGTGATGAAGGGGATCACTCTTTCATGGGTATGGCTGGTCTGAACGAAGAAGAGGATCTGTTCGCGCCGGTCATCGCCAGCTCCAAACGCCGCACCATCTGGTTGGGGATTAATATGCTCACAGCCATCATGGCCTCGTGGGTGATCGCTATGTTCGATGCCACTATAGAAAAATTGGTGGCACTGGCTATCCTCATGCCCATCGTCGCCAGTATGGGTGGTATTGCCGGTAACCAGACCCTGGCACTGGTCATTCGTGGTATGGCCCTGGGTCAGGTTAGCAATAAGAATGCCCATCGACTGATCGTCAAAGAAGTGAGTGTTGGTCTGTTGAACGGGCTGGTGTGGTCAATCATCATCGGCCTGATAAGCATATACTGGTTTAACAATGCCATGCTCGGCGTTGTGCTCGCCATAGCCATGTTTATGAACCTAATCATCGCCGCCCTGGCTGGGGCCGGTATACCGATGTTATTAAAACGACTGGGTATCGATCCCGCCATCGCCGGCAGTGTGGTACTGACCACCGTCACCGATGTCATCGGCTTTGTGGCCTTCCTCGGCCTCGCTTCCTTGTTGTTGTTTTAAAGAAAGCTAATTATTACTCACCAGCGATGGCCATGTTTTCCAGCAGGATGGAACCGGTACGGGTGTTACCGCGCAGGTCTACGTCGTTGCCCACGGCGACGATGTCCTTGAACATCTGTTTCAGGTTACCGGCCACGGTGATCTCATGCACCGGATACTGGATCTCCCCCTTTTCTACCCAGAAACCTGCCGCGCCACGTGAATAATCACCTGTGACCATATTCACACCCTGCCCCATCAGTTCCGTAACCAAAAGACCGGTATCCATTTGCGACAACAGGGCATCGAAGCCCATATCGCCCGGCTGTATCACCAGATTGTGTACACCACCGGCATTACCCGTGGTCTGCATACCCAACTTGCAGGCTGCATAGGCATCAAGTACATAGCTCTCAACGATTCCATCCTTTACGATATGGCGTTGTTGGGTGGCGACACCATCACCATCAAACGATGCACTGCCCATGGCCTTGAGCAGATAGGGCTCCTCTTGCAACTGGATGAAGTCCGGAAAGATTTGCTCACCCAGGCTATCCAGTAAGAAACTGGATTTACGATACAAGGAACCACCTCGAATGGCGGCAATAAAGTTACCCAGTAGTGAAGAGGCAATCTCCGCACTGTAGACCACCGGGCACTGGCGACTGCTCAGACTACGGGCATTGAGTCGTTTAATGGTGCGTTCACCGGCTTGCTGACCAATACTTGGGGCAGTGGCCAAATCCTTAATATCGCGTACAGAGTCGTACCAATAATCCCGCTCCATGCTATCGCCATCCTTGGCAATCACCACACAACTCAAACCATGACGAGAGGAGGGATAGGCACCAAGAAATCCATGGCTATTCGCATAGGCACGAAATCCCTCGTGACTATTCACCGTCGCCCCTTCGGAGTTATCAATACGCGGATCGAATTCCATCGCCACCTGTTCACATTCACGCGCCATCTCTATGGTCTCATCCGGCTGCACCGCCCAGGGATGGTAAAGATCCAGATCCGGTTGTTGCGTCGCCATCAGACCCGCATCTGCCAGACCGGCACAAGGGTCCTCGGAGGTATATTTGGCAATATTACACGCGGCCTTAACCGTCTCTCTTACCGCTCCGGCAGAGAAATCCGTGGTGCTGGCATTCCCCTTACGTAACCCATCCTTGCCGGAGAAGAAAACCGTTACTCCCAGACCTTTGTCACGATTATGTTCGATAGTCTCCACTTCGCCCATGCGCACCGTAGTACTCAGGCCC
>Ga0224506_10002918_pt1 | contig 11494 bp, 20 predicted proteins | sample SF_Jan12_sed_USG_2_FD_169108 | JGI IMG/M metagenome (GOLD analysis project Ga0224506, IMG submission 169108) | Sediment microbial communities from San Francisco Bay, California, United States - SF_Jan12_sed_USGS_8_1 | ecosystem: Environmental > Aquatic > Marine > Sediment | place: USA...
TGGGTCACTAAAAAAACAAACAATGAAAAAACATAACAAGGCACTCCAGTTGATTCACAAAAGCGGCGCTTCGCTTGCTTTTGCTCTCAACTGAGCTTAATCGTTAGAGTTACAAAAAAATAAAAATATGAATAAACGGAATTATCAACTTTTAGTATTTTTTCTATTGTTTTTAATAGCTATAGTAGTCTATGAGCTTATTACTGGCTGTGCTATCTCATTTTCAAAAATACCTAATGCCAGTGGTTTTACTTGTAAAGAAGATAACCTTTCGGGTTATATAGTAAATATAGTTTTTCAATCTTTTATTGTTCTTTTAACATTAATAATGACTCTGGTAGCCCGTGCTAAGAAAAACTCTAACAAGTAAGTCAAGATCGTTCGCTAATCGCTCACTGGGACTTTTAAAAAGCGGCGCTCTCGCTTCGCTTTTAAAAAGCCCCTTACTTTAATCGTTATGTTTACAATAAAAAATAAGTGCAAATGAAAAATATAATTATTAAATCATTCATAGTTTCGCTTTCACTAAGCATTTTAATGTCATTTATTAGCGTAGTGACATTCCCGCTTAAAATGGGTGAAGAAGGTGTCTTCGATCTTCAAGTAACTGTCTTTTTTCAAAATACTCTTTCTCACTTACTTGTAACTTTTGTAGCTTGCGTTATTCTTGGTTATTGGGTCACTAAAAAAACAAACAATGAAAAAACATAACAAGGCACTCCAGTTGATTCACAAAAGCGGCGCTTCGCTTGCTTTTGCTCTCAACTGAGCTTAATCGTTATACGAATAAAATACACACAAGAGAGAATATATGCCAGATAGTCAGTATAGGGAATTATTTTTAAGTCCAATACGTACCTGTAAAAGCTATAAGCCAAAATTTGGGCAGAGTAATAATTCAGCAGGCGTGTCCTTAGATGATTTTAAATCGTTATATGGTGCCGATCCATTTTATGCTTGGATTGGTCTTGATTCAGATCTAATGTATGCAGCACATAAAGCAGCTGGCGGCATGACCTCGGTTTACCGTCAGATCGGTGTTGGTTGTGAAAGACTATTCCAACAAATCATACTAGATAATGCACAATATAATGATGCAAGCTTTGCTGGTTGGTCATATGAAACCACAAAAACAGTAATTAGAAACAACAAGCCAAAACAGGTTAAAAGGACATTGACTTTAGATGGCCGGCTTGAATTTTCAGAAATAAATAATAATAACGTTTCTTCAGCACTCAAAAAATGGGTTGATAGTTACTGTAAAAAGATAGATGCCAATATTCCTGAAAATGGTGTCGTCTTTGAAGTAAGGCAAGGTTACAAAAGCAAAGACAGTAAAAGACAAAATGCTGATATAGAAAATGCATCAACCGCATGGGCAAAAGGATACTTGCCAGTATTTGCCATATTCTCCGGCCAAATTGATGTAGATAATATGAATAGGTATCTAAATAGCAGGGCAGGAGTTCTTATAGGAACTAGCCAGAATGACTCCAGTATTTCATTATTTTCATTTATAAATGAAGTTTTGGGGTATGATCTCTCAGCTTTTTTTCAACGGAATAGTGTTGAAATAAAGAAGGAAGTTAATGAAGTACTAGAAAAGCTGTTGAGGCCATAAATGCTAGCCAATGTTAAACAAAGATCAGATTATACATTCAAATATAATTCAAAATTAGGTAGACACGGATGGTTAAGGTTAACACCTGCTTACTCCGTGAAACTTGTAAATGAACTGGTGAAAGATACACCAAAAGAATCATATATCCTTGACCCTTTTTCAGGAACTGCGACTACAGGCGTCGCAGCAGCAGAATTGGGTATGCGAGCACACTTATTCGATATAAATCCATTTTTGTTATGGCTAGGTAATATCAAGTGTCGCGCATACAAAAAAAGCGAAATTGATGAGATTGCGAATGCCTTTCTTCCTTCGATCTTGAGTGACTTTCATAAATTCATCAAAGAAGATAATTGGGTACCAAATATACATAATATTGAGCGCTGGTGGTGTGGTCATACATTGCACATAATTGCTGCATTAAGATCTGCAATTGCAAGTTATTGTGGCGAACCCAGAGGTACTCACGCTAGAAATCTTTTGTGGGTGGCTTTCTCAAGATTAATAATAGAAACATCTTCTGCAGCATTCAATCATGTAAGCATGTCTTTTAAAGGTGATGTAACAACTTTTGCTGCTTCTCAGATAGAAGACCTCTTTATAGAAATACTAAAAAATATTTTGGAAAGCGCATCAAAGCCCCTTAAAGGGAAAGCAAAAGTATTCTTATGTGACTCAAGATCACCACAATCACATAACAATACAAAATACGACCATGTCGTCACTTCGCCCCCGTACCCAAACCGTATGACCTATATTCGTGAGCTTCGACCATACATGTATTGGACAGGTTTTCTAGAAGAGGCTAAAGAAGCAGGAGAATTAGACTGGAAAGCTATTGGCGGAACATGGGGGACAGCAACAAGTAAGCTTAAATTATGGGAAAATGATGTAAGTGGTTTGCCGGATGAGTTACTTGATATCGTGCATATAATTTCAGAATCAGGGGATAAAAATTCTGATTTAATGTCACAGTATGTATATAAATATTTTTCCGATATGCATCTCCATTTTTCAGAGTTAAGAAATGTCCTTAATACAGGTGCAAAACTTGATTATGTTGTTGGTAATTCATCATTTTATGGAAACTTAGTTAGAACCGAATCAATAATGGAGAAGACATTGGAATCTCTAGGTTATAGTAATGTTTCAAATAGCATTGTTAGGAAAAGAAACACAAATAAAGAGTTGTATGAGTTTTGTGTTTCAGCCAAGTGGCAAGATTAAAAATCGTATAACAATTGGGTCAACTAGGACGCGCAAAAAACGCGCGCCTGTTACCCAAGACGTTAGAGTTACAAAAGAACATGGAAGACCTGTTAAATAAAAAACCAACAAGAATCATATTAGGTGTGTTTATAGCAACTCCATTTACTGTGGCGGCAATTATTTTTGGTCTATATGGAATAGTAGTGGGTATTGCAGCTACTGCTGAAAATCATCCCATTTGGTTTTTATTATGTTTAATTAGTATTTCTGGTCTAGCAGGTGTTTTAGGTGCATGGAGGCGTTTAGTTAAAACAACGAAAGAATTAAGTGATAAAGAACAAAATAATATAAGAACAATGCTATTCTTTGGTTTAGCTTCAACTGTGGCTTTGTTTCTATGGTCAGTATATCTTAAGTCATCTGAGGGAATCGCAACGTTTATAATAATACTAACTTTAAATGCTTTTTTTATTTATGGAACACCAAAAAAACTCTAACAAAGCAGTCAAGACCGTTCGCTCACGCTCACTGGGACTTTTTAAAAGCGGCGCTCTCGCTTCGCTTTTAAAAAGCCCCTTACTTAAGTCGTTAGCTTTCTTTAGGAAAATTATGCTCCGTATTTATATATTAATAGTTTCTTTTTTCATCGCATCATTATCATATGCTGATGATATTGAAACAATTAGAAAAGCGGCAGAATCAAACAACTGTATCCCGGCAGGAAATATCGAAAAGAAATATGCATATTTAAAACACCTTAAAAAGTGGTATATAAAATCTGAAGCCAATAATTCTTCAGCAATATTTTTTTGGTGTAAAAACAAAGGTGACACGTTAAAAAATCGACATAGATTTTTTATTGTTATTTCTTCAAAAAATGAGCATCCTTGGTCAAACTGTCCATCCATTATTAAAGATGTATACAGTACCCCAACTAATTTGATTCTATATGGCCTTGATGTTTCAGCTGGTTATCATCATGGTGGTGGCTATTATTTCAGTTGTAAAAATAAAAAATGGCAAATAAAAAGTTCAGATTAAAAGCTAACAAGGCAATCAAGCCCGTTCGCTTTCGCTCACTTGGACGCCGCAAAGCGGCGCCCCTTATTTAAGTCGTTAAAATAAAAATGTCAAAAACAATTAAAGTTATTATCAGCTTTTTAATTATGTACTTAATAATGGTCAGTCTTGATCTTTACTTGAGTTATAACCATGAAATTTCATACGGCCCATACAAGTACGATACTGCAGAAATCACGATGAAATATTCTTTTTGCCGAAGAGAAATGAATAATCGTTCAGCAGGGATTAATGATATACAGCTTAGAATTAATAATTCAACATATAGAACCTCAAATCCATACATAGGCTTATATCCAATGAGGCTATGTCTTTTTAAAAAATATATCCCAATATATGACTATAATAAACTTTCTAATTTAAAGGTTGGAGACACTGTTAAAGTTATAATTTCGAATGAAAATAAAATATATTTAGGAAGAACCTCTTATACTTTCAACATTACAACTATGCTAATTTTAGTATTTTGTATCATGTTGATTATCTATTTTAACAAGTCATTCAAACCGACGCCGAAAAGCGGCGCGGTTTAATTCAATCGTTAGGCATAAAACCATGATAAGCAGAATTCACAATAAATGTATTTATTACTATTTATTATCGGTCATGCCGTGGTTGTTATTTTTCGGTGGCAATAGTTTATTAACTTGGTTATCTAGAATTTACTATGGTGGCAGAGGATGGGGAGGAGGAGAATCTATAATCGCTCTATATTTGTTTATATTTAGTTCTATTTTTTCTATTTTCTTATCATTCACATTATATCGCAAGCTTCTATTTAATATAAGAAACATAAAATCATCTGAATTCACTAATAAAATAATAATAACATTAATCCCATTACTATTCAGTTTATGGGCAATATATGTAAGCACATTTGAAATTGATGTCAAAAAAACTATAATAGTTCCATTAATAATAGCCTTGCTTATCCCAACTATATATATTACTCAGGGTTTAGTTAAAAAATTAATAAGTAGAGCAAAAAATGCCTAACAAAAAAGTCAAGCTCATTCGCTCTCGCTCATTTGGACAACCAAAAGCCGTGCTTCGCACGTTTTTGGCTGCCACTTACTTAAGTCGTTATGTGTCAAAGGAATTACTAAGTAGATGTACGCAGTTATATTTAAAGCCGAAATTAATAAGCTAGATAAAAGCTATTCTGAAACAGCATTAAGAATGCGAGAGTTAGCAATTAACAAATATGGTTGCACTGAATTTGTTGCTGTTACTGAAGGAAATTATGAAATAGCAATATCTTACTGGGAAAATCAAGAACAAATAAAAAAGTGGAAACAAGATGCAGAGCACCTTGTAGCACAAGAACTGGGACGCTCTACTTGGTATAAAACTTATAAAGTAGAGGTTGTTGAGGTTATTCGTGAATATGCTAAAAACACATAACAAGGCAATCAAGACCGTTCGCTTTCGCTCACTGGGACGCCGCAAAGCGGCGCCCCTTATTTAAGTCGTTATGCATAAAAAATGAAAACACCACTTAAATACATAGCATATATTATCGGTAGCCTTTCTACCGCATACTTATTTTTTATGTATGTTATATCTTCTTATGTTGGTAGTTCCTCAGTAGAGACGTGGAACGCAATGCAAAAACAAACATTTAATTGCCCTAAAGGAACTCAAGTAACATATCGAGGCTGGAGTGAAAACGGGCGAATGCGCTATTGTGAACCCTCAAAAAATGGAGCGTGGGAAGCATGGATGTCTGGTTATAAATGGGTGCAAGGTACTTATAAAAACGGTAAAGAACATGGTGAATGGTTGTGGTTTAATAAAGATGGAACCGTTAGTAAAAGAATTCACTATATTAACGGCAAAGAAATAAAATCGAGTGGAAAATAATGCATAACAACGCACTCCAGCTGATTCACAAAAGCGGCGCTTCGCTTGCTTTTGCTCTCAGCTGAGCTAAAACGTTAGGCATTTAAATATGAGCGATCTTAATATTGGGGATTGGGTTGTAACAACAAATACTGGAATATGGCAAATTTACAGAATTGATAAATTTAAGAGCATAGATCCATTAACCGAAAAAGTTGCTGATAAAACACTGGTTTTTGTTAAACGATTTATAAATGACTCAGGAAAAAGATCATTCACAGAAACGTTCTTTTCACCAGCATTCATATTCAAACTTGACCAGGATGAAGTAAAAAACTTAGAAGAATTTATAAATGATAATATGGATATTTATGAAAAATTTAATAAATACAAACCAAAACCAATTGATAGTTTATATAGCTGCGGCATAAAAATCCCCGAGGATAAAACATCAAAAGAAGTTGCCGATTTAATGCCAAAAGACAAAGAGCTAACAGAGTTAGAAATTAGAGACGTAGTAAAAAGTCTTGGTTATGATACAAAATCATATCCACAATGGAGAATACAATTTATATCTGAAGGAACAAAATTAAAAGATGAGTATGTACGGTATAAATTTAACAAAGTTATGGAATTCTAATGCCTAACAAGCAAGTCAAGAATGCTCGTTTTCACTCGCTGGGACGGTCAAAAGGCTATCGCCTTTTGCCGCCCCTTACTTAAGTCGTTATACATTAAAATAAAATGAGCTTCTCTAAATTAATAAATAATTTTCGCAATAGGAAACGTATATTATGGGTTATAAATACATCATCTGATGCTCATTTATACTTATGGGAAAATTGGAAAAATATATTTCCTTTAATTGACACCTTAGTAACACTGTCACCTTCAAAAGCATATATACGAACGAATCAAGCTCTTGAGCATCAAAGTAACTGGTTAGGCTTTGGTAGAATGATCTGGAATAAAGAAAATAATGAAAAATGGACAAAAAAGTACAGAGAAAACGAATACGCTAATGAAAAAGTAACATTTTTTGATACTCAAATTTGGGCACCAGATTGGAATCAACACTGTGAAACTAACATCCCTCCTGATATATTTGTCCATCTATATAACAACCCTAATGACAAAATAATAAAAGAAGGTATAGTTATTTCTATGCCAGAAAGAACTTTTAGCAACAATAAAAGTGTAATTGAGTCAGTGCTCAATAAACTATTAAAAGTAATACCTAATTCTACTCTTGCTCAAACTACTCGTTCTTGGTGGCCAAGCAAAGGTTTTCCAAACCAAATTCAAGATATAAATAATTGGGAAATAAAAAAAGTATTAGAAAATGTATAACAAGGCACTCCAGTTGATTCACAAAAGCGGCGCTCCTATCGTCGCCCCACTTTTGCTCTCAACTGAGCTTAATCGTTATGTTGCAATGAAGGAGTAATAATGCTGATTAAGTCATTAAAAGAAAGCTGGTCTTTTTTTAAAATTCATTCTATAGCGCTTTCTATAATAATACTTCCTATAGCGGCTCCAGTAGAAATATTTTCTTCAATATATGAGTACTTCCTAAATAATGATGAATTTAACTTTATTGAACAAATAGTGCCTATGGCAGTAAATGCTATAACAACTCCAATTTATGCAATTGCTGTTATATTTTATATGGCGTCAGTAATAACTGGTGAAACCTTGGGTACTAAAACACTCTGGAAGCTTGGCGCTAAGTTCTGGTTACCATATATAATTATGACTGCTATGATTATTATTGCAGTTATTTCAGGCTTTATTCTTCTAATAGTGCCTGGAATTATATTAATTGTAAGGTTTTCTTTTTCTGAATTCGACCTACTTCTTAATAAGAGCAAACCACTAGATGCATTAAAAAATAGTTGGAGTGAAACAAAAGAGTATATGTGGGTTATTTTTGGCGGGCTCGTATTAATTACTCTAGCATTGTATGTTCCCTTCTATTTAATTACTTCTATCTTTGAGGGGGCAAGTATTTTTTATTGGGTACTGTACACATTGCTAAATATTGCTTATTCAGTTTTAGCTGTTTTATATACCATATTCGCATTTCGTATATATGAGCACACTAAATCGCAACATAACAAGGCAATCAAAAAGGACGTTTAAAAGCGGTGCTCCGCACACACTTTTAAACGCCTCTTATTTTAATCGTTAGCGGTATAAAACATGAACAAACAATTTTCTACAATTGATACATTCATAAAAAAATGGAATAGAAATGAATCTCCAGAAAAAGTAACAGGCAACGATATTTTATTAGTAGAAGATGAACTAAACATATATTTACCTAAATCATATAAATATCTACTTACCGAGTATGGAAATATCTACACTACTGATATTCTAGACACCATTGTAGATAATGAAATTGACTTAAATGATATTCAAAACTTTGAATTACCTGCTCAAGCTCTTAAAGACTCAATTTCATGGCAAGAAGCAGGTTTACCTCCTGGCTATTTCACATTCGCAAATGACTGTATGGGAAATATGTTTTGCTTTAAAAACGCTGAGTGCCAAGACGAAAATAAAGAGCCAGCTGTATATTTTTTCGACCATGATTTCGTCGAAATAGAAAAAGTAGCAGAAAATTTATTAATTTTGTTAGATGGTTATAATGAAATATAAAACCGCTAACAAGGCACTTCAGCTGATTCACAAAAGAGGCGCTACGCGCGCTTTTGCTCTCAGCTGAGCTTAATCGTTAGGGTACAGGTATGAGATTTCTAATTCTCCTAATATTACTTTTATCTATAAATTCGTACGCAGAGCAATATGATCTTTCGACTCCTGAGAAAACATTACTCAGTTACTATAAATGCTCTGAAACTAAAGATGAAAAGTGTGTTTTATCTCATATAAAAGGCATTAGTAGCTTCCAATTTAATGTTGCTTCTAAAGTTATAGATTACGAAATAAAAAAGAAAATTATATTTACCAATAAAGAGGTTACTGAATGGAATACTGAGGGCTTTATACCCTCAGCAATGCTGGGCGACATTCAAATTGATATTCAACAAACTACACTGTATGACAGTTCAATAAAAGAGACCGGAATGTATACTTATGTACTTAGAAAATACAACAATAAATGGAAAATATATTCTTGGTATAATTGGGGCTCACCCTAACAAGTCATTTAAATCCGCAGGGCAAAAAAATGCCCCGCTCGGACGCCGCAAAATACGCGGCGCCGTTTAATTCTAACGTTAGGCACACAACAGGGATGATATGAATACAAACTACTCTCGTGAAATTGTAGTTTCAAATACTCCAGATAATGCTTATACAGCATTGACCGCTAGTTTTAATAGGTGGTGGACGACAGATTGTAATCACGTTGCTGATGTAGGAGATAAAATCACGTTTAAATTCGGTCCTTCCTACTGGGTAATGCGTGCAACTAACTTGATTCCTGGTAAATTGGTCGAGTTAGACTGCATTGATGCCCATCATGTGCACGATGGATTGCCATCATCAATTCTCACCGAGTGGAAAGGAAGCAAATTAAGGTGGGATATCCAAAAGCAAGAACTAGAAACAAAATTACCTTCGTTCACGAGGGGCTTGTACCTACACTAGAATGTTATGAGGTATGTGAACAAGGCTGGGACTATTTCTTTATTAATAGTTTAAAGCAATATCTAGATATTGGTGAGGGATCCCCATTTGAAAATGAGGCATAAAAACATGCCTAACAAGGCGCTTGTGTGGGACGCTCCTTACGTCGCGTCCCACAGCTAAAACGTTAAATGCAAAAAAACACAGGTGCTAGTATGAAAATATTATATTCAGCAGTACTTCTTTTTTTATTATGCGCATCTAGTAACCATACTAAAGCCGATGCGATGGACGACTATACGATTGGCAGTCATGGTCGTGCTAGTATTGTATACCCTGAATGGTTTAAGAAAAGTTTTCTGGATTTGCACGATGATTTAAATGATGCTCTTAATTCTGGTAAAAAAGGAATTATTGTTTTCTTTAGCTTCGAGCGCTGTAGTCATTGCAAAGCCTTTATTACAAAGACCCTAAACGATCCATCTACAAGGGCCAGAGTACAGAAAAGCTACGATATTATTGTCATGGATATCTTCAATGATATCGAAGTAACAGATTTAAATGGCAATGCCATGCCTATTAGCCAGTTTGCTGAGCTATCTAAAGCACGCCTTACGCCAACCTTGATATTTTATGGCTCAGATAAATCTCAACTAGTAAAGATTGTTGGGTTTTATCCACCTGAAAAATTTAACCGTGTGATGGATTACATTGATACAGGGAGTTATAAAAATTTAAAGCTTAGCCAATATTTGAAAAGTTCTATTTCAAAAAACAGTAAAAATTCCGATTCAGTGAAGAATCAGAATTTCACGTCTGCACCCTATAACCTGCAAGTGAGCAGAAAGGATGCCAAAAAACCACTATTTGTCGTGTTTGATAACCCTGGCTGTTTAGCATGCAATCGTTTTCATGAACGCGTCTTACAGGATGATGTCATCAAAAAGTCTGCCAAAGATTACGAAGCTATTATTCTTGATAGAAGTGATATTTCTACTAAAATCATACTACCTAACGGCAGAATTATTACCCCAAATCAATGGGATAAGGAATTGAAACTAAATTATGACATATCAGTTGTGTTTTTTGATACAAATGGTAACGAAGTACATCGACTTGACTCTGAAACAGGGCGAGACCGAATGATGCTGTCGATGCAATATGTACTTGATAAAGGCTACCAACGGCACGAGCAATACTTACGCTGGATAAGAGAGCAACAGCAAAAAGGGACGTTGCGAAAATATTAGTATAAAACAGTTATATATGAAGACTGCATTTAACAACTCATTCAAAACGGACGCTTAACGCGCCGTTTAATTCAATCGTTAGGTTTACAATAAATTCATGGGGCTAGAGTATTTAGAGTATCTATTTGGTGGTTTGATATATTTAGTCTCGCCAAAGTTTCGCGAAAAGAAAAAAAATAAATGGGCTAAGGAAAGTCATATGTACAAAATTTATGAAATAGGAATGTGGGTATCAATTCCTGTAATTACTAGCCTTGTAATCATTACTGTATTGTCGCAATAATGATACTTAACAAGGCAAATAAACTCGTTCGCATTACCCTCTTGGACAACCAAAAGCCGTGCTCCGCACGTCCTTTGGTTACCATTTATTTATAACGTTAGAAGTACAAAAAAATGAAATTTGGTTCACTTGGCCCAAGATCTACAAAAATATACATAAGAAACGCTATTATTATGATTGTAGCATTTCTTTTATGGTGGGGTAGCGCGACTGTATTAAGCAAGTTTAATTATGAAGAATATATCTTTTGGTTATCTCTACCATTTTGGTTAGTAGGCATGATGGTGATTCTCAGCTTATATGGTATTGGCAGGCTAGGAAAAGAACTTGATAATGCAATTATTGAAGACAATAAAGAACAAAAAGAAAACATGAAGAGCAAACAGCCTTGGGAAGAATAAAAACTTCTAACAAGTCGTTTAACTACGCAGATTTTTCAAACCTGCCGGATTCTCAAAAGCGGCGCTGCACTTTGCTTTTTTAAGTCCCTTATTTTAATCGTTATACGCTAAAAGGTGGACCCAGGTGACAACAGACTTTGTCGGCGCTGAACATGAATTCCACAGCAAAGAATTCGCACTCGGTTGGGCCGAGAGGTTTGTGCCCACTCCC
>Ga0224506_10002919_pt1 | contig 11490 bp, 9 predicted proteins | sample SF_Jan12_sed_USG_2_FD_169108 | JGI IMG/M metagenome (GOLD analysis project Ga0224506, IMG submission 169108) | Sediment microbial communities from San Francisco Bay, California, United States - SF_Jan12_sed_USGS_8_1 | ecosystem: Environmental > Aquatic > Marine > Sediment | place: USA...
TGATACTGAGCTTTCCCCTGGAAACTTGAAGTTTCTCCTTGAATATTTGAGACGCCAATACTTGCTTCAGCACAAGAAATACAGGGACTTCAGTGATATACGCATCATCACTGAAAACGGATTATCGTATCTTTCTTACATTGTTTTGGTTCCAAAAACAAATCAGCATGTAAATGTAACGGTTAACGCCAGTGTTCCAATTGGAGTAGTCATGAAACTCAGTGACCCTGACACCGCCAAATCTTTTTTAGACGAACTCTACGAGGATCTATTCCTCACTGTCCAACTGTTCGAAGAGGAAATCCGCAAAACCACTTTATATCTTGCATTTGTGCCAGGGGAGAAGATGGTTCCTGAAAGCGAAAGCAGCGGGATAGTTGGCAGAATATTCACCGAATCCATGCTTCCTCTTTACATCGCCTTAACCGCCCTCACTTTTCTATTCTTCTGGATATTTGTCGAGTATGCGCCCTTGATCGTGGTAAGCCTCGGATTTGTCTTATCACTCTTTTCTGGAAAACTTGTGGCCAAAAGTGGCAACTGGAAAATCACCAAAGACCGACCAGAAATCCTACTTCTACAATATTATTTTTCGCCTGAGAACTTCAAGGGATTCCGGAAAAAATATGCCCAGTACATCTTCGAAATCAGGAAGAAGATTTATGAAGCTTCCATCGCTGTTGGCAGACCAATTGACTGCGAAACTGCCAGTGGAATTTTCTCAACTTATGGGATAGATTGTAGGCCGGAGAATCTTTCAGTTAAGAAAGTCAACATCTTCCAAATCGTCAAGAAAGCAGCTGACAAGTTCGGCCTTTCAACACCAGAGGTTGTAGTAGTGAACTCTATAATTCCTAATGCCGCAGCTGCTGGTCCAAGCCCTGGTTTAGGAACTATAATGGTTACAACTGGAATCATAACGCAGCTTGAAGAAGATGAGCTGCTAAACGTCATTGGTCATGAAATGAGCCATCTGAAAGCCCACGATCCATTGGTCTTGGCCTCTTTATCTAACGCAGAATTCTTGTTACGCTTCTACGTGTTCTGGCCATACCTATTCTACTTTGGATTTTTATCCTTCTGGATCTATTTCCTAGCAGCAACAGGACTCATCTTCTTCTTTGGAAAGTTCTTGGAGAGCAGAGCCGACATAGATTCAGCCAAAATGATTGGTCAGCCAAAGGTAATGGCAGAAGCCTTGAGAAAGATAGCCTTCAGAAGGCTTTTTCCCTTATACAAGAGAGAACCCGCTTTTCAAGGTTACCGCAGGTCTGAATGGCTACGGTTTGATCCGCATCCCCCCGCTTACTTCAGAATCGCACAACTTGAACGCCTAGAAAAACCCCAAGAAATCAAGCATACGTTTTTCAAGTCTATCAAAGAAAACCTCAAAGGTTTCCTTCGAGCATAATCCGCCTAGAACCTGAAAAGATTTTTCAGGTCAATCTTACTGGTATTGGAAGAAAGACCCAGAAAAAAGAAGTCTACCGCACGCGTTAATTTTTCCCAACACTAGGATTAAAGCGCATGCGCCCGGAGAGAATTGAAGACTACTTTGTTTCCAACTCTTTCTGTCCTCTAAGCCATCTTGATCTTGAAAAATCACATGCTACCTTTGAATGAAGTTAACCAAACAACAAAGACTGTAAAACCCTCGTTTCGAGCAATCACCAAAAAGCGATACTACCTCAAATGACCTTATGACAAATAAGTTAACAGCATCCCGGAAACCAAAAAGAAATAAGATGCAATATTGAGATAGTGTGAAGAGGTGATGTTTGTGAAACTGATAGTGGATGCAAGAAGTAGGGAGGAATACTACAAGAACCATGTAAAAGGGTCATTAAACATTCCTCTATTCGATCTAGAGTATTACATCGACTTCTTAAAAGGCAAAGAAGTCACCATCTATTGCGATACTGGTAGAAGAGCAAGGATGGCTGTTGAATACCTGAGCGACCAGGGAATTAAAGCTGCCCTAGTCCCACAGGAAGACCTTGATAAATACGAGAAGGAAGGGAAGCCATTATTTTGTGCGATTAACTATCTTTCAGTGAAACCCGGCTTAGAAAAGGAGTTTGAAGAGAAAGTCAAAGAGCTATGCCGTGTAACGTATGGAAAGAAAGGATTCCTCGGTTCAAAAATATTTAGGGTTTCAACAATTTCCTACGGTGGAAGCGGACTTCAAGGCACATATAAGGACATCGATGTTAAGCCAACCAAATATGTGATGTTGACTTACTGGACAAGCAAAAAGGCGCACGAAGAATTCCACAAGGAACCAGATATTGTCGAAGGATTCATGGCTTTGATGAAATACCTCTCAATCATGCCTTACGAAGAATATGGTGAAATCATAAGATAAGAGATTGTACGCGCGCCGATACGTCAGATGATGGAATATGACGGAACCGACCGAACAAGAAATTCTAGCCAAGATCCGTACTTTGTTGGCTTTGGAGAGAAACTATCTGGCGGAAGAAAGAACAGCACTCGCTGAATTCAGAACAGGTTTAGCACTTACCGTCATAGCTCCTGCCGCGAGCACGGTTATTGTGTACATCTTTTCTTTCCTAGAAGTAGAGCGCGTCCTTCTCTTTGATTTGCTCAACTTCACCTTTTTCGCTATTCTTACCGTTTGGGGAATCTGGATCAGCTTTCGTTCACGTTCGAAATTGAACAAAATAAGGACGAAGAAAATGATCCTCAAGGATCGTGAATGTGAGGTTATGAGCAAGTCCAAAGCGGTTCATGATCTGCTCCGCGACTGTGTGTCTTTGGAAGGCGCCTAGAAAATAGCCGAGAACGCCCGTAGAAGAACTAATACACTATGAGACTTTCTAGAACGGTTGAGAAAGCGCGCGTGTCTTCTTTCTTAAACGCTACTCATACCGAGTCAAGTACCTTGGTTTGTTTGTCTCTCTTTTTTCTGAGTTCCAAAGGCAAGTCTCTCGATGAGGTGTTTTTGTTGTTGTTTCACGCTATCTTTTTTGACGTTCTCAGACACCGCGCGCTGTTTCCTTAAGCCAGGATATTATATCTGAATTACGTGTTATATGCATAATTGGAAAGTTGATATATCGTGTGCGTGCTCCTTTTCTAACACCTAACGCCCGCTTTGACGTTTAGAAGTTAGAGATAGGAATTTATTTGTGATTATCTGAATGTATCGTTATTTCAGCGAACATCTCTCTTTTTGCTTTGCATATGGGACAAACGTATGGTGGCTCTTCGCGGAAGCAAACGTAGCCACATTGTTTGCAGTACCACATCTTCAATATGATCTTAGAAGGTTTTTCGGTAACCACAGTAGTCGCTTCAGATGGCTTTTCAGCGACACCCTCTCCAGATGCCGCGTAAGATCTAATCTGTTTTTGAAAAGGTCTACGCTCCGGAATTGGCAGTACGGAAGTTTTTCCTTCAAACACATCCTTTCTAACATAAAGCGCGCAGTAGCAGTATCCATACTCTTGCACATCAGGGTCTCGATAGTCGCATGGGCAGATTATGTCTCTATCAAACTCAAACTTCCTGGAGGCAAGTCGACATGGACATGATGGGTAGCCATAGCGCTCCTCGTTTTTCTGGAGTCCTTCAAGAAGGTTTTTGAGGGACTCAGCGTCCGGGTTTAGGAAGTAACCATGGCTTTTCGCATCGCTTTCTGCCCTTCGCCTTACCTTTTCCAAAGTTATCAAATCTCTAAGACCTCCCTTAACTGACCTTCGTTGAAGCCAGTGATCAAACTTCTATCGTCTACAATCACTGTTGGATAACTAAGGCGACCACCGCGGCTTAGAATAGCCTCTCTGATTTTATCTCGATCTTCCCTGTTGCAGACGTCAACATCCACATATTCATACTCGATATTATTCTCTGTCAAAAATTTCTTGGCTCGTTTACACCAAACACAGGTGCTTATGGCATACATGAGAACCTTATGCTTGTTGTTTTTGCCTGGAACCTTTATGGTTTGCATTTTTTTCTTGTCCCTCATAGTTGTAGCTCAATAGCGCGCGCGCTGACATCATAAGTTTTACGTTTTTTGGATGTTCAAGGGAACATCCTTCTGACGTGCGTGTGTACCCAATACGATTTGCTTGTCTGGATTTATTCTTTTCTTCTTTCTTCAACAGTGAACTCAGGGAACTCTCTTAGCTTTTCTGCCATCTCTTCTAGTCGTCTGTCTACCTTGTAATTAACTGATTCTTTCTCAAATGTCCTATCAGGTCGTCTTTTGCCTGCCTTAACTCCCGTTAGAATCTCAATTCCTTCGTCGATGGTCTTCACTGGGTATATGTGGAACCTCTCTTCTCGAACGGCGTCAACTACTTCTTCCTTCAGCATCAAGTTCTGAACGTTGCTTTCAGGGATAATTACACCTTGTTGGCCCGTGAGACTCTGGGCTTTGCAGATTTCAAAGAAACCTTCCACCTTCTCGTTCACCCCGCCAATAGCTTGTACCTCACCCTTTTGATTCACTGAACCAGTCACGGCGATCTGTTGCTTGATAGGGAGTCCTGAAAGAGCAGAGAGAATGGCGTAGAGTTCAGTGCTTGAGGCACTATCACCCTCTACTCCAGAATAGCTTTGCTCAAAAACCAAGCGGGCGCAGAGACTGAGGGGCTTGTCGTGAGCATATTTCCCCGCTAGGTACCCGCTGAGAATCATCACTCCTTTAGTGTGGATGCGCCCTCCCAACTTCGCCTCTCGTTCGATATCAATGACTCCGTCCCGACCCAAGCCTATGCTGGCAGTGACGCGGGATGGTCTTCCAAAGGCAAAGTCTCCTAGGCTTAGGACGGATAGACCGTTCACTTGTCCTACAACTTCGCCTTCCGTGTCTATGAGGAGAACATTCCGCTGGATCAGCTCTTGAATCTTCTCTTGGACTAAATTAGATCGGTAGACCTTTTCTTCTATTGCCTTTTTGACGTGACTTGCGGTTACGTAGCTAGAGTTTTCTTGAACGGAGTAGAAATTAGCCTCTCGGATAATGTCGGCGACATCGGCGAATCTAGTGGATAGCTTTGCTTGATCTCCGGATAGCCTAGAGCCATGCTCGATCACTTTGGCCACAGCTGACGCATCAAGGTGTTTCAGTTTCTCCTTTCTGCAGCAGGTGCAGATGAAGGCTGCGTATTTTTGCATGTTCTCTTCTGTTCGGTCCATGGTGTCGTCGAAATCTGCCTTAACTTTGAATAGTTCCTTGAAGTCTATATCCATTATGTATAACATTTGGTACAGACTCGGATTTCCTATGAGGACTACCTTAGTGCTCAATGGAATGGGTACGGGTCTCAACCCCTTTGTCGTGATGAATCCCAAACGTTCCCCGGCTTCTTCGATTGTGACACACGCACTTTTCAAAGCCCTCTTCAACCCGTCCCAAGAAAAAACGTTTCGAAGCAGCTCTTCAACTGGAAGCACTAGGTATCCGCCATTGGCCTTGTGCAGGGAACCGCCGCGGATCATCGTGAAATCTGTGGATAACACACCGAACTGTGCCTCCTTCTCTATCCTCCCAAAGAGGTTTTGATGAGTAGGGTTAAGCTCTATGACCACTGGCGCGCCTTCAAGGTCAGAGTTATCCACTATCACATTTACCTCATATTTTCTGAAGGGAAGCTCCTTCATCCATGGAAACGGTAACGGAGCTGGAGCCTCAGGCTTCCCGATAAAATCGGAAAGTTTTTCCAATATGTTGTCTTGCACCCCTCTTACGTAATCAGTAACCTCTGAAAACTCCTTGTATTTCTCTGTCAACTCAGTGACCAGATGACCAATGGCGAAAAGGGCAACCTCTCGATTCACCTTTTTGAGCTCTTCATTAACCTTACTCTCCAGACCCCTTAATTTTCTCATAGCACTCCTTAACTCAGCACTTAAATCTTCTCTTCTACTATGAATTTCATCCTTCATCTTTGGGCTTAACGCCATGAAGTCTTGGTCGCTCAAGGGTTGTCCATCCACAACCGGAATAGTGAGCAAACCCACAGGTGTGCTTTGAAGAATGAACCCTTTTTCCTGAGCTCTTCTGTTGATCTCAACAAAGAGTTTCTTTCTTTCTCCCTCGATGGGTCTGATCGCTGCCTCTTTCTTGGTTGCATAATCTTCGCTTTCGAAAACTTTTGGGAGTGTTCGTCGTGCCTCAGTGATGAGATTGGCCATGTCTTTTTGGAATTCTCTCGCCTTGGCTGGAGGTAGCCTTATAGCCTTGGGTTGATATGGATTGCGAAAGTCGTTTACGTAGCACCAGTCTGAAGGTGTTGGTTTCTTTTTGGCTATCTCCTCCAGGAAGTCTCTTACCGCGGTTGTTCTACCCGTTCCTGGAGGACCAGCCACGTATATGTTAAACCCGCTTTCGTTGATTTCTAAGCCGAATTTAAGCGCTCTAACTGCCCTCTCTTGACCGATAATTCCCTCAAGCGGCGAGATATCTTCAGTGGTTTCACAACTCATCACCAACGTGGGATCACATTCCCTTCTAAGTTCCTTGGGGGTCAATTCATTTGGCATACGTATCACCCTTTCAAACCGTAACACAACTCTGCGAGTTAACATTTATACGTATTCTTATTTTAAGTATTCCCACGGGTCATTGTGCAATGGAGGAAGACGAACCTATGAAAGATGAATACCATTATTCTCATTGGGAAATTTTTTCTGGCGGACTGAACACTCGGCAGCGCTCGTGTAGAAGAATTTAAAAAAGAGAGAAAAGATACACCAGAAGGAAAGGTAAATGTTTGATGTCGTCTTACGCACAATAATTCCCATTCTTCTTCTGATGGGAACGGGGTTATTGTCAAGAAAACTTGGAATCTTGAAATCTGGTGACGAACGGATACTCAGCGCTTATGTGTATTATTTTGCACTGCCAGCGTTGTTTTTTGTTAATATGACTGAAACGAAGTTCACAGAAGAAACTCTGAGATTCATGCTTGCGGGGATCAGTCCCGTTCTAGTGGTGCTGGCAATTTACATCTCTCTCTACCTAGTGTTCGGGTTCTCGAAGGATATCCTCTATCTGGTTGTTCTGAGCACGATCTTTGGCAGCCTAGCGTTCTTTGGAATACCCTTCATAACATTTGCCTTCCCAGGAACAGGTGAACCCGTGGCCACGTTGGCGGCAGCGTCGATCTCTGTCGTAAGTGTGACAGCTTCTATCACGGCTCTAGAATTGTATCGGCTCCAGCAATCCGAAATACTGACCGGACTAAAACTCGTTGCAAAAAGGCTTTCAAAGAACCCGCTTATTCTTTCGATTTTCTTTGGCATTCTGTTTTCGCTCGTCAGAATAGAAATTCCCACGCCTATAGCACAGCCACTGCACATGCTTGGAAGTACAACTTCGACGGTTGCTATTTTTATGCTTGGGGTCTTTCTCTACGGAAGGAAATATGCAAACTTACGTAAAGCCCTGAAGTTAAGCATGCTGAGAATAGTATTTCTACCGATCTTAGCCTTCTTCACCACAACGTTACTTGATTTGTCCAGTTTGGAAAGGTCAACACTGATACTTATGCATAGTATGCCTGTTGCCATCTCGATGATAATTCTCAGCGAACGCTACGACTTCTATAAAGAGACCATTGCCTCTCTCATTCTGATCTCCTCGCTTGGCGCAGGGTTGTATTTGAATCTGTGGCTTTTCTTGCTCGGGCACTATTAAAAAATGTTAATTCAGACAAAGAGAAAGCCAAACGCCAGTGCACGCGCATTATTCACGCGGATTCGAGCCGGGTTTTTTCAAGATCCTCTGGACTATGATACCGATGAGAATAATGAGGGCGCTTAGGGCTATGATGTCTAGTCGGAATTGAGTAACCATCAGTCCGGAGGAGAGCAATCCTAGAAGAGGTATGATTGGTATCTTTGCTATTGTTATCGGGGTTTTGAACGGTCTCCGAATTTCAGGCTTCTTGTATCTTAGCCAAATGGCTGAAAAGTTCACGAACGCAAAGATGGTGAACGTTCCGAAATTCGTGATCTCTGCCACAAATCCTATGTTCCCGATCAAGACAAAGACGCACGGCAAGACCATTACGATCAGAATACCGACCCAGGGCGTTCCTCTACGAGAGAGCTTCGAAAGACTACGGGGCAACGAGCCATCCCTGGCCATACCGTATATCATCCTTGAGCCGACAATCAATAGAATCAAGACTGTGTTTGCTGTTGCGAACAAGGCTATCACCGACATGGCTAAGAAGGCTCCTTGACCCAGTGATCTTGAAGCCGCAAATGCAAGTGGACAACAGGATGCCCCTAGCTCCTGCCAACTCACAATGCTCACTGACGAGACTGCGACCAAGACGTACAAGATTGCAGTCACGACAACAGAGATGATCAGGGCCTTCGGTATGTTTCGTTCGGGACGCTTCACTTCCTCAGCGAGATTCACGATGTCTTCGAAACCTAGATACGCGAAGAAAATCAACGTACTGGCTTTCAGTATTCCTTGAAGACCTGCAGAAGCTTCAAGGTAGTCTACGCTCCCAAGATACGGAATGCCCAGGATGACTATCATTATTAGGCCCGCAGCTTCTATGATGGTGAACACAACGTTGATCTTGGTGCTTTCCTTGATTCCGACAAAATTCAAGAGGGAGAGTAAGGCAATCAGAACTACAGAGACTGAGACTATTGGGGTTCCAAAAAGGCCTTTGAAGTAGCCGCCGAATCCTAAAGCCACGGTCGATATCGTCACGACTTCGGTAGAGATTATGATCCAGCCAACCAGGAAAGGAATCACGTCGCTCTTAAAGGCTTCCTTTGCATAGGAATATTCGGCTGCGGCCCTAGGTATCATGCTGGACAATTCGGCGTAGCTCAAACCTGTAAATGAGCTTATCAAGGCCCCGATGAGAAAGGACATCCAGACGGAGTTTCCCGATGCTGCCGCGGCATTGCCTATGAGAGCGTAGATTCCTGCACCGAGAATCATGCCTACTCCATAGGCCGTAAGACCGAAAAGCCCAACTTGCCTTCTTAGTTCTTTACTCATTTCTGGTCTCTCATGGCTGCCTGGTCTATTTTGAAGGTTTCAATTCATTTAAACCGGCTGTGAAAACTGCTATGTTTTCTTTTTCCCGTGAAATAGTTCGCTGCCTGCACCTGGATAAACGACTCTACTTGATGTTGGAGTGGGATTCTCAACCTTGGGCCATCTGTCTGGTGACGGTTCTGATCCTTCCAGTGTTATGTTCGACGGATCAGCGTCCACCATAGTTGGATTCGTCCTTACATCTCTGCCTGCGACATTTACGCTGAATTCGATTGGAATGCCGTTGGGATCAAAAGAGTAGATTGAATGGATGAAACCGTTGTCGATGACGTCTGAAACTTCAAAACCTGCAGCCTCCAGCTTGTCTTTCAATTCCCACAGCTCGTCTTCGGTTTCTACCCCAAATGAAACGTGATCGAAAATGAAGGGTCCCCGAACAGGTCTTCCATGGTCTTTTTCCGGCATAGGCTTAACATCTGACCATTCAAAAAAAGCCACCAAGTCTTTATCCGAAAGTTCGAAGAAATAATGTCTATATCCGGGTCTGCCTAGACCAGCCACTAGCCTCATGCCAAGCAAGTCCCTCCAGAAACGAATAGTTTTGTCCATATCACCCGTTGCCATCGCAAGATGATTAACACCATTAAATCTCACCATCGAATTCCTCCGATACTACTAGGTTTTGGAATGTCATTAAAAATGTTGCCCAAGAAAGAACATACGGAGATTATTTCTGCTCAAACCCTGCAATAGGATAGCGCGCGTCAAGGTTTATAACGTAAAGTGAATTCATGCTTAGATTAATAATCGGTGCGACGTCATGATTGAGTTAATAGTCAATCCATTTATCCTTGCTTTCTCATTATTTCTCTTAGCTTCGGCTAGTCATTTCACTATTAAGTCTATAGAGAAATTGATTGGCCGCAGTGGCCTGAGTGAAGCCTCTGTTGGTTTTGTGATTCTCGCCGTAATGACCTCAACTCCGGAGATAACCGTGGCGCTTTTCTCAGTCCTCCAAGGAGAGCCTGGCATCAGCGTAGGAGACATTCTGGGCTCGAACGTGTTCAACATGGCAGCAGTTCTAGGCATACTTGGAATGCTGGGTTACCTTAAGACATGCTGCACAGACCTTTTGAAAGAGTTAACCGACATCCTCTTAATCACAACTTTGATCCCACTGCTTCTCATCATATCTCATTATCACATATTTGATGTTGCAAGTCCAGTAGTCGGCGTTATTCTTCTGGCAACTTTCCTGATTAACACCTATCTCATGGCGAAAAAAAGAACCCCCGCTATCAATGCAAACGTAGATAAAACAGTTGAAAAAGGAAGTCTGAAAAAGGCTATTGCAATGTTGTTGCTCACCTTCGTTGGAGTTGTCATAGCGGCACGTCTAGTCGTCTATTCTGGCTCTAACATTGCTTTGTTCCTAGGGATCCCGCCAATCTTGATTGGAGCTAAGGTTGTTGCGATAGGGACTTCCCTGCCAGAACTCACTTTGGATTTTGCTGCTGTCAGACGTGGTCGTGTTCAACTCGCGATTGGCGACGTCATCGGCTCTAACCTTACGAACCTGACCCTTGTGTTGGGGCTGGTTCTCCTTGTTTCACCCTTTGCAGTTGACATGACGATTTTCACGGAGATTCTCCCATTTTTGATGATAACGACTATCATATTTTGGCGTTTTCTAACAAGAGGCGGCGTTTCACAAGTTGGTGGCATAGTTTTGACAATGACATATATTCTATTTCAGGCCGTCACGTAGACGCGCAACAACAATAAAGAACGATTTAATGGAAACAGTTCCAGAAGTCTCCCGGATGAGCACCATGTACATGCTGATATTCCATCGTAGAAGAACTCCAGGGTAATGCATAAATATGCCATATGTCATAACCTATCTCTCAGATCGAGTAACAGAATAACGGGTTAGCAAGTTGATCCCTGATGGTTCAGGTTTTCGTGTAAAACTTGAAAATTCTATGAAAGCAGAACACACATAAGAACTGAACAACGCGCGCGAACACAACTGGAGGCAGACAGGGTGTTAGTTGGATTCGTTGAGAAAAACCGTAGGCGCGAGATAACCGTGAATTGCAAATGCGACATTAGAATCCCGGGATATCCAGCAGTAGGAGAAGTTACCAATGTTCCACTAAAGAAGATAGTCGTGGCGCCGGACCAGAATGCAAAGCAACACTATCATCTTTTGGATATCTTTCTCAAAGGTTATGGTCTACGTCTTTAGCTCAGTGCTCTTTTTCATACATTCTCTATGTTTCTCAAGCATATCGTCAATTAACTTCTTCAGATGTTCTTTGGACATAAAACCCAAGGCTTGGCCTACCGGTCTTCCTTCGCAGAAGAACATCAAGGTAGGAGTGCTCATAATTCCGTGACGGATTGCTAACTCGCGATTAGCTGGAGTCTCAAAAACATTCAACTTTACAAACTTGATTTTGTCTCTGTATTCTTCGGCA
>Ga0224506_10002920_pt1 | contig 11489 bp, 13 predicted proteins | sample SF_Jan12_sed_USG_2_FD_169108 | JGI IMG/M metagenome (GOLD analysis project Ga0224506, IMG submission 169108) | Sediment microbial communities from San Francisco Bay, California, United States - SF_Jan12_sed_USGS_8_1 | ecosystem: Environmental > Aquatic > Marine > Sediment | place: USA...
TTTCGGTGTTGGAACAGCGGCGCAACAGCCCTTGAGACATCAATCGCCTGGTCTATCCGGCCTGGGGTTTCACCGCTGGTTTGAGACAGTGCTTCAGAGACGACTGCGGTGAATTGTGCCTCAGTGAAGCCGCGAGGGGTTTGACGCGTCAGGGCTTTCAGTCGCTGCCGTTCAGCGGGACTGAAGTCCCCCATGGCGTTGCCAAGTTCCTCATCTGCTCTCGCCAGCGTGATGTCCGCAAAGGCGGCCCGCTCGCCAATCTCCATCTGGCGTTGGAATGCTCGGACCGCCAGGTCGATACCTTTACTCAATCCGATATAAGCCGTCGCCGCGCGGCCAACACTCGATACCCAACTATTTGTGGAACGCGCCCCAACGTTGCCCATCTTGTTCAGCTGGCTGGTCAGCTTGGCGTTTCGTGTCTCGAGCGAAATGACACGATTTTGGACCCGCGCAAAGGCATTCTCCAGGCGATTGAATCGCGCGTTGGCCTGCAGATTTACGGATCCGGCTGAACTCATGTTATCTCGGCGGCGATCAGGAACGCCGCATGCGTGGGTTGGTAGTTAGGGTGGCGACCTAAGATCCAGCAGTAGCACTCTCTAAGTCGGTGACTGGGACTTCCTCCGTGTTTTTTTTTGCATGCTCAATGTAAAGTTCCCAGTCGCAACACGCCTGCAGGATGCCAGCGATCAGGTTGGTGTCGATCCCGACCCCGGCTTCGTGCAGCGCCCGCACCTCGGTCTTTCCGATCCGGTAATTGATTCCGAGCATTTCGACGGCCAGGTTGACCGCCTCGGTCTCGGATAGCGTGGCAATTCCAGCCAGGTGATCTAATGCCTTTCCGGCCTGGTCCCATAGCTTTTGATTGTCGGGTGTGATGTGGGATTGGAGGTTGCCGTCTTCGTCGTACGTGTAGCTGACCGGCAGCTGACAGCGGCGGCGATCGAGGCTGTGGACTGCCGGTACCTCCCAGCGTGTGCCATTACCAGCCTTCACGGTGTAGAACCGCATCATGGGATGCTTCTCAAGCCAAGAAGGATGGGGCGGGTCTTCCGTAACCCACCCAATCCAGTACGAGCCGTCCGAATTGGCAGGAATCCATGTCTGCTTTTGTGCGTCGAACAGGATCGACGCCGGAGGCTCGTTGTCCGCTGATCGTTTGGGGATCAGGATCAGACCAGTCAGGCTTTCTGGTCCTTCGGTCTGGTGTGCAATCGTTTCTTCTGGGACTTTTTGTCGGTCCGCAAAGATTTCACGCAGCGGGAGCGGTAGCTTCTCCAGATTCAGAGTCGCCACTTTGTTGGGGAGAATGTCGCCAGCCGTCTTGGTTGGCACGAAGTAAAGGAATCCAGACATCGTTCGCCTTTCACGGGAGTTCGCCCTTGGGTACGCGCGGCTTGTTGGCGCGCGTGGTCGCCACTTTTCTCAAAGCGGCTACTTTTCGCATCGCTGCCGTCAGTTCTTCCCGGCTGATCGGCAGAGGAGTGAATGGCTCGAGCAGATCCGAGTCCAGGCTGGACGCGTAATCATTACAGTAGGCTGGGTTTGCACCGAGGAGATCAGCCATTGCTTTGGCGACATCGGACTTAGCCGCGGCCGTGAACCGTGGCGTATCATTCTCGACTTTCGCCTCATCAAACATATCCATGTCCATCCTCTTTCCGGCGCCGTAAACTTCAGCCGTGTTTTTTCTCATGTTTATGGAAGTGTGCTGGACGCCGTGTTAATGACGTGTGTACGGTAGGTCGCGTCCCCAGAGTCCATGTTTGGCATCAACTCGATTGTGACGTCACTGGGGCTGCCATCGACCTTGGAGACATTCATCAGCCCAGGTTTGATGGCAAAATGAATATGCTCCAGCTCGCCAGCCGTGTACTGCATTTCGTCATCTTTGGCTCGAATCAGGTAGGCGTCGCAAGCCGTATATGCCTTGCCGCCAAACTGCCAGTGCGTCGCGATCTCGCTCATGGCGTTCGTCCGGATCGTCAGCATCGGTGCATACGTATCGACCGCTACGTAGCCGGGTGACTTCTCGTTTTTGCTGGCCACTTTTTTGATCTCAACCCGGTTGTCGTAGGTCCATTCCTGGATGCCCACGACCTCGGTCCCCTCGATGCGGACCAGGCCGAGCGTGTAGATGTTGTCGCAAGCGTGGGCTGGCAAGACCGCGGTACCTGTCCACACCATCGGGTCAACAGCCGACGACTGCCGGCCGATGATCAAGCGAAAGTCGATCTCGGCATTCTGACCCTGACGGGCAGTGATGCGATCCCAGACCAGCATGGCGGCATTGGCGACCGTCGCGCTGTAGTGAGTGGCTGTCGCCGAGGCGGTCCGCATGCCGAATGGCGTGCCTTGCTGGTAATACATGATCGCGTTGCCAGCCGCCAGCGATGCACATACGTGGCGACCATTGGCGTCCGCGATGATCGCGTCGAGGACCGCCTTGATCGACGGAGATTGAAACCGCTTCTCGGGATTGGCGGATTGGTTGCTGGTGTGGCACGGGGCTGGTTGTCCGCCAGCTCGCTCCTGTCGCACCTCGTACGCCATGTCGGAATCGGCCGACGACAGTCGACGAACGAATGCGCCATTCAAGTCCAAGGCGTGCGGATAAAACAAATTGTCGAGTGCCATTGCTAAGTTCCTTACGGTTGTTTGCGACGGATGCGGAACGCGGCACTACCAAGTATCCGGACGCCCCGATAGAAGTTTTTCGCCCACACCGAGTTGAGCTGTTGTTTTTCCGCGGTGGTCACCGTCTGAAGTTCACGAGCCTGGTTCGGCCGCCCGCTTTTCCGCCGCACCGACACGTATCGCGGCACGATAACGCGCGCGACAGCTTTGCCTGGCGTGGCAAAGATTGGCACCGGCTTGATAGCGGACCGCTCGGTGGCACCGCTCCGCACCAGTGACACAGTGCCACCCTTGATCACGGTGTCGTCCACGGTCACGCCATTGATCGTGTAGGTTTTGCCCTGCGCCAAGCCTTCCTTGATCGCCTTGTACGGTTCTTTTCGCGCCTGGTAGCGATACCGCGTGGCTGCCGAATGTTCGAAGTGCTTTTTGATGAACTGACGGTGCCAAAACCGTACCGCGGCGCGGTTGCTGTCGGTGAGCAGCAGGTTCTTCGCCCGAGACGACATGGGCGTGCCCCGACGAGCGAACTCGGCGAAGAAACCCGTATAGTCCCAGGTGAAGTTGACTTCTGCTGCCATTATTCCGTGATCGTGAGGCTAAACGCCGCACCCCAAAAATCGTGATCTGGGTTCCGTTCGCTTCGCGGAACCCGCGATGGTTCGACGACCGACCGCAACTCGAAACTTGGGAGGTCCTCGTAAGGACCTCCGTTGGTGATCGCTTCGACCAGCAAGTCGCCGCAGAAGTTGGCGAACTCCACCCAGCCGTCGTTGTGGTTGGCTGCCGTGTGGTCCATCGACAGATAGACGCTCAACGCGCTGCCGGAAGATCGGTAGCAACGCAGGCCGTTGTCGTGCAGCACGAGCTGTGGCATGTTCACGATCGCGAACGGTCGATGCAGGTGGAATTCCTCGAACAGCACGTCCTCGACCGACCAGGCGTGCAGCTTGACCCATTCTTCCGCCGCCGTGGCATTGCCCACGGTGTTGGTCGCCGCCTGGAACACAGCCGTCGCGGCGATTGCTTTTTGCAACGCTACAGTAACGACGGAGATGGGTCCTGACGGTGCTGGCATTTAGTCCCTCGGAACTCCCTGGTCTGGCCGCGCTCGCCGCCGAAACTCGAGCCGCCACTTGTATTGGTGGTTTTCCCGGATGATTCCTGTGAACGTGTATGGCTCCTGCCTGGCGTCGACAACCGCTCTGCGAACGATTCGGTCGCCGATCCGGGCCTGGTCGATGCCGCCTCGCAGTCGTCCATCGCTGCCGGTCGCGGATGGATTTTTGGAGGCCAAGACCACCAGCTGATCCATCTGTTCACCCGTCTGCGTGTCGATCACCTGATAGTCCGACTCAGGTTCGAGATGGACCACAATGTCCCGCGGCGTCCCGCCGACAGGAGTGAATTCGACGAGTTCTGCGAAATTCGCAGGGTTGAGGAACGTGTCCACAAACACCTGCTCTCGGATTCCGCGAAACGTCAACGTCATCGGTTCACCTCTTGCGCTCACCCGACCCTGGGTCGGTGGCCGGGGGGAGCCCGGTACTGCCCCGACCCAGGGAATGGGCGAACGGTTTGCTTAACGGATCGCGTACTGGATGCAGATCTCTCGGACGTGAATGTCCAAAGTTGCATCGCTGACCAGCACCAACGGTTGGAGCTGAGCCGTGTACGAATCCATGTCGAGATGGGCAGAGGTTTTGACCTTGCGCAAATACTCGTCTGCATTCCCGACCGATGCCACGACGGACGATCGACCCGACGTGCTTTGGCCAGGCGGCGAAACCGTGACGTGGTTTTCCCACAAATCCAAAACAATCCTCTTCCAGGCCGTACCTAGCACTTCCCCCGAGTCCATGTACCCGGTGTCGTTAGCGCCAGCGATGGCTCGTGCCTTGATGGCGCCACCAGCAGCGGCACCATCCAGCCAGAGACCCACCGCATTGGCCAGACTGTCTGGATCATTGTCGGGGGATGTGGCTGGCTTGTCGGCCAGGCCGAAGAATGCTTTGAGTCCACTTGGTGCCGCCGCCGAAGCTTTCACCAGGAACTCAACGCGCTTGATGTCGGCCGCCAAAAAGCCGGCAACATTGGTGACGTCGAACCCAAGGGCCGCGTCATTCGTGAGCTTGACGTAATCGGTGACCTGTGTCACGGAACCGCCCGCACCGCTGCGATTGGCGAACATGTTGGTTAGGACCTGAGGGTTCGCAAAGTCGTACTGTTGCGCCCTCGTTGCGTGTGAAGCCATGATCTACTCTCCAAAAACGTGGTTGATTTTTCAAAAAGGAAAAGCACTGGCCTGGCCGGTTCCCGCCAGAAAACCAGGCCAGTGCGAAAGGAGGCCGTGACCGCCTTAGACGCCTGGGTTCTTGACAGCACCCCTCCACGAGATTGCGGCTGCCGTGAATCGAGCCTCGAGGCTGTACCAGCGAGTGCCCTTTCCGTTTTCGTACCACGTCGTCCTTCTGCCGCCAGAACCGTAACCTCGCATGTGAGCGTAGGCGATCGTGGCGATCAGATTGGGATCAACCAGCGTGTACCATTCCGTCGCACTGAACGCGTCCAGCCGCGACGTGATGATCGGGCTGATTTCGCCACGAACCGTGTTCACAGTCGCGTCGGTCTGAGCCACCTTGCTGTCGTAGACGCCCTTCATGAACACCTGCTTGGCAGCGTCCTCGTGCGCCGACGGATGCAGCGACAGGCTGGGAGGCTCGTCGATTGGCACTTCGGCGCCCTCGGCGTCGATGTGCGTCTGCAGCCGGTGCATTTTCCGCATCTCGCTTGCCTGTGCCGCGGACGGCGCGCCGCCCGAGGTGACCAGGTTGTTGTGGTTGGCGTGAAACAGTGGATCCCCGTCGATCATCAACACGTTGCCAGCCAGCAAGTTGAGGCAAAGCTTGTTGAGTGTCCGCTCAGCCGCGCCAGAAAGCTGCGACAGCTGACGAGCAAACCCGCCCAAATCGTCATTGGCCACCATGACGACTGTCAGCCCAACGCGGTTGGCGTATCGGTCGATCTGCATCCACGAAGCCAGCTCCGAATCGAACTTCTTTTGTTCCGGCATTTGGTCGTCGCCGAGCCTGTCCAATTCGTTAAAGATTCCTGTGTCGATGATGGCCTTCGGTTTGAAGTCCGGAAGGTCCGGCAACCGAGCAGACCAACTCTGGTACTGCACATTCGCCGTCGGATACGGGCGATTCAGTGCCTTGTTGGCCAGGTTACTCAACAGGTTCGGATGGGCTCCGGGGTGATTGATGCTGCCACCAGCGTCCGCTGAAATCGCCGCCTCGTCGACGCCGTTCATCTTCAGCCAGTTCAGTGCATCGGTTTCCTCATTGCCGCTTGGACGGATGCCTGCTGCCTGCAATTCGATGCGGGCCAGGTCGACCGATCGAGCGTTACGCAACGAACCGCCGTAATCCCGGATCACCTTTTGATCCGCGGTGGCCGCCAGAGACCCGCCCGCGGCGGCAATGCAAATCTCGGTCGCCGCCTCCACGAATTTGTCGGACTGGCTGGGACCGAACGTGATGTCGTCGCCGCTGGCGACACGGTTTAATGGGGTCTGTCGGCTCGACAGCTTTTGCACCCACGACTCGGAAACAGACTCGAGTGATCGGCCGCTGTTGATGGCTTCCTCGACATCCGCTTCCTGCATCCCAAGTGCTTCTGCTCGGGCTTCGATTTGCTTGATGCGGTTTCGCTCTTCGAGGATCCCACGACGCGCGGCGGCTTTGACGTCCGCCTCGGTCGAGTCGCTTGTTTCGGCGCCGTCGTTTGCACCGCCAATGGCGGAAACCACCAGCGGTTCGAGAGGTGCGCCAACCGGTGTGTCGGTGGCGTTGATTGCCACCAAGGCTGCGGCTTCGTCCGCGGCTTCGTAGTTGGCCGAAGTGTTCGTCTGGAACGCATGCAGCCGCAGCGCTGACTTGATGTGCCCGACGCACTCTTCGTCGGACGCTTCCATGGAATCGATCAAATCGCGAGCGAACAGCGCCGCCTTGATCTTTTGGGTAACCTTCATTTGTCGCTTCTCCAGTGAGGTCTCGACTGTTACAACGTCCGAGACAATTGACGATTGAGAACGGACACGTCCAGCGTTGCGCTCGCGTTCACGCTGCAGTACGTTCTCGAAGATGTCGACGCCGTCGATCATGCCGCGCGACTCGGCTTCGTCAGCCAAATACGTCGTGCCCTGTCCGAAGGTGTCGAGAACAGTCTGCTCCCCCACTTTTCGACCTCGCGCCGAGTCGGCAACGAAGTCACGATAGATCGCATTGACGCGCTCTTGCAGCACGTCGCTTGTTTGTTTGTTCAGGTCTTCGTACTGGTTGCCAGCCGCCTTAACGTCTCCGGCACGCATTACCGTGTACTTGAGTCCTGCCGTTTCGTTTGCAGCCTTGTCGCTGCGGTGGATCCAATACACGCCCAACGATCCAACGTCCGTACTACGCGACGCGTACACCTCTTGAGTTGCACACGCAATCCAAAACGCGCCGCTGGCACATGAATTGGTCCAGTGAGATACGGTTCGCTTTCCAGCAGCGGCTGCCGCAAACAATGCGTCCGCCACTTCGGGGACGTGGGATGCTGCGCCGCCGGGGGAATCGCCACGTATCAGAATGGTTTTGACCATGTCATTGGCCGTCGCAGCGCGAATTGCAGCCGCCAGCTTTTCGGTGGATGTCCCACCCGAAAATCGCATCATCAGGTTCATCCGCGGCGCGAGAGTGCCGAAACAGTTGAGAACCTGAACGCCGTCGACCAACGGCGGGTTCTCTCCGTTGTCGTCGGCCGCCTTCACTTCGAACGCCGCCCGAATCGAATCCTCCGTCAGATCCGCGGACGGATCAAATCGGTCCTCCAGAAACGACTGGATTTCTGACAGCTTGCCGGGTTCGAGTGCCCAGACCTCGTTGTACACGGCTTTGACCAAGTGCCGCTCCGTGTACTTTCGATCCTTCATTTTCTTAGTCATCATCGTCTCCGTTTTTCGCGTCCGCGCCCGTCTTCACCATCGAACTTGATTGTTCGACGATTCCGCCATTCCCCTTGGTCCAGTCCAGCACAACGCCCTGTTCTTCCGCGTAGCGGTTCACCTTCGCCATCGCCCGGATGTTGCGCTTCCAGTTTTGGCCGAGGCGGCCTGTCTCGTACGCGTAGGTGGTGCGGCCGGAACGCATGCGATCGATCGCCGCTTCGCCCTCGTCCTTCGGCTGAATGTCCGGATGCGCGCCAGCAACGTGATCGAGCTGGTTGAATCGGTGACGATTCTTCTTGTACTCCGTAGCGGTCACGGACTTGAACAGCCCGAGGCCGACAGACACCTCGATGTGCCGACGTCGGATTTTTCGTGCGATCTTGTGCGCCTGGTGTCGCTTTATTGGCGCCACCATCGCCTCGTCGTCGTTCTTCGCCGACTTGATGCTGCCGAAATTCGCCTTCTGCGGGTCGCCGAGAAGCGTGTTGAGTGACAGCTTCGAGCCCATGGCCTGCAGCGTGAACATCAGATCGATAAACGCTTGCGAGTCCGACACGTCAGCCTGGCTCTGCAGCAACTCGACCGAGTCGTTGAGTCCGACCTCGGCCACGAAAGGCCGCCCCAACTTCACGATCGGCACGCCAGTGTCTGAATCCTCGGCGTCAAGGCCTCCGCCGCCTTGCCCCTCAAACTTGGCCGACTTAACGACAAGAGCCACAAGAGCTGCCAGCGCTTTACTGCTTAAATGGTTTCCAAGAAAGTAGTCGATGTCTCGAGCGGACTGCACCATTGGCGCGAACCAGCTCATGCCACAGCGACCCGATGACCGCACCGGGATGTAGTTGTGGATGATCTGGTTCGCCGGAATGCGCGTGATGCTCGAGCTGGTCGTGTTGGTGTCGTACGGGTGGGCGTCGTAGAAGTGATACGCGACCTTAATGTTTCTTGAGTCGTATTCGATCCCGTTGCTGATCAGGTTTTGCCTGTCGCCGCGCGGCTGGTCACGCTCGCGGGCCAACTGCTCCCACTCAAGCATTTGATAAGCCAGCGGCGACGTGCGGTTCCGCATCGGCAGCATCACCTCTCGCAGGAAGTGGTTGCCGGCTTCGATCGTATCGCCGAGCGACAGCGACTGCATGTCGTAAAAGTGGTGATCCCCATCAGCGTCCGCTTCCTCCTCGATCCACCGCTCAAACCAAATATCCGATTCGTCGACGAATTCGGTCAGCTCTTCACCGTCAGGGGTCTGCGCGTCACTGAACGTTTGGATGCCTGTCCCGACGACCAACGTTTTCATCTGGGACAACGCCTTGCTGAGGATCGGATTATTCCGAACCGCGTCTCGCACCCTGGCAATCGCCAGGTCCCATGACTCTTCGATCGCCGACTCGCCGCTGCGGTGCTCTGGCTGCCACTCCGAATTCGTCTTGGTCACTCGGCCGACGTGATAGGCGGCCTTGCGGTCGATCGCGGTCGTGGTTGAGCTGCTCGCCGCGGGAGCGGTAAGGCCGACGATTTCCTCCGTCCAGTAGTCCATGCGACCCCCTTAGAATATTGGCCGAAACGCGTCTCGGCATGGCGGCGTCGTGCCGTTCACGGCGTGGATCGCGTCTTGGACCTGAGGGTCAGACAGACTTCTGAGAAGAGTCGCGAAGTCGCCAGGCGCCAACATCGTGGCTGCGTCCTCGCCTTCCTTGAACGACTTGATGCCGCCCAGGGCAGACTTCTGGATTTGGAACAGGACCGCCTGGTAGACGTCGTTGATCGACGCAGGCTCGAGAACCTGCGCGGGCTCCGGCTCGAGACCAGACCCGTAGCTGACACCGGAACCAGTGCCGTAGGAAATTGCGCCGGGGGTTGCTTCGCCATATGCAGTCATGCCCACATTTTTCAGGAAATCAAGGAAAACGTTCCTGTTTCCGTGTAAAACGTGGCATGCCGAAAATAAGCTTACGCAGCTGCTCTTGGGGTCCTGACGGAGCTTGATAGTGGCTGAGATGACAGATCAATCTCCCAGCCAATGTCTACCAATGCAGCTCGGTCTAGCCTTGAAAGCGGCTCACGCTTGCCGCTCGACAACCGAGAGTCCATGGCGGAATCCACCAGGTTAGGCGACCAGTGGCCCCACGACGGCGACAACGGAACCGGACCACCGAACTCGGAAGCAGCATTTTGCCCTGCGAACATTCCGTCGACGACCTGTGCGTCAAAGACCGCGGACGCACCAAATCCGAGCAGGTGCGTCATTTCATGGACGGCCACGGATCGGAAATCGAACCGGCTCATCGTGAGACCTGACGTTGTCTCGCCAAAATGCCACGGAATGTCTGTGTTGAATGCCAGCGACCCGCCCCACGGTGCCGGTTGGCCCTCGCCACGAGTCTCGACCCTCTTGATCCACTTGCCGTTGCCGCTGGCTGTGTAACCGCCAGGACCGCCTTCACCGAGAGACGACCCAAGGTCGCGTCCGCCCGCGTAGACCACCAGCTGATTGGATTCGATTTTTTGGTTTAACACGAACGTATCCGATCCGGTCGACGGATCAATGAAATGCGCTCGCCAGTTGTTGCGCTTCCTAGGACTGATCGATTGCAGCGTGTCGCTGAGCTGGGATACCACGCTATCCAATGCCGACTGCAGGGAGTCTCGGCGCTCCACGGAATCAAAGAATCCGTGTGAATCGTAGCTGTAATCAATCGAGACCGTGACGGCCAAAAGGTCTCGTTTCTCAAGCGACTCGTGCCTCATGCCACCATCTCCTGTAAGGAAGCCACAATTTTTTTCATCCTCAGACTCACATTCGCCCGAGTACATCCACGCTCCCTCGCGATATCCGCATAGCTCAGTCCGGCCAGTACACGACCGACAACATGCCGGTCGTCGTCCTTGAGCGTCGACAGCATCGACTCCAGGTCTATCCTGTCATCGACCGAGAGGATGCCGCCGACCACGTCCATCTCCGATATGCAACCTGACTCCTGTCGTGGCAGCTCGGTTCGCATAAAGTCCTTGCGAACGATCTTCAGCACCGACATTTTCTTCCACGCCTCAAGTTTCATTTCGTTAACGAGCGTGCGATGCAGGTACGCCACAAAACTGCCCTTGGCCTCGTCGTACTTCCTCTCGGCTAGGACGACGCAATAGTGTGCCGTCGCCTCCCTTTCATCAATCGAGTATTCCGGCATCCTGAAATTTCTGGCGGCAAATTTGGTTGCATATGGCAGCCATTGCAAAACTAATTCATGTCCGCGCATGGGTGTCACCCGAAAAGCCCGTGGAGAGAGGCGGCTCCAAACTGCGGTTGCTCACCCGCAACCACCCCCCTCCACCGGAACTACGCTTCAAATAGGCGATATTCGACCTCGCACGCCGCGGTGTCTGCCTTCAAAAAGAGAGACGTGACCGACGGATCGATCGGAACCAATGCCGCCTGCCCAGGCAACAGCTTGGCCCAGTAGACTCCCGTCGCGGTCCCGAGCTGCACAAAATTGGTTGCGTCCCGGTTTATCACGATGGCGTAGCCGTTTGTCGCGATATCGGCCGAAATGGCGATCGACTCCTCAGACGTGCCGATCGAATTCCGGCCGCCTTGCTCATGGGTCCCAGCCGGTGTGACGGCCAGCGCGTCGATTCCGAAACACTGATTCGGGTAGACGCCAGAATTTAGAATTTTAGCCGTGACTGCTAAGCCCATCATTCAGCTCCTGGATGCAGGTCGGCTCCCCCCTGCCCTAGCCCAAGGCTTGCACATCAATTTTCGCACAAGACGCGACCTAGCCGCAAGTGCCAACCTGGCCCCCCTGCTGCTGATGAACAAAAAAAATATTCATAAAGGCAGGTTTGACGCGATCGCTCGCAC
>Ga0224506_10002921_pt1 | contig 11489 bp, 10 predicted proteins | sample SF_Jan12_sed_USG_2_FD_169108 | JGI IMG/M metagenome (GOLD analysis project Ga0224506, IMG submission 169108) | Sediment microbial communities from San Francisco Bay, California, United States - SF_Jan12_sed_USGS_8_1 | ecosystem: Environmental > Aquatic > Marine > Sediment | place: USA...
CGGCAGACCGACGTTATCGATCAACACCTGTGGCGCGGCACCGGTGCCACCCTCACCGCCGTCAACGGTGATAAAGTCCGGCGCAAAATCCAGACCGCGTCGGTGAATGGTATCGCACAGATCACGCAGAAAACGTTCCGATCCGATTACCGCCTTGAACCCCACCGGCCGGCCGGTCACTTCACGAATATGGTTCAGGCTGTTCAGCAATTGTTCTATATTGGTGATCTCCGGATGTCGATTCGGGCTGCTGGACATCTTGCCTGCTTCAATCCCGCGGATGCGCGCCACCTCTTCCGTCACCTTGTTGGCCGGCAACACACCGCCGCGACCCGGTTTCGCCCCCTGGGATAACTTGAGTTCAAATGCCTTGACGTGTGCACTGACCTCTCGCAAACGGTCATCACTCAGATTGCCATAGACATCACGCACACCGTACTTGGCCGTACCGATCTGGAACATCAGATCACATTCCCCTTCCAGATGATAGGGGGACAGTCCGCCTTCACCGGTATTCATCCAGATATCGGCTTTGCGTGCGCCATTGGATAACGCACGTACCGCCGGTTTGGAAATGGCGCCGTAACTCATACCGGAGATATTGAAAATATTTTTTGCGACAAAGGGTTTGTCACAGGGCGCACCGATAATCAGCGGCGGCATGGGTGACTGCTCTTCTTCCAGACGCGGAAAAAAATCATTCACAAAGATAACTGCACCGGGTTGGCGCAGATCATTGGTCGAACCAAAGCTGACCATACCGCCCAGCCCTTTGGCGGTACGGTAGATCCAGGCCCGGGTGGCCCGGTTGAACGGCATCTCTTCCCGATCCTGAGCAAAAAAGTATTGCCGAAAGTATTCCCCCAGTCTTTCCATGCGATAACGCAGCCGTCCGACAACCGGGTAGTTGCGCCGCACGGCATGGGTGGTTTGCATGATATCCGTGATATACATCCAGCAAATGGACAGTATCAGCAGGCTGAAAAGCCCGCCAAGAATGACGACCAGCCAGTTTGCAATGATCGCTTCCATGTAAGATCCCGGTGTTAATCTCTGAAGTTAAAACCTTAATCGACCAATCGGGAATTTTGTTTAATGGTGGGTGGCGCGTATCCCTTTTGCCAGCACAGCCAAACACTCTTGATCAGTCATGACTGCGCAGTTCACTGGCGGACAGCTTTCCAAACGGGCGTGGGCGCGCAGGATCACACCCCGCATCACGTAACCGATACCTTTAACACCACTGACATGCAGGGGATAAACCTGTGCACCGGATAATTGTGACAAACGGTAAACCCCCCGTTTCAGTCGGGGTGGCGGCTCCTTGCCGTGATGTATTTGGCCTTGCGGAAACAGGGCAACAACCTTGCCTTCTGACAAGGCACGTAACGCTGATCGAAAGGCGACATCGTTGCGCCGGCTGCTGCGATCAACCGGGATACAACCGGCCAAACGAAATAACCAGTTTAAGCCAAAACGCAGATATTGTTCCCGGGCGATCATGAAATGGACCGGCCGGTTACAGGCGGCGATGATCAGCATGGGATCCAGACCGGAGATGTGATTACTGACGATGATGGCGCCGCCCTGCTCAGGCAAGGGGATCGGTTCATATTCAAACCGATGATAATAACGGCAGAATAACCGCACCCAGCCATCGATCGTGTTGGAAAAAAAACCGCCCCAGTCCGCCCGATTGGCGCGTTGCCCGATACTGATCACTCCAATCAGAACAGCGATAATAATAATGGTACTGAGCCAGGTTGCCGTTTCTGCCGCCAACAAGTCGAAATTCCGTTAATGCAAGGTTGAGTGTGCGAAGTAAATACAAAGTATACCGGCCAGGATCAGAACAATCTGCTGAACCGTGGCGCTAAACTGGGTCCGCTTGTGCAGCCCCGGTATCAAATCAGCGACAGCAATATAAATGAAGCTTGAGGCGGCGACAGACAGGATATACGGTAACACCTGTCGTACTTCAGCCAGCGCGAAATACGCCGCAACCGCCCCGATCACTGTTGTCAGACTCACAGCCACGTTCATCCAGAGCGCCCTGGAACGACTGTAACCGCTGTTCAACAGCACCGCAAAATCACCGACTTCCTGCGGTATCTCATGTGTCGCCACCGCCAGACTGGTGACGATCCCCAAATGGATATCCGTCATAAAGGCGGCGGCAATCAATACACCGTCAACCAGATTATGGATACCGTCACCGATCAGAATCAGTGTCCCGGCAGCGTTATGGTGCTCTGTTGAGTGCGGTGCATGGGCTTCACAATGTGTGGTATGACAATGACGCCACAGCACCATCTTTTCCAGCAGAAAGAAACCCAGCATACCCAGCAGAATGGTTAAGCCAATGTTATGGATTTCGATCTGGTAAATACTGCCTGGGCTCATACCAAAGCTGTTGGCGCCCCCCTGACTGACACCGGTTACTGCATGGGGAATCAATGCCAGGAAGGCGGCGCCCAATAAGGCGCCAATGGCAAAACTGACCGAATGAGGCAAGAGGCGATCACGCTGTTTTGCCGGCAATAACAAAAACAGGCCGGCCGCCATCACGCTGAGCACACCGCCCAACAGACTGAACAAAATAATCCAGACAAGCAGGTCCATAACGTGTTCTATCTCTCCTCTGTACGGAAGCCGCACATCATACCTGAACTGTTCGCGGATACCATGCTTTTATCCCGCACCTGCATCAGGTTTATCCAGCCAGATCAGGCTCGCCATGCGACCGGTCACACCATCGCGCCGGTAAGAATAAAAGTCTTCCGCCTGGCGGTAAGTACAATATTCACCACCATGAATTCGCTCAATGCCGACGCGCTGTAAACGTCGCCGTGCCAACAGATACATATCGATCAACCAGCGCCCCTGTGGGGAGGGTGTAAAGGCATCGATATCATCCGCGCTTTGGTCAATAAACGCCGCCCTGACTTCGTCGCCCACTTCATACACCTCGGCCCCGATACCGGGTCCCAGCCAGGCCAGGGTATGGGCGGGATTAAAGCCGGCGGTGCTGATCGTCGCTTCCAGCACGCCGGCCGCCAAACCACGCCAACCGGCGTGGGCGGCGGCAACACTGTCTTGTGCGGCATCATAAAACAACACCGGCAGACAATCGGCTGTCATCACCACACACACGACGCCGGTATGATGGGTATAACTTGCATCCGCAGTAACCGGTACCGTGATCCCATCGGCCTCGACAGCTTTTACGCCATGCACCTGTTCCAGCCAGGCCGGTTGGGCCGGCAGGTCCAGTCGCCGGATCAAATCGGCACGATTCGTCGCGACGGCTTGCGGGTCATCACCCACATGGCTACCCAGATTAAAGCTGTCATATGGCGCCGTACTCTGCCCGCCCCGCCGGGTCGTCACCCCGGCGTGTACATGGGGCGGTACGGGCCAAACCGCCGGCAACCAGTTGTCTGTTGAGGTATTCAGCGTTCCTCTCCTTGCTGCTTGTCAGTGTGTAACTCGGCCAACAGGTTCTGCATGTCCGGCGGCACAGGTTGCTGCCATTCCAGCATCTCCCCACTGACCGGATGCTGCAAACCCAGCCGGGCGGCATGCAGGGCCTGGCGTCGGAAATGCTGCAAGACATCCCGCAATCCTTCACTGCAGCCCTTTGGGATCTTCAGGCGTCCGGCATAGACCGGATCGCCCACAATGGGATAACGGATATGAGCCAGATGGACACGGATCTGATGGGTCCGCCCGGTTTCCAGTCGGACACTGACATATGTATGCGCCCGAAATTTCTCCTGAATACGATAGTGGGTGATCGCCTCTTTGCCGCCATGACGCACCACCGCCATCCGAGTACGATGCACAGGATGTCGGCCGATGGGTACATCCACACTGCCGCCGGCGGTCATCACTCCCTGCACCACCGCGTTATATTCCCGCAAGAAACTGCGTGCCTGAAGTTGCTCGACCAGTGACTTCTGCGCGGTCAACGTCCGCGCCACCACCAACAAGCCGCTGGTGTCCTTGTCCAGTCGGTGCACGATGCCGGCACGGGGCACATTCGCCAGCTCCGGCGCATGGTGCAACAAAGCATTGAGCATGGTGCCTTCCGGATTGCCCGATCCCGGATGAACCACCAGACCGGCCGGTTTATTAATGATCAGGATCTGCTCGTCCTCAAAGCGCACGTCCAGCGGCAGGTCCTGGGCAACAAACCGGGTATCGGCCTCCTGCACAGTCATCAGGGACACGGTTTCACCGCCTTTCACTTTGTCTTTGGGGCGGATCTGCCGTCCGTCCACCTGCACATGGCCGGCCTTGATCCAGCCCTGCAAACGGGCACGGGAATATTGGCTGAACAGCGCCGCCAACACCTGATCCAGGCGCTGTCCCGCCATTTCCACCGGAACAACAGCAACAAGGGTTTGATCGTTATTTTCAGCCATGACGGAGAATCAGTAATTTATTCATTGGGGTTACAAGGGTATACTGTCGGGATTCCAAAATACCAACCGGGCTTTTCCAGAGTTTATAAAATGCAGCGAAATCTTCTCATTACATGTCTTCTTACATTTTTCCTGATCGGTTGTTCATCCACGCCATACAAAGGAGATGATGAGGACAGTCCGAGCGTAACCGGCCTGACTGCTGCAGAAATCTACCAGGATGCAAAAACCAATCTCAATAATGCCAATTACGACCTTGCCATCCAGCTCTACGAAAAACTCGAGGCAAACTTCCCGTATGGTAATTATGCCACGCGCGCCCAGATGGAAGTGGCCTTTGCCTATTACAAGGCCGGTGAATACGAAACAGCGGTACTCGCCGCCGAACGTTTTATCAAATTACATCCCAATCATGCCAATGTGGATTACGCCTACTACCTGCGTGGGCTGGCCGGTTATACCATGACCGAGAGCTGGCTGGGCAAGCTTTTCAACCAGGACCCGACCGAGCGAGATCCCAGGGCTGCGCGCAGCTCGTTCCAGTTCTTTTCCGAATTGGTGAAAAAATTTCCCAAAAGCCGTTATGCCAAGGATGCGGTCCAGCGCATGATTCACCTGCGCAATGGTCTGGCCAAACATGAAATCCATGTAGCCGACTATTACTTTAAACGTGATGCCTGGCCGGCGGCGGTCAATCGCTGCAAATACATAGTGGAAAACTTCCAGCAGACACCGGCGGTCGCCGATGCCCTGGCCTTGATGGTGAAATCCTATCGTAAACTGGAAAAACCAAAACTGGCCGATGATGCCTTGCGCGTGCTGGAAAAGAACCATCCGGATTTTCCGGAACTTGCTCAGTTAAAGAGCGGCACGCTGGCTCAATAACCGGCGTTACTTCCCCGCCTAGATAGCTTCGTCACCTTCTTCACCGGTTCTGATCCGCACCACACGGTCCACCGTGGTAACGAATATCTTGCCGTCACCGATTTTACCGGTTCGTGCTGCGTTGGTGATGGCTTCGATACAATTGTCGGCCTGATCATCCCGCACCACCACTTCGATTTTGACCTTGGGCAGGAAATCGATCACATATTCCGCCCCGCGGTATAATTCGGTATGACCTTTCTGACGGCCAAAGCCTTTCACTTCAATGGCGGTCATACCGGCCACGCCGATATCCGACAACGCTTCGCGCACATCATCCAGTTTGAAGGGTTTGATAATAGCTTCGATTTTTTTCATATCTATAACCTGGTCCCGTCTGGTTTTGCTGTTGGTTTTATTGGGTCCGGCTTACCTTACCATAGCCGGAAGTGATTGGATATCGCCGATCCCGCCCGAATGCACGCCGCGTGATTCGGACTCCGGGCGGGGCCTGTCGACGCTTGTACTCATTGCGATCCACCAGCTGAATCACCCGCCGAACATCTTCTTCAGTATAGCCGGCCGCAATGATCTCGTCCGCATCACGGTCCTGTTCTACATACATTTCCAGTATGGGATCGAGCACTTCGTAGGGCGGCAGACTGTCGCTGTCCTTCTGATCGGGGGCCAGCTCGGCCGATGGCGGTCGATCGATCACCCGCTGCGGGATCACCGGGCTGACACTGTTGCGGTAATCGGCCAGCTGATAAACCAGGGTTTTGGGGACATCCTTCAGGACATCATAGCCACCGGCCATATCGCCATACAGGGTGGCGTAACCAACCGCCATCTCACTTTTGTTGCCGGTGGTCAGCACAATTTTGCCTTTCTTGTTGGAGACGGCCATCAATAACACACCGCGGCAGCGGGCCTGAATATTCTCTTCTGTCGTATCCACCGGCAGGCCGGCAAACTCTTCGGCCAACGCATCGAGGAAAGTGCGAAACACCGGCTCAATGGGAATAATCCGAAACTCCACTCCCAGTCGCGCGGCTTCCTCACGGGCATCTTCCACACTCATATCGGCCGTATAGCGTGATGGCATGGCGATCCCTTCAACTCGCTCCGCCCCAATAGCGTCGACCGCGATAGCCAGCGTCAGGGCCGAATCGATCCCGCCGGACAAACCGATCACCACACCTCGAAACCCGTTTTTATTGATGTAATCCCGGACACCGGTCACCAGGGCCTGGTAAACGCCGGCCAACATCTCCGGTTCCGGCTGCAGATCATCCGCCGGGAGGGGAGCCAAGCGGCCCGACTCGTCAGTAAAGTCGACAGGATAAAGCCCGTGACTGAATTCAGGGGCACGCCGGCAAACCACACCGGCCTTATCCATCACAAAGGAACCACCGTCAAACACCAGCTCATCCTGACCACCGACCAGGTTGACATAGACCACCGGTAAACCGGTCTCTTTTATCCGTGTTCTGACCACATTCTCCCGCTCCAGCACCTTGTTGGCATGAAACGGTGAGGCATTCAGATTCAGGATCATGCCGGCCCCGGCCGCCGCCGCCTGATTGACCGGACCGGGATTCCAGATATCCTCGCAGATGGTCAGCCCGACAGGGTAGCCTTTCACCTCATACACACAGGCGGCTTCACCCGGAACGAAGTAACGCTTCTCGTCAAAGACACTGTAGTTGGGCAGGTGTTGTTTGTAGTAGGTGGCAACGATGGCGCCGTCACGCAAGACTGAGGCTGCATTAAAAATACCCTCGGCGGTCCGGCACGGGTAACCGATCACGACATCAATTCCCTGGATCTGTTGCTTGATGATTTCCAGACCACGCAATACCCGATCATACAAACCGGGACGTAACAGCAGATCTTCCGGCGGATAGCCGGTCAGGGTCAGTTCGGGAAAAACAACCACGTCGCCGTGCAACTCATCCCGCGCCTGTAGACAGGTCTGCAGCACCATCTCCACATTTTTTTCAACCGCGCCCACCAGCAAATTCAGCTGGGCCATGACCACCCGCAGGACAACATTGGTGTTTTTCTGCTGACTCAAGCGTTTCACTCCTCACTACCGTGGCTAAAAACTTGTCTCATCCACGTCCCATCTGTCATGATGGACGGGAACTTCCGGCCCGGATTGTAGCGCGAAAACCTGACCATGACACTGATACGCATTCTTATCATCGCCTTCCTGGTGTGGCTGGTGCTGCGCTTGATCAAAAACAAAATTGATCAGCAGAACCGCAAACGTGCCGACAGTCAGGATCAAATCGCCACCATGGTGCGCTGCCGGCATTGTGGTCTGCATATCCCTAAACAAGACGCTGTTGAGTCCGCTAACCAGTACTACTGCAGTCAGGAACATCGCCGACTGGCGGAAAAGAATGACTGATTTTCATACAACCATGAGCGGAATATCCTCACTATTTGCAGCCGGGCCATGCAATCATTTCTGTTTTCGCCTATCCCCAGTACTTTCCAGGATGATTCTGTCCCCGGCAACTGGCGACTGCTGAAACTGCTGAATATTTACCGTCTGGCGCTGGCCGGGCTGCTCATCCTGCTGTTCGTTACCGATTACCTGTTTCCCCCGCTGGCCAGTCAAAGCAAGTTTTTGTTTGTCCTGTGCAGCGTGTTTTACTTCACTTCCGGCTTGCGATTTCACCGCCAACTCCGTCGCCGTGTGCCCCGCCTGGAAATACAGATCGTCAGTCACATCGGTCTGGATATCCTGATTATTATCCTGTTGATCCACGCCAGCGGCGGCGTGGACAGTGGTCTTGGATCTCTGCTGGTGCTGCCCATCGCCTGCGGCAGTATCCTGACCAAGGGACGTGCCGCACTGGTCCCGGCGGCGGTGGCCGCGATCATGGTCTTGCTGCAGGTGATCATTTCGGATGTCGGGCAACTGACCGAACACCCGCAATATATCCATGCCGGCGTACTGGGGCTGACCTACTTTGCCACCACGGTACTGGTTATCCTGCTGTCGCGCCGTTTGCGTGAAAGTGAGGATCTCGCCCGGAAAAGAAGTGTTGATCTGGCCAATATGTCCCAGTTAACGGAACACATTATCCAGCGCATGCAGACGGGCATTATCGTCATCGACGCCGGGAATGAGATTCGTCTGATCAATGAGTCGGCCTGGCACATGCTGGGAATGCCGGCCACCAGCAAAACCCCGCGCTTGAGTCAGGTCTCGCCGGAGTTGCACCGGCAAATCACCCTTTGGCAGGAAAACCCGGACCGCCTGTCGGAGGTGATCCGTCCCACTCCGACCCATGTGGACATCATGCCGCGCTTTGCCCAGGTCGGTAACGATGCCACCCAGGGTGTATTGATCTATCTGGAAGACACCTCTGCCATGACCCAACATGCCCAGCAATTACAGCTGGCTGCATTGGGTCGATTGACCGCCAGTATCGCCCACGAGATTCGCAATCCGCTGGGCGCGATCAGCCACGCCGGGCAATTACTCTCGGAATCGCCCAATCTGGATGACAATGATCAGCGACTGACGCGCATCATTGGCGACCACACCCAACGACTGAATACCATTGTCACCAATATCATGCAGATCAGCCGACGCAACTCATCCCACATTGAACGTTTTCGTCTCAAGCCGTTTGTGGAGCGGTGTGTCAGCGAGTTTCTCACCGGGCAAACCATCGATCCCGGCAGCATTACCATTCACATCGACCCGGAAGAGGTCGATGTCCGCTGTGACCCCAGTCACCTGCAGCAGATCCTGGTCAACCTCTGTGACAACGGTCTGCACCACGGCAAACCGAAATCCGGCACAACCCGTCTCCAGATCCGGGGCGGGGTGACACCGGAGTTTCAGCGCCCCTTTCTCGACATTATCGATAATGGTCCGGGCATCGCCGCCGAAGAAGTCCCGCATATTTTTGAGCCCTTTTTCACAACTTCACCAATTGGTACCGGTCTGGGCCTTTATATTTCCCGCCAACTTGCCGAATGTAATCAGGCACACCTCAATTATGTCGGACTACCGACCGGCGGGGCCTGTTTCAGAATTACCTTCCAGGACCCGAGACGCAATATTTACTAGCAGGTACAGCCTATGACAGCCAATGCCCACAAGATCAGCACCACTCTCATTGTGGATGATGAACCTGATATCCGGGAGTTACTGGAAATCACCCTCTCCCGCATGGGCATAGAAACCACCAGTGCGGCCGACCTGAATGAAGCCCGCCGCCATCTGGAAAAACAGCATTTTGATCTCTGCCTGACCGATATGCGTCTGCCGGATGGCAGCGGCATTGAATTGGTCCGCGAGATCCAGGCCTTGCACGCCAATCTGCCGGTGGCGGTGATCACCGCCCACGGCAACATGGAACTGGCCATTGAAGCCTTAAAGGCCGGTGCCTTTGATTTTGTCTCCAAACCGGTAGACCTGAATATCCTGCGTAATCTGGTGGAGACCGCGTTAAAAGTCACCGATACCAGTCAACCCAAAACAGACACCACCTCGGGTCTGCTGGGTGATTCTGATTCGATCAACGAAACCCGCAAGACCATCGAAAAGCTGGCGCGCAGTCAGGCGCCGGTCTATATCAGTGGCGAATCGGGCACCGGCAAGGAGCTCGTGGCGCAATTGATCCATGCGCAGGGGCCGCGCAGTGACAAGCCGTTTGTCCCGGTGAACTGCGGTGCGATCCCCACCGAGTTAATGGAAAGCGAGTTCTTCGGCCATAAAAAAGGCAGCTTTACCGGTGCGGTCAGTGACAAGCAGGGCCTGTTTCAGGCAGCCGATGGCGGTACCCTGTTCCTGGATGAAGTGGCCGATCTGCCTCTCTCCATGCAGGTCAAACTACTGCGCGCCATTCAGGAAAAGGCGATCCGCCCGATTGGCGCACAAAAGGAAACGCCGATTGATGTGCGTATCCTCAGCGCCACCCACAAGAATCTTGAACAACTGACCGAGGAGGGCCATTTTCGCCAGGATCTGTTCTATCGCATCAATGTCATCTCATTGCATGTCCCCAGCCTGCGCGAACGCCCGGAAGACATCCCGGTACTGACCCGGCATTTCCTCGATAAAATCGCCGCCGACTGGAAGAGCCAGCCGCCGGCGATCAGTCCCGAGGCAATTCATGCCCTGCAACACTACAACTTCCCAGGCAATGTCCGTGAACTGGAGAATATTCTGGAACGGGCCATGACCCTGTGTGAAAGTGATACCGTCCAGGTCAGTGATTTGCAACTCACTGTGGCCCGGCCCGCTGCCGCAAAGCCCGTGGTCAAACCGGCCGCCAATGAAGAAACTGCGGAAGACAGTGTGGTGATCAAGCTTGAACCCATGCTGGAGAACAAGGAACGGGAAGTCATTGAGAAGGCGCTGCAAAAAACCCGCTATAACAAAACCGCGGCCGCCAAACTGCTGGGCATCTCATTCCGCGCCTTGCGTTATCGTATCAAGAAGTTGGGTATCGACTAAGAGTAAACACAGGGAGTGATGCGCAATACCTAGCGCCAGTTTTGCAAACGACCGGTGCGTGATACCTGCACCTTGCCCTGCGGGTTGGTGCGCCCCAGTATCTTCAGGGCCAGTTCCAAATCATCCTGTTTGCCGCGCGTACCCAGCAACAAATTCGCTTTGTATTCGCCGCTGTTTTTGATCTGAATATTCCCGTCCAGATCAAGGGGACCGCCCTGATCCTTGAGCAGGATATTGCTGCCGTCCGGCATGGGTCGCAACACCATAAACAGATCACCGAACTCAAACGCCTGTGGCGCCGTCAGGGCTGCGGCATGCCAGATGACCTTGCCATCCACCACCAGTTTCTTGCCCGGGATGATCTCGGCATGATTGATATCCGCATTCACCGAACCGGATACCGCAAACGGCATACCATAGAACAAAGGCATAAAGGTCTGCACCGGCAAGCGGCCACGCACCGACTGCAAGGTCAGTTCACCGCCTGTCCCGGCCTGCACCTCGCCTTCAATGCGACCCTCCTTGCTTTCCAGGATCACGTCCAGCGCCAGTTTGCCGGTAAACAACTTGAGAATATGCATATCCCATTGCAACTTGCCCAGCGACAAACCGGCTATGCGTGTTTCCGCTGCGCCGCCGGCCCAAATGGTGCCGGTCAAGCCCTGCAGGTTCAGCACACGGCCGCGATCCATGGGCACAATAAATTTTGT
>Ga0224506_10002923_pt1 | contig 11484 bp, 8 predicted proteins | sample SF_Jan12_sed_USG_2_FD_169108 | JGI IMG/M metagenome (GOLD analysis project Ga0224506, IMG submission 169108) | Sediment microbial communities from San Francisco Bay, California, United States - SF_Jan12_sed_USGS_8_1 | ecosystem: Environmental > Aquatic > Marine > Sediment | place: USA...
TAGCGATAATGAGCTTCCAACGCTGATTTACTTCTTTGCGCCCTGGTGTCAGGTTTGTCATGCATCCATTGACAATCTGGAAGACATTTATCAAAGTGAAAAAGACAACATCAATATTTATCTTGTCGCACTGGATTGGAAAAACCTTGAAGAAATTCTCGACTTCCTCTCACAACATCAACTCTCTATGCCAGTTTTACTGGGAACGAATCAAACCCGTTCTGAATACAAAATCAAAGGCTATCCCAGCTACTATCTGATCGATAGTGACGGAAAGATTGTCTCCAAAAACTTTGGTTATTCAACTGAGCTGGGACTAAGAGTGAGAGTGCTACTCAATTCTCAGCCCTAAAATTAAAATAACGTGATTAATCTTGATTGCTTTCCGGCTTCCAGTTTTTAGCCTTTAACTTCAACGCATACAAATCCTTTGATGATAAATAGCGCCCATTTCTGACCACTGAATTCACCTGTTTGATATTGTTCATATCGTCCAGAGGATTGGCATCCAGCAAAACCAAATCTGCAAAATAACCAGCTTTGATAAGACCGAGACTATCAAATCCAAACACCTCTGCCGGATTGATTGTCGCACTTTGTAGTACTTGCAAATTGGTTGCGCCTTGCTCAGTCATAAGTATCATTTCACTTAGTAAGGAGTAGCCGGGTACAAGAAAAAGATTTCCAATATCAGTACCAGCCAGCATTTTTACATTTCTTTTAGCTGCCAACTCAAAAACATTAAAAGGATAATCTACTATTTCCTTTATCAAAGGTGGCCTATTGGCCATCAGCACCCAATCTTTTCGAACTGACTCAGGCAAAAGAGACATAACTGATTCATCAGAAGTCAATTTTACTTGCTCATTGTTGTCCAGCCAGGTCAATTGATTAATGAGTGTTGGTGTCATCACAAGCTGATGTTCAAGATAAGCATCTATCACCTTATTACATCGCTCTTTATCCGCAGTTCTTGCCATTTGTTGGCGCAATTTAATAAAGTTGATGAAACTCTGAGGGAACTCTCCCCAGCCATTTTTCTCGTAGTTTTGAATTTTTTCTCTCACTTTATCAATATCTTTTGAACACCCAATTGTCATTCCTATCATATGCTCAGATGTTCTCATGCCAAAACTTGCAGCTTCGATGGGGTCAACCATCATTGGAATATGTCCATCAACAGGAATATTTTGTAAATGCGCCTCGGCCATAATTGCCCTAAAAATATCCGGCTGAATACTGCTGTATACTTTTAAAAAGTCTGCCCCTTGATTTTTTAAGCTACTCACAGCTTCTTTAACTTTCCCGGGGTCAGTAATGGCAATTGTTCCTGGCCACATTGGAGAAACCCCATCAATAATATATCCATTGGCGATAAATCTGGCCAATCACCGCACCTGATTCAGTTTCTTTCTTAATCTGTTTGATTAATTTGAAACCCTCTTTTTCGCTGGTATGCAGATTTCTAACCGAAGTAATACCATGAGCAATCATCAAGGGAAAATGCCAATCTCTGTTAGTCACTGAATGAACATGGGCATCCCACAAGCCCGGAATCAGATATTTGCCTGAACCATCAATAATTTTGCTTTCTTTGGACTGTTTTTTCTTTTCGTATTTGTTAACGGATTTTATTAACTTGTCTGAAATAGTCACATCCTGATTGGATATAACCTTGCCTGTTTCAACGTCAACTACATTTACATTGCTGATGACCAATTGATTTGAATTAAATTCGTTTGAATATGCATTCTTTATAAATATAAGGAAAATGCAAAATGGCAATACTTTTATGAGTTTCATTTAAGCCTCCATACTTTAATTATTATTTTCTAATCAGGCTGTCAATTGACAAAAAGAAAACAAGGAATTTATTTTGTTTGATTAATAGCGAAAAATAATATACTCCTTATAAAATGCTTTTACAACTGTTCATATACTAACCAACCTGCATTAAAAAAGGTCTTCTAATATTATTTTTTAATTCACGTTTTTAAACATTTGTTGACTTAAAAACCATGTACTATAGTCAAGTAATAATCATAGAGTATTGTGCTCCTATGATAGTTTGTATGAAGTTAAAAGGAGTTAGATTATGTCATCAGGGACACTTCATAAGATCGCTACTGAAGATGATAAAATTCAAACTGTCGACTGGACTCAAACCGCCTCAGTGCTCAATGCCATGCCATCAGGTGTTGTTGTTTGTGATAGCAACGGTATTATCGCCTTTGGCAACAGTGAATTAGCAAAACAATTTGGTTATGAAATTGCAGAGCTTATTGGAAAGCCTGTTGATATTCTGATCCCAAAACCATTCGTTCCTACTCATCACAAAAATATTCAACAGTATATAGATGCTCCCAGAAAACGTCAGATGGGAACTGGGCAGGCTTTATTTGGATTGCGTAAAGATGAAACCACATTTCCAATTGAAATCGGATTAAATCCCATTGAAACATCAACAGGATTGCAAGTAATTGCCACTGTAATTGATATTAGCCAAAGAGTTCAAATAGAAAATAATTTCAAGAGTATTTTTGAGTATGCTCCGGTAGGTATGCTAATGATAGATGAAACAGGCGTTATACAACATTGCAACAAGCAGTTTACTTCAGTTTTTGGTTATGATGAAAATGAGTTAAAAGGACTTCTTTTGGAAGTACTAATTCCTGAACGTTATCGAAACGGACATACCGGATTTAGAAAGAATTACTTAAAAAGCCCTTCTACCAGAAGCATGGGAAGCGATAGAGATCTTACCGGTTTACATAAATCCGGTACTGAAATACCTGTAGAAATTGGTTTAAACCCAATCAAAACAGAAAATGGAATGTCGGTCATTGCCACGATAATAGATGTAACCGAGCGCAAAGTGGCGGAACTTAAACTTAAACAGGCCAATGCCGATCTGGATGAATTTACCTACGTTGCATCTCACGATTTAAAATCTCCATTACGCGGTATTAACACACTGATAGAATGGATTGAAGAGGATTTGGGCGAAGAAATTCCAGAAGATGTAAAGCATAATCTTGAACGTGTACACATTCGTATCGATCGTATGGAAAAGTTAATTGAGGACTTATTAACCTATGCACGGTCTGGTAGAGAAAGCAAAAGCATAACGACATTTTATATAAATCAGGTACTTCAGAACATCATAGATGTTATAGAAATTCCATCTGGCATCAAAATAACTATCGAAGGCTATGATGGAAAAATACAGGCCTCTGCAGCACCTCTTGAAACTGTCTTGAGAAATCTTATTACCAATGCCATCAAACATCACGATAAAGAAGAAGGCAACATATTGGTCAATGTAAAAACAGATGATTCCTACTGCATTTTTGAAGTAAGAGATGATGGCCCTGGTATTCCTAAAAATGCCCATGAAAGAATTTTTAAAATTTTTCAATCATTGAAAAACGAAGAAGGTAGCCGCTCAGGAGTGGGACTGGCTGTTTGTAAAAGACTTGTTGAATCCCATAGCGGTTCTATAGAAGTAGAATCAGATGAAGGCGAAGGAAGCTGCTTCCGGTTTTGGTGGCCAAGATTTGCACGAAGAGACATAACTACAAGCACAGGAGACATATAAATGTTAACAAATGAAATGACTGTTTTTTTAATTGATGATGATGATGTAGCTTGCGAGTCAGTTATAAGAAGCTTTAAAAAACACGATATACCTTTCAATATTGTAACTGCTAACGATGGCGTTGAAGGCTTGGAAATATTACGCAATCAACATCCCAAGAAAAATATACATGACCCATTTCTCATACTTTTGGATCTGAACATGCCAAGAATGAATGGCTTTGAATTTCTAGATGAACTCAGAGACGACCCTAATCTTAATAATTGCGTGGTTTTTGTTTTAACGACATCCAACAATGATTCAGACAGAGCCAAGGCATACAATAAACAAATTGCAGGCTACATGGTTAAGTCAGAAGTTGGACCTCAATTTGCCAAGCTTTCCAATTTATTGACACAATATAAAGCAGCTGTAACGCTACCAAGAGCATCCTAATGAACTTTCAGACAACTAGTCTTACAAATCAACCTAATATGGACCAGAATATCAAACTACTGGTAGTTGATGATGACGATGTTGATAGAGAGCGCATTAGTCGATTTCTAAAAAATTTCAAATCACCTTTAATGATTGTCGATGCCAGTACTGGTTCAGAGGCTTTAAAAAAGGTTACCAAAGAGCAAATTGACTTAATATTACTAGATTATAATCTGGGTGATATGACTGGGCCTGAGGTTTTAAAGGCAATTAGTATTGAAAACAATAAAACCATTCCAACAATCATGATCACAGGTATGGGAGATGAAAAAACGGCAATTGAATCGATGCGGCTGGGAGTATTTGACTATCTACCAAAAGGTAATCTAACTGCAGAAAAACTTATAGTGACACTTAGTGCAGCACTTAATCATACAAAGATGCAATTAGAACTTCAAAAGAAAAATGACAGATTAAGTTATCTAAGCCTTTATGATGAACTTACCGGACTGGCTAACAGAAGCCTGTTCTTTGATCGACTGTCCCAGGCTGTAAAACAAAGTGAACGTACAAAATCAAAGTTTAGTGTCATGATGATTGATCTGAATTTATTCAAGGAAGTGAATGACACATTTGGTCATCAGGCCGGAGATGAAATACTCAGAGTGGTAGGAGAACGACTCTCAAAAGTTTTCCGTAAAAGTGACACTGTTGCCAGATTGGGGGGAGATGAATTTGCATGCATTATACAAAGCAAAATGGTGAAAAGTAACCTGCTAAAACTGATTGATAAAGCGATTCAAAGTATATCTCAATCTATAGTTATAGATAACCATGTGTTGAAAGTCGGTTGTGCTATAGGGATCTCGAACTATCCCAACCATGGCGTTGAAGGAAAAACCTTGATGGCTAATGCAGATATAGCCATGTATCAGGCAAAATCCTCTCAAAAAAATTATTGTATTTATGATAAAAGCTCTGAAAGAAAAACTCGCGCAAAAATAACGGTAAGCGAATGCCTTTTCAAAGCACTTCAAAACAAAGAATTATATATGGTTTACCAACCAAAAATAGATCTTGAATCCAATAAGATAATAAGTGCAGAAGCACTGGTAAGATGGAACAGTCCAATACTTGGCTATGTACCGCCAGATGAATTTATACCTGTTGCTGAACGATGTGGTCTTATTGAGGAAGTAACATCAGCGACTATAGAAATGGTACTTAAACAACATTCAGCATGGAATAAACAAGGTTTTGATATCCCTTTGGCCATAAACCTTTCAGCAAAAATGCTGGACTCTAAAGTATTTTTTGATAATTTACTGAGCATTCATAATAGGTTTCAAATTAGCCCAAAGAAAACAATACTTGAAATTACCGAAACAGCTCTATCATCCTGCAGATTAACAACGCAATTAACACTAAATAATTTAATACGAGCCGGTTTTAAGTTAAGTATTGACGATTTTGGAAGTGGTTTTACATCCTTCAGACAAGTACGAGATGTAATTTTTAATGAAATAAAAATTGATAGATTGTTTATTGCAGCTATTCATGAAAATCATAGAGATGCCGCAATTGTAAGATCAATCGTTTTAATGGCGAAAAATATGGGCATGAATACTATTGCCGAAGGTGTTGAGCTTGAGGAACAAATGGAAATTTTAAGATCACTGGGATGTAATAATATTCAGGGATACGCTATTTCACCACCATTAAAGGCAGAAAATTTTATTCAATGGTGTAACAAAAATAATATGATTTAATAATTTCCAAACAAAAATATTCCATCAGGACATTCTTATATGAATTGGCTTTTCAGCGACCTGTTTCCAACGATAAAGTGTTTTTGCCGTTTCCGCCTCATCACAGGTACCACAACCGGAACCACAAAAACCACTGGCATCAATTACTTCAATTCTTCCCTTTTTTATCCACTGTTCGAGCATGCTTTGCATAACCGCTTCGGAAACATAAAAATGACGTGCCAGATCAATCAAGGTCATCTGCTCTCTTTCAATCAACAGCTTCTTTATTTCCATTAGCATTTAGCCATTCTCCACTTTTGAATGACCCTGTACAACAGATTGCTTTCCTTTTTGTTTTAGATAATAGAAATTTAAAATGTGCAACGAAACAAAAAAACCAATCCACAAGGATGCAGAAACCGGTTTCACACCAAGCTGACCGGCCTGATAAACAATGGTCGAAATACTATAAGCAAGAAATGTCGTCCAAAACACACTAAAGGCCGTCCATTTTGCACCTGTTTCCTTATAGGTTGCCCCTAAAGCGGATACACAAGGTGAATAAAGTAAAATAAACAACAGATAACAAAAGGCGCTGAGCTCCGAGGTAAAGGCAGATTTCAATTCTGTAAACAGGGTTCTCTCAACCTGTTGATCCGCTGCAACCTCATCAATATTCAAGGAATCACCAACTCCAATTCCAACAGGATCTGACCAGGTATCAGACAGATCAGATAAATTATCAGGAATGGTTTGCCATGCGGCCTCTAATTGACGTGAAAGATCAAATACTTCCTCGTTTGCAATGCCATCATTCACCTGGCTTGCATAAATGCTATTGATTGTACCTACAACCACTTCTTTGGCGAAAAGCCCTGTGAAAATCCCTACTGTAGCTGGCCAGTTATCTTCTTCAATTCCCATTGGTTCAAAGACTGGCGTAATAGTTTTTCCGATATTGGTTAAAACAGACTTTTCAGTATTTTCATTACCAAAGGAACCATCACTACCCAATGAATTAAGAAAGCTTAATACCATCACCACTATAACAATTAGCCGCCCTGCTCCAAAAAGAAACGAACGAAGCTTCTGCCAGGTTTTTAACAACACATTTCTTAATCCAGGCAGGTGATACGTAGGTAACTCCATCACAAAAGGTGTATTTTCACCTGTCAGCAATGTATTTTTAAGCATGAGCCCTGTCAGAACTGCTACAGCAATACCAATTAAATAAATCAAAAAGATCAAATTCTGAGCATTATCAGGAAAGAAAACGGCGGCAAATAGAATATATACCGGTAAACGTGCACCACAGGAAATAAAGGGACTCATTAAAACCGTCATAATTCTATCTTTCTGATATTCCAGTGAACGTGTGGCATAGATAGCCGGAACGGTACACCCCAAACCAACCAGCAAAGGAATAAAGGATTTACCAGGTAAACCAATGGTTTGCATAAAGCGGTCCATCACAAAGGCGCCACGGGATAAATAACCGGAATCTTCCAGCACTGCAAGAAACAGATAAAGACTGGTAATAATGGGGATAAAAGTTGAAACCACCTGAATGCCACCGCCAATACCGTTGGCAAGTAACGTGGTCAGCCAATCGGGGCTTCCATGATTATTTAGCCATAAACCAAATCCATCAACAAGTAATGCCCCGAAAGTAAGATCAAAGAAATCAATAAATGCACCACCAAAATTGATGGTAAAAACAAACATTAAATAGGTGACAAACAAAAAAGCTGGTACACCCAAATATTTATTAAGAAAAAACTTATCCAGTTTTTCAGACAATCCTCGCGATATTTGCCCGGATTTATTAACGCATTGCTCTATCCACTCCAAAATCATATCAAAGCGAGCATCTGCAATCATAATATCAATGTCTTCACCATATTCATCAATCAATGGTTGGCTTGTTTGCCTGAATTCTTCCCTCAGTTTTTCAGGAATTTCAATTGTTTTATCTTCCAGTAATCTTAATGCCAACCATTCAGGTCGGAAATGATTTTCAATGGCAAAATCCTTGACCAGATTCACCAGAGGTTCCAATGTATTCAGTACACTTTTATCAAACTTGAGATTGAAATCAGATGGCGTGATTTTTTGTTCAATAAATTCGGCTATTGTTGATTTCAGTTGCTGAGCTTGTCTTTCTTTATGTGCAGAAAACGGAATAACCGGACAATTTAATAACCTGGATAATTTATTGACATTAATAACAATATTTTTTCGGTTAGCCACATCCATCATATTCAGTAATACAATGGTTGGCTTGCCCATTTCAAGAAGCTGCGTTGTCAGGTAAAGGTTTCTTTCAATATTGGCAGCATCAACAATATTAATAATAATGTCTGCATCAGAAGAAAGGATATAATCCCTTGCTATTTTTTCATCCAGGGCAACCGATGCATCAACCACATCAAGGGAATAGGTTCCAGGCAAGTCAACAACCTGATATTTATTTTCATTATGTTTAAATTGACCCAGTTTTTTTTCAACAGTTACGCCAGGCCAATTTCCAACCTGGTGTCTTGAACCGGTTAATAAATTAAAGACGCTGGTTTTACCGCTGTTAGGATTACCACATAATGCTATAGTGGGTTGTTTAGTCATAGACTTGTATTCTGTTTTTCAGGAATCAGTATTGAAAGATAAGCTATGGGAAGTATGGTTTTGGAATGCTGTGTCAAACGGCTTCCAATAATTCAACCTGAATCCCTTGAGCTTCAGCCTTGCGCAAACTTAATGAAAAACCGCGCAATGATAATTCCATTGGACCGCCCATTGGAGCCTTTCTCATTACATTAACTTCAATGCCAGGTGTTAACCCCATTGACAAGAGTTTGCGTCTGAAAACACTACCTGCAGCTCCCAGACTGACTACCTTGACTTTTTGTCTAGCATTGATGTCTGCCAAACAATATTGCATTTTAATCTCCGACTGTATAAAAACAGACAAATTGGCTTAATTGAATCTTAGTCTAAATGAGAATTATTTGCAATAGCATTTGCATTTATCTGATAGAAACTCATTGATCCTGATCAATTAGAACTAAATTAACTAGAAATCTCGCAGAGTTGCACGACCATCTTGCTCGGTTTTGGAAACATAATCGCCGACACCTGGATCGAATTCATATTCTTTTTGCCATTCGTCCACATGAGCAATAATCTGTTTAATGGCTTCAGCAATATGCAGGACTTCATTATTGCTGGTTGTCGGGTGCAAGGAAACCCTTATCCAGCCGGGTTTTTTACTTAAATCACCCTCATCTATTTTGCAGGTGATTTCATGAGAAGTTTCCTGATCAACGCCCAAAAGTATATGTCCATAAGTTCCGGCACAGGAACAGCCTCCTCTGGATTCAATACCAAATTTATCGCTGAGCAGTCTAACCATTAAATTAAAATGAATGTCTGGTACATAAAATGAAAAAACGGCAAGTCGATGGGTTTCAGTATCATGTAGAATTTCGATTTGCGGAATTTGCTGCAAGTGTTCAAACATCAAACTAACCAGTTCTTTTTCTCTCGCATCAATATTATCAACACCCATTTTTTCTTTTAGGCGTATGGCCAAAGCTGTTCGGATAGTTTGCAGAAATCCTGGCGTTCCACCGTCTTCTCGGATTTCAATATCTTCAAAAAACTGATGCTTACCCCAGGGATTTGTCCAGGTTACCGTTCCCCCACCTGGATGATCCGGTACCTTGTTGTGGTATAAATTACGATTAAAAATCAAAACACCATTACTACCGGGCCCACCAAGAAATTTATGGGGTGAAAACATAATCGCATCCAGTTGATGCAAAGGGTTTTCAGGATGCATATTAATTTCTACATAAGGAGCTGAGGCGGCAAAATCAACAAAGCAATAACCGCCATGTCGATGCATCATTTCAGCAAGCTGCTGATAATCTATTTTAATACCGGTCACATTACTACAGGCTGTAAACGAGCCAATTTTAAGGCTGCGATCCTTATACTGATGCAGTAATCGATCTAATGCATTAGCATCCGGTAACCCACGTTCATTCTCAGGGATGATAACAACCGTAGCAGCACACTCTTCCCAGGTAGTTTGATTGGAATGATGTTCCATGTGGGTAATAAAAATAACTGGCTTTTCATCTTCACTAATTTCAAAACGTTCAGCCCATTTTTCCGGAACGCGCAATCCTAAAATTCGCTGAAACTTGTTTACCACGCCTGTCATACCTGTTCCAGCACAAATCAGCACATCCTGACTATTTGCACCGACATGCGCTTTTATGATTTGTTGCGCTTCGTGATAATAGCGCGTCATGGTACGGCCAGTATAACTTGCCTCTGTATGAGTATTGGCAACCCAAGGGGCTATATTTTTAAGAATAAACTCTTCAATGGGTTGATAAAGTCTGCCACTGGCTGTCCAATCAGCATAAACGATCGTTTTATCATTATGAGTCAAATTCAGGCCAATAATCTGTTCTCTGAACTGTTGAAAATAATCTTCCAGATTTGTTTCTTTCATCAATTTAACTCAATAACGTTTCTATTAAAATACGTCCAGCAACCTGATTATAACGCCGAATTTACCGATTCAATCCAGTCCTGCACTCGACTTTCCAAAATATTCATTGGCATTGGACCGCCACCTAAAATAGTATCGTGAAAATCAGCAATATTAAACTTGTCGCCCAGGGTTTTTTCTGCATTAGCTCTCAGTTCCAGAATTTTTAACATACCAATTTTATAACTGGTTGCTTGTCCCGGCCAAACCAGGTAACGTCTAACTTCGGAACGAACAGCACCTTCAGCTATCGGCGTGTGCTCGAAAAAGAATTGAACCGCCTGCTCTTCACTCCAGCCTTTTGCATGCATTCCGGTATCAACTACCAGACGTACCGCACGCCACATTTCAGTGATCAAACGACCAAAGTCAGAGTAATCATTCTGATAAGCACCCATTTCCTTTGCCAGTAATTCTGAATAAAGTCCCCAACCTTCGCTATAGACTGAAAAGCCAGCCTGAGTTCTGAACTTTGGAATACCGGTTAATTCCTGAGCAATTGAAATTTGCATATGGTGACCCGGATTACCCTCATGATAGGCAATCGCTTCCATTTCATTTTTTGGCATGCTGGTCATATCAATCAAGTGAGCATAATAAACACCTGGTCTTTTACCGTCTGGTGTGCCACGAGAATAATGTTGAGCTGCACCTGGCTGCTCACGAAAGGCTTCTACCCGTTTAACTTCAAGACGGGCTTTAGGTAGAATGCCAAAATAATCTGGCAGTTTTTGGTTAAGAAAATCCAGATAGGCTTTGCTATCGTCTATGTAGGCCTGTCTACCCGAATCATCGTTAGGATAGAAAAAACGCTCATCGGTTTTGATAAACTTAAAAAAGGCTTTTAAATCACCTTCAAAACCAACTCTTTCTTTAATAGCCATCATTTCTTCTGTTAGTCGTGCAACTTCATTCAGACCAATCTGATGAATTTCATCAGCAGTCAGACTGGTTGTCGTACTGGCATTTAAACGATGATTATAAAACGCTTTACCATTGGGCAAACTGCCAACGCCATGGGCTAATTCTGAAGTGCTATCAATATCCTTTTTAAACCAGTTAATCAGATTTTCATAACTTGGTTTAAAGTCATTAAGCAAAGCGGCTTTGCCTTCTTCTTTCAACTGTTCTGCTTGTTCTGCAGTAATAATCGACTT
>Ga0224506_10002924_pt1 | contig 11483 bp, 10 predicted proteins | sample SF_Jan12_sed_USG_2_FD_169108 | JGI IMG/M metagenome (GOLD analysis project Ga0224506, IMG submission 169108) | Sediment microbial communities from San Francisco Bay, California, United States - SF_Jan12_sed_USGS_8_1 | ecosystem: Environmental > Aquatic > Marine > Sediment | place: USA...
GGCTTCCTCGATAACTGCTCCTGCGTTATTCTCGGCAACTGCTCCTGCGTTATTCTCGGCAACTGCGTCCTGCGTTGCCCTACCTTCCCACATCCTTGTGGTCGTACTTACGGGCGTCCTGCCCTAATGCTTCGCTCTACCTCCTGCATCCATGCAGTCGTACGTTTGAGCAGGCCTACGTCCGGATCAAGCTTTACTTTGTGCCTTTCGTGCCTATGCGGTGCAAATAAATATTAATATCGTTTGTTCTTTTCCCAGTTCAGTGCAGTTGCTGCAATCTTGTCCAGATCGTCATTTTTCGGCGTCCAGCCCAGTATCTTTTTAATCTTGTCGCTGTTGGCAACCAATGATGGCGGATCCCCGGCACGACGAGCTTCCTCGACAACTTTCAATGGTGCACCGTGAGCTTTCTCTACGGCCCTGATGACGTCTCTTACGCTGTAGCCATGTCCGTACCCACAGTTGAATATATCAGACTTACCACCTTTCTTGAGATATTCAAGTGCCTTGATATGCGCGTCAGCCAGATCTTCTACATGGATGTAGTCGCGTACACCGGTACCGTCATGGGTGTCATAATCGGTACCGAAGACATAGAGTTGCTCACGTTTACCGACAGCGGTCTCGCAGGCGGCCTTGGTTAGCAGGGTTGCTTCGGGTGTGGACTGACCGATGCTGCCTTCCGGGTCGCAGCCTGCCACATTAAAGTAGCGCAGCACAACAAATGTCAGGTCCGAGGCGTTGCTCAGGTCCTGTAACATCCACTCTGTCATCAGTTTGGATGTTCCATAGGCATTAATCGGCGCCTTGGGTGTCTCTTCACTGACCGGTGATACCTCGGGAATGCCATACACCGCGGCTGTTGACGAAAAGATAAAGTGTTTGACCCCGTGCTCGGCACAGCACTCCAGCAGGTTGCGTGTACTACAGGTGTTGTTGCCATAGTACTTGAGTGGATTTGAGACCGATTCCGGGACGATGGTGTGGGCAGCAAAATGGATGACGGACTCTATTTGATAGTCCTTGAGGAGTTTGGAGACAACGGCTTTGTCACCGGTGTCGCCGACTACGAGCTCTCCATAGAGCACGGCCTCTTTGAATCCTTTACACAGATTGTCGAGAATGACGATATTTTCATACCCGGCATCACCGAGTTGCTTGACCACGTGACTGCCAATATAACCCGCACCACCTGTAATCAGAATGCCTTTTTTTGCCATTTTATGTCCTGCTCCGTGTTGATTTTCGGCTATTTTAACATAGTTCATTGTATCGGGCAGGGTAGTAGTTTCTGTAATTGTCTATGGTTGGATAGGAGTGGGTGGTGGTAATAGCGACAGGGCTAGTGTGTCAATTTGCGAGTTGTATGTAGTCAACTCAAGGTGCGTCTGATCTGAAAACTCACCCTTGTTATCTTTCCAGTCGATAGCGACATTTACCGCTCGGCCGAATGAGCTGTCCTCTATGCTCCAGGTGATATCATAGGATTGAGAGTTCAGATCGATTGTTTCCGTACCTGAGTCTCCCGGATTTCCCGTAAGAGAGCGTGTCGCCAATTGTTGTTGCAATAATTGCGTTGCTTCTGTCTTTTGTGCAATCAGATGATTGTTGTTGATTAGTCTGGCGTCCAGCTGAAAGTAGGCGAGCACACCACTAACCAGCAGGCTAAGACTTATCAAAACCTCCAGCAAAGAAGCGCCTTTTTGTTGTTGTCTAGAAATCATGCCAGGCTCCGACGACGGGCAAAAAATAGCTCGTATTTTGGTTTAAGGTGCTTAGTAATTCCTGGTCATATTTGAAACTGACGACACCCTCGATGTCCAGGTTCCCGTCGACGATGATAGAGCCACGTATACTGCCAGCCTGTGATGTTACACTCCAGTCATTCATCACGATAACCACTCCGTGTATTGTGGCGTTGTTTTGTAGTTCCATTTGTCCATTTATTATTAATATCACTGGTGATGTGGAAGTACCAAGGTCCTGCGCAATGCTAATGTTTCCATCAATATACGCTATTGATGTCGCGCCAATATCTGCATTCGTGCATTGAGTTCTATCGCAGGATAGTTTTTTTGTCAAAAACTGCAGAGTGTCGATGTCCAGATGTGAAAAATTCTGTATCAATTCTTGTGAAGACAAAGCGTGCAGTCGGCTGTCATTATCCCTTATAACAGAATTATCCAGATCGGTAGCAACGGGTCCTCCGGCCCAGACGAGGGGAGTATTAGTATTATTGTCGAGGGTGCCAATATTGTTCATGGCGGATAGTCGAATATCTTTTCGCGCAATGATGGCCTGTTGCGGTAGAGAGTGAAATAATTGTTGGAAAGTAAAGTCCTGACTTAGTGTGTAGCTGGCAAAATTAGGGGCGGATCTGGCCTCAATTTCTAATTGAAAGGTAGACGTTGAACGTCGCCAGATATTTACACTTGCACTACCCTGAGATCTTCCGCTTGTGCTCATTATTTCCGCCAGGTCGAGCGTGCTTTTGTCACCAATACTCAAGCCTTTGACATCGTTCCAGCGCAAGTTGCGCTGGATGTTGGCATAAGCCGATTGTGCATTTTGTTTTGCCTGTAAAAGATGGAAGCTATTGCGTGCAATACGTTGTTCGTTAACGCTGATCTGTGTGGCAAATACACTGCTAAGACCAAGGATAAACAATAGAAACATGACTGTTGCTAAGGTGTAGGCGCCTTTTTGATCAGGCGCAGTTCGATTTTGTTGATTCCGCTGGGCCATTTTCGTTTGCTTTATTTATGATGGGGTTAGGTAGATTGATCTGATTCTCTAAATGTATTTTTTGTTCAGCTTCTTTTGTAAGGTGTGCGGACATTGTCAAACCGACGCTGATATTTTTCATCAACTTGTCATCCGCCTGATAGGGTTGATAGAGGCAATCATCCGGGTTGCAGTTGCTATACGGTGTGTGACTCAGGTTGACACAGTTATTATGCGTTTCTAGTGTTAGGTCAAATGAGTCAAACTCAACTATCTCAATTTCATTCAGTGCTTCCCAACGACCTCCCGCGCAGATGTTCGTATTATTGCGGGTTTGAATCTTTCCATTATTCAGTCGATAGGCTATTTTCTCGTTGGAAGCCACTATTTCCGATGCGTTTTTATTTTTATCGTAGCTAACTATGATGCAATTGTGAGCGACATGTATTTCGGCATGGGGATTTTCGGTGGGGTTGTTTCCCTGCCAGTAGCCATGGCGACGTATATCATTAGAAACAAGATTCATAATCGCCCGTGTTTCCTGGTTGAGGCGTAGTTGAGAAACCTGATGGTTCTGGTTGGCGAGTTTTTCACTGAATAATGTCAGGACTTGACCTGTTACGGCAACCCCTATTGCCATGCTTAAGGTGAGTTCTAAAAGACTATAGCCGTACTGCTTATTCATAGGTTAGTGCTTTCCGGCGGGGTGGGGCAGCTGGATTCTTCTGCTTTGCAAATTCGTATACGACCAAGTCGGCTAATCACAACAGCCATCATCTCTTCTTTTACCGAACGTAACCAGATACTGCCGTTTCGAGCCGTACCATTCTCTGGAGAAAATATAAGCGTATCGTCGGAGCCTGAAAAGCTGGCCTGAGCCAGGTTAATATTATTGTTTGAATAGAAATAACGCTTTTCAATGCCATCAACCGTGCACGACTGAGATTCCAGACAGTTACAGTTTCCGGCCGTCTGATCGTCGCCAAATCCATAACACCAGTTTTGTGAATTTTGATTAAAACTGATGCTAATTGGTTTTCCACTACGAAGAGCTTCGTGTCGTGCGAATTGAAGATGTGAGTAGATGTCGTGAGCCGTCGATCTTAGACGACAGTTATCAATAGTACTGTGAAATGTTAGTGTGATGCTTCCAGTAATGATAGCGATTATAGAGATGACGAGCAGAAGCTCAATCAGGCTATAGCCAAAGTGCCTATTTATAAACGATATGTTATTGATAGATCCGGTTTTTGTGAATCTAGATGTAGTCATGGCCTGATTTTCTTCTATTTATTTTTTTGGCTTTATATTAGTTTCAGGCGATTAAAACCAAATTAAGGCGACGAAAACAACACTGAAGTATAAAATCCATTATTCGGTGGAATAATACAGGCTAGGGGCTAGTTAGCAATGTGGTTCTATTCAGGAAAGTAGCTAAAATTAGTAGTGTATGCCTTGAATACAAGTCTTGTTGGCTGTACATGGAAAATCAATACTAAAATATATCTCGTCTGGTAAGTTTGTTCCGTGCATTGCCTTTTTCCGTATACTATTAAACTCAGGAGTATTCTAGTGTTTTCAAATGACCTTTATTTCGCAGGGAATGTGGAATATTTTCGAGACAAAAGCAGGATTTCCACTGACTATTAGATAGCTCATTTTTGAAGAAGGGTAGTATTTAGATCGAGTAGTTAACACTATTGCTACAGTATACAAAGATAAATTGATTTCTCTAAAAGGCACAGGTCGCAGTGTGGATTCAAGGGTTATTCATAGTTGATATGTGTTGTTACATCATCCACGGCTACTGGTTTTTGCAGTTGTATTCTTTTCAATCGACTGATTTTTCGCTAGCTACTTAGTTTGACTATCAGAGACGTCTTTATCCGCTTCTTTGCGTTGGATAAGAAAAACAAACGGCTCGCGATGTTGTTTAACAGCTGCCACCATATTTATCTTCATGATTCGAAGCTCGTTTTTGACGACCATTTCCTGAATACGTGGAATATTATCGATAATTGAACTCTGGTAGTAGATTCGTCCGTGAGGTTTGAGATACGTCTTCACATCTTTAAAGAAACGTTCATGCAATTTCCAAAGTCCTTGTGTTTCTTTGTTGTGAGGCGCGTCAACATTAAATAGTATAACATCAAATTTTTCGTCTCCTTTGACAGGTTCAAACATATCCCCCTGTCTCACGTTGACAATATCTTCTACGCCATGCAGTTTGACATTTAGTCTTGCATTTTCAACAGATTTCTCCGATATGTCAGTGGATATTACCCTTCGTGCCTGATCAGCTGCAAATATTCCCTGTACCCCACTGCCTGTACCAAGATCGAATACATCTTCACCCGCGTATATTGTGGTATGTTCTAGTAAGAAAGCACTGTGAACAGAAGGACGTGTCACTCCAGGTATTACATATATAATTTTGTCAGCCACCCTGACGCGAAACAGCGGCTCCGAATGAAAGGGGGTTCTTTCTTTTTCATAGTAGAATAGTTCTACGTTTCCGGGAAAGTCGATCTCGAAGGGTTCTGCGAGGCCGGTTTTCGAAATACCCGTCAATGTAAATAGTAAAATAAAGATCTGGATTTTTGGAATAATCATTGATTTGCCGTATATGCTATTGCTTGATGTGAAGAGCACTTAATAAGCAAATTAAACGCCAGGTTGACGGTCTATTTATTGCTATATTTATCTACAGATCAAATACATACCTGACATGCCAAATGAATACGTTGTCCTAACTTTATGCACTACTAATTTAATATGCCAAATGTTTTACTTATAAATCCAGCTACCACACAGCTTGTAGAAACTCGGACCAGGAAATTTCACCGGCGTTTTCCTCCCTTGTCATTGCTATATATGGCATCAATGTTTCGTAATGAGGGCTGGACTGTGAAACTGGCTGACCTAAGTGCTGATCCGATGTTGAGTGAAGCAGAGGTCATCGATATTGCAAATCTCTCTCAGTTGGTGATTTTAACAACAAATCCATTTATTGATTGGCAATGTCCTTCATATGAAATCGATGTCATCATCAATTTCTGTCAAAAACTACCACCTGAGAGACTGGTCTTAACAGGAAATCATGGTACCCATTATCCTGGCGATACTATAAAGAAATCTGGGGCAAAAATGGTCGTTCGCGGCGAGCCAGAAAGCATAGTCCTGTCTATTGCCAAAGCAGTTATAGATCAAAGCTCTCTGGAAAATGTTGACGGCATTTCTTACCAGGATAATGGGAAAATCAAACACAATAAGATGCCCCAGGTCGAAAGCAGGTTGACGCTACCGAAGCCTGCGTATGACCTGGTAGATCTAAATAATTATCGCTATGAGTTAATCGGAAATAATTTTGCTTTAATAGAAACAACGCGTGGCTGTCCATACACATGCAGTTTCTGTAATCTCTCAATGTTTGCAAAATCTTACCGGAAGCGCCCCATTCAGCATATCCTGGATGAAATAGACGAATTGGTAGAAAATCATGGTTGTCGCTCGCTTTACATTTGTGATCTGGAGTTTGCGGTAAATGCCAAAATGGCGACAATGGTTAGTGAACACTTGATAGAGAGAAATTACGCCGAAAAGTATGCTTTTCGCTGGACGTGCCAAACTAGAGCGGATTCAGTGACCCCGGCGTTGCTGGAGTTATTGAAGAAAAGCGGCTGTGAACTGATTCATTTTGGTGTTGAGTCCGGTAATGGTGATATTCTTAGCGCCACCAACAAACGTATAGATAAAGATGGTATACGGAAAGGTATTTTTGCCGCCCAAAAGGCAGGTATTAAAACTGCCGCTTTTTTCATGTTTGGCTTTCCAGGTGAAAATATAAATACTTATCAAGAAACATTGCGTTTTGCGCTGGAACTAGATCCGACTTATGCTTCATTTCACCCTCTACTGGCATTTCCCGGTTCACCACTTTATACAAAAGAATTTGGCGAAGGGCCTTACTGGGATGAGCCGCTGCCACTATATAAATTCTATTTTTCTCAACAACAGGAAAATGAAGTCAATAAATTTGTAAAAAAGGCCTATAAGAAATTTTATCTTCGCCCGCGCTATATCTGGAAACAACTAAATCATGGCAATATGAGGCACTATAAAATGCAGTTTAACTTATTCAGAAGCTTTGTGAATAAATGATGTTTATATCTTATGATGAAAAATGAACATATCAATTCGACTTTATAAATAAATTTCTACTAGAGGTGATAATTAATAGCAGAATAAAAAATCCGGCTAATGAAAGTAGTAGTATTTTTTTAGAGAAAAAAGATTCAGCAGGGCTTTCCTGTTTTTTCGGGTTTATTTTGGCGGAAATAAGTTGAGAATGCTGTACCTCGTTTATCGTATAGCGTGCTATGACATAAAGAGGGATGTCGCTGAAATTTTCAAAATTGCTAGAATTGAGTATGATTGGAAATGAATTCTCAGCTAACGCATTTAAGTTGAATATTTCTGGTAAGTGGTTGGCCGCGACATCATCAGGGGTAATGAATTGTAAATTTACGGGTATTATTCTTTCAGCGTGATTCTTGATGATAAGCGTAAGCCGTTTTTCTGTTTTCTGGCTACTATTAGTTATCATTGTCAAGCTGATCGGATGTTCATTAATAGGTGTTGAGTTAAGATAAAGTTGTACATCGGTAATGTGACGTTTCCCTTGATCATCATCATATGAAATTAAAGAGAGTATATGATACTCACCAAGAATATCATCTCCCATGCTTGCACTTGTGGTCTGAGAATAACTTTGTCCGGCATTTAGTGTCGGAATACCTGATAAATGAAGCCGTTTTCCCAACATGAAAACACTGGGGGTGACATTTGTCGCAGGCATATCGCCCTGGTTAACCAGTTCTATTTCCACAGAAAGTGTATTTCCTAATATGCTGGCGCTCGCTGTTTGTTCGAGCGTTATGGTTCCGGCACAAACTGTACTTATAGACAATAATGTACTTAAAATAATTCCACTTATGATATGCATGATATTGTTTTCATGTTCTGGTAAAAACATCCGTCCGATGTAAAATTTCTATTAATCTATATTTCGTAATAGTACTACTATTTTCTGTAAATTAATTGGTGTTTTCAGTCAGTCGGCTTCTACATCGCTCGGCACTTATACCAATCTGTTCGATTTTCACACATTGTTCAAACATGTGTTTTGCCTGTTTCAAATCTCCCTTATTAAAGTATATTTCGCCCAGGTGCCAGTAGATTTCATCGATGTATACCCAGCGTGGATAATAGTATATCAGTCTGGAAAACTCTTTTTCTGCTAATTCTGTTTTGCCTAGATCCCGATATGTTCTTGCTAATGCATACATGCTTGTTGGTATATCGACATCGTCAATATTCTCAACTTTGTCTATAGTTGTGTTTTTTTTGTAGTGCTCTACCGCCTCCTCAAGCTTACCTTCGAGGGCCAATTCGGTGCCTGTGACGTAATCACTATAGATAGCCCTTTTTTCAAAAAATGACCATGCGCTGGTAAAGAAGAGAATGAGACAAAAAACTGTCAAAAACGGTTTTCGAAATAGCATTACACTGGAAACAGAATTTTCAACCCAGGGGCGGGAAAGATGTATCGGTAATAGCTGTTTGTATCGGGAGAAAAAGAGAATTAGCAGAAGTCCTGTCAAACTTAGAAAAACGCCAATATACTCACTCCAGTGTCGTGCATATACGAGTTCAATATGTTCAGTCTTGGGGTAGATCATCATAAATCCTGGTGCAACCATAAATATTGGTTCGGCGCTCATCGATTTCCAGTTTGGAGAATAGGAGACTTTAATGATGTGGGGAGTGCCGGGTTTGTTGGTATCAAAGGAAAGCGAGAGGTTCGAAATGGTCACATTGTCGACAAGTGCCTGTTGTAATGGAGTACGTATGGCCCCATTAATAATACCGGATGGCATTAGTTCAATTACATTTTCTCCGAAAAACTGCTCCCGCAATTGATCAGAAATGAGGTGTGTGTTTACAATTGTCAAATCAAGGTCCTGTCCGCGGCGAAACCAGTTTGCATAACGATGCTTCCAGTCAGAAAATTCGTTGGTGACTAACGGAGCATATTCAGGTGAAGCTACATATTGAGTATTATAGTTTTTCCAGCGAAATAGCGTATAAGGTGGTTGTTCATCAAAAATAGAAAATTGTTCGGATGCCTTCATAAGCTGAGTGACTTCCGGACTAAAAGCGATAAAATCTCGAATGTTAAACATTTCGAGGCGTTGCGGCAGAGTGTCTATAAAATAATGCGAATAGATATTCGCGGATGGCGATGCGGGAGTCTTCGAGTACTCACCATTTAAGATTGTTATAGGCAGACTAAAAATGGATGACGCATAGTGAATGCCTTCTGTACTCGCCCGACCAGTAAACAGTGGAATGTTTTCAAAAACACGGTCCGTACCAAAATCCAGATCGTGCTCACCTTGCTCCCATGCCACTCTGGGATCAGAGTATGAGCCTCGAAGAGAATCGAACATGTGCTTGGCACGGCCATCAACAAACGCCTGTTTCGATTCGTAACCTGAGTAATTCCATTCAAACCAGTTCGCTGCCTCATTGTTTTCATTGTATACCCACGATCCGCCAAATATGATGCTTAGGCTGATAATGCTTATAGACGCAATGTGGCGATGAACCTTATGAAGGCTAATTAAAATAGCTAACCGATCAATTATTAATAGAAGTGAGAAAAAAAATATAGCTGGGAAAAATCGAATGTCGGGAATGTGTAGTGCTGAGGCAATCAGGTAGAGTATTGTGCTGCATATTATCAGATAAGCAAAAAAATTTCCTTGTCCTGATCGGAAGGTTTTTGAATAAAACGTAGTTAGGCATATAGCTGTCACGATAAGTGTTTCGTAATGTATTGCGTGGAGAAACTGAGAGGTATTTGGGAAACGCCATATCAACTTAAGTGGCGTAGTGTAACTTAAGCTGCTTAACATGGGAAGGACCCAGAAAGCCATAATCAAAAAACCAAATAGATAAGTTACGAGAATTATTTTTACGGTTTGTCGTGTTGGTTTATTAAGCAAAAAGAAGATAGGCATTAGAATGGCTATGAAAAACACAAACGCGTGGCTTAAACCGATAAGTCCAAGCAATAAACCATTGCGCAGGGAGATTTTTTGTTGCTTGACATCACTTATAAAAGACGCCATGAAAACAATCATCAATGAAAAGGCAATACTGTAGCAAAATTCTCCTGCCATCATGCTAAGCATATTGCCGCCAAACATCGTATAGCGTTCATGAAATAAGAAGGCCAAGGAAATCCAGGCGCCAGCCAATGGTATTGGTGCTTGATAACGTAGTTTACGTAGCGCCCAATAAACGATAAAGGGTAGTGCGAAAAAACCACTTACTGTTACAATTTTAAGGGCAACGGTAAGGGGTATTAGATAACTTAGAAGGACGACTGTCAGAAAAGGAAGGACGAAGTAGTGTTGTAAATTTGCGTACCCAAAAAAGTTACCTTGATCCCACCCGAACAAACGTCCATTCGGAATAAGGCTCTCTTTCAAATGCTTGGCTATTTGAAGCCAGGATCCACCATCGCCACCGGTCAAAGTTGTATCAAGAAACAAAAGTTTAAAATCAAATGGCTCTGTTATCACGTAGGCAAGCAGTGATAATCCTAGAAAATTAATAGTGGCCCATTGATATCTGAATAAATTCACGTCTATTATTTTGTTTTATCGGGAGTAGGCTAGAAGGAGGGTCGCCGTGACAAGCAATAGTCCTCCTGATATGCGCATAGCTGTAATTGTCTCCCCCCAATAGATACCGGCGATGAAAATCAACAACATTACACCGGCAACAAGTAAAGGGGATATAAAGCTTAATTCAAAAACAGAAAATAGATAAATAGTTGCCGCAAATGCTAATACATAGAGGCTAACACTGGCATAGATATGCCAGGCTTTAAATAGATTGAATAGTGGAAGTCTGTCTAACAGAACTAGATTGATTGCGTATTTCATAAGTATTTGGGCACCCGCAGCTGCGAATATGACAACCGGTATCAGCAGGAACTTAATCATTTTCAAAACCTTTGTTTATCTTGATGATATAAGAAGGTCGTGCCTTAACTTCTAGAAAGACACGCCCCAGATATTCACCGATAATACCCATGCAAACTAACTGAACTCCACCAAGAAATAATATCAAGCCTATAACGGCTTTCCATGCCTCTGCTGTATAGTCAGTAAATATCCAGGCAAATGCGGCGTAGCTTAGATAGCTAAAACTCAATAACGAAAAGACAAAGCCCAGAATGGTCGCGATTCGCAAGGGTATGATAGAAAAAGCAGTAATGCCATGTAGTGCCAGTTGGAGCATTTTGTTCCAGCTATACTTGCTGCTGCCAGCTGCCCGACTTCCCATTTGATAGTCTATGATCTCTTGCGTGAATCCCACCCATTGCAATATCCCTCTTAGAAAAAGGGCTTTTTCTTTTATTCCCTGTAAAGCAACGACTACACGTCGATCGAGCAAACGAAAATCAGCCATGCCAGGTTCGAGTTCCAGCCCAGCCAAAAAACGGAATACTTTATAAAAAAGGGCAGAGCTGATTTTTTTTAAAAGGGGGATATCTTGACCGCTGTGTCGGCGAGTATTGACTACTTCAATGCCATGACGCCACTTTTCAATTAGTTGAGGGATGATCTCAGGTGGGTGTTCCAGGTCTCCGTCCATGGTGATAACGCATTCACCGCGGGCGT
>Ga0224506_10002925_pt1 | contig 11477 bp, 10 predicted proteins | sample SF_Jan12_sed_USG_2_FD_169108 | JGI IMG/M metagenome (GOLD analysis project Ga0224506, IMG submission 169108) | Sediment microbial communities from San Francisco Bay, California, United States - SF_Jan12_sed_USGS_8_1 | ecosystem: Environmental > Aquatic > Marine > Sediment | place: USA...
TGGTGAATTGCTTCCACCCGCCTCATGCGGGGCAGACATAGATAATGCCTGAGCAATTTTGAACGCAACTCCTGCACCAGAGAGATGTGAAACTGGAGATTGAGGATTGGAAATCTTAGGGTTTATCACAACAAACGCATCAGGAAGCAAAAATTGGAAATTGGAAATTGGAATTTGGAAATTTGTCTCTGACTTCTCATTTCTCATTTCTAATTTCTCATTTTTCAAAGGTTCATGATGGTCAGTGATAATGACATCAATACCTTCTTTTTTAGATAAAGATACCGCCTCGAAAGATGTGATTCCACAATCAACGGTTATTATCAGCTTGGCACCTGTCTGTTTTGCCTTTTCAAGCGATGGCAAATTAAAACCATAGCCATGCTCCATCCTGTGAGGTATAAAGTAGTGGCAGTCTATTCCGAGCAGCTTCAATGCCTTGACGATTATGGCAGTTGCTGAAAGCCCATCCACATCATAATCACCATGAACAAGTACTTTCTCGTCTCTTTTTGATGCGTCTATAATTCTTTCTACAGCGACTTTTACGCCCGGTATATCAAAAGGATCAGATAATTGAGAAATGGCAGGATTGAGAAAATCGTTTATCCCTTCAGAGGTCTTTATTCCCCTGTTAATAAGTATCTGGGCAAGAACAGGAGAGACAGATGCAGTTTTTGATAAATACCTTATATATTCTTTATTGGTCCTGTTAACTAGCCATTTTCTATGCATAATTGCATAAAAGCTTAGAGCTTAGAGCATAGAGTTCCATATTATCAAACCTCTACAGCTCTTTAGCTCTACGCTCTTAGCTCCCCGCTTTGTCATCTCATTTCTTTGCAAACGGTCTCTTACCTCCCCAGAGCAGCACTATCGGGCTTGCAATAAAAACTGATGAATAGGTACCGATAATAACTCCCATAATCATGGCAAGGGCAAAATCGTGAATTACTTCTCCTCCAAAAATGAACAAAGCAAGGGATGTAATGAGTACGGTAAGAGATGTGACAATAGTCCTGGACAAGACCTCGTTTATACTCACATTCATAACCTTTTCAACAGGTTCTTTCACCTTCATACGAAGATTCTCTCTTATTCTGTCGAATACGACAACAGTGTCTGTAAGAGAGTACCCCGCAATGGTAAGCAGGGCGGTGACAAGGATAAGATTAATCTCCCTTCCGAGCAGATAAAATACACCCAGCACTGTAAGGACATCGTGGAATGTCGCAATAGTGGCACCAACCGCAAATTTGAATTTAAATCGTATTGCTATGTATATGAGTATCCCGACGATTGCAAGGGCAACGGCTTTCGCAGCATCTGCTCTTAATTTTCCACCTACTTTTGGTCCGATGATGGTAGTTGAGTCCACTACATACTTATCATTAGGGAGTTTCTGACTGATTATCCCTGTGATCGCATCTGATATCTGTCCGAGTTGCTGCTCGGTCTTTTTCACCCTTATGAGTATCTTATTAACGGTAGGTAAGTCCTGCAGGTCAAAATCCTTTATCCCACCGTCTTCAAGTGCCTTTCTCACTTCATGGAGGTTTATTGATTTCTCAAACTTAAGTTGAATGGCAGTGCCTCCGGCGAAGTCAATCCCAAGATTTGCCTTGCCGTTCGCAATCTGAACAATCGCAATTATTCCTATTATTGAGAGGATACTGGAGAAGATAAATGCGAATTTTCTTTTTCCGAGAAAATCTATTTTTGTATTCTTCACAAGCTCTAACATCCCGCCTCCTTACAAGTCATTCATCTATATACTTAGCTTCGTTACCTCTTTCCTGCTGTTGATGAAGTCGAATACGGTTTTCGTACCGACAAGTGCGGTGAAAAGATTTATGGAAACGCCAAGGCTCAAGGTTACTGCAAAACCTTTTATGGGGCCTGTTCCAAACTGGAAAAGAACTGCAGCAGTAATAAGAGTGGTGACATGAGAGTCAAAGATCGTCCAGAAGGCTTTGCTATATCCTGAGTCCACCGCAGCTCTTGGGGTCTTACCCGCCCTTATTTCATCCCTTATCCTCTCAAACATCAAAACATTTGAATCCACTGCCATACCTATGGCGAGAATTATACCTGCGATGCCGGGCAATGTGAGCGTTGCATTCAAAGAAGCCATTGCCCCAAGAAGGAGTAATATGTTCAGAACAAGAGCAAAGTCTGCAATAACACCTGAGAATTTATAATAGACGATCATGAATACTACAACAAGAAGGGTCCCTATAATCGCCGCTACCTTGCCTGCCTCAATAGAGTCTGATCCCAGAGATGGTCCTACTGTAACATTCTGGAGCATTTTCATGGGTGCAGGAAGTGCACCGGCCCGTAAAACAATACTGAGGTCTTTTGCTTCATCCATCGAAAAACTCCCTGTTATCTGGGCATTCCCCCCTGAAATCCTTTCCTGTATCACTGGAGCTGAATAGATAGTATTGTCGAGTATAATCGCAAGCCTCTTCTTCACATTTGCTCCTGTTATCTCTTCAAAGATTTTTGCACCTGCAGCATTGAATGATACCGAGACATAAGGTTCATTGAACCTTGAGTCAAGATTCACCCTTGCCTCACTCAGGAGGTCTCCTGTAAGGGCAGCCTGTTTCTTAAGGAGAAGGGGTATTTTCCTCACAACACCTGTTTCTCTGTTCACCTTCTTTTCAAAAAGTATTTCATCTCCTTCAGGAATTCTTCCTGCAAATTGTTTGAGAAGATTCTCCTCCTCACTGGGCATTATTGACTGAGGAAGCTCTGCTGCAATCTTCGCCTCATCATCTACAAGCTTGAATTCAAGCTGAGCAGTTTTCCCTATAAGGTCAATCGCTCGTTTTGGGTCTTTGACTCCTGGAAGCTGAACAACAATCTCATTTTCGCCCTGTCTGTGTATGGTTGGTTCTGAAACGCCAAACTGGTCTATCCTGTTACGAATCGTCTCAAGTGCCTGGTCAGAAGTACTGTCCTTTATCCTTCGTGCCTCTCTTTCAGAGATTTTGTATACAAGCCTCTTTTCTGTCTCAACAGGTGCAAGCATAGGATAGTTTTCCTCAATCACTTTTCTAATCTCAGGAGTTGATGGGCTGACTACAATAGTAATCCCATCTTTACTCACCTCAGCTGTTAACTTTTTCTTTATAAGTATCTCTTTTAATGTTGATGCATATCTTTCCGATGTTATCTCAACCGCCTTATCTCCTTCGACTTCAAATACAAGATGCAACCCTCCTTGAAGGTCAAGTCCGAGTATGATGCCTTTATTCGGCATATTCTTCTTCCACCATTCAGGCATATACTTAAAGACAGGGGTATTAGGCAGGAAAAATATAATTGTGAGAAAAACTGTCACACTTATGAGGATGAACCTCCAAAGAATCTTTTTCTTCATCAACCCTCCACTAATTGCTGAAATAGTAAACCTGAGACCCTGACTAACACAAATGTCTAAATCTATCTATTTGTTAAGCCCTGAACTTGATTCAGGGGCATATTTTAATAGTAGTATTTTTGCTCCAATTTAATCTTCATCTGAAGGTGGCCTGAGTGCTGCGATGAATGCCTTGCCGAGTTTTACCTTCACATTTTCAGAAATCTTTGCGGTAACCGTATTCGTACCAACGGCCTCGATCACACCGTACACACCACCTGACGTGATCACTTTATCTCCCTTCTTAAGATTCTCTAACATTTTCTTGTGCTCCTTCGTCCGCTTCTGCTGCGGCCTTATAAGCAGAAAATAGAAAATGACAAATATAAGAACAAGGGGGAGGATGCTTCCAATCATCCCTCCTGCGTTTCCCTGCTGGCCCGGAGCCATTGCATATGCAATATCTATGAACATCGGACACCTCCAAAATATTTCAAATAATATAACTTTTTATATATTTTTTATCAACCACCTTTGTTTTCTTTTTGCGTGTAATGGTTCATTTGTCTTACAATACTAAGGACATGAGTTACATTGATGCGATGAAGAACGGATTCAGAGTAATTCACAGAAACTGGCAACTTATACTTGTCCAGATCGGAATGATGATCGTAAGCTTCCTTGGTTTCTTCATTATAGTTGGCATACCACTTGCTGTCGCATTCATCATTTTCGGCATTGACCTCACTGGTCTCATAGAGATTAAAGACCTCTTGAGGGTATTTCAAGACCCCTCTAAAATTGTATCACGGTATTTCGGCCTTGTTTTAATCGTGATCACAAGCCTTCTGCTCTATGTCGTCATAGCAGTATCATTTGGTATGTATGTATTCGGAGGTTCTGTCGGTGTTATTGGGAGAGCAATCCAGGACATCACCATGAAATTCAGTATGCGTACTTTTTTCCATGAAGCAAAAAAGCTTTTTATGCGACTGTTTGGTTTTACTGCGGTGATAGGGATTATATTGATCATAGCTGCCTTTGTTCTCGGCATTTTAGGAGGGGGTATCGCAGCGCTGGTATCGTTTGCAAGAACCCAGGACTCCACACTTGCCCTCTTTCTTGGTACTTTTTTTTCTCTCATCTTAATACTACTCGCTCTTATCTTTATTCTCGGAATCCTCTCAATAACCCTGTATGGAGTTGCTGCACTTTTTTTTAAAGATATTGGCCCTGTGAAATCCCTCAGAGAGGCAATAAATTATTTAATGAGACATCCGAATGCACTCTGGCTTTATGCAATGCTTTTTGGAGGATATGTGTTCATCAGTTTCTTCCTCATTCTTTTCAGGTCTCCATTCGAGCTCATCCCTGTCATCGGCATAATCCTTTCTTTCCCGTTTCAGCTCATCTCTTATGCCATACAGACCTATATCGGTCTCGCGATTATTGCTATTTTATTTACCTATTACTATTCTACAGAAATATTCAGTGTGCCTGTTGCTGAGAGTTCCATACCCCAAGACACTCCGCAAGAAAAAAACGCGATACAAGATACATGATGCAAGATTCACAACACGATATTTTATGACTTTTGAACTTCTACACTTTTGCCCTATTGCACTCTTGTTTGCTTTTGACTTTTGCTGAACTTCTGCACTTTTGATTATCTTGCATTTTGCACTTTTAGTTACAAATATTATTGTAAATTTGTACAAAATATGTAATATATAGTTATATGAGGTTTGAATGGGATGAAGCCAAAGACAATGCGAACAGAGTTAAACACGGTATCGATTTTGAAACTGCAAAGGGCTTATGGCTTGACGAAAACTGTATTGAGATTCAAGCCCCGCATCCTGTAGAAAATAGGCACATTATTATAGGCAAGCTTCAGGGGAAATTATGGACTGCTGTGTATATCATTCGTGGCGATGCAATCCGTATCATCTCTGTACGACGTTCCAGAAAAAAGGAGGTAGAGTTATATGAAAAAGAAAATGCTGGCTAAAAGCACTAAAGAGTTTGACAGCCGCTTTGATGCAGGTGAGGATATCCATGACCTCATAGATATGTCCAAGGCCACAGTTGTACATCATGGTAAAAAGACGCGCATTACACTGGATATTGCTGAATCGCTGGTCAATGAGATAGATAATATACGTCAAAAGATAGGTGTCGACAGGGGTGCTTTGATAAAAGTATGGCTTCATGAGCGGGTAAGGCAGGAAAAAGAAGCTAACAAAGCCTCATAGCTTTTCACTTTTGACTTTTGAACTTATTGATTCTGCGCTTCAGCTCTTCTGCTCTTTTGTACTTCTTTAGTGACAAGCGAGGGTGGGGGGTATTAATATCCTCGTTTAATAATGTCACTTTTTGTCAGCCTTTTTCTTGCAATGAATAAATCTGTTTATATTGGGCTTAGTAAAAACTACACATAGAAAGCAAAGCCTTGCAAGATTTTTGGTCTCGGCTTAATCCTTCCTGTTACAAACGCCTCGTGAGGTCCCGATAGAGGGCAAGGGTTCACATAGGACTGTGCACAGCAATTAATTTTGACTCCTCTCAATTATAACGAGAAAGTAATGCGCCCGGAGCTTGGATAGGGTTGGCAATTCAGTCGCAAATGGCAGGTAGTTTTTATCACATCTGCCTCTTCAATTTAAAGATATTTATGCAAATGTTGAGTAACGCTTTGTCAGTAGATGGTAATATAGTAATGACTGCTGCATAAACGGGAAAGGAGTCAGAGTGCAACAATCCAGCAGTATGGGTAGGGTATTCAGTCTATGAAAATTATTATGTCACAGCTTGTCTACTTCCTGAAAAGTACAGGCATAAAGAGAAACATCAATCTCCTGTATAAATTTTTCATCATCCTGTTCCTGCTGATCACTCTGTACAGCACGCTTTTTCATTTCATAATGGAGTATGAAGGCAGGAAGTTCAGCTGGCTAAGCGGCCTCTACTGGACGTTTGTAACCATGACAACGCTCGGGTTCGGTGACATCACTTTTACAAGTGATCTCGGGAAAGTGTTTTCGGTAGTGGTCCTCCTATCAGGGGTCATTTTCCTGCTGGTCATGCTCCCTTTCACCTTCATCCGTTTCTTTTACGCACCATGGCTCGAAGCAAAGGAGAAGACAAGGGCGCCAAGGGAGTTGGCTGAAGGAACGAGAGGACATGTTATCCTTACGAGTACCGATCCCATTTCGCTCAGCCTCGTTGAAAAGCTCACCCAGTATGATTACGGCTACGCGATCGTGGTTCCTGATCTGCAGCGTGTGCTGGAACTCCATGACATGAACTATAAGGTCGTTTTTGGTGATCTCGATGATCCGAATACCTACAGAAGGCTCCGCATCGGGAATGCAGCCCTTGTGGTCGTAAACAACAACGACATGCTCAATACCAATATAACCTTTACAATCAGATCGCTCTCGAAGGATGTCCCCATTGTCACCACTGCCGATGTTGAAGATTCGCTCGATATCCTCAAGCTTGCAGGAGCTTCATATGTCTTCCACTTTGCGAAGATGCTCGGCAGCGCCCTTGCGCGACGTTCCCTTGGATCAAATTTGAAAGCAAATGTAATAGGAAGGTTCGGCGAACTCCTTATTGCAGAGGCACCTGCAATGCGGACCCCTCTGGAGGGCCACACCTTGAGGGAAACAAGACTGCGAGAGAAGACGGGCGTTACTGTGGTCGGCATGTGGGAGAGGGGGAAGTTCGAGATCCCCCTGCCTGACAGCCGTGTAAGTTCTACGAGCGTCCTCGTACTTGCCGGATCCGAGGAGCATCTTGGCAACTACGACCGTATTGTCGGCGCTTCATATGCCTTTACGTCTCCTGTTATAATCCTCGGAGGAGGCCGTGTGGGCCGTTCCGCAGCAGAAGCATTAAGGGAAAGGGGCATCGCTAGCAGGATCGTGGAAAACGACAGGGAACTTACCGAAAAGAACGAAAACTATATTCACGGCAGTGCTGCCGACATAAATACCCTTGTCCGTGCCGGAATCAAAGAGTCACCGAGCGTTTTCATCACTACACACGATGATGACATCAATATCTATCTTACGATCTATTGCAGGAGGCTGAGGCCGGATATTCAGATTATCAGCAGGGCCACGCTCGACCGCAATGTCAGCAAACTGCACGCGGCAGGTGCAGATATTGTCATGTCCTATGCCTCACTATCAGTGAACACCATTGTCAATATCCTGAAGCCCAATGAGGTTCTTATGCTTACCGAAGGGTTAAATGTCTTTCGTGTTCATTTACCGACCATGCTGATAGGAAAGAGCCTTCAGGAAACAGGCATGCGGGAAAGAACAGGGTGCAGTGTTGTCGCCATACATTCCGGCGGAACCATGAAAATCAGTCCAAATCCGTATATTCCCCTTAAGGAGGACAGTGAACTCATCCTCATCGGTACCGCCGATTCAGAGAAGAAGCTCCTTCAGGAATTCTTGCTGAACAGGTAACTGTTCTCATTCCTTTCTCATTCCTTGCCTTCATATGAAAAGTAATCTCATGACAAAATAGGGGGAAAACATGAGAAGAAACGGACGGGATCATGCCTGTTTATTGACATTCGCAGAACAAAAAGAAGAATGCCGGCACAACTCATTAGATATACTATCTTTTATCACTAATCCTTCATCTTCAAGCTCTTATAAATTCGATATTTACAATCGAAGAACTAAATAAGTGGTAAGGCAAGGATTCTAATAGTAGTAAGAAATAGGCTCTTTAAGTCGCCAGCTTATATAAAATGAGCTTTCAAATTAGTCATTGCGTCCTGCTCAACAGCCTTAATGCCTTCTCGTGAAGTTTCTTATTCCCTGATGCAAGCAAAGAGGCGCCTCTTTTCAGGCTTACCTTCTGAGTTTCTATAGAGTTTCCCTGAATATCAGTAAATACTCCCCCGGCTTCCTGCACAAGCAGCCAGCCACCTGCAAAATCGAAGCTTCTTGAAAACGACGGGCTCACAAAGATGCTGATTGCACCATATGCAAGATAGGCAAGATCTAATGCCGTAGAGCCAAAACAACGGGTTTTTCTTGATTCTGCAATAAGCGGGATTATTCTCTGTATGTCTTTGTGGGGGGATTGTGCCTCATAGGCGACAAAATAAAATTCATCGTCTTCCTGTGAAAAAATTCTTTCATCATTTAAAAATGCCCCTTTCCCCTTCTCTGCCCAGAACTCATCGCCATTGATGAGGTTTACCACATAAGCAAGTTCAACATCCCCTATTGTATCTCCATCCGCAACTGCAATGGATGTGCAGTAAAAAGGAATTCCTGCGATCGCATTCTTGCTGCCATCAATAGGGTCTATAAGAACCCTCTTGCCCCCGCCTTTTATTTCCTTTATCCCGCTCTCTTCAGAAACAATTGTTAACGATTCCCCTGACTTTTCAAGGCTTGAGATAATAACTTCATCTGCTCTTTCATCTATTGGATAAGTCTTATCCCCTGATGCACCAACACCGATGGCAATCTTCGAGAGGGAAACTCGTCTAATTAAAGAGGTATCCTTTAAAAGTTTTTTACCAATATTTCTGAGAACTTCAATCTTCATGATTACTGTATTTTACGAAAAGATTTCAGGCGAGGCAATAGAATTGAGAAGTGGTTAACAAAATGATATTTTCTATTGACAAGCATAAAAATATTTGCTATAAGGGCACTGTAGTATGAAAAAATGAAATAAGGTTATCTCCTTTTAGACCTATAGGGGGGAAACAGGTGTAATGAAGGAGAAATCTCCTTTTTTCCCAAGACTTGCAGCGCATTATCTCCAGCCAGATAATTTTTTTGAATCCTTTTTTAATAATGAAAACAACACATATGGCTGGGGTCCGGAGCAGACTTATCCATCCGGAACAGAGATAATTAAGCAAGATACCCCTGCAAATGCAGTCTACTTAGTGGTGCGTGGTATGGTAAAACTTACCCGTTTGGAAAGAGACGGCAACGAGGTAATTGCCGGTCTCCGGCACAGACACTGGCTGATAGGCGCTCCGCCGGTGCTCCTTAATAAACCGTATTCTTTTACAGCCATAACATTAACGAATTGCGTATTGAGGTGCATCTCAAGAGAGGGATTTTTAACACAGGTGAAAATAAACGAACTATTTTCCCAGCATCTTCTCCGGTTACTCAGTCTGGAAATTTTCAGTCACACGATGAAGATAGTGTTACTGGGATCAATGTCGGCAAGAGAGCGTCTGAGTAGATTTCTCTATGAAATGATCTGTAAGTTAGAGCAATCAACTACATTAAAAAAGCCGGTTGAATTACATAAGCCAATCAAGCTCAATGTACCACTGAAATACAAGGAGATAGCACAATTGATTGCTATCACGCCGGAACATTTCAGCCGCATGCTCAAAGAGATGGAGGAGCAAGGGATAATTACAAGAGACAAAGGGCACCTGATTGTAAAAAATCCCATGAGACTCTTGCAGGAGAATTGATGGCTAAAGATGTGTATTCTCAACTTTTCAAATAGACTTACCAGTAAGCCAACCATGTGAACAGACTTGATATTTATCAAGCACTGCCTTGATATATATCAACGATAAATTTAAAAATTTCATCTAAAATTATGGGAACCATTTTCTGATAAAGGCAGAACAGAACTTTTTTTTATATTTTTTCAAGGAGGGACCCATAAATGTTAAGTAACAGGAAGACAATCGTAAGTTCAGGTATTCTTTTATTAATTTTTAGTTTTCTCATAGGCTGTGTTACTGTTGATTCTACGACTAAAAAAGAAGAAACGATAATCATTAGGCCAGAAAAAACAGTAGCTTCTTATGAAGACGTTGGAAGAAGGTGGGGAACAAGGCATTGGCAAATGGGCCTTAAGCCAGGTGGATTAGACGAACCTTTCATAAATGCTCTTATCGAACCCAATAACCTTGACTTCTTCTGGGTTCATGCTGACCTTAAAAATGCATTTATAAAAGGTTATAGGTTTGGTTATCAGGACAGGACAGCAGACCTTGTATTAGGACCTAATATAACTGAAGCAGCAGCCCGTATAGGACAAGGAACTGCAAGGAGATTTGTTGAAGTTATTAATGCATTTGAAAGAGGTTGGGCGGAAACACTCAACAGGGCTATTCATGTCTTTATTACTCTTATATCTGAGGGGTCTCAGGCAGATAGAGAAGATTTTATAAGAAAATTCATTTCAGAATACACAGTTAAATATAATGAAACTCAAGAAAAATTAAAGGCCGGAGGGTTTATTGCTCAAGTCTCTGAAGGCGGCACAATGCTCTACATTGATGCAACCAAAACACTGGCGATTCTTGATATTCCAAAGCCAGAAACTCTAAAGACGGAAATTTATCATCAGACCTTTAAGGTTATGGGTGATGAATGGGGCAGAAGGTTCAGCCATAATTTAATAAAAAGGGACGAATTAATTGATTTATTAAGACGGAGCAAGACAGCACTTCAGGAAGTTCAACCGGGTTTAGCAGGAAACATGGGCATCATTAAGGATGCATTTTTAAAGAGTTACGGGACCGATGCTGAATATGTGTTTAATGGATTGATAAAAGATGCAGGATATGAAATAAAACCAAAACCAGTTGAACTGCCAAAGAATGAAAAACCAAAACCAAGCACTAAAAGGAAAAGGTAAATAAAATTGCATGTGATTGTTTTAAAAGAGGAGGTTTAAGTATGCTTTGTAGAAAAACAGAATCATTGAAAAACTTTGTCTTAACCTTTTCTTTATTTCTTTTTTTACAATCAGTGTTTTTTAGCCTTTCATATGCAGATCCCCTCGACAATTGGCATTTCACAGATACTAAAATGTATGGATATCCCAATGCTGTAACTTATGGAAAAGGGCTTTTTGTTGCCGTGGGAAACTATGGAAGCGTTCCTATACTACTCACCTCTCCGGATGGAGTTAACTGGACAAAAAGAGATACGAGCAATTTTTCAAATGCAAGAACACTTTTAGGTATAGCATACGGAAACGGTACCTTTGTTGCTGTGGGGAGAAACGCTGAAGGAACCAATAATTTACCTCCTCTAATACTCACCTCTCCGGATGGGGTTAACTGGACAGTAAGAAA
>Ga0224506_10002926_pt1 | contig 11473 bp, 9 predicted proteins | sample SF_Jan12_sed_USG_2_FD_169108 | JGI IMG/M metagenome (GOLD analysis project Ga0224506, IMG submission 169108) | Sediment microbial communities from San Francisco Bay, California, United States - SF_Jan12_sed_USGS_8_1 | ecosystem: Environmental > Aquatic > Marine > Sediment | place: USA...
GGCAGGCTGACCCTGACTTCAGCGAGTAAGTTCTCACTGACTTCCACAGGTAAGAGATCCGGGTCGGGGAAATAACGATAGTCCATCGCCTCTTCCTTGCTGCGCATGGAACGGGTTTCATCCTTGTTGGCATCGTACAGGCGGGTTTCCTGGATGATCCTGCCACCGGATTCCAGCACATCGATCTGCCGCTCCACTTCAAAGTTAATCGCCCGTTCGACAAAGCGAAAGGAGTTGATGTTTTTCAATTCCGTGCGGGTACCGAACTCTTTTTGCCCCTTCGGTCGAACCGAGACATTGGCATCACAACGGAAAGAACCTTCCTGCATATTACCGTCGCTGATCTCAAGATAACGCACCAGTGAGTGCATTTTTCGCATATAGGCCACCGCCTCTTTGGCCGAACGCATGTCAGGCTCGGAGACAATCTCCAGTAACGGTGTTCCCGCACGGTTGAGGTCAATGCCGGTCATGCCGTGAAAATCTTCATGCAGGGATTTACCCGCATCCTCTTCCAGATGGGCACGGGTGACACCTATGACCTTAATCGTGCCATCCTCCAGTTCGATCTCCAGTTCACCTTTGCCGACGATGGGCAACTCATACTGGCTGATCTGGTAACCCTTGGGCAGGTCTGGATAAAAATAATTCTTACGCGCAAAGATCGAAATCGGTGCGATTTCGGCATGAATGGCCAGACCAAAACGTGCCGCCATGGTCACCACCTCCCTGTTTAATACAGGCAAGACGCCGGGCAGGCCCAGGTCCACGGCACAGGCCTGGGTATTGGGCTCCGCCCCATAGGCGGTGGGGGCACCTGAAAAGATTTTACTCCTGGTGGCCAGTTGGGTGTGAATTTCCAGGCCGATGACTGTTTCCCATTGCATAATTCTGCTTCCGAAATAAATTCAAATACTATTTAAATGACGCTGGCATTTGTGTATGCCAGTCAGTGACCTGCTGGTACTGATGGGCCACGTTTAACAGGCGTGACTCTTCAAAATAATTACCAATGATCTGCAGGCCGACGGGTAACCCGTGACTAAAACCTGCCGGGATGGACATACCGGGCAGGCCCGCCAGATTGACGGCGATGGTATTGATATCCGACAAATACATGGTAATCGGATCATCAACCTTTTCACCGATGTGAAATGCCACCGTTGGGGTGGTTGGGGCCATGATCACATCCACCTTGGTAAAGGCATGTTTGAAATCATCACTAATCAGGCGGCGTATCTTCTGCGCCTTCAGATAATAGGCATCATAATAGCCCGCCGACAGGGCGTAGGCTCCGACCATAATGCGTCGTTTCACCTCAGGACCGAAACCCTCGCCACGGCTTCGCTTATACAAGTCTTCCAGATCTTTTGGACCCTCGCAGCGATAGCCAAACCTTACCCCATCGAAACGTGACAGGTTGGAGGAACACTCGGCCGGGGCGACCACATAATAGGCCGGTACCGACAGACTGCTATTGGGTAGACTGATGTCGACTATCTCGGCACCGAGTTTTTTATACTCCTCGATAGCGGCCTCAACCGTTTTTGCCACATCACTATCCAGTCCTTCGGCAAAATATTCTTTCGGCAGACCGATCTTTAGACCTTTCAGGTCATCATTCAGTTTGGCGGTGTAATCCGGCACGGGTTTGTCCAGCGAAGTGGAATCACGCTCGTCAAAACCGGCCATGACATTCAACATCATGGCGGAATCTTCTGCGGTCTGGGTCATGGTACCGGCCTGATCCAGACTGGAGGCGAAGGCGATCATACCGTAACGGGAAACCCGACCATAGGTCGGCTTGATACCGGTGATGCCGCACAGGGCCGCCGGCTGGCGAATTGATCCCCCGGTATCTGTGCCCGTGGCACCTGCCGCCAGGCGGGCCGCAACACAAGCGGCAGAACCACCGGAAGATCCCCCGGGTACGGCCCTGGTATCCCAGGGATTTTTTACCGGCCCATAGAAACTGGTTTCATTGGAGGAACCCATGGCGAACTCGTCCATATTGGTCTTGCCCAACATCACTGTCCCCGCCTGATTGAATCTGTCAATCACCGTCGCATCATAGGGGGCAATAAAATTATCCAGCATTTTGGAACCGCAACTGGTACGCACCCCGTTGGTACAGAAAATATCTTTCTGGGCCAGGGGAATACCGGTCATCGGCACCGCATCCCCATTGGCAATACGGGCATCGGCCGCTTTGGCCTGGGCGATAGCCCCGTCTTCAACAACTGTTATATAGGAATTGAGCGTCGGATCTAAACGTTTGATACGATCCAGGTAGCCCTGAGTCAGCTCTACACTGGAAAATTCTTTTGCCTGCAGGCCCTTTGCCAACTCGGCAATCGTTTTTTGATACATAAAATTTCTCTGAATTCGTTCTGGTACTGGAAAATATGTGACGGTAGATGCATAACACCAAATAAATTATGTTTATTCGATCACCTTGGGTACCAGGTATAAGCCGTTTTCCACAGCAGAGGCGACTTTTTGGAATTGCTCACGCTGGTTGGGTTCGGTTGCCTTGTCTTCCCGCAGTCGTTGCATCACATCCAGAGGATGGGCCATGGGCACAACATTGTCGGTATCCACAACGCTCATTTCATCGACTAGCTCAATAATATTGGTCAAGTTATGCGCATATTGTGGTATAACCTCTTCATCAATAGCCAAACGGGCCAAGTGAGCTATTCTTTTAACTTCTGTGTTATCCAGTGACATACGCTTGCTCCTGTTAATACAACAATTGTGACCTGGCTGGAAAAAGCAAAACTTACCATAGATGGTAGCTTGCCCAAAGCCTTGCACTTGATTAAAGTAAATTACTTGGTAATCCGATATAATCTTTGCCTACAATTACAATAAACATTACAACCTGATAAAGACGAGCAACTATGTTTGAGAGCCTCCGGGGATTATTCTCCAACGATATTTCCATCGACCTTGGTACAGCAAATACACTTATATATGTACGCGGTAAGGGCATCGTCCTTAACGAACCCTCCGTCGTCGCCATCCGACAGGAACGCGGTCCCGGTGGCCCAAAGAGCATTTGTGCTGTCGGTGCCGAAGCCAAGCGCATGCTGGGCCGCACCCCCGGTAACATTGTTGCCATTCGCCCCATGAAAGACGGTGTCATAGCCGACTTCACGGTGACAGAAAAAATGCTGCAATTCTTTATCAAGAAAGTGCATGAAAGCAAATTCCTGCGCCCCAGCCCCCGCGTACTGATCTGTGTCCCCTGTGGGTCCACCCAGGTGGAACGCCGGGCGATCCGGGAATCGGCCGCTGGTGCCGGTGCCCGTGAAGTTTACCTGATCGAAGAGCCCATGGCTGCAGCCATTGGCGCCGGCATGCCGATTAATGAGGCACGGGGTTCCATGGTGCTGGATATCGGTGGCGGGACCACCGAAGTCGCCGTCCTCTCCCTCAGCGGGATTGTGTATTCTGCGTCGGTGCGTATCGGTGGCGACCGTTTCGATGAAGCCATTATTAACTATATTCGCCGTAACTACGGCAGTCTGATCGGTGAATCCACCGCTGAACGATTGAAAAAAGAGATTGGCACCGCCTATCCAGGCAATGAAATCCGTGAAATGGAAGTCCGTGGCCGCAACCTGGCGGAAGGGGTTCCGCGGAGATTTAACCTGAACAGTAACGAGATTCTGGAGGCACTGCAGGAACCCCTCACCGGGATCGTCAGTGCCGTCAAAACGGCCCTCGAGCAAACTCCACCCGAGCTGGCCTCGGATATTGCGGAACGGGGTATGGTGCTGACCGGTGGCGGCGCTCTGCTGCACGATCTAGATCGCCTGTTAATGGAAGAGACCGGCCTGCCTGTGATTATTGCCGAAGATCCCCTGACCTGTGTCGCCCGCGGTGGCGGCCGAGCACTGGAAATGATGGATGAAACCGGTGGTGAGCTGTTCAGTACTGAATAAATATTAACCAGTTGAAAGTATTAGACGACGCTGGCAACTGACAGGGCCGAAAAATGGCCAATTCAACTAATTTTTTAAACAGCCGATAGCATTTCTAATGTTAGCGGCTGTTTGCGCATTGCCAATTTGCTAATTTTGGGAGCGGAACCATTAAACTGACTTTTCAACAGTCATCTCTCGGGCTACGACTATTCCTGCTCGTGGCACTCTCGATCACCCTGATGACGCTGGATCATCGTTTTCATCACGTGGACCAGCTGCGCACCAGCCTGTCACTACTGGTTTATCCTATTCGCTATATCGTTAACATGCCTGCCGATATGGGCAACTGGGCATCAGATGCCTTCATGTCCCGTAAATCCCTGCAGGCCGAAAATCTTGACCTCAAAACCAAGAACAGTCTCCTCAAGGCCGAGTTAAAGAAATTTAACTATGTAAAGACTGAGAACCTGCACTTGCGAGCCTTACTTAAATCCTCAAAAAAATTCGATAGCCGGGTACTGATTGGTGAATTGCTGTCCGTCGATCTCGACCCTTTTAAAAGGCAGGTTGTGATCAACAAGGGCAGTCGGGACGGCGTCTATGCAGGCCAACCCATGGTTGATGCCCATGGGGTTATGGGTCTGGTGACCCATGTTAATCTGTTTACCAGTACCGCCTTGCTGGTCACGGATCCGGACCATTCTCTACCCGTACAGTTACTACGCAATGGTCTGCGTGCTATCGCCAGCGGCACGGGCTCTGCCCACCGTTTTGAGCTGGAAAATATTCCAAATAATTCCGATATCAAGGTAGGAGATGAGTTTGTCAGCTCTGGCCTGGGTTGTGTTTTCCCTACCGGCTACCCCGCCGGGCGTATTGTCGAAATTAACACTGACCCCAGTTTACCGTTTGCGCAGGTGATTGCCGAGCCCGTGGCCCATCTGGATCGCTCACGTGAGGTCTTGCTGGTCTGGCCTGCAGACGAGCGACAGGACAAGGCAGATAATCCGTGCCAACAGATCAAGGGAACCAAGCAATGAGTGAGCAACGCCGTGGCACTGGCATCATTATCCTGAGCTTTGTTGTGGCCTTCATGTTACTGATGGTACCACTCCCGGGCTGGGCCCAGTTCCTTCGCCCGGAGTGGGTAGCGCTGATCGTCATCTACTGGAGTATGGCGCTGCCTAACCGAGTGGGTATTGGTGCCAGTTGGTTTGCCGGTTTAATTGTCGATGTTATTCGTGATTCCCTGTTGGGTCAGCATGCCCTGACTCTGGCCGTCGTCTCGTTTTTAACGATTCGACTGCACCAGCGTATCCGCGTCTATCCACCGGGGCAACAGGCTATTACCATTTTTCTTATAATGATCATCAACTTCCTCATTATCCTGTGGATACGCGGCATCATGGGGCAAGCACCCGATCTGTGGCAGGTCCTGTTACCTGCCCTGACCTCCGCCATTTTATGGCCGGGTGTCTTTATGGTTATGCGCTTCCTGCGACGCCAATTCCATGTAACCTGAATACACCATGGCAAAGCTAGAATCCTTCACGCTCAGAGATCCCTTACGTGAATCACTGCTGTTTAACCGACGCATGATGTTTACCATCGGCGTGGTTGCAATCCTGACCCTGATCCTGATCGGTCGCCTGTTTCAGCTGCAGGTCATCAATAATGCTCATTACACCACCTTGTCAGAAAAAAATCGGGTCAGTATTGTCCCTATTGCCCCGATCCGGGGTTTGATCTATGACCGCAATGGTGTCCTGCTGGCACATAATGTCCCCAGTTTCATCCTGCACGTAGTGGCTGAACGGGTTGAAAACATGGATGCCACCCTGTCACTTTTAAAACAGCTCATCACTCTAACGGACAAGGAAATCAAACTCTTCAAACGCAAACTGCGGCGTAAACGCAGCTTTGTCAGTATTCCGCTGCGTTATCGCCTGAGTGAAGCGGAAGTGGCTCGTCTTGCCGTAAACCAATACCGCTTGCCGGGGGTACAGATCCGTGCCGAGCTGACCCGCCATTATCCCATCGGTGCGCTAATGGCCCATGTTGCGGGTTATGTTGGTCGCATCAGTGAGGCAGATTTACGACAGCTTGATACCAGCGCATACAGGGCCTCCAGCCATATTGGCAAGGTCGGGGTCGAGAAATTTTATGAAGGTGCATTGCATGGCGAAATTGGCTTTCAACGCGTGGAAACCAATGCCCAGGGTCGCATCATCAAAGTCCTTGAGCGTACCTTGCCGATACCGGGTCAGACGCTCTATCTCAACATTGATGTCAATCTACAGTCCGTGGCACACAAGGCCTTTGGTGAAGACAATGGTGCACTGGTCGCCATGGACCCCGAGACCGGCGCCATTCTGGCCATGGTCAGTGTGCCCAGTTATGACCCCAATGTGTTTGTACACGGCCTGGAAACAGAGGACTTTCAAAAGCTGAGCAAAACCCCGAGCCGGCCCCTGTTTAACCGGGCATTGCAGGGCCAGTATCCCCCAGGTTCAACCCTCAAGCCCCTGTTGGGTCTGGCGGGTCTCGAACTTGATGAAATCTATGCCTACAACCCTATCGACTGCAAAGGCTGGTATATGCTGGATGATGATGTCGATGAGCGCCGTTATCGTGACTGGAAACGGGAAGGTCATGGCGCAACCAACCTGATCGAGGCCATTGCCGAGTCCTGTGATATTTATTTTTACGATCTTTCCTATAACCTGGGGATAGACCGTATTCACCAATACCTGTCTGCCTTTGGCATGGGCAAAAAAACCGGCATCGATCTGGATGGAGAGGTCGATGGCACTGTCCCCAACAAGGAATGGAAACGACGCACCTATAATGAGATGTGGTTCCCGGGTGAAACCTTGATCAATGGCATTGGTCAGGGCTTTATGCTCGCCACCCCCCTGCAACTGGCCAGTTTTACCGCCGCCCTGAGTCAGAGTGGGAAACGAGTCAAGCCACACATTCTCAAGGCCAGCCAGGATCCCAGAAGCCAACAAATCCAGCCGATTGAGCCTGTCGCCTTGCAATCGGTTCACCAGATTAAAATCAGTAACTGGGAAATTATACTCAAGGCCATGCGCAAGGTCGTGCATGGCATCAGGGGTTCCGCCAGGGGAATTAGTCATGGCCTCAAATATCAGATTGCCGGTAAAACAGGCACATCTCAGGTATTTGGGATCAAGGAAGGTGAACGCTACAAGAAGGAAAATCTGAAAAAGAAACTACATGATCATGCCTTGTTTGTGGGTTTTGCCCCATACAACAAACCTCGTATCGCTGTTTCAGCGATTGTCGAAAATGGTGGCGGCGGCGGCTCGGTGGCTGCCCCGATTGTCCGTAAGGTAATGGACTACTATTTACTGGGAAAAAAGAATGAACCTGAACTCATCAAGCAGCCTTGATTTTGGCGACGAACGCCGCATTAGTGGCGGTGGGCGATTCCTGCATCAGATCCATCTTGATGGCCCGTTGTTATTTGCCCTGCTGTTGCTCTCCGGTATCGGACTGATCGTTATTTATAGTGCCGGCAGCCAGGATAGTGGACTCATGTTCCGACAGATCCTGCGCCTGACCCTTGGCTTTATTATTATGATTGCCATCGCCCAGATCCACCCGCGGACCCTGTCACACTGGGCTCCGTGGATATTTGCTGCAGGTATCCTGATGCTGGTGCTGGTGCTCCTCCTTGGCGACATCGGCAAGGGTGCAAGGCGCTGGCTAAACCTCGGCCTGTTCCGTTTTCAACCTTCAGAACTCATGAAGTTGGCCCTGCCGATGATGATCGCTTATTACCTGAGTAATTCACCCTTGCCACCACGTAAATTGCGCCTGCTGGTGTGCAGCCTGCTGCTGGTCTTCCCCACCATCCTGGTCGCCAAACAACCGGATCTGGGTACAGCCCTGTTAATCGCTTCCTCAGGAATATTTGCCCTGTTTCTATCCGGTATACGCTGGCGCCTGATCATCAGCATGTTCATTGTATTGGCCGCCAGTACACCTTTCGCCTGGAACATGATGCATGACTACCAGCAACGCCGGGTGCTGACCTTTCTCAATCCGGAATCTGACCCCCTCGGCTCGGGCTATCATATTATTCAATCAACGATTGCAATTGGTTCGGGTGGCATATACGGCAAGGGCTGGTTAAACGGTACCCAGTCCCATCTGGACTTCTTGCCCGAGCGATCAACTGATTTTATTTTTGCGGTCCTGAGCGAGGAATTCGGATTGATCGGCGTGCTACTATTATTAGTAATCTATTTATTTATTACAGCACGTGGCCTAATGATTGCATCTCAGGCACAGGACACATTTACACGTTTATTGGCAGGCAGTCTGACTTTAACGTTTTTTGTATACATTTTTGTCAATATCGGCATGGTCAGCGGCCTGTTACCGGTGGTGGGGGTGCCATTACCTCTCATCAGTTATGGTGGAACATCCCTGGTCACGATCCTTGCCGGTTTTGGAATTTTGATGTCAATTAAGACCAATCGGAAGCTGGTTGGTTAACACAGGATATGGAACAGGTAATGTTTTTCAGGTTATTTACATACTCACTAATAGCAGGCCTCAGTCTGGGGCTAATCAATCTTGTACAGGCATCTGCTTCGGCCAGGTCGATTGATAAGCAGGACATACAGATCTTCATTAATGAGATGGCACGTGAACACAAATTTAAGCGGAATGATTTACAGGAACTGCTTGATAAAGCCAGGATTCATCAAAGTATCCTCGATGCCATTTCCCGTCCAGCCGAAGCCAAACCCTGGTACAAGTACCGTACAATTTTTCTTAACCAGTCAAGAATCCAGGGCGGGGTTAAGTTCTGGAATGACAATGCCCTGATCCTGAAAAGGGCCAGTCAGCGCTATGGTGTGCCCGCCGAGATCATGGTGGCCATTATTGGTGTTGAAACCCGCTATGGCCGACACAAGGGCAGTTTCCCGGTTATCGACTCGCTGGCTACCCTGGCCTTTGCCTACCCACCACGCAGTGAGTTCTTCAAGAGTGAGTTAAAAGAATTCCTGCTCATGACGCGGGAAGAAAAAATTGACCCACTCAAACAAATGGGCTCCTATGCCGGTGCCATGGGGATGCCGCAATTCATCTCCAGCAGTTTCAGAAATTATGCTGTTGACTTTGACGATGATGGTTTTCGTGACCTGTGGAATAACCCGGCAGATGCCATCGGCAGCGTGGCAAATTATTTCAAGCGCCATGGCTGGAAAAAGGGGCAACCCGTCGTGGCACCGGTAAAGACCCGCGGTAAAAAGTTCCGCCAGCTGGTCGGTAAGGAGCTTAAACCGGCCTGGACATACCCCAAATTGAAAAAGCTCGGTATTATTTTCAATAAGACCTATCCCAAAGATCTGAAAGGGACATTACTGGAACTGGACTCAGGCACAAAACATCCTGAATACTGGGTAGGTTGGCAAAATTTTTATGTCATTTCGCGTTATAATCACAGCGCGCATTATTCCATGGCTGTTTATCAACTGGCGCAGGAGATACGAAAACAGCGTTAAGAAACTTTATTGACCAGAAATTATGTCATATACAAGGGTTAAAAAGCTTGCCTGCCTTGTTATGCCGATCCTGATATCAGTCGGCTGCTCCTCATCTCGGTATGCCATGCATCAGGATCGAGCCCCACAGGGTGATTTCAAGGCCCAACATATTCCCGATGCCAGACCACGCCTGGAACCCCGCAGTAAATACGGTAATCCGGCATCCTATGTCGTAAACGGCCAGCGCTATTACGTCATAAAAACAGCCAAAGGCTTTCGCCAGCGCGGTATCGCCTCATGGTATGGCAGTAAATTCCATGGTCACCGCACCTCCAGTGGTGAACCCTATAATATGTACGCCATGACCGCCGCCCATAAGACCCTGCCTCTGCCAAGCTATGTTCGGGTCAATAATCTGGAAAATGGTAAAAGCGTTGTCGTGCGGGTCAACGATCGGGGTCCCTTTCATGACGATCGCATTATCGACTTATCCTACGCTGCTGCAAAAAAACTCGGTATCACGGCAAACGGTACCGGCAAGGTCCAGATCGTACACATTGACCCTGACCAAACGGTTCGCCGCCCCCGGGTCGCGGCCATAAAAAACAAGCCCGCAAATTCGGCTGACAGGGAAAAACCGGCCTCTCGACTCTACCTGCAGGTTGGTGCCTTTGCACAACGCATCAATGCAGAACAGTTACAAAAGCGCATTGCCAGTGTGCTGCACAGCGGTGAAATCAATACCGGCTATAATATAGAAAATAAACTCTACCGGGTGCGTATTGGGCCACTGGCCAGTATCGAAGAGGCGGATAAACTGGCGGATCAATTGACACAATCCGGCATTAAACGACCAAAAATCATTATCGATTAAGCTCCCATAGTTGAATATTCGAAGAATATAGTAAAAAACAGGTAACTTTAGAGTATGAAATACAAAGACATAACAGGTCGGCTGATTGCAATCTTGCTGGTACTCACCTCCGTTAGCGTCCATGCAGCGGTGGAACTGGTACCGGCCCCTCCCAAGATCAATGCGCGGGCCTATTTACTAATGGACTATCACAGTGGGCGCTTTCTCGCGGAGCAGGATATTGACAAGCGCATCGAGCCGGCCAGCCTGACCAAGCTCATGACCACGTATGTGGTTCTGTACGAACTTAAAAATGGCGGTATTAAACTCACGGATGAAGTCAGGATCAGTGAAAATGCCTGGCGCATGAAAGGTTCGCGGATGTTTATTGAGGTCAATTCAAGGGTATCAGTCAAACAACTGATGATGGGTATGATTGTACAGTCAGGCAATGATGCCACTGTCGCCCTGGCCGAACACGCTGCCGGAAGTGAAGATTCTTTTGTGACCTTGATGAACAAGCATGCACTTAACCTCGGTATGGTCAGCACCAATTTCACCAACAGTACCGGCTGGCCTGATAAAAACCACTACACCACGGTGCGTGACCTGTCGATTCTGGCCCGCGCTATCATCCGGGAGTTTCCCAAACACTACCAGTGGTACCGCGTCAAGGAATACACCTACAACAAGATCACTCAGCGTAACCGTAACCTGTTGTTGTGGCGTGATGAACGGGTTGATGGAATGAAAACCGGTCACACCGAATCGGCGGGATATTGTCTGATAACGTCTGCCAAGCAAAAAAACATGCGGCTGATTTCGATTGTCGCCGGCAGTAGTTCTGAAAACGGTCGTGCACGCGCCAGTCGCAAGCTCATTAATTACGGCTTCCGCTTTTTTGAAACCTTCCTCTACCACGGCCTGGATGAGGCGGTTACCGAAGCCCGTATCTGGAAAGGTACGACAGACAAGTTACCACTGGGTCTGGCTGAACCCCTGTTTATCACTACACCACGTGGCATGAATGATAAGGTAGTCACCGAGATCAAAATGGATGAAGAGACCCTAACCGCTCCGGCTGTCAAAGGTAAAAGCTATGCCCAGTTACATATCAAACTGGGTGAAAAAACCATTGCCCAACGTCCACTGATTGCCATGCA
>Ga0224506_10002928_pt1 | contig 11469 bp, 5 predicted proteins | sample SF_Jan12_sed_USG_2_FD_169108 | JGI IMG/M metagenome (GOLD analysis project Ga0224506, IMG submission 169108) | Sediment microbial communities from San Francisco Bay, California, United States - SF_Jan12_sed_USGS_8_1 | ecosystem: Environmental > Aquatic > Marine > Sediment | place: USA...
TTTTTATAACCGACAAAGACGACATGCTTTTTTAAATTACATGACGCCTGTAGAATACGAAGAGAAATATGCAGGTAATTAAATCGTCCGTTTTATTGGGGGAAGCTCAGACCCCTTACCTCACGTTTTTACTCATGCCGCTGGTTGCTATCTCCGTTTTGGCATTTAATGATTCGAATTTCATTTCGCTACCCTGGAACGGGTTTACATTAGACTGGTTTTTTTCTACTACTGATGAGAGACAGGGACTTTTTGCTGATGAGGAATTAATAACGAGTATTGTTACCAGTCTCAGTACCGGTTTCTTTGTCGCCGTATTGTCCACACTTGTTGGCACGCTTGCCGCATTACTGTTTGAAGAAGAACAGTTCCGATTAAAAGGCTTGCTATACTTTCTGGCATTAGCGCCTTTAGTTATTCCCGGTGTTATTCTGGGTATCTCTATCTTGCTCACCGCCACAGCGGCAGGTAACCATATTGAGGAATCTTTTGGGCTGGATGTTGAATTGTTTAGGCCCAGTTACTGGCTGGTTATCCTGGGACAATTTTCCTTTGCGGCGACCTATGTCATGTTACTCGTTTCAGCACGTTTGAAAAAATTTGACAGAACGCTGGAAGAAGCCGCACTGAGTTTAAAAGCGACACGATTAAAATCGATATGGTATGTGACTATTCCTTTTCTTCGCCCCGCGATTCTAGGCGCTTTTGTGGTTGCCTTTATATTAAGTTTTTCAAATATCAACACGACAATCTTTCTGATCGGCTCAGACCCTACCTTGCCTATTGATTTGTATTCTCGAATTCGCTTTAGCTCAACACCGGTACTGAATGCGGTTTCATTCTTGATTGTGCTTGCAATCAGTGCTTTGGCTATCATCAGCTTCTTTGCTAATCGCTCGGGCAAGTGATCTCCGTATCATATTTCACCGTACACCTAGGAAGCCGCCCTTGAGCTTCGAGCACTTTAAATAAGCAGCAAAGCCTTGTTTTGCCATCGTAGTTAAAGCGCCTGTTATTCTTGAATTTTTCTTTTGGCCCAAAATATCCTTTTGATTGGCTGCTTATTAAAAAAAACTATTAAACTTCTATATTTCACCCATTTGGGTGATGACAAAGAATATTAAAAAATGTAGATTAGCAAATAAGAATTTAATTATATTTCATCTATAGCTGATTGGCTTTGACCAGGCCAGGCAGTCTTTTTTGGGGGGAAGTATATGTCTAATCTATTGCAAGCAAGAAGCCTTATTAAAGAGCTGAGGGTTTTTTTTACTTTTTCTGTATTTCTAATACTCATATCTTGCGGCGGGGGCGGTGGAGGCGCTAATGACTCCAATGAACCTATCGTCTTGCCCACATTAAAAGGCTTATTATCTGAAAACCTGACGATTAACTATGATCAGCTATCCCAGCAGATTCACGTCAGTATTAATTCTGATACAGCTAATCTCACTCAGCTTTCAGCTGATCCCACAGTGACCTTTAACAACTTGCAATACAAGTTAAATCTTGTGGCGGCGGGTGAAATTTTTTACGAGTCGGCTTTAATAACAGTGAATGGTCCAGAAGATTTTCCAATTATTTGGGATGTTTCACCCCCATTGGTAGATGACGTCAATCTCAGTATCGATGTGATGGCCGATTATAAGGACACAGAAGATGGTGCTGTGAGCACACATTCCACCAGCTATAGCACAGTTGTATCTGTTGTCAGACCGATAGACATTACGGAGTTTTCAGCCGAACACTTCAATCAGTCTGGTGTCAGAGGAATACGGTTAAAAGCGGTTTATAGTGGAAACAAAGTCACTGCTAATACGGTGATTGGTACTTGCCCGTATCGATACAGCCGTTACAGTGACTTAACCAATGAACCTCTTGATTATGTCGGTACGGTAACTGTGAAAGATGCAGTGACCGTAAACGGTGTCTCTACTCAGGAATATGAGTTTGTACCAACACAAGCTTACTATCTCGACGGAAATCATGATTGCGACCTAGCGGTTTCTATTACTAACGAGACGGGAACCGCTGTTTCAGCCACATTAACACGCCAGATAGGCCATCCAAGCCTAAAATTATCAGCAACGAGAAACCGTCATGATGGAGTCGAGCTGAGCTGGAGTGGATTATATGGTTATGAAGGGCCGTATTATATCTGGCGTATGCCTGACTACGTGTTTAATGCATACGGCAATATTGATTTAGGGATTACCGGTGCACTTAAATATGAACTGCTGACGCCTGATGGCGTGTATGGCAATCAGTTTTTCGATACGCTGCCGCCAGGAGTGACCCGGGCAGCTTATTTTATCAGTGATCCGACTCCATTTGGTACCAATGAAATACCGATGTATGTGAAGCAGACGGACATATCAACCTTTCAGTACTGGTTACTGGAGTCAAAACCTGAACACCTGAGACAGGTAGCCAGGGGAAGGCTTGGACTTGGGGCAGAGAATCTGGTTTATCCGCTGGATTATACAATCGCAACTGACGGTACGATAACGATTAATAATTTATTGTCATGGGCTACCACCGAGATTGCTTATGTCGGTAGTCAGAAAGCAGATCAGTTTGATATCAATGCTCTGAACCCGCTGAATGAGATTCGACGAAGTTATTCTGCAAGCGTAACCGCTGGCCTGATTGATGGCTCGGTGACAGTGAACAGCCTGTTCGATAGCTGCCCACCGGATAATAGCTGTGATGTTTATGTTTATCAGCGCGACCCAGGTTCTGTTTCTGGCTTTAGCCAGCTGACTAATTCGCAGCCAGGTATATCAGGCGCTGTGAAGTCCTCAATCGTAGGGGCTGCAAAAGTACATACCTCTCCGGTTATTCATAACGCGCCATTTTACGATTACTACACGCACAGTAGTGATGGATTAAGGCTGCAGCTTAACGGGGATGGGGTGGACCTGTTGCAACCAGTTAATTTTGATGAAAATGATGCAGCGTTGATTGGTATTCGCTTAATCAATACCATAACTAATGAAGTTTATTTATATAAAACACCCATCAGTTTTATCAGTTATGACGGATCGTGTTATGGCTGCATATATCCGCCGATCCGCGCCTCAGATGTTTTCGTAGTCGCACCGGAAGATGGTTTTTATAGCTATCAATGGGGATTTTTATATCCTGAATTCGACTATTTTGTAGCGAGTAATCATGTGCCTGAGGCGGTTACTTTAACAGCCGGCACTTATGGCGAGGGTGATCCGGCAGACTTCTCTTCAATCGTTGCATCGCAGGCAACTAGCGCAAGCTATGTAGAGATTAAACCGGTCGGCTCCCGTGGTAATGGTAACCTGGTTAACCGTATCTATCGTTCGGAAAATAGCGGGCCCTATCAGCTAATTGACACGGTCAATGGTCCGCTAGGCAGCTACCAGGATACAACAGTGACCGCACTTAACCTCTATACCTATTATGTTGAGACCGACGCAGAAAATCCGGTTACCGGTGTGGTGCAGAGTTCAGTCTCTCCCGTTTCTAATTCCGGCTTCCTGTTATACGATGTTCTGGATTTGTCATATGGCGGTGATATCAGCGTAACCTTTGATCAGTATAAGACGGATGCACTGGCGTTTAGCTGGACAGCAAGTTCAGGTGCCTCTTTTTATAATGTCGATATTTATCAGAATGGGGTTTTGGCGACAAGTCACACCGTTCAATCTACAGATCCACACTATATAGAGCATAAAGAGGGCGTACTAGCGAGTGCGAGTTATGAAGTGGAGATTACACCATACGGTAGTTACGGCCGTGGAGTTTCTAGCGGCTTGTTAGCTGCCAGCATTAATACGGACTTTTCGTTATCGGCAAACAGGAATAACTCATGGCGCGTTAACCTGTACTGGAATCCCGTGGCTGGTGCAGCAAGCTATGACTATTATCTCCGGGTGATGCCCTATGGTGCTTCTGCATATGGTGCATATGCGCTAGCAGGCAGCACTGCTTACGAACAGGCAGGATTCAATGCCGATGTTAATTCCAGCTATGAAATATATGTGGTTGCCAACTTCACTGATGGCAGTAGTTTAACCAGCCCATCGAGAACTTATTTACATGATGTTGGCGTCGAACTATCAGCATCGGCTGGTTATGATGACTGGTTCGGTGAGCCTGAAGTGGTACTCGACTGGTCTTATATGCTGAATATGGAAAAAGTCGAAATATATCGCAATAATGGCGTCTACCCAATCGCAACATTAAATGCACCATCGTATAGTACCTATACCGATGGAACTGTAGCTGAGACAACATCATATAGTTATTATGTGAAAGTGTATTTGACAGACGGCCAGGTATTTACCAGTGCTTCTGACAGTGTTATTTCCGGCTCAGCAATATGCGGAACAGATTGTAGCTCAACATTACCACCGCCTGATCCACTTGATCCGGGTGCGGCAACACCGGTTGGTGATTTCTCAAATTACCCGACTGCCACTGCTGGAAACTGGCCTGAAGATACTGTCTCGGTGACGAATATTACGGTCGGCTCCTGTGTCATTGACAAGCTTGAGCTGCATTATAAATTTGGAACCTTCTTCGGTGAACCAACCCGCTCTGGGATTATTGCATGGGAGAATGCAGCAGGCACAGCGACTAACTGTCTTTCCAATGCAGCTATTGTACTGGTGATCAAAACAACTGATAACAGAATTGCCTATATCGACTCTTCAGTCGGGACTATTCCAGAGGCAGGTGCAGGATTTGGCTGGGATGTTACTGGCTCACCGAGCTGGTCTAATCTCATTCGATTGACGCCGGGAGGGGCTCCAGTCTCTGTTGAAGAAGCTAAAGCTATATTTAGTAATGTCGAAAGTGTAGCTATTTATTCCGTCAATTAAATGAGAGAAGAGCCCTGCATAAGGGCTCTTCTTTTATAGATTACTCTATTACAAAATCACTGACATAAAGGTATTACATACATTTTCGAGAAAATGATCATATAGATTAAAGGGGTCAGAGCCCTTTAATGTGATGCCGTGCTGTGCTATTCTCTGATTTCTTTAAATCGAGGAGGGTGTCATGCCAAGGAAACCGCGGTTTTACCTACCCGAAATTCCAGTTCACTTAGTCCAAAGAGGACACAGTCGTGAGCCTGTATTCTTTGAAAATGATGATTATCACACCTACCTATACTGGTTAGGTGAAGCCGCAGAGCGTTATGGTTGTGCGGTACACGCCTATGTTTTGATGACCAATCATATTCATTTGCTTGTTACTCCACCAGAGAAGCAAAGTGCCAGTTCAATGATGCAGTATATTGGTAGACGCTATGTGCCCTATATCAATAAAACCTATGGGACGAGCGGTAGTATTTGGGAAGGACGATACAAAGCCAGTTTAGTTCAAGATGATGCTTATTTATTAACATGCATGCGGTATATTGAATTAAACCCCGTCAGGGCTAATATGGTTAAATCGCCTGGGAGTTATCGTTGGTCAAGTTATAAAGCCAATGTGCAGGGTAAAGCTGATCAACTAATACAGCCGCATAAACTCTACAAACAACTAGGTAGAACAAAACAGCAGAGACAAAATGCCTATAAAGCGCTGTTTAAGGCACATATTGATAAAGAACAATTAGATGATATAAGGGCCTCATGGCAGACAGGTACACCTTTAGGTAATGATTATTTTAAATCTAAAATCGAAGAAAAATTGAAATGTAAAGTTGGTCAAGCAAGGCGAGGGAGACCCAAAAAAGGGCTCTGATCTCTTATAATATTATGGTTAATCAAATATTTTACTAAGTAACAGGAGTAAATATGAGTAATAAAACAATCGGAATCGTACTTATCATTATTGGTGTTGCATTAGCCTTCTGGGGTTACAATATTTATGACTCGGTGGGCTCTCAGCTTGGTAGAGCATTAAGTGGTGACACTCCTATAGAGGCCTGGGCTGGAATGGTTGGTGGCATTATATGTGTGACAATTGGTATCATCAAAGTAAAGTAAATATCTTTTGGGCAAACGCAAAACAATGCGTTTGAGCATGTTGGCGCAATAAGACGCGCCACATCTCAATTTAACCGTTATGTGTAAAAAAGAGTATTCATTATCGATATACGAATTGTAAATTGAGGTGCCAATATTATTAATACGTTTAAACGACAGTCATTTTTTATCCTGTTGATATCAATACTGCTAGTATCATCTATGCTTACTTTTGGTGTGTGGGCTTTTGAGAGCTATAAAAATACCCAGTTATCATTGGAGCAATACCATCACAATAGAGCTCTTATTTACAAATCATTAAATAATCTAAAGCATCATATGGGCTATGGTGGTTTGATTCATGACTTCAAAAACCTCGTAATACGACGCGACATTCCTCGTTATCACATGTCTATAGAGAAAAATATTAGTTACCTTAAGAACGATCTCGATGAGCTTGAAACGTTACTTGATGAACCTGATGATTTAGCTCAAATAGCTGTATTGCGTAGCGTTTTTTCTGAATATTTTCAAAAATATAAAATAGTAATTTCAATGATCAATGAAGGCAAAAACACGACAGAAATTGATTCGGTCGTTAAGGTTTTTGACGGTAGTGCCTTTAAAGCTCAAAATGCGCTTATTGAAAATATAGAAAAGCGCAATGTAATTGTTCATCAGAAAGTAAGGGCCATAGAAAAAGAGACACTAAATTTTATAAAAATCAGTGGTTCTATCCTCATGTTTGCCGTTTTAACCGCGATAGCGACTATTCTTATACTTTTATCTCGTTTAACAAGAACCAATACAAATTATTTGCATGCGAAAGATGAATTATACAACTTACTAGACGCTACACCTGATCCAATAATTTCTGTTTCTCATGATGGTTGCATTGTGCGGGTCAATCAAATGGCTATTCAGTTCTTTGGTTATAGCAAAGAAAAACTGATTGGTATGAAAATTGAAAGTCTGATACCAGAAAGATTTCGAAAAAGGCATGAAAATCATCGCACTCATTATTTTTCGGATTCACAGAACCGTGCGATGGGAGAAGGTCAGCTGGAACTGCTTGCGCTCTTAAGTGACGGACGCGAGATTAATGTGGAATTAAGCTTAAGTTACTTTGGTGAAGGTTTAGATCGTCTGGTAATGGTTGCTATACGTGATGTCACCGCGCAATTAGAAAATAGGACAGCATTACTAAGCGCTAAAGCCGATAAAATGGAGTCACTCAGCTATGTAACTGCTGGCGTTGCACACCATCTTAATAATTACTTGGCCGCTATTATGGGTTATAGCGAACTTTTAAAGGATTTAACTCTTAAAGAAAGTGAAAATAATATTTCCTTATATATGGATAAAATTCTAGGTGCTGGAAATAAAGCAAATAAACTTATTCAGAAGATGCTCACTTTTAGCAAAATTTCACATAACACAAATGAAAGCGACACCCAAGTAACATCTGTTGTAAGTGTGATCAATGAGATCATTCCTTTAATTCGATCCTCGCTTCCAGATACAGTTGATTTGTATTGTCATATCAAAAAAGATGATCTGAAGGTCCACATGAGTCATATTAACTTACAAAATATTCTTTTTAATTTAATAATGAATTCGTCACATGCTATCAGTGATGAGGGAGTAATTACTATTAATATTAGTGAACAACATTACAATGAAATACAATGTGACTCTTGTAATATAAGTTTTTCAGGTGATTACATTAATATATCTGTTCATGATAATGGCTCTGGTATTTCAGAGCCTGATATAAATAAAATATTCGATCCGTTCTTCACCACAAAAGGCTTGGCAAATAGTAGTGGTATGGGGTTGTCCGTTGTGCATGGTTTAGTACATTTAGCAAAGGGACATATTATAGTAGAATCAAATATAAAATCGGGCACTACATTTACTATTTCAATCCCATAAAAAATGAAAAATCATGCAGGTAATGTTTTTTCAGTTTAAGGGATCAGGCCCTTCAACGTGGGCACTTGCTTAAACTGTCTATTATGTCGTCGTGTTACCGGCATTGATCGTGTGTTAATAAAATAACTGTAAAGTAGTGTAAGGTAGTAGTCAGTCATAATCATTTATTTTTTAATAGCTGTATGTCAGATTAATTCGCAACTAAAGCAGATAGCACTTAGATGGATGTCAGGTTTGGCTGTTGCTATTACTAAAAAGTTGACTGTCATTTTTTTAAGCTTACTATTACAAACAACCTGAAAAAGGCTATCTCATTCGTGAGGGTGAGGGCGCAAAGTTTCCGGTCTTGAGTTGATCAATTCAAGAAAGCGGGACTACCGGGGTGAAACCGCTGCATTATTTTCTGACGGTCTTTTTCTGGTAAAAATAATAATTACCATAAGGAAAAGGTCGTGCATAACTCTTCTATATCTTCATCTTCTTGCTTAAATATACACTCCGTTTCAAAAGGCTTTGCTTTCTTTCTATTGTTAATTAACCTTCTGTTGCTCTCAGCCTGTGGCGGTGGTGGCGGTAATGGTGGCACGGGTGGCACGGGTGGTACATCTTCAAATGGTGGTTCATCGACAAACCCACAGGTGCTCACATTCGGTAGTGGCTTTAACTATAACGGTTACATGCAGGCGGGGCAGAGTGTTAGTTACTATCGTGTTGTTGGGCTGATAGCCGGTGAAGACTATCGGCTCACATTAAACTCCAGTGCTGATATCGCGTTTTTTGGTAATGACACCATTGATTATTCTGCGGGTGTTGATTGCTGGACGACCAGTGCTAATAGTACGGCGACCTGTCCTGCGAATGCCAGCGGTGAATTGATAGTTATTGTTTATACACCATCGACATTAACCACCCAGTCGAGTTTTTCATTAAGCATGGCATCGAGGATTGTTGAGGGCAGCCCGACTGCACCAAAAAACTTAGCCGCGTTGTTACCATATTCCAGTGCATTTACTGAGACGAATAGTAAAAGCTATTTTGTTATTGATGGATTAACAGTTGGAAACTCTTACACACTTGGTTTAGATCCCGGCTCAGACATAAATCTCGATCTGTTTTTGTTCAATGATGCATTTAGTACCGAGGTTTGTAGCAGTACTTCTTATTTAGTAAGTGCCAAGTCATGTACTTTTACGGCTTCTTCAGATTCAATCTGCTTTAGCCTGGAAGGCTCGGGCAGTTTTACCGTTTCTAACACCGATAACGGTGCTGTTGCCGCTTTTAATACCGAAGGCGAAAGTACAATACCAACCATATTGTCGTATACAGCTGATGGCCTGCTGCACAGTGGTGAAGTGGATAAAACAAGCAGTTATTACCTGATCACCGGACTGGCGGCGTCGACTGATTATCGTGTGTATATTAATAATATTGTCGATGATAATGTTGATTTGTATGCTTACAGTGATAGTTCATTATCCGTGGTCGGTTGTGAATCGACGAAAACAAGGGTTCAGCCAGAAAAATGTGTGTTGAGTTCTGATCTTTCAGGCAGTATCTGGTTACGGATCTCCGGTGAGAATGCACACCAATTCCTCGGTGCTACATTTGATATCTCTGTCTACACTTATTATCCGAATGAAGGCTCAGGGCTAGCTGATGGTGAGCTGGCTGTTCTTAATTATGTCGACGGATTTAGTTATAACGGTATGGCTGATACCTTTAGCTACTACCGGGTACAAGGCCTTGCACCCGATACCAGTTATCTGATCGATGTCTCGGGATACTCTGTAACGGCACCGGTTAAATTAACGGCTTACGGTGTTTATAGCACGGTATTTGATCGCTGCGATGGCAGGGAACTGGTCACGGGAGTGTTGCATTGTATAGTTTCATCCACAGACCTGGGCGAAATAGAACTCGTCATTGGCGAGGGTACGAGTGTTGAGAGCAATACCTTTAATATCTCGATGTCATTATCACCGTATCAGTCAGAAGGCAGTCGAACAAATCCAGTGTTGATGAATATGACCCCAGCGGGCATCGATTCAAGCGTGGTATTTGGCAGTCTTGATAGTTATTACCGGGTTGATGGTTTAATAGCAGGGGCCGCTTATAAAGTGACGATTGATCTGCTTATTAACCAGACTTTTTATGTGTATGCCGATGGCGGAGTGGATGGTTCATGGCCAGCCGTGAGCTATGATTGCAGAGGTTATTCATCGAAAACCAGCTGTACAGTGAAAGCATTGACGAGCCGTTTATGGATACAAGTTGCGCCGGATGCTTCAGTTGATGGCGCATCATTACCTATTCGGGTAGTTGAGTCGACATACCAGGCCGAAGGCAGTATTGCTGCACCGGTTACATTGGCGTATGGCAGCACTGCATTGCCGTATAGCGCGGGGGTTGATGCCAGTGAAAGCTATTTTGAAATAACAGGTCTGAGTGCCGGCATCGAATATGTACTATCACTGGACAATATGATCAGCGAAAGTTCAGCCAGCGCTTATGTCTATGATGATGTGAGTATGTTCGGTAGCACAGTGACAGGTGATTATGTTTGCACACGAAGTGCCTATAATAATTATCGAACGTTTTGTCGAATCACCCCAACCAGTACTTCTATATGGATGATGGTTGATGGTTATGATCCTGGCACGGGCGTGTTGTTTGATATTGATGCGATGATTGCTCCCGTGGCGGAATCATTGACGATTGATGCATCGAGTCTTGCCGTGTTCCCGCGTGTGAGTTCCACCAATGAGCTATCCAGTCAATATACGCTAACAAATCTTGATCCGAATCAGCTCTATATAATCACGATAGATAAACATCAGGACGACATAGACCTGAGGGTTTCAGGGAATGGTTTTCCTGGTTACATTTGTGATCAGCAGCCAGGCACTACGCTAGAACAATGTGTTATCAAATCATCAGCTGCGGGTGAGCTCTTTATAGAAGTAGCCGGTAATAACACCTTGTATGGAACTGTCTTTGAACTGGGAGTGCAAATAGGCCCAAGTAATGAAGGCAGTGTGGCAGCCCTGGTTGATGTGGCGCACACCGCAGGTGTCGTCACATCACGCAGCAGTTCAGTAGGTGAACTCGCCAGTTATTATAAAATCACCGGGCTTGATGCCGGGCGTATGTACGAAGTCTCGATAATAGGAGCCAGCAAAACCATCAGAATGGAAGTGGCAACCAGTGCGACTTATGCTTCCTGGCAGTGCACTTCAAATGCATCAACCAGTGCCGATGCATTTTGTGCTGTTAACGCCGATGCAAGCGGTGTGTTATATGTTGGTATTGATGGTGTGACCGAAGGGGCTGAGTTTACGCTAGAAGTGAAAGATGGATTGATCGCCGATGGTAACGAAGTGGCACCACTGAATGTGGCTTACACAGCTCCATTAACCACAACAAGTGGTCAGGTTGATACAGGAGCAAGCTATTATGAGATTACTGGTCTGGACCCTAAAGTAAGTTACACCATCAGTGTGACAGGCCCGTCTGATGACGTGTCGCTTGCTGTGCATTCAGATGCTGCCCGCTTTTTCCAGGAGTGTGCATCATTCACTGC
>Ga0224506_10002929_pt1 | contig 11466 bp, 10 predicted proteins | sample SF_Jan12_sed_USG_2_FD_169108 | JGI IMG/M metagenome (GOLD analysis project Ga0224506, IMG submission 169108) | Sediment microbial communities from San Francisco Bay, California, United States - SF_Jan12_sed_USGS_8_1 | ecosystem: Environmental > Aquatic > Marine > Sediment | place: USA...
GTAACGTCCCAGTTTTGCCAGTGCATTGCCCTTATTATAAAAGTCATCACTGCTTGTGGGTTGCTCGAGGGCGCTGACGGATTTTTCATAATCGCCTGCGCGATAATAGGCCGACGATTTCCAGCTCTCCTGTTCGAATAGTTCGGCGGCACGTTTTGCATCGCCCTTGTTGAAGGCCTGCATTGCCTTCTGGTCGGGACTGCTCCACAAATTTTCTGTATCAACGGCATAAGCCGGTTCGGGTAAGGCCAATAGAACGGTTGATAACAGGGTTGACGAGAAAACAGGCACAACCAGCAACCAGCCCCTGCGCGGCCACAAGGCTGCAAAGGGCAAGACCAGCAGTAATAACCACGGGCCTTCTTCCTGCCAGGTGTCGGCGGTGAGCTGTGATTCCTCTGCTTCTGTGCTGACCCGTCTTGAGCTGAAAAAATCGACCAGCCGGTTCGTGTCGGCGTCACCGGTTTGCAAACTGACATAGAGGCCGTCACCGCTCTGTGCGGTTTTGCGCAGTTGTTGCGGTTGAAGTTTGGGAATAACGATGGCGCCGTTTGCATCCTGAAGAAAACCGCCATTCATGGCAATGGGCCCGCCGTCGAGGGTGCCAACGCCTAGTATGGAAAGGCGGTGGCCGGCGCTGGTTATGTGACTGATGTTTTTGGTGCTGTTTTCATCAACGCCATCGGTGATTAAAAGTATTTCGCCCTTGCTAACACCCGCTTGTGTGAGTAGATCGACGGCCTTGTCCATGGCGCTGCCGGTGTTGCTGCCCTGTGCCGGCATTAGTTCGGTGTCCAGCGTTGGCACTAGATTGGCAATGGTTTCTGTATCATCGGTCAAGGGTGTTACCACGAAGGCGTCGGCCGCATAAACGATCAACGCGGTTTGCCCGCCCTTGCGCGAGTCAAGAATATCCAGCGTTTTTAGTTTGGCACGTTCCAGCCGTGACGGTTTTAAGTCAGTTGCATCCATGGACTTTGACAGGTCCATCAGTATGACCAGCGCGGACTGTTCGCGAAAGACCGGTTGCGGCAATTTTTTCCAGACCGGCCCTGCTGCCGCGATGATGCTCAGACTGGTTGCAATGAAAACCAGCCATAAAGGCAAGCGACTCGTTTTGTTGCCGCTCTGGATTAACACGTGCGGTAACAACTCTTCGTCACACACTGCTTTCCAGCTCATGCTGGAACTGTGACGCCGAAACATCGCGATTAAAAATAATATCAGCGGGGCGAAGGCAAAAAACCATTCGGGGCGAAGGAAGTGCAGGTTGCTGATCATCATGCTGCAATACCTCGCCAGCGCAGCAGACCAAGCAGTGCAGCTAATGCCAGTGCGAGAGAAAGTGGCCAGTAAAACAGTGACCAGGTCGGTCGATAGCTCTGGGTGTCTCGCTCGATCGGTTCGAGTTTATCGAGCAGGCTATAAATTTCCTGCAGTTCCTCGATGTTGTGTGCGCGGAAATAACGCCCGCCGGTTTTATTTGCAACGGTCTTGAGTGTGGTCTCGTTTAGCTCACGTGTGTACTTGTTGCCGACACCGATGGTGTAGATCTTCATGCCTTTTTTTGCAGCAAGTTCAGCGGCTTTTTCCGGCTGTATTTCGCCGGCATTGCTGACACCATCGGTCAAAAGTATCAGTATCTTGTCTTCGTTATCATGGTTCTGGGCTCTTTTGACGGCGAGGCCAATAGCATCACCAATGGCCGTGGCCTGGCCGGCAAGATTCACAAACGATTCGACTAGCAGGGCCCTTACCGTGGCACGGTCAAAAGTCAGTGGTGCCTGTACGTAGGCCTGTTCGCCAAACAGAATCAGACCGATGCGGTCACCCACACGTTTTTCTATGAATTCACCCGCCACTGCCTTGGTGGCCTGCAGTTTGGTGATGCTGCGAAAGTCGTGGGTAAAGGGCTGGCCCATGCTGCCCGACAGGTCGATGGCCAGCATCAGGTCGCGGCCGCTCACGGGTAATTCAATTGCATCACCGATCCATTGCGGCCGTGCCGCCGCCACCAGCAGTGCAAACCAGGCCAGTGCATAGATGAGAAAAGGCCAGCGCCGAAATTTGGTTTTAGGTGTAATGGCAACGGCCATCTGGAAGTCGTTGAGATAGGGGACGCGCAGTGCCGCCTCGACACCGCCGTAACAGGCGGGCAATAATTTTCTCAGCAGCCACGGCAGTGGTAATAATATGAATACCCAGGGCCAGATAAACTGCATCATGGTTGTTCACCTGCCGGTGTTTTATGCGGTTGTGCATGTAACCACGACTCGCACAGTGAAATCAGGGAGCTTGCATCAATGGCTTCGTTGCTGTCATCGGGCAAGTAGGGTGCGGTTATCAGCACATGGCCAGCACTGGTTTTAAAGCCTTTTTTGTTTGTGGTGTTATCCAGGTGGTGCAGCCATTGCTCCCCGGTCAGGCTGGCGACATTGTGACGCGGGTAATAACTGATGCTTGCGCGACGTAACAGTACAGACAGTGACTGGGCCAGTACTTTTTTGTCGTTGTCGCTCTCGTAGCGGGCGCAAATGTTTTTTAATTCGGCGAGTGCGGTCTTTTGTAATTGTTTTCGTTGCCGGATTTTTTTGATCAGAAAAAAAGTAATGATGACAACAACCAGTCCGCCGATTAATAACCACCAGCCGATGGCCGGCGGCCACCATGAAATGGCATCGGGCAGGTGGATATCCCGTAGCGGCAGTGATTCTGCTTGGGTAGTTTTGTCCTGCATGATTTATCTTGAGGCCCTGAACTGGGTGTTTTTTCCAGAGCGAATACCCAGGCCATTCTGCAGGCTGTCGAGGGTGTCCTTGTCGGTTGATATCGGTAACAAATAAATACGGTGTTGTCGGCAGAGTTTGACCAGGTTGTTTTGATGCCGGATAAATCGCTGCTGGTATTCCTCGCGAAGTTTTACGTTAGCCGTGTTTAATGCCAGTTCGTTGAGACCATCGCTCACTTTATACTGGCCGGCCTCGGGTAACGACGATTCAATCGGGTCGGAGACGTGGATCAAAACAATATCATTATTGCGCGAAAGATTTATCAGGTGAGATTTTGCCTGGTCATCCATTTCACGGAAATCACTGATCAGAAATAACAGGCTGCCGGGACGCGTGACCTTGCGCAAGCGGGACATGGCAAGCCCCATGTTGCGCGGTTTTTTATGATTGAGGTTGTTCTGCCACGCGGGATGTTGACAGGTGTGTTTTATAAAATCGAGCACGGCAGACTTGCCGCGTTTTGGCCTGAGCTCGACGTGGTCATCGCCGGCAAAAACCAGCGCGCCCAGTCTGTCGTTGCTCGCTGCAACACTCCAGGCAAGCAAGGTGGCGGCATGGCTTGCAACCACGGACTTGAATGCGCCGCGTGTTGCAAAAAACATCGACGGATTCAGATCGAGCCATATTAATACCGGCCGCTCGTGTTCTTCCTGGAATACCTTGGTGTGTGGTTGCCCGGTGCGGGCAGTGACCTTCCAGTCCATGCTGCGAATGTCATCACCGGGCAGGTAAGCACGCGACTCATCGAACTCCATGCCGCGGCCCTTGAATGATGACAGGTAGGCGCCGCCCTGGCGGGCATGAATTTTTCTGTTATCGAGGGGCAGGTTGACAGCGCGATGCCGTAATTGAATCAGCGACTGCTGGCTGACCTGGGTAATGCCTTCAGTGTTTCGATGGTTGACTGGCATTTTATGGAACGGCTATTCGACTTATGAGTTCCTTGATAAATTTATCGGGCGTGATGCCATCGGCTTCCGCTTCGTAACTGAGGATAATGCGATGGCGCAGCACATCGTAGGCAATCGACTGAATGTCGTCGGGATCAACATAATCACGACCCGCCAGCCATGCATGCGCGCGGGCGCAGCGATCCAGTGCGATGGTGGCACGCGGACTGGCACCGTACAGCGACCAGTTGGCAAGGTCATCGCCGTAGGCGCCCGGCTTGCGCGTGGCCAGTACCATTTGTAATAAATATTCCTGCAGGTTGTCGGCCATGTGTAATTCGAGTATCTCGTTACGCGCCCCGAAGATACTGTGCTGACTGATGGTGATGCCGGTCTTCGACGAGGCCGAACGTTCCATGCCAGAAGGTTGACCAGCGATTTCCTGGCGTGCCTCTTCGCGGGCGAGCTGCAGAATTTGTTTTTCAGAGGCGGCGTCCGGGTAGTCGATGCTGACATGCATCAAAAAGCGGTCGAGCTGCGCCTCGGGCAAGGGATAGGTGCCTTCCTGTTCGATCGGGTTTTGCGTTGCCATCACCATAAATAACGGGGGTAACTTATAGGTGGTCTTGCCAACCGTAATTTGTCGTTCCGCCATGGCCTCGAGCAGGGCGGACTGCACCTTGGCCGGGGCGCGGTTGATTTCGTCAGCCAGCACCAGGTTGTGAAATAACGGCCCCTGCTGGAAGACAAAGGTGCCGTCCTGTGGCCGGTAAATTTCCGTGCCGGTGAGATCGGCAGGCAGCAGGTCAGGCGTAAATTGAATACGGTGGAAATCGCTTTCAATGCCGTCACTGAGTACCTTGATCGCCTTGGTCTTCGCCAGGCCGGGTGCGCCCTCGACCAGTAAATGGCCATCGGCCAGCAGCGCTATCAGTAGCCGGTCGACCAGCATATCCTGGCCGATGATGTGTGAGCAGACGTGTTGTTTTAGGGTAAGGATTGCTTCCTGGTTATTCATAATATCCTGAAATAATCATGGGAGATAATTTTTAGTGCGTATTGTACTGATTTACTGCCAAATCTGAACCGTCATTTTTAGAGGCGGGTGGCATCGGATAGTTCAATCTGAGGGCGCGGGTCGAGCCCGCGCCCCCGATGAAGGCTTAATTCTGATAACTGAGTGTGACAAACAAAGAGATGGGCGTATTGTTGGTGGTATTGCCAAAAAAGTCAGTCGAGGTACTGTATTCCTTGTCAAAAACATTCTCCATGCGAGTTTTCAGGCGCCAGCGTTTGTCGATGATAGTTTCAACGGTGAGGTTGAAAACAGTGTAACCCGGCAACTCGATAGTATTGTTAACGTCGGCAAACCGACTGCTTTGTGACAGGGCGTTTATACCAATCTGGTGATCACCGATGAACCGTGAGAGATTAAGTTTCAGGGTTTGCCTGGCGCGATTTTGAAGAATGGTATTTGTGTTTTTATTGACAGGATCAATCACAGAAAAACTGAGATTTGTATTCCAGTCAATTAATGCACCATTAATTTCAAGTTCAGCGCCATTGATGACGGCTTTGTCCGCATTCGCTGTGGTAAAGGGTGCAAAAGGATCTGCCGGGTTCGTGCTCACATTTATAATCAGGTTTTCAATTTCCGTGTGATAGGCGCGAATATCCCATTGTCCCCAGTTATGGCCGCCAGTCAGGCCTAGCTCTGTCGAACGTGAAGTTTCCGGATTCAGGTTCGGGTTGCCATTAAAAAATGGGTCAACATAATACAGGTCGTTGAATGTCGGTGCGATGAAGGCGGTGCCGTGTGATGCATTGATGTGAATCGTACCGCTGATGTCATAAGACCATGCAATATTGCCTGTTCGGTGAACGCCAAAGGCCTCGTTGTCATCGGCACGGCCAGATATTTGCAATTGATGGCGGCCAAATTTATCTTGAGCAAGCGCATACATGGCCTTGTTGTCTCTTTGGTTTTCGGCATAGCTAGTTGTGCTTTCTATTGTGTCATTGTTGTAATCAAGACCAAAAGCAACTTGCGCACTTTCTCCGAATGAAAGTTTATTTTGCCAGTGTGCCTGGTCACGTCTTGTTTCAAAAAGGGATGGCGAAAAAATAAATGTTCCCGGTGTGAAAAAATCTTCATAGTATCTACTGGTTTCAAGTCGATCCTGGCTTTGGCCGGCACTGATACTGGTTGACCACTGATCTGAAAAGGCTGTATCAATGCCAATGCTTAAGTTTTGTTGTATCGAGTCAGACTCATTATTAGCGCTATCATTATCAAATTCGGTATTGCCTTCAGCGCGCAGGAATTGTGCGTGGATGCTGGATGCATTGCCGGTTTTATGGTGAATATTTATATTGATAGCGTTATTGGTATAACCGTCGTTGTCATCCTCTCTATCATTGGTAGCATTGAAGCCATCAGTTTTGTAGTGATTGGCAGAGAGGGTGAGCTGTGTGTCTGCGCTGCCTGTGCTTATAGCGGCATCAACGGCGCGGGTATTGTTTGATCCATAAGAAATCGCGGCGTTTTCTCCGTCGAAGCCCGATTTCGTGAATACCTGGATGACACCGCCAATTGCATCTGAACCGTACAGCGAAGACCTTGGGCCGCGCACGATCTCGATATGGTCGATTTGTTCGAGTGGAATCAGTTCGAGTGCCGCCGCGCCGGTTGTGGCAGAACCGATAATGTTGCCATCAATCATAAACAGCACATGATCGGAGTTAGTGCCACGTAGAAAAACACTGGTCTGATGGCCGGTGCCGCCGGTAGTCAGAAAGTCCATAGCAGGTACGCGATCTCTGAGTAATTCGGCAAGTGACTGGGTCTGGCTGCTTTCAATATCTTCCTTGTTAATGACGGTCACGGCAGCCAGCGTCTGGTCTGCGGTTTGTGCAATACGCGATGCCGTAACAATGGGATGAAGCTGGGTTTCAGCCAGTGAAGTTAATGGAAAAGAAAGTGTTGCCAAAATAGCAACAGTAAAAGGCGTTTTCATGGAGTACTCCTGTGCGCGCCCCGCGCAACATTATGTTGGGGTTGGGTTGTCTACAGGCCGGTATCCGGGCTTATGAGTATCATGAAATCGCTTCATGATGAGTGTGTTACCTTCCCATGCCGTAGGAGGCACAGTGGTGTAACAACACACCTTGACTCAATCACCGTTGCGGGGGCAGCGTCAGAATTTAGACTGACTTCCCGTTTAACCTGAGCATATAATGAACAGGCACCAATAGAGTGTGCACACTATAGTGGCAGGCGTTGATGCGGTCAACCAGTAACAATGACATGAATCAAGTAACGGGATAAATTAGCGTATGGGCAACAGGCTGACAAAAATCTACACGCGTACCGGTGATGCCGGCGACACCGGCATGGCAGATGGCTCGCGCATTGCCAAGGATGACATGCTGATGCACGCGCAGGGCGATGTGGACGAACTCAATAGCCTGCTGGGTCTGTTAGCCAGCCAGCTGTCTAACGAGTTTTTTAAGGAAGTTATTTTCACTATTCAAAATAACTTGTTTGACCTGGGCGCCGAGCTCAGCCTGTCGAAAATATTTATTAAGCAGGAGAACATCGACTGGCTTGAAAACAAACTGGATGCGTTGAACGAGGAGCTGCCGCCACTAAAGGAGTTTATTCTTCCCGGTGGTAATGAACAGGCTGCCCTGTGCCATCTCGCACGCTCGGTCTGCAGGCGCGCCGAGCGCAACCTGGTTTCACTCGGCAAGAATAAAAACATCAGCCCTGGTTTACTGGCCTATATCAATCGGCTTTCGGATTTTCTGTTTGTGCTGGCGCGTTGTGTCGCGCGGCAGAGCGGTGATGCGGAGATATACTGGAAGCCTGGCCGCTTAAGGGACGATTAAGGCTTATGATTAAGATTGGCATCGATCTCGGCGGTACAAAAATCGAGGCCATTGCGCTCGCGCCGAGTGGCGAAGAACTGGCGCGCAAGCGTGTGCCCACACCGGTAAATGATTATGCGGGCACACTGAAGGCGATTAAAAAACTGGTTGCAGACATTGAGTCGGCGGTAAAACGGGAAGGAACGATCGGCATCTGCACGCCGGGCGCTATCTCGCCGAAGACCGGCCTGTTAAAAAATTCCAACACGGTTTGCATGAACGGTGAACCCGCCCACGAAGACCTTGAAGTGCTGTTACAGCGCGAAATCAGAATCACCAATGACGCCAATTGTTTTGCCCTGTCAGAAGCGACCGATGGCATAGCCAGGGATGCCGCGGTGGTGTTTGGTGTGATAGTCGGCACCGGCACCGGCGCGGGTATTGTGGTGAATGGCCAGGTGCTGACAGGGCCTAACGCGATTGCAGGCGAGTGGGGGCATAATCCGCTGCCATGGCCAGTGAGTGAAGGCATATATAAGGAGTTGCCCGGCCCGAAATGTTACTGCGGTAAACACGGTTGTATAGAAACTTTTTTATCCGGCCCGGGCTTGAGCCTGGATCACGAATTGAGCACCGGCAAAGTTTTCAAACCGGCACAGATCGTCAAGCATGCCGAGCAGGGTGATGTGGATGCCGAAGACACCTTGCAGCGTTATGAAAACAGGATGGCAAGAGGGCTCGCGCACGTTATCAATATCCTCGACCCGGATGTTATTGTGCTCGGCGGCGGTATGGGTAACATCAAGCGCCTGTACAAGAATGTGCCGAAAATCTGGGGTGACTATGTTTTTTCTGATCACGTCGCCACGAAACTGCTTGCGCCCAAATACGGTGATTCGTCAGGGGTAAGGGGTGCGGCATGGTTGTGGAACGATTGATGTAAGCACTTGTTTTTTGTAGGGGATAGATTTATCCTCTCACCAGCCTCGCCACAAAATTACAATAAAAAAGGAGTGATAATAATGCGTCCAATCACCAAGAGTTTATTACTGAGCTGTTGTTTTGCCTTTCTGTCGCAGTCTGTTTTTGCCGAGGACGATGAGGTTTCTATTGTGGGGGGTGCAGCCTATAGCTTCAAAAGAACGCAGTTTGATATTAGTGGTAAGGCGTTTAAACCAGAATACACCACGATTGAGTGGTCGGTCATAGCGGCTTATCAATCCTTTTATGTTAAGGCGGGTTTTGATCAATCTATAAAAGATCATGTTCAGATTAATAATACGCCTAGTGGTGGTGGAGGAAGCAATGATAACAGTGGAATTGCTTTTTCAAGAGATGATATCAATATAACTTTTGGGTACAGTTTATTGGACAATCTTTCCCTGTTTGCGGGTTATACGCAGGGTGAAACTGTTGGCGTACTTGGGGGGCAGATGCGTGTAGATTCTAGTTTTCCTTTTACTCTAGCTATACCCCAGGTGCTTTTCACAACTCAGGAAGTTAGTTTCAAACAGAAAGGTCCATATCTGGGAGTAAGTTATAGCTATTATCTTCAGGACTCCGGGTCATTTAATTTCAGCCTGGCTTATGCCAGTTTGGATGGGGATGTTTTTTTTAAGGAGACCAGTACGCAAATCTCACCTGCGACTGCAGCCGGAAATCCTGGAGATGTTACAAACCAAGTTAATGAGGTAGACGGGGAAAGCGCCGGACTTAGTTATGGCGTTACCTGGACGGACCAGTTCTCGGAAGGAATGTTATACAGTCTTAGTTTGAAAACAGTGCGGTATAAATTCGAAGAGCCATCATTGGGACCAGATAATCTAAATTTTGATGATATCTACAACATCTTCTCCATCGGATTTTCAAAGTTCTTTTAGTTGCAGGGCGGGCATCGCCCACCCTGCGAAGATTAAATTCGATGGTGTTTAATCATCCACCGGCTTTTTCAAAAATACTTTCTTGCCGCTGAACATGGCGGAAACGATCCCGTTTTTCTCTCTTATCTCTGTGACCACCACACCTGCGATGTGCAGCACAATGGCGATAACAAGGGCGTAGAAAACATAGAGGTGGGTGGTGATGAAGGGTTTCCTGAAGTCGCGCATTGCCTTGTAGCTGGCCGGGTCGGTGCCTTCTTTATAACCGGCCCTGACCTCGACGCTGCTGTTTTTATCGCTGACCCATTCCTTGATTTGATCACCGAACGGCGGCCAGTAGAGATCGGTGCTGGCCAGGGTCAGGCCGGTGATGGCCTGCGTGGTTAACAGAATAAACAGGGCGGTGACCATCAGCCTGGCAACCGGGTTATGGCCCTTGTATGCCACTGCGTCGCCTTTTCGTGCGCTGGAAATATATTCAAGCAGTGAACACAGGAAGTGTTTGCCCATCGGCAATATGGCCGACCACCTCGCATAACGGTTGCCGATAAAGCCCCAGATCAGTCGCCAGCACAGGTTTGCGGCAAACACGTAACCGAAATAAACGTGAATCATTTTCAGCAAGACCTTGCCGTCGTTGCTGATGCCAAAAGCCTTATTGTTGAGAATGAACAGGGCAACGGCGATGAGCCCGATGATGCAGATAACGTTAATCCAGTGAAACCAGCGTGTGCTGCGATCCCACACGGAGTACATGGTGAGGTTATCAGTTTGAGTGCCTTGATTTTGCATGACCCAGCCTCCCAAATAGCAATATGATAGCTAGATAGTATGCGCCAACTGAATGACAGATGCATGGGCTATCCGAGAGATGATGGAGACCTGCAAATAGTGAGCGATGGCTGGCCTCAGGCAGAGGCGGGTGTGGTATCATTTCGACAATCAGGCACCGGCAGGAGAGAAGAGTGATGAATACAAAATTGATAACCCTGGCAGCGATTATTTTTGCTATTGCAATTTTCAGGCTGGTGCCGCACCTGCCTAATGTCTCGCCGGTTGCAGCGATGGCCCTGTTTGGCGGTGCCTATTTCACTGACAAGCGCCTTGCCTTCATTGTGCCTTTTCTCGCGCTGCTGCTGAGTGATTTAATAATTGGTTTCCACAACACCATGATTTTTGTCTATGCCGGCTTTGCGCTCACCGTCTGTATCGGTATCTGGCTGCAGAGGAATATTACCCTGACCAGGGTGACGGCCTCGGCAGTTGCTGCCTCGGTGCTGTTCTTTTTGATCACCAACCTGGGTGCGTGGATGACATGGGCGTTATATCCAATGACATTGGATGGGCTGATGCAGGCCTATGTTGCGGGTATTCCCTTCTTCCAGAACAGCCTGCTGGGTAACCTGGTGTTCACGGCTGTGATGTTTGGCGGTTATGCGCTCGTGCATTCACATTCTCCCCGCAAAGCGGGTATCTAGTTTTTATATCGTGGTTTTTGTCTCCTGATTTTTATCGCCTGATTTTCATCTCCGATAGTCAGGCCGGCACAGTTGCAGGTCGGGATAAGGTGCCCTGTTCCCGAATAAACTGTTTAAGGCTTGATGCCCACGCCCCTGTTGAGCAAATTCAACGAGAAAACAAATAGAGCGGCGACGAATACCAGGATAATGACGAAGGCCTTAACCACATCAATGTCAGAAACGCCGAGCAGGCCATATCGAAATGCATTGATCATGTAAAGAATCGGGTTAACCAGCGAAACATCCTGCCAGAATTCCGGCAGCATTTTTATAGAATAAAAAATCCCGCCAAGATAGGTCAGTGGCGTCAGCACAAAAGTCGGAATAATGCTGATGTCATCAAAGCTCTTTGCGTAGACGGCATTGATAAAACCGGCCAGTGAAAATAGAACGGCCGTCAGTGTGAACACCGCCAGCGTGATGCCGATATTGTGTATCCTGAAATCGGAAAAGAACATGGAGACAGCGGTAACCGTAATACCAACAATAATACCGCGCGCCACTCCGCCTGATACAT
>Ga0224506_10002930_pt1 | contig 11464 bp, 6 predicted proteins | sample SF_Jan12_sed_USG_2_FD_169108 | JGI IMG/M metagenome (GOLD analysis project Ga0224506, IMG submission 169108) | Sediment microbial communities from San Francisco Bay, California, United States - SF_Jan12_sed_USGS_8_1 | ecosystem: Environmental > Aquatic > Marine > Sediment | place: USA...
TGGGTATTCACGTCGAGACCCGAACCAATGTCATCCCCGGTAAAAATGATAGTCCTGAGGAATTAAAACAGATCGCGGAATGGATTCGGCATAATCTCGGTGCCGATAGTCCCTGGCATATCACCAAATTCTTCCCGGCTTATCAGTTATCGCATATTCCCCCGACGCCGAATGAAATTATCGACACGGCCGCTGCTAATGCCCGCGAGATAGGGTTGCAAAATGTTTACGGTCATACCGATATCAGCTGTGATTGTGCGACCGAGAATGCACCGGTTTCGGACTGGTTGGCACTCGATGCCGATGCTTTGAATGAAGTGAAAAAGTGTGCGGCGAGCTGTTGCGGGGATGAAGGGATACTGGTGAAGAAGTTTGAGCGTGCCGCCGGACTGGTGGAGTAGGCTATCTAAAGTTAATCAACCATCCTGACCTAATTACGCAGGCGCTTGCTCAGCAATACCATGAAACGCAACGCTTCCTGCGTTTCCGGATCACGGGCAATCTTCAGTGGGCCGCCGATACCGCCTTTGGCGGCCATTTACAGACGTTCGAGTGAACCGGAGACGATCAAAACACTGATTTTTGGCGTGCTCATGGCGAGAACTACCTCTCGGATAAGAGGAAATCTAGTGACAGTAGAACGACCATTTAAAGTGGTTTATCTGGACAGGTATTGACGGATATCAAAATCTGGCGAAAATTATTTAATAATATCTGATCGGCTAGCTCTAAGCGAAAGGTAATGTTTATGGATAAGCTGATCGAAGCAGGTGAGCAGGAAGATTACTCTACGTTCAAATCGGTTGCGCTGATAGGCAACTTTCTACCCAGAAAATGTGGCATTGCAACTTTTACGACCCATTTGCTTGAGGCGATAAAGCAGACCATACCCGCTACAGATTGCTGGGCAATAGCAATCAACGATCGTGTAGAGGGCTACCGCTATCCCCCTCAGGTCAGGCTCGAAATAAATCAGGATCTGCTCAAAGATTACGAAGTGGCGGCGGATTTTCTCAATGTCAGTAATGTTGAAGCGGTTTGCCTCCAGCATGAGTTTGGAATTTTTGGCGGGCAACGCGGTGGCTTTATTGTCGAATTACTGGCCAATCTCAAAATCCCGGTTGTCACGACTTTGCACACTATTTTGCAGAATCCGACCGACAGCGAACGCTATATCCTGGGTCAAATCGCTAATCTGTCGGACCGCCTGGTGGTAATGAGTGATCGATCGATAGAATTTCTGCGTGACATTTACCAGGTGGATGCCGATAAAATCGTTCTCATTCCGCATGGTATTCCCGATATCCAGTTGACCGATGCTTCCTCCTACAAAGACAGGTTTGGTCTGTCCGGTCAGAAGGTTCTGCTGACGTTTGGTTTATTGTCGCCAGGAAAAGGTATTGAAACCGCAATCCAGGGGCTGCCGGAAATTATCAAGTCTCATCCTGATGTTGTTTATCTCATTGTCGGGTCTACCCACCCGCATTTGCAGGCCACCGAGGGTGAGAATTACCGAATCGGTCTCCATATGCTGGCAAAGGAACTGGGCGTGGAAGATCACGTACAGTTCTACGAGCATTTTGTTGCCGATGATGAGCTCTACAGGTATCTGGGTGCCGCTGATATCTATCTGACGCCTTATCTCAACGAGGAGCAAATTATATCCGGGGCATTATCCTATGCACTGGGTATGGGGAAGGCGGTGGTTTCTACGCCATACTGGCATGCCCAGGAATTACTCGCCGAAGGTCGGGGCAGGCTGATTCCGTTTCGAGCTAGCACGGAACTTGCTCAGGCAGTGATCGACCTGCTTGATCATCCGCATAAGCTCCAGGAACTGAGGCATAAGGCTTACGCCTATTGCCGAAAAATGACCTGGAGTAATGTGGGCAGGCAGTATGTCGAGGCCTTTGAGCAGGCGCGGAAAAAACCGATGAAAAAACACTCCCCGGCTGGGTTCCCGCCTATTCCGGGGCAAGGCAGAATACCGCTGCCGGAGATTAAACTCGACCACCTGACTCGTATGACCGATGGTGTGGGTATCCTGCAACATTCAAAATATACTGTCCCGGATCGTGAACATGGTTATTGCGTCGATGACAATGCCAGAGCACTGATTGTTATGGCGACTCTGCAGAACCTCAGACCAAAGGATGCCTCGCTGACCGAGTATATTTCAGTCTATCTGAGTTTTCTTGAACATGCTTTCAGTATTAGTAACGGCGCTTTCAGGAACTTCATGTCTTACGATCGGCGGTGGATGGAAGTGTCCGGCTCCGAGGACTCGCAGGGCCGAGCCTTGTGGGGACTGGGGGTCACCGTTGCACTGGGTAGCAATCGTGGGCAGATCGAACACGCACGAGATTTATTCCAGCGCGCATTGCCCGCCTCTGAGGGATTTACTTCTCTGAGAGCTTTTGCCTTTTCTATTATCGGTATTGACGCTTTTCTCAGCCGTCATGGAGCGAATAAAGAGGCCGAATCAATGTGCCGGTTATTATCTGAGCGGATGATGCGTGAGTTCAGAAATTGTGCCGGTGAAAAGTGGCCCTGGTTTGAGGATATCCTGACGTATGACAATGCGCGCCTGCCGCAGGCATTGCTGATTTCGGGGCGACTCCAGGATGATGAGGAAATGTTAAAAACTGGTCTACGCTCTCTGGTCTGGCTAAAGAATATCCAGCAGGACGAGTCGGGGCGTTATTTCACTCCGGTCGGTAACCATGGCTGGCTCCGCAGAGGGTTTGAAAAGCCCCGATTCGATCAGCAACCGATAGAGGCCGCAGCGATGATAGCGGCCAGTATAGAGGCCTTTAAAACGACCGGTGATTATCAGTGGACCGACATTGCTTACCGATGCCTGAACTGGTATCTGGGCGAAAATGACCTGCGTCTACCATTATACGATCATGCTACCGGCGGTTGCAGGGATGGACTGCAGGCGCAAAGCCTGAATGAAAATCAGGGGGCGGAGTCGGTTTCATGCTGGCTGATGTCCCTGCTGGATATTTACTGGCATAAAGGCCAGGATGAGATCAAAAAGGTCAGGAACGAAAACGCCAAACCGTTATTAACGGGCAGGGTTTATTCGGCATAAAATGCTTATTCGGTCCTGTTCCTGACTTTATTGTTGAGCAGTTTCGCCATCAGGTCCTTAACCTGAAGCACTGCAATACCGCAGCGCTGATCGGCAGCGGCATAGGGTATAATTAATTCGTCCCGAAAAATAATCGAGCCACAGCTGTAAACGACATTGGGAACGTAACCTTCGCGGTCCATGGCATTCGGCTCCAGGATGGGTTCCTCGAGACGGCAGATGATTTTAGTCGGGTCGTCCAGATCAAGCAGTTCTACCCCAAGGCAATAGGTTCGCATGGGTCCAACGCCATGGGTTATCAGCAGCCACCCCTCCGGTGTTTCGATGGGAGATCCCCCGTTACCCATCTGGAAAAATTCGTAGGGAGATTCGGGGTTGCGTAATTTTTGGGCACTTTCCCAGTAGTGCACATTGTCTGAAAACATAATGTAATTGCTTTCCCCGTCCTGACGCGAGAGCATGACGTATTGGCCATTGATCTTTCTCGGAAATAGCGCCATTCCTTTCCCCTCGGCCTGTTTTCCGAACAGGGTGCTGATCTTAAAAGTAATAAAATCATTGGTCTCGATGAGTTGAGGCAAGATAGTGTCACCGTTAAAGGCGGTGTAAGTGGCAAAGTAAATAATGCTACCGTCGTCGTCGGTGAAACGCACAAAGCGGGCATCCTCTATACCACCGCTCTCGGTCTCCGAGATCGGAAAAATCACTCGTTCCGATATCCGGTGTTCAGCGCGAAAGGTGATTTCGTAATTTGAGCGTGCCAGCCATCTGGCCTTATCGATTGCCTCTAGCTTGTCCTGCTCCCGGATCCTTTTTCCACTATAGTGCTCGTCAAATTTATGCTCTAAGTCAGCAACGGTGAATTGGGACGGCAAATCTCCAAATAGCCACTGGGTTGCATTTTTTCTGACACCCAGGTCTTCTAGTTTTAATCGAAACAATTCGCGGTTATACAGCGCGTTGGCTCTTGTCCTGGGGGTGCGTACATAATTGCTCACCGCATCGAAATAAATATCCTTATGTGAGTCGATTATCCCGGTACGAAATTCTATCGATGAAATATGGCCTTCGCCGACACCCCTGAAACTCATGATAAAGCGGCAGGAACCTTCGGCATCCGTCGTCAGTGACGCGACCTGGACAATTGACGGATTAAACAATGCTGCTGCCTCGACCGAGTATTCGGCCGAAAAATAAGCCCCGATCAGTTGTTTTCTATGCAGGGATAAATCGACGTCCTCCGGTATGAAGTGGCTGATCAGGTCAAAGTTTTGCTCCAGTATTTCCTCGAAATAACGATGGCGATGCGAAAAGTCTTCGACGATGACTTCTGTCATCGATTTTACTTTATTTTTCCCCATCTTTAGTACCCGGCCGATAATATTGCCGATACGTTCCGGGGTATGTGGGATATAGGGCCGAACGATGACTCGCGCGGCATTCGCGTTTATTGTGATTGGTATGCGGCGTGCTCGTAATACAGGAAGAGAAGACGTTTTTCCGTTCATAATAGTAGTACCCAGATGTGTCTCTTTAAGAACTCCCGATTCGATATCGGCGACATTGAGACAGTAAATAACCCCTGCTAGAGGGATCTTACTGGCTGCCATTGTTCTGTTAATTCAACTACTGTGTGTTAATATTACAAGCGAAGTATATCGACTCATTTGTACAGAAGCCATTGGTTATCCAAAGGAGGCTATGTTTTATGAAAATCGCGATGCTTAGTCCAATATCATGGCGGACCCCGCCACGACACTACGGGCCCTGGGAGAATATTGTCAGCCTGCTCACGGAACAGATGATATCCATGGGCGAAGAGGTGACACTATTTGCCAGTGGCGACTCCCACACGAACGGAAAGCTGGTCTGGGTCAGTCCTCGACCTTATTCCGAAGACACCAGTATAGATCCCAAGGTGTGGGAATGCCTGCATATCGCGGAATTATTCAAATCCGCCGATCAATTCGATATTATTCACAACCACTTCGATTTTCTGCCGCTTAGTTACAGCGATTTTACTCATACACCGATCATTACCACGATCCACGGGTTTTCTTCCCCGGCCATACTGCCGGTTTATAAAAAATACAATCACAGCACTTACTATGTGGCTATCAGTGAGTCCGACAAATGCGCTGAGCTCGATTATATCGCCACCATTCACCATGGTCTCGATCTCGATCAATTCCCCTTCCACCCGGGTGCAGGAGATTACCTGTTATTTTTTGGGCGTATTCATCCTGATAAAGGGGTTAGCGAGGCGATCGAAGTGGCGCAGAATTCCGCACGGAGGCTGATAATCGCTGGCATCGTGCAAGATGAACAATATTTCCGCGAGCGAGTCGAACCTCATATCGACGGTGACATGGTCCGCTACATCGGCCCTGTCGGGCCGGAAAAGAGGGCGACAGTGCTGGGAGAGGCGAATGCCCTGTTACACCTTATCGGATTTGACGAACCCTTCGGCCTGAGCGTGATCGAGTCCATGGCCTGTGGTACGCCGGTTATCGCCTTCGGACGGGGTTCGATGGCGGAGCTGATTGACCACGGTGATACGGGGTTTATCGTCGATAATGTGGATGAGGCCATGCAGGCGGTGGAACGGATTAGTGAAATTGATCGTCGGGTTTGCCGGCAAAAGGTAGAACAGCACTTTACCTATCAGCGTATGGCGCGGGACTATTTGGAGGTATATCGAAAGATTCTGGATTTACGGGAAAACTATCGCCCCTGGGGACATTACGAAGAACTGGCGGAATCGGAAGACCACAAGGTCAAAGAACTTTTTGTTAACCCGGGTGAACGGTTGAGTCTGCAAAAGCACCGATGCAGGACAGAACACTGGACCCTGGTGAGTGGTGAGGCCCTGGTGACGGTAGGCCCGAATCAAATTCTACTCAAGCCGGGACAATCTGTGGATGTGCCCAAAGGTGAGGTGCATCGGATAGAAAACCACGGTGATATTCCGGCAGTGGTGGTAGAGGTCCAGATGGGTAATTATTTTGGCGAAGACGATATTATCCGACTGGAGGACGATTATGACCGTACCGTCTAAACCAGCATTGCTGGTTGAACGTAGCCCTCTCAATCCAATCCTGAGCAGAGATGATGTGCCTTATCAGGTAGAGACTGTGCATAACGCGGGTGTCGCTCGTTATGACGGGCGGATCGTTATGTTGTTTCGTTCCCACCTGCGCAGCGGTCGCTCGATAATCGGTAAAGCCGTAAGCGAAGACGGATTCCGCTTCACGGTCGATCCAGAACCTTTCATGCGACCGTCGGAGCAGGACGGTTTTTTCGAGTATGAGGCCTATGGCGTGGAGGACCCGCGAATCTGTTGCATCGATGGCGAATACCTGATTACCTACAGTGCTTATTCGCGCCACGGTGTTCGTATCGGTCTGGCGAAAACCCGGGATTTTAAATCGGTTGAGCGTACCGCGATGATCTCTCAGGCGGATATGCGTAATGTGGTCATTTTTCCACAACGCTTCGATGGTCGCTATGCGCGCCTCGATCGGCCCCATTCGGAAATCGACCCCTGGTCTATCTGGTTATCCTGGTCGCCGGACCTGATTCACTGGGGCGAGTCCGAAGTGGTCATGAAACCGGTCCAATACCATTGGGACGAAAGTAAAATAGGCCCCGGAGCAACCCCGATTCGCACCGAGCACGGCTGGCTTAGTATCTATCACGGTGTATTCGAGACCATGGACGGCGCGGTTTATCGACTCGGTGTGGCGCTACATGATCTTTCCAATCCTGCTCGGGTAATCGCGGTTTCGGATGAATGGATACTGGCACCGCAGGACCCCTGGGAAATTACCGGCTACGTACATAACGTGGTTTTTACCTGCGGAGCGGTAGAAACAAATGATGGTGGCGTGATTATCTACTGGGGCGGGGCTGATAGCGTGATATGTGCCGGAACTGCGCGGCTCGATGATCTGGTTGAACTGTGTCTTAGCAAAGGGCGCGCGCCCTTATAATCGATAAAGACAGGCCCTGCTTTAAATTGGCGAGTTCTGCCTGCCTCCGGATTGTCGAATATTTTCGCTAAACCGGCATCAAGGATGGTTGACTTTTATTGCGGAAAGTAGCCTAAATAGGGCTATATAAATCAGCAGGTATAAGCCAATGAAAGTATTAGTCGATATATGCGTAGTACCAATGGGGGTCGGTATATCCGTATCTCCCTTCGTAGCCGAGTGTCAGAAAATTTTTCAGGCCGCCGGCTTAAACCATCAAATGCATTCCTACGGAACTAATGTCGAAGGAGAGTGGGACGAGGTAATGGCTGCGGTCAAGCGGTGTCACGAAAAGTTACATGAATTAGGCGCGCCGCGTATAGGTAGTACTCTGAGGGTTGGTACTCGTGTTGATCGGGAACAGACTATGCAGGACAAGCTTGATAGCGTCAATGCAAAGCTTGATGCCTGATTATTCACTGGCCTGATGCCAGAACTCAAGTAGCGACTGCTCTAGACTGTCGATGGTTTCGCAGTGCTCTGGCTGCCAGTGGGCCGGGTAGTGTTGTTGGTAGGCATTGTGTTGAAATCGGCGGTCGAGCAGGATGACAATACCCCTGTCATTTTCACTGCGAATTACCCTTCCAGCGCTTTGCTGTACGCGGATAAGCCCGGGGAATCGATAGGCATGGTCGAAACCATTTAGGCCGAGCCGCTGGAAATCCTGCTCGATGAGCTTTTGCTCATTGTTGGCCTGGGGCAAGCCGACACCGACGACGATAGCACCGATCAGTGATTCTCCCTGGTAGTCGATGCCCTCGGCGAATATTCCTCCCATAATGACGAAGCCCAGTGTTTTTTCGCCCGCGCTAAACTTATTTAAGAAATCACGGCGTTCGCCGTCGCTGGAGTCTCTGGATTGCTGCATGGTCGGTACAGCCCTGTAGCGTGTTAGAAAACGGTCGTAAACCTGCTGCATGAAATAGTAGGACGAGAAAAACACCAGATAATTGCCCGGGCGAGTTTGATAGCAGCGGTGTATCGTTGCACATATTTGATCGATGTAAGCCTCGCGTTGCTGATATCGCGTATCGACATAGCTACAGGTATTGACCCGCAGGCGTTCCTGCGGAAAGCTGGATTCCAGCCTGAGAGTCTGTGCCGGTGCTTCGAATCCTAGTGCCTGAAGAAAGTAGTTATCCGGGGTCAGAGTGGCCGAGAACCCGCATACCGAATCGAATAGTGGATAAATTTCGCGCAGATATTCGAAAGCATTCAGACATAATAGTTTTATCTGCCGATGCTTTAGTGGCTTAATGCTAATCGTTTTGTGGTGGTCGCCGTACAAATTGTGGATGGTCTGGTAGCGATAAACCGCTTTCGCGAACTCGAGCGTTTCTGCGCTTATCTTTTTATCACCGAAAATATCCAGATTTAATTTTTCACTGAATCGTCGTACCGCTTTGGTGAAAGGCAGGTTGATTTCATCGCTGACAGCCTGTTCTAGCTGTTGTTCACGAAGATGTTTATCGAGTGCACGATTGACGCCGTTCAAGGCGCGGACGATTTCGGCATTATTGTTTTTCTCGGTAGCCAGTTTGATTTGTCGGCGGCTTATTTCTGCCGAATACATGCTGCGAGCTCTGTCCACCAGATTATGTAATTCATCAATCAGCAACAGTTTGCGCTGATTGTCGGTTTTGAAATAACTCAATTGCACCATGGGGTCGAAGACGTAGTTCAGGTCAGCGATGATGATGTCTACCCAGGGCAGCATTTGTAGCGAAAGTTCGAAGGGGCAGAGTTGATATTCGTCCGCAGTCCTGCGTAGGGTCTCGACTCCCAAATGCCGCTGCTGGATTAACGCTTGCCTGGCGGTGGCGAGACGGTCAAAAAAGCCAATACTGCGAATACACCTTCCTTCGCTGTCAATTTCCCTGTCATCATTGTTACAGGGGCAGGCTTTAGCTTTGGCCTGAATGACTAAATAACTGACTTCCAGGCCTTGCTCGGCCATGTTTTCGACTGCTGCAATGGCCTGGTTTTGCCCCGATGTTTTGGCCGACAGGTAGACAATCTGGTCGATAATATCCTCCCCGATAGCCTTGACTGAGGGGAACAGCGTGCTGATGGTTTTGCCGGAACCGGTGGGCGCCTCGACCATCAGTTGTCCCTGGCGTTGAATATTTCGGTATACCTGCGAGGCAAAATAATGTTGCTGCGGGCGAAAATCCTGATGTGGAAATTCGAGGCTGCTGGCGCTGCTCATGGTTTGTTGTCGTTGGGCCTCGATAAGCCGGTGCCAGTTCAAATACTGCTGCAAAATTTGATGAATGAATGCTTCCAGTTCGTTGCGCTCGAAGGTCTTTGTCTGACGATATTCCTGCTGGTTGAACAGGTTAACGTAGTTCAGGCTGGCGACAACGCGGTCAAGATTCTGTTCGATGGCGTAGCCTGCAGCATAGCACTTCACCTGCGCCCAGTGGGGTTCGTCGTAGCGCTCGGTAAACGAATTCATGAAGCTATATATGGTTTTAATTTCCTCTACACGCGGTGGACTTTCCTGATCGAAGAGTAAATCGATGCGCCCGCCAAGCTCGATTTTGGTTTCTTCGATTTCAAATTCGAGCTTAAGTCGATGCTCGGCGATGGCTTCTTTCTGATAACGTTTCTGTATCTTCTGGTGTGTGCGTAATCCTTCTAATGCAGAGGCCGAAGGCCCGCCCTCGAAACCCAGGTTCCCGCTGCGACAACAAAATTCGACCAGTTGACGAATACCGATTTTCAGCGGGCTGGTCATGTTTCGGTAACCGGTTGGTTGATCCAGCTGACGCGAGCGAGTTCGTGTGGAATGCCATGGTCAGCAAAATAGGCCATCCAGCGCTGCTGGTTCTTCTGCAGTTTATCGCCGGGGCCTTTGACTTCGATCAGGCGGTAGCCTTCGTTGACAGGAAATAAAATCAGGTCGGGAAAGCCTGCACGGTGATTTCGTAGATCGCTTAAAATTCGCTGGAAAATTCTTTGCCAGTGTTGATGGTCAATGCGTTGCAATGCGAGTTTGATAATAGCGAGATCAAGATTATGCCAGTCGACCAGAGGATTCATCAGGCCCTGCTTTTTTTCCCAACACGCCGAGACAATATTCCAGATATCATCGTTATTCTTAAAGGAGCTCTCTATACGGTTAAAGATATCTTTTCGATTTTGAACAAAATCATGCGCATAAAAATCGCTGGGTTGGTATTGAAACGGATGGTAGAAAGCCCCCGGCAGAGGCTCAAAAATAGCATCCCAGATGAGCAATCCAAGTACGCCGTTAAAAAGACTGTTTTCCAGGAAATAGCATTGCTGCCCAGGGTGGCTTGACTGGTAGTGTTCGGCGACTGCCAGTTCTACGCTGCTATGATGATTCAGTTTTAATTCGACTATTTCGGGCTGGTACTGCCTGACCTCAACGACGGGTTCTAACCGATGACGTTTCACCAGACGAGTCGAAAATTCGTTGGCGAATTGAAGTTCTGCTTCGTCGACAGGTGAATCGATAATTTGTCTGCACATGTCTATTGACGCTTCGATATTCTTTTGCTGATGGTAAATGCGGGCGATGCGCTCACGGGCTGGCGGCTGATTGCATTGGTTGTATAGGTCGAGTGCCTGATCGAGCTCCCCGACTCGCTCGATTTGTCGCGCGATATCATATTTCAGGCGTTCGGTTTTTCTGTAAACTGGTGATTCGGGTCGCGCTGCTTCCGGCATACTGGCGAAGCAGGCCAGTAAACTCCCGGTATCGTCGCTGTCGGATAATTGAACCAGGGCATCAAGCTCATGTAGTAGCCAATACTGTTCAATCTCGAGGCCAGTGGTGAAAGGCCGACTCTCGGCGTCGATGCGATAGCTTTCGAACTGGTACAAACCCAGGTCGCGTAGTACGAAATCGGTCATTGATTGATTTAGATTGCCGAAAAAGAGCATCTGGACAAGGAGGTAGGTATTCTTTTGCTCGACTTTTATGAAGTTGTCGCTATCTAGCAGGTGGTTGAGAAAAGCCTGATCGATTTCAGCCAATAGATAATCTTTCAGTTCGTCACGTTTCAGATTTTTTAATTGTTCTGGTTTCGGGTGCAGGGCCAGTAATTCTTTTTTGCTGAACAAATTAGCGATGTGCTCAATTTCAAATGCCGTATCGAGCTGTATAAAACCTGCCCGCTGGAGTCGTAAGGCAGCCTCCGATATGGAGTCTATTTCGGGGTATTTGAGCTTGCTTAGGCGAAACCAGAGGCTGCTGCGATTGAGCAGGCGGATGTAGAGTTTCTGGCTGTCTTCGGTAAGGCTGCGGAATTCTGTCAGGAATGCTAGCTGCTCGGCTTCGAGAATATCGGCGTAAACGTTTTCGACA
>Ga0224506_10002932_pt1 | contig 11457 bp, 8 predicted proteins | sample SF_Jan12_sed_USG_2_FD_169108 | JGI IMG/M metagenome (GOLD analysis project Ga0224506, IMG submission 169108) | Sediment microbial communities from San Francisco Bay, California, United States - SF_Jan12_sed_USGS_8_1 | ecosystem: Environmental > Aquatic > Marine > Sediment | place: USA...
ATTTAACTCTCTGGTAAAGCCGCCAAAAACACGATTGGAAAATTTAGTGGTAGGCCTGAAGTAACTGATAAGGAAATCCATATGGCTTGAGTAAAGACGATAAAAATCATTTACATACTTCCCAATCTGGTCTATCACAACAAGTCCAGCCCTACTAAAAGCTGCCCTGCTGGCAAGCTGATGAATTAACCAGGTGTTTTCATAAAAACGGAGCATAGATACATGACCCTGGAGGATATCTTTGTCCTGATATATGAAATGCCTTGCAATCGTAGGACTCTGGATATAAAGCTTCTCATATGTCTCTTTAAACCTCTCCTTGTTGGCATGTAAAAAGGCATATCGTTGAGGATAGACAGTGCCTGCTTTGAAGAAAAAGTTCCACAATGCATCTAAATCCACTATTTTACAGACATAGGATTTTCTGTTCGACGCCTGATGGAGGAGAGAGGAAAGCCTCACTTGATCTTGAATGTCCATATCTAAAATGGCAATACCATATTTTGCAAGAGGTTCAGCCACATAGGTTTTATTGACAATTCTATAAACAACCTGGGCCTTACACCTTATCTTAAAATCATTCGCAATTTCTATGTATAGTTCCGGGATAATCATTCCTGGTAAAAGAACAGAATTTTCATAATATTCCTCAACTGAAAACCCGGAACCTGAAAGATTATCAACCTGAAGGGTAATCATTTTCCTGGTAAGGGGATGTCTGAATATAATATTCGGTGAAGGTGATAATGTATGTCTTGAACTCCGGATTTTTTTGGGCTTAAACCGACACATATGATTGTTTAAGGGTTCTAATACAAAAGTCCTTTTTTTCTTGCCGGCAGTTTCTCTGATTACCACGCATTCCCCTGAATAAAGAATCTCCTCTTTGCTCTTAAAGATACTATGCACTTTGGATTCGGGATTAACCCATTGAAATGTTTGAGGTGGTGAAGCCACTGTTTCTACTCTGAAGGAGTTTGAACCGAACTCCACAAGAAGTCCGTGAAATACTATACCGTTTTGAACCAACTCAACCTGCATACCTTCACAAAAATATCTCCTTACTTTACGAGTACCTACTTCATAGCATGTTTCAGGAAGAATGAAACTTATTCCTTCTTCGCTCATCTCTTTCACATCAGCTCTGACAAGAAGGAGTTTTTGACCATCAGTGAGGAGAAAGTTGAAAAGTTTATAAGAACTCAGTTTCTGGTGAGGACCTGTTTTTTGAACCCAGGTACAGTCTAAGGTATCTCCGAGACATGGCTGTGGCTTCGCAGCAACAGATATAATATTGTCATACTTTGGATGTTTGAAATTTATAAGGATAGTGCCTTCTTTAAAATTAATATAGTTAAGCGTGTTGATTAAATGTTTCTTAGGGATCTTCCTCTCTTGTTTAAGTTGGATATCAAGGTCAGCGTGGTGAAATAATTGAAAATATTTTTGTAAATTGTTCAATTTTTCTTTCACTATTGATTGTTGTCTGTTTTCATTTTATCGCATGAAAAAGAGAAAGAGGTTAAAGGAACTGCTCTTTGATGAGAAATGGAGCGAATCAATATCATCGTCTCTACCTCATAAAATATTCTATGTTACAGATGCTCCTAAGTCAAGCAATTTAAGCTATTTCAGCTTTTTTTGAATCTCCTCCCAATCCTTTACTTCCTTTGCATCCTCTCCTCCTTCAAAGCTGAAGGCCAGGGGTTTATATCCCTTCGCAGATTCGATCACCGCTTCACTTCCAATGATTGCCTTAATCTTAAACCCCTTTTTATGAATATCATCAAATAGTGACCCCTGCCCCCAAGGGATAACAGGCACCTCTATAAATTTATTCTCTTTAAGCCATGCCTTGAGCGTTTTCACATTGAGTAACCCTGTCTGGAGAAAAACAATAGTGAATTTCCTGTAAATTTCCTTTATCGCCTTCTGGCTCCCCTGTCTTGGCTCTTTTGAAAATGGTCCTCTCAACAAACTGCCCTCAACATCGATAAAGACAATCCTTGTACCTTTCTTCAGGGAAAGAAGTAACCCATTCCCTTCACCTATGCCTGACGTTACCGTTATTCGATGTATTCCGGTTTTGAGAGGGGTAAACTGTTTGAATGCAAAGCCATCTCCGCCTGAAAGGGTCTTCCCAATAGACTTCCCTTCAACAAAAAACTCTACACGCTCACCGCCTTTACTAAAAATTTTCCCTTTTGTCTCAGCCCTGAGCATCATCTCTTCTCCTTGAGGCATTACCATATCATGGACTATTACATCTGAAAGAGCATTTGAGGGGAATACAAACAGTAAAAAGACGGAAAGGATAAACGTCATCAAAACTCTCATAGTAAGCTCACTTAAGTAAAAGCTTCCTCACATCTCCGACTCTTAATGTAATCTTATGTGAATCAAGGTATTCAAGGAAGGGAAGAGCATACTTTCTTGTAGTGCTGAGGATATCCCTGAATTCTGCCACGGTCATTTCCGGTTTTTTCCGGAAAAAATCTTTGAGATTCTCAATTATTTTATTATAGGTAGAAACAGTAACATACATCGAATCATTAATCCTTACAAGACTCTCTTCTTTTGCCATAATTCTCAATATATCCGATAGATGCTTCTGATCGAGTTCAAGAGACCGGGAGATCTCTTCCTTGGTTGGAGGTTGAAATCCACTGTTTTCCAGAATTTCGAGTATCTTTATTTTAAGAGTTTCATCAGCCGTGGACAAAGCCATGCTGTGGGTTGCAAGTCTTACTATCTCTTTATCTATGGCAATATCTTTAAGTGACGTAATCATACCTTGAAAGAGTTTTTGTTCGATGTTGAGGGTTACCCTGAGTTCTTCTTTGAGCATTCCATGCTTGAGGGGATTTTTCTCATGAAATTCGGTCATAATCTTTTTCACTGCTTCTTTAAAGGCATTGAACGCACTGTTATGGAGCAGGATGTCCTCGAATTGTATCAAGACATTACTTTTCTTCAAGGTTGTTATTGAATCTTTTATCGATGGAATCTCTGCCTTTATCCATCCTTCAATGAATGAGATGGGCATACCTCTCATCCCAGCTTTTTTAATCTTCGCTGCTATCTTTTCAGAAAGAGTTCCCGACTCAAATATTTTTAAATCATCAATACCCTCTTTGCGTTTTCTTCTATAAGAAGATGAGTCCAGTACCTCACCACCGCCGATTGTTTCCACAGGAGAAAACCTCCTGATGATATATCTGTCTCCAGACATAGAAATAACCGGATCCTGAAGCCTGAACTGGCAGTAGCAACTCTCGCCAGCCTTGAGTTCATCCCTCTCATAAAGGATGATCCTCGCTAACACATCCGAAGTGCCAAGGTAGAAATGGACAAGGCCTTTACTTTTCAGTCCAGGCGCATCTGAAAGCAATTCCACCTTTGCATCGATTGTCTTTGTCGGGACAATTTTATCAGGCACCACAACCGCATCTCCCCGTTTTATTTCTTCTTTTTTTACTCCCTGAAGATTGATCGCGACCCTCTGTCCTGCATATGCTGTCTGCATGGGTTTCCCATGGCTGTGGAGCCCGCGGACCCTGCTCTTGATTGCGCTCGGAAGTATCTCAACCGTATCTTCAACAGATATACTTCCGGAGATAGCTGTCCCTGTTACCACAGTTCCAAATCCCTTTAATATAAAAACCCTGTCTATAGGAAGCCTGAAAAGACCTTTTGTTGGTTTTTGCTCAACTCTCAACGCAGCATTTTTAATCTCTTCCTTAAGCAGGTCGATGTTAAACATGGTCTTTGATGAAATAGGAACTATGACTGCTTCTTCAAGGAATGTACCCTGTACAAAGTCTCTTACCTCATCTTCAACAAGTTCAAGCCAGTCTTTCTCCACAAGGTCTGCCTTTGTGATTGCAATAAGACCTGATTTAATCTTGAGGAGGTTGCAGATGTAAAGATGTTCTCGGCTCTGGGGCATGATGCCCTCATCAGCTGCTATGACAAAAAGCACAAGGTCTATCCCGCCTGCACCTGCGAGCATGTTCTTCACGAGCCTTTCATGACCGGGTACATCCACAATCCCCACCGTGAGACCGTCAGGATACGTTAAGTCTGCAAAGCCAAGGTCAATCGTGATACCACGCTCTTTCTCTTCCTTGAGCCTGTCAGGGTCTATGCCTGTCATCGCCTTTACAAGGGCGCTTTTCCCATGGTCAATATGGCCTGCTGTCCCGAGGATTACATAGTGCATAGGAAATCCTCCTTTGATTTTTTAATAATCCCTCTTTCTTCCGCCCTTCTCAGTAGTTCTTTAACTGCTGATATTCCATCTTCACCAATATCTATTGAATAATCATTCACATAAAGATTTATATGCTGTTCTATTACCTTATCTTCAAGTTCCTGGGAATGCAGTTTTATATAATTCTTTGACTCATCACTGTGGGCGAATGCATGCTCAACACTTTTTCTTACAAAAGAACTAATCTTTTTTATAAGGTCTCCTCCGAGATTTCTTTTCACAAGAATTCCACCGAGTGGAACCGGTAATCCTGTCTCGTTCTCCCACCACTCTCCGAGGTCTATAACTTTTTTTAACCCATATAATGGATAGGTAAATCTGCCTTCATGAATGATGAGTCCTGCATCAACATCTTTGTTCCTTACATTCTCCATAATTTTATGAAACGGCATGTCAATGCATGTGCAGGGAAAAGTACAATTCCGTTGCAACTCTCTCTCCTCTGAGGGGGATTTCGCAAGGGGGACAAAGTCCCCCTTGCGTACCAGGTCTGAAGTAAACAATTGTAAAAGCAGATATGCGGTGGTAAGTTTTCCAGGGATTGCAATTTTTTTGCCCTGCAAGTCTCTTACGGTATAATCTTCTCTCGCAACAATAAGAGGACCGCTTCTTCCTATGGCACTCCCTGAGCGGAGCAGACAATAGTCTTCAAGGAGATAGCCGAATGCATGATACGAAACTTTTGTGATATCAAGTTCTTTATGTAACGCCATTTGATTTAAGGTTTCAACATCGAGCAGTATCTCTTTAAAATGCATACCTCCTGTGTCAATCTTTCCGTGGACAAGTGCATAGAATATGAATGTATCATTAGGACAGGGTGAGTAGCCAAGAGAAATAGGTTTCGTAATCATTCTATCCTTAGTAATTTACCTGCTTTAAGGATGGTCTCCTTGCTCCCATCTTTATACATTAAAGTCACCGTTGGTTTAAAAAAAACAAAGTCCTGATGGAAAGGTGTCTTCACGGTACCTCCGAATGAGCTGTTGTCACCAAGGGCAATATGGATTGTACCGAGGATTTTTTCTGATTCAAGTATATTGTCAGGTCTCCTCGCTCGGTCATTTGTGCCGATGCCAAGCTCTGCAATGTTTCCATTTTCCTTCCTTTCAGAAAGCTTTGTAGTAAGATATCCGGTAAATTCATCTTCACCCGAAATATCCATGACATAACCATTCTTCACGGTGAGTGTAATAGGAGATTGAAGCTGTCTTGTGGGAGCCCATTCAAGGATGAGTCTTCCATGGGATGTTCCTTCTAAAGGTGCAAGGAATACCTCACCTGCAGGAAGGTTACCAAAAGAACCAGGTCTTGTCAGGATTCCTGTATCTGCCTTTGCTTTTCTCCCCTTTTTTGAGAAAGAAATAGTAGTGCCATTTATGGTTTTTACCTCTATATATTCAGCATCATTTACTATCTTTGCTATCTTTTTTGTCCTGTGTGCAAGGGACTTCCAGTCTACATTCATAGAACCTTCAAGCATGGAAATATCGAAGAGCGGCATACTCGCATATCTACAACCACAAATCCTTGTCAAAAAATCCCTGAACCTTGTATGGCTCGTAGAATAGTTTGAAAGTGCAATGACACAGTTTACTGCCCTATTTTTATGCCTTCTGATAATATCCTCTGCTCTTTTAATATCTGTTTCTTTTGCTTTCTTCATCAGTAGAGGGGAAAAAAGTCCTTCTTTCTTCAACACTGCAACCACCTTCTCTCCAAATGCAAGTTCCCAGAGTTCTAAAGGAGGTTCAGCGCCATGACTCTCTGTAGCAGGATATTCATAGGATGTGAGTGTCTTGCAGAAACTTTTCCCTATTTCTGCGGTAAGTAAAGAGATGCATCTGAGCCTTGACCTTCGTCCACTATCAGATTCATCTATCTTTTCATTCTCCGAAGTCCTGTCAGTAAAGAGAAGAACTCTCTCATATTTTTTTACACCGAGGTTGACCCTGAATATGTCTTTGAGTGCACGGGTTATCAAAGTGCTCCTACCTGAACAAAAACTCCATCTGTTCAAGGTGCTCGCCAGGGAAACTTATAGGATACTCGTTGTCAAAACAGGCAGAACAGTAGTTGTATGAATCGGGTACTATCCTCTTCAACCCTTCAAGGCTTAAATACGCAAGTGAATCTGCTGTCGTGTATTTCCTTATCTCTTCAATCAGATGTGTGGATGCGATCAGCTCCTGCCTCGTGGGTGTGTCAATGCCATAAAAACATGGGCCAATGGTAGGAGGTGAGCTTATCTTTAAATGTACTTCATTGGCTCCTCCACCTTCCCTCAGCATCTTTACGATCTTCTTGCTCGTCGTCCCCCTCACTATTGAGTCATCTATCACGATCAGCCTTTTGCCCTCAAGGAGCTTCCTCACCGGATTAAGCTTTACCTTTACCCCAAAATGCCGTATGCTCTCCTTCGGCTCTATGAATGTCCTCCCTATATAGTGGTTCCTGATCAGTCCAAAATCAAACGGTATCCCGCTCTGCTCTGAAAACCCTATTGCCGCAGGTACCCCTGAATCAGGTACCGGTATCACAAGGTCTGCCTCAGTTTCAGATTCCCTTGCAAGCTGCCTCCCGAATTCCTTCCTCATCCCATTGACATTGACCCTGCCAAAGATGTTGCTGTCAGGCCTCGCAAAATAGATGAGTTCAAATACACAGAATGCCTTCCTTTCACTGCTCAAAGGCCTTAATGATCTAAGCCCGCGCTCGTTTATTATCAACACCTCTCCTGGCTCTATGTCCCGTAGGTACTGTGCTCCTATCAGGTCGAATGCACAGGTCTCTGAGGCAACTATATGGGCCCCGTCCTTCATACCAAGGCAGAGTGGCCTCACTCCGTAAGGGTCCCTTACGACAATAAGTTCCTTCTCCCTCATTATTAATAAACTGAAAGCTCCACTGACCTGCTTCAAAGCATGGATAATCCTCTCGTAGATGTTGTCTTCTTTTGAATGGGCAATAAGATGTACGATGACTTCACTGTCTGAGGATGATTGAAATATTGCTCCTTCTGCCTCAAGGGATGCCCTCAGTTCCTCTGCGTTGACAAGGGTTCCATTATGGGCTATTGCCAGTGCTCCAAGAGCAAAGTTTGCCACAATAGGTTGTACATTCCTCAGGACACTGCTTCCTGCCGTGGAATACCTGTTGTGTCCTATCGCAATATGGCCTGGAAGTCTCTTCATCCTCCTCTCGTTGAAGATGTCGGCAACAAGTCCCATGGACTTCTCAAGAAATATCTGCTTCCCATCAGATGAACATATGCCTGCACCTTCCTGACCCCTGTGCTGAAGTGCATACAATCCAAGATAGGCAAGATTAGCTGCTTCAGGGTGTTTGAATACCCCGACTATCCCGCACTCTTCGTGAATGTCGTGTATCACAGACTTTATTTTAACATATAAAACAAACTACATGGGGAAGGTTGGTGAAGAATTTTTATACGACACCTCATAGTAAAACCTTTTGAGGAGTAAACAAAAAAACCTTTAATTCATATGGTACCAACAACTGCCATATTAATAATCTTGTCGATTATAAAAATTCTGAGACAGCCTTCCCCATCTGGTAAAAATCTATGCTGAGAAAAATTCATTGACCTTATTTTATTTCTATGGTAGAAAATTGCATGAACGAAAGACAGAAATTACTCTCTCATCTGCCTTCTGTGGATAAAATCCTGAAAAGCGAGCAGGGCGAACAATGGCTGAAGACCTATCCAAGAGGATATGTGCTTCAAGCCATTAGAGAGATGATTGATTTAAAAAGAAAAGATATCATGGAAGGTCTCACTTCAGATCTTTCAGAAGAATATATGATAGCAGAGATAGAAAATAAACTTGATGTGCTCTCTTCATATAGCCTTAAGCCACTGATAAACGCCACTGGTGTTGTAATCCATACAAACCTCGGCCGTTCCATCCTTTGTGAAAAGGCATTGGAAAATATCACACACATCTCAGGGAGTTATTCTAACCTTGAATATGATGTTGAAGAAGGGAAAAGAGGGAAAAGATATTCACATCTTAAACGGATCCTCAAAGAAGTTACAGGTGCAGAGGATGCACTTGTTGTCAACAACAATGCTGCAGCAGTGCTGCTCTGTCTTAATACACTGGCAGAAGGTAAAGAGGTAATTGTTTCAAGGGGAGAGCTTGTGGAGATCGGAGGTTCTTTCAGAATGCCTGAGATAATGGCGTCAAGCAGTGCACTGCTCCATGAGGTTGGGACAACGAACAAGACTCATCTCCTTGACTACGAAAAAGCAATCAATGAAGATACTGCTCTCATTTTAAAGGTACATCAATCTAATTATAGAATTACAGGATTCACCAAGGAAGTATCTGTAGAAGACCTTGTAAATCTTGGCAGGAGGCACCAAGTTCCCGTGATGTTCGACCTTGGAAGCGGATGCCTCATAGATTTAAAGCCATTTGGTATCCATAATGAACCAATAGTGAAGGAGATTGTTGATTCAGGAGTTGACGTAGTAACTTTTAGCGGCGATAAACTCCTCGGAGGCCCTCAGGGTGGCATAATTGTGGGTAAAAAACAATATACAGAAATGATTCAGAAAAACCCGATGACAAGGGCGATGAGAATAGACAAGCTCACACTTGCAGGTTTTGAAGCAACACTCATGGAATACATTGATGAAGAAAAGGCAATTAAAAATATTCCAACACTCAGGATGTTACTGCAAAAGCCTGAAGAGATAAAAAACAGGGCAAAAAAGATAGCAGCAAGGTTAAAGAGAGATATTAAAGATGCCTGGATACAAGTTCTCCCTGATTCATCTCGGGCAGGTGGAGGGGCAATGCCAGAGACAGACTTACCTACGTATGTTGTCTCTATAAAACCTCAAAACTTATCTGTAAATGAACTTGAAGAAAGACTAAGAAAAGGTACCCCGCCGATTATCACAAGAATAAAAGATGACTCTCTGATAATAGATGCAAGGACTGTGAGAGACAAAGAAATAGAGAGCCTTGTCAAGGGAATAAAAGTAGCTATAAGTTAAATAACCAAATCCAAAATTACAAATAAAAACAGATTACTAATGATTAAAATAAATCAGTTTGATTATTATAATTTGGTGACTGGTTATTATCATGTAATGGCGGGAGTGTGTGGGAATCGAACCCACCCTGCCCGTTTGTAACAGGCAACACTGGATTTGAAGTCCAGGAGGGACACCAGAACCCCATCCACTCCCATGCTTGATAATAATACTTTATTTATAAGTTACTAAGCAAATTCTATGGATTAGACGGAGAGAATGATTATTATTTCTTTAACTTTATGATTCCCAATGAAGGATCATAATCATATTTATCGCCATCTAAATTCAGTCCTGTAAAATTTCTGATCTCTTCAAGGTCTTTTGGATACCTGCCATGAGCAGCATGAAATGCCTTTATGGATTCCTGTAATTGTTTTAAGCTCACCTCTTTGCCGAACTGCTGTGTGCCTTTATACGTCTTAATTACTGTATCACCATATTCTTCAACAGGATTCTTGCAGGAAGTAAATGTTAATGTAAAACAAACCAAAAATAATAATAGCAGCAGCTTAACGTTCCGAAATTTCTCCATTCTTTACCCTCTTTAAGGCTTGAGCTTTATTGATTTATTGTAAAGAATAGTTTTAAAATTTTATATACTTTTCCAGTTATAAATGTAATCGGTTCCTCTATGATATCAGGCAATTCAATAGAGAAAAAGTGGCATCTGAGCGAGAAAGACTTTTTCTGGGGACTCACTTCTGAAAAAAAAGAATTTATCTCTCTATCTGTACCACGTCGTATCAAGAAAAATGAATTCATCTTTTGAGGGAAATCCTGACTTAACATGTTGTTTTTAAATGAATGGGGTTGGTCTCACATTGTGCAGCCTTTAATCCCTTCCTTTCACAAGATCCATAAAATATTCTGCCTATAATTTGTTCCGAGCTTTGCTAATATAGTAGAATGAACCGGAAAATAAATTTTAATTTCCCTATCCCGAATTATGAACCAGAATAAGATATGTCCTAATTGCGAAGTGGAGTATCTACCGCATATCGAGAAATGCGCTGATTGCTGCGCAGTACTTCTTTTGCCCGAAGAGCATAGACAGGCACAGGAGGAAAAGAAGCGGCTGATGGCAAAGGCCATTGAAAACGCAGCTGTGGTCAGGGAGGGCGACCTGAAGTGGTTAGGTGAACTGTACAAAGTTCTCATCAATTCCGGTATCCCTTGTACAGTCACTTCCGATGCCAGTTGTAACAAAGGCTGTCGCCCCAAATGCCTGTTGATCGTATCTTCAGAGAATTTTGAAAGGGCACAGGAGCGCATTGCGGAATACTTCATGGAAATACATCCGGAGCTAAGGGCTTCCAACGAACTGATTAGCCAGGGTAAGTGCCCGGCCTGTGGTTCCCCCGTTGGCACCGGTGACAAAGAGTGCTCCGATTGCGGCCTGACGCTCGTAATTATTGAGGAAGAGATCCAGAAAGAGGAAGGCGGCGGGTAGCAAAGTTGATTATCAAGATAAATAGGGCCAGCCATTTTATTGTGACGGATTCACATAAATTGCATCTATCGTATTATTAATTTCTATTTTTGTAACCTACGAATCACACACACACCTTGATACGCGTTTGCTCCCGTGAGAAGTGGGGAATGTCCGGTATTTATTAAAATCACTCTTACTATTCGAATTCTTGCTCTCAGATAATCATCTCAGGAATGTCGTGTACAGAAAGGACGTGATGAGGCTCTAAAACCTACTTATATATCGATTTCTATATATATTCTTTGCAGCAGAGGAAAGACCGTTGCACTAACTTACAGAAAGAAAGAGAGGAAAATGAAACGACTGCATGACTCCGCTTTCAACTCTTCAACGCTGTATCTAAGTCAAAAACAAACTGCTTCACATGACCTTTAAAAAACTTTTTTATCTTATCCCAGTCCTGGGCATTGCCTTTTATATACTGAGGCTCGGGATTTGATTCAGCATCTGAGAAATACACGAGTGATTTCCCTATAGAGACTGGATTCAATCTCTCTTTACCAAAACGCTTTACCATATGTTCAGCAATTTTATGAAAAGGAATGTCCTGCAAAATGAAGTATAAATCTACAAAATCTCTTTTTGTTCCTCTCTGGCTGATTGCTATTACTTTCATTGATG
>Ga0224506_10002934_pt1 | contig 11455 bp, 8 predicted proteins | sample SF_Jan12_sed_USG_2_FD_169108 | JGI IMG/M metagenome (GOLD analysis project Ga0224506, IMG submission 169108) | Sediment microbial communities from San Francisco Bay, California, United States - SF_Jan12_sed_USGS_8_1 | ecosystem: Environmental > Aquatic > Marine > Sediment | place: USA...
AACCAAGAGGTACCGGACTTTAGTGAGAGCCGTTAATATAAGAAGAGGCATGAGGAGAAAAGATGAGAAACCCCCGGAGAACCATTGGAAAAAAAGATTTCCCGAACTCGAAAAGAAGCTCTTAGATGAGTATTACAATCTAAAGGGGTGGAATAAAGAGGGTATTCCTACCAAAGAATCTTTACATGAGTTGGGTTTGGATTACGTGAGCGAAGACTTTATCCAGAGGGGGATCTTGAAGGTCTCGTCGAAAATAGAGAAGAAATAATACGAAGAGGTGGTACCCGTCATGGGTGAGAAAAAAAAGAAAACAGTTAAAATAATAAAAGTTGATCTTGATAAATGCAATGGTTGCCGGGCATGTGAGGTAGCCTGCTCCGCCTTTCACGCTTCGCCAAAATACAGCAGCAATAATCCAGCGAGGTCTCGTATTCGGGTGATTCATGAACCAATAAGAGATGTTTATGTCCCGATACGTGCCGGTGATTATGCTCCAGCCGAATGTACCGGCAGACATACTTATACGATTAACGAAAAGGAATATGACGAGTGCGGCTTCTGCGGAGTTTCTTGCCCGGCCAGGGACGTTTTTAAAGAACCCGATTCCGGTCTCCCTTTGAAATGCGATATGTGTGAGAGCGATCCGCCTTTGGCAGAGCCGATGTGTGTTCAGTGGTGCTTGGCTGATGCCCTGACTTACAAAGAAAGGGAAGAGGAAGTCGAAGAAGAAGAGAAGCGGGAGGAGTTGGAGATCGGATTGGAATCAATGGCCAAAAAATATGGATTACAGAAGATTATGGATACCGTTGCCCGAATGTCATTGTCAAAGAAGGGTTCTAAAACATAAGGCGAAAAAAGAACTTTGAAATGAAAATGGAGACTGTAACTCCTTGCAAGGAGATCATAGATGTCATAAAAGAGAACGGTGGAGAAGCCTTCAAATTATGCTATCAATGTGGATTATGCGATACTGTTTGTCCGTGGAACAGGGTTAGACCCTTTAGTATGCGCAAGATAGTCCGACAGGCTGCGTTCGGTTTGACTGAGATAGAAGTTGAAGATATATGGCTCTGTACGACCTGCGGAAAATGTCCCCAGCAGTGCCCCAGGGACGTGAAACAGATAGAATCCGGTGTATCCCTGCGCAGGATAGCCACGGAATACGGGGTCTTTCCCGCTTCAGCCAAACCGGTTTCTGCCATAAGGGCAAGCCTCGCTGCCGAAGGCAATCCCTTGAATGAAGAGCGAAAAAAGAGGGCTGAATGGGCAGAAGGTCATTCTGTAAAAACCTTTACCGAGGGAACAGATTTTTTATATTTTCCCGGCTGTTATCTCTGCTATGATCCAAGGTTAGTGAAGGCAGCCAGAGCCACAGCCAATATTCTCAACCTGGCAGGGACAGATTTCGGGATACTGGGTTCCAAGGAGAATTGCTGCGGAGAAAGTATCCGCAAGACCGGTGATGAGGAATTATTCAAACGCCTGGCCAGGGAAAACATCAAAACGTTTATCGAAAATGGGGTGAAGAAAATCCTTGTTTCTTCCCCTCACTGCTACCACACGTTCAAAAACGAGTATCCCGAATTCATGGTGAACTTCGAGGTGGTCCATATCTCCCAATATTTACTCGAGCTTATTTGCGAGGGAAAGCTTGAACTCACCAAGGAGTACAGGAAGAAAGTGACCTATCATGACCCATGTTACCTGGGTCGACACAATGGCATTTATGACGAACCTCGGGAGGCCTTAAAGAAGATACCTGGTATAGAACTGATCGAGATGGCTGACTCGCTGGAAGACAGCCTCTGCTGCGGAGGGGGAGGAGGCAGGATTTGGATGGAAACTCCAAAAGGTGAAAGATTCTCCGACCTCAGAGTGGAGCAAGCTGTTGCGGCCGGGGCTGAGGTGCTGGTTACTTCCTGTCCTTACTGCATCACCAATTTTGAGGATAGCAGGTTAGTCCTGAATTACAGTGAGGTCATAGAGGTTAAGGACATCACGGAGATTCTCCAGGAAGTGATTTAGAGGATGAAGAAGCGAAATAGGCAAGAAGCGATTGGCAAATTGGATCTGAAAGGTGTCGTACCGGAAGTAGTCTTCGATCGCTTTTCGGGCGAGGAATGGGGCAGGACCTCAGTTCACTTGCCTAGCGAGATGGCGCTCGCGATCTATGTAAATCGCCAGGAACTGGTCACCATCCTGTGCACTCCAACCAAGCTGAATTACCTTGTCCTCGGATTCCTGTACGCAGAGGGAATCATCTCAGGCATCGGCGACGTGGCGAGCATGCGGGTGTGTGAGGAGGAATCGCTGGCCGATGTGATGCTGAGCAACCCCGAGTATGAATTGCCAACGCAGCGGACACTCACCTCTGGGTGCGGCGGCGGTGCAACATTCAAACCTCAGGTACAGAGGGTTGATTCGGATCTTGTTGCTGCACCAAAGGAAGTGCTATCACTAATGAAGCAGCTTCAAGAGCAGATGGTGCTGTATCGGTTATGTGGCGGCGTGCACGCCTCAGCTCTGTCCGATATCAAGAACCTGCTCGTAGTGGCTGAGGATATCGGACGACATAACACCTTGGACAAGATCCAGGGCGAGTGTCTATTGAGGGGGCTATCAACCAGAGATCGACTGCTGCTGAGCACCGGTCGCATTTCGTCCGAGATTTTGCTCAAGGCGGCAAAGATGCAGGCCCCGGTTATTGTTTCGCGGCACTCACCGACAGGGAGCGCTATTTCGCTTGCCCGTGATTTGGGCATTGCCCTGGTTGGCCATGCGCGTGGAAGCCGCCTGTCGGTGTATTCCCACCCGGAGCGGCTCGGTTGTTCAACCAATAATCTGAATAATCCAGGTTAAATATGGCTAGCCAGGCTGAATCCGGAGAGTACAAGCGCATCAAACCTTAGAAGGGCGGAGAGAAGTGGAAAAAGAACTAGTGGATAAAGAACAAATCGAACAGCTTTGCAAAAGTTTCGCAGACAGCCATTTTGGAGATGTTTTGGTTGTTGGTGGAGGGATCAGCGGTATTCAGGCCGCTCTTGATCTAGCCACTGCAGGTTTTAAGGTTTACCTGGTTGAGAAATCACCCGCCATTGGCGGCAAGATGGCCCAGCTTGATAAGACCTTTCCCACCAATGACTGCTCCATGTGCATTGAATCTCCCAAGTTTATCGAATGTGACAGGCATCCCAACATAGAGATCTTGACCTATACTGAAGTTGACAGCGTAGAAGGGGAAGCAGGAGACTTCACGGTAACCCTGATTAAAAAGCCCAGATACGTTATAGAGAACAAATGCACCGGTTGTACTGTCTGTGTAGAGTATTGCCCGGTCATGGTCCCTGATCCGTTTAATCAAGACTTATCGTCCAATAAAGCCATCCATATATATTTCTCTCAAGCAGTTCCCCTTGTCACCTATATAGATGAAAACTGCCTTTACCTTAAAGACAAGAAATGTACGATCTGCCAGGGAGTCTGTCAGCATGACGCCATAGATCTTCATCAAGAGGCGGAGAAGATAGATGTAAAGGTAGGGGCGATCGTTCTGTCCCCGGGCTATGAGACTTTTGACCCTAAGCTCCGGGGCGACTATGGTTATGGAAAGATGGAGAACGTGGTAACCAGTCTTGACTTTGAACGGCTCTTATGTGCCACCGGGCCACACGAAGGTGAGATATTGCGCCCTTCAGATAAAAAGCATCCACATAAAATCGCCTGGATTCACTGCGTCGGTTCCAGGGAGGTTATCCCTGGCGGTAACACCTATTGTTCCGCGGTATGCTGCACCTATATCCAGAAGCAGGTGATTCTGGCAAAAGACCATGACTCGGACACACAGGCTACCATATTCCATAACGATATTCGGTCCTTTGGCAAGGATTTCGAACGATTTTACCAGAGAGCAGAGAAACTTCCCGGGGTTACATTTATAAGAAGCTACGTATCGATAGGAAAAGAGATCCCGGAAACAAAGAATGTAACCATACGATACGCCACCTTCGAGGATGGGGTAAAGGAAGAAGAATTCGATCTGGTGGTATTGGGCGTTGGATTGAATCCTCCCGCGGATGTGCGGAACCTGGCTGATACGTTCGGCATCCGGCTCAATTCTCAGGGATTCTGTAAAACCAATCCTGTTAATCCTATGGAGACCACCCGCCCGGGAATTTATGCAAGCGGAGCCTTCCAGGGCCCAATGGATATCCCCGAGTCGGTTGTGACCGCCAGCGGGGCCGGAGCCCTTTGTGGTCATCTCCTCGATTACAGGCGGGGGAAGCTGGCCAGGGACAGGATATATCCGCCGGAAAGGGATGTTGCGGAAGAGGAGGCCAGGGTGGGTGTCTTTGTGTGTCACTGCGGCGCCAATATCGGAAGAGTGGTCGATGTTCCTTCAGTCGTTGAATATTCCTCCACCTTAGACAATGTTGTTCATGCTGAAGAAGGACTCTTTGTATGTTCCACCGATGCTGCCGAGCAAATATCAAACACCATCCGGGAAAAAGGGCTCAATCGCGTGGTTGTCGCCGCCTGCACCCCCAGGACACATGAGCCGCTGTTTAGGGACACACTTCGGGAAGGGGGAATTAATCAATATTTCTTCGAAATGGCTAATATTAGAGAACATTGCTCCTGGGTCCACTCAAAACAAAAAGAAGAAGCCACGGCAAAAGCAAAGGGTATTGTGCGGATGTCGGTAGCCCGGGCTATCAACCTGGAGCCCTTGCAGGAATTTGACCTGCCCGTCAACAAGACCGCGTTAGTGGTCGGAGGAGGCCTGGCCGGAATGACCAGTGCCCTGGGTCTGGCCAACCAGGGATTTGAGGTTCACCTGGTGGAAAAGGAAACAGACTTGGGAGGAATGGCCCGAAGAATTCATTACACCCTGGAAGGGCTGGATGTTCAGGAATATTTGCATGATCTTGTTCGCAAGACTTATCAGCATCCTTTAATCCACGTATCTCATGATGCGACTATTACAGAAGTTTCCGGTTATGTGGGCAATTTCATCACCACGGTGAAATCTGAAGGAAGAGTCAAAAAGGTAAAACATGGCGCAGCTATCCTTGCAACGGGTGCTGATGTATATACACCCACCGAATACCTTTACGGAGAAGATGACCGGGTGTTGACCCAGCTGGAATTGGAGGAGCAAATCACCAAGGGTGAAAAAAGAGTGATTAACTCCCGGAGCCTGGTGATGATCCAGTGTGTCGGTTGCAGACAGGAAGAGAGAAATTACTGCTCAAGAATATGTTGCGGCGAAGCTGTAAAGAACGCCCTGAAACTTAAAGAGATAAATCATGAAATGGATATCTACATTCTCTTTCGGGATATGAGAACCTATGGCTTCAGAGAGGATTATTACCGTGAGGCAGCGGATAAGGATGTAAAGTTCATTCGCTGGGAACCGGATGACAAGCCCCGGGTGGAAGCTGCCACAGAGGAGGGCAAACCTGTTTTACGCGTAACCGTACCTGATCCTATTCTGGGTCAGAGACTTGCTATAGATGCTGATTTACTTGTGCTTTCCGCCGCTGTTGTTCCCTCGATGGGAAGTCGGGAAATAGCCCGGTTGTTCAAGGTACCTTTGAGCCCGGATGGTTTCTTCCAGGAAGCCCATGTAAAATTAAGGCCCATTGACTTTGCAGCGGAAGGCGTTTACATGTGTGGGACAGCGCACTACCCCAAGCATATTTCCGAAACGATTGGTCAGGCTTATGGCGCTGCCGGCCGGGCCATCACTCTTCTCTCACAGGATACAGTCACAGCCTCCGGCGCTGTTTGCGAGGTGAAAGAAGATGATTGTGTAGCGTGTGGGGCATGTATCAGTGCTTGTATGTACGGTGCTATTGAGTTTCGTGATACACCTAAAGGAAAAAAGGCCCGGGTGAATCCTGTTCTCTGCAAGGGCGATGGCCTCTGCAATGCAAAATGTCCAACCAATGCCATTATGTTGAAGCACTATACCGATGAAGAGGTCTTTGGCCAGATCGATGCCGCGGTTCCACCCCTGGCGGAGCATCCAGCCGATGATGGAGTGAGTTGAGAATGGCTGCAGGGCATACATTTGAACCAAGGATTTTAGGATTCCTCTGCGACTGGTGTTGCTACGCAGGGGCGGACCTTGCCGGTGTTTCCCGGTTTCAATACCCCCCTAATATCCGGGTGATAAGGCTGATGTGCTCCGGCAGAGTCGACCCGGCACACATATTCCGGGCGTTCTCAACCGGACAGGACGCTGTGTTTATCGGCGGTTGTCATCTTGACGACTGCCATTATGTTACCCATGGAAATTACGATGCATTGAGCATGGTGTATATATGCAAAAAATTGCTGGAGCACATCGGGCTGAACCCCGAAAGGTTGAGAATTGAATGGGTATCTGCCGGTGAAGGAATCCGTTTTGCCAATACAATGAATGAATTTGTCCCCAGGATAGAGAAGTTGGGCCCTCTTGGCAGGGGCGAAGGCATAGACGAACATGAATTAACGTTCAAACTCGAGGCGGTTACGAAGCTCATCCCTTATATTAAGCTGGTGCAATCGGAGAGGCTAAGAGTGCCTGATAGAACAGAAGAAGCGTATAACAAATTTTTCACCAGTGAAGAATTTAACAGGTTATTTAATGAATTAATCGGTGATAAATTGGCATTAAGCCAAATTATGGCGCTCCTGCGAGAAAGACCTCATTCAACCAGTGAAATCTCCGCAATTTTGGGCTTGAGCCCGTCTGAAGTATCAAGACACCTGAATGTTTCCGCAAGAAATCAGACCGTTGAGACAGGGACTGTGGATAACGATAAAATCGATCGGATTATAAATAAACACCAGGGCAAAGCCGGTTCACTGGTTCAAGTGTTGCTGGAGATTCAGCACGAAAATCACTGGCTTCCTCAAGAGGTGTTGGACAGGGTCAGCAAGAAATTAGACGTACCGTTAAGCCGGGTCATGCAGATCGTTACTTTTCATAAAACCTTCAGTTTGATTCCGAAGGGACGTAATGAAGTTCACGTATGCACGGGCCCTTCCTGTTATGTTCGTGGTTCCACACGTCTCCTCGATACAGTTCAAAACCTGATGGGAATTAGACCCGGTGAAACGGATCCTGATTCAAAGTTCAGCCTGGAGACCGGCAGCTGCCTCGGCTGCTGTAATTTAGGACCGGAGATAATAGTCGGTGGGAAACATCACGGCAGGGTAACACCCGACAAGGTCAAAGATGTGTTGAAAAACTATGAGTAAGGGAAGATTATGCCAAGAATAAATTCAGCTTCTGAATTGGAAGAACTCAGGAAGGGTGTCTTGTCAGAAAGAGATCCCGATAAGCCCTGTATCGCGATATGTGCGGGAATGGGCTGTCTCGGCCTTGGTAACGGCAGGGTTATCAGCGCCTTTGAAGAAGAAGTCAACAAAAAAGATTTAAAGACCAAAGTTGATATTAGAGCAACCGGTTGCCATGGCTATTGTGAAAAGGGGCCTATGGTCGTTATCTATCCTGAAGAAATCTGCTATGTGGAGGTAACGCCGAAGGATGTCCCGGAAATTGTCTCTCAGACAGTGCTTGGGAAGAAAGTGATCGACCTCCTCATTTATACTGACCCTGATACCGGCGAAAAAGCAGCACATCAGTCTGAAATTCCTTTTTACAAGAACCAGATGCGGCACATTATCGGCAATAACACCAAAATCGATCCCAGGAGCATCGACGACTACCTGGCTGTTGGTGGGTATTCCGCCTTATCCAAATCGCTTTTGGAGATGAGCCCCGAGAAAGTTCTTGACGAAATAAAGAAAGCCAACCTGCGCGGCCGGGGCGGCGGTGGATTCCGTGCAGGCCGGAAGTGGGAAACTGCCCGTAATGCCCCTGGGGAAGAAAAGTACGTTATCGTCAACGCTCATGAAGGGGAGCTGGGGGCGTTTATGGACAGAGCCATCTTTACGGGTAATCCACAGAGTGTGTTGGAAGGCTTGATCATCGGCGCCTATGCTGTCGGCTCGCATCGAGGATTTATCTACACCCGTCATGACACGCCTCAATTAAAGAACAATATTGATATGGCCCTCGCTCAGGCAGAGGAATACGGTCTGTTAGGTGAAAATATCCTCGGCTCCGGCTTCAGCTTTAACGTTGAGGTGCATCTTGATATAGGGATATTCGTCTCCGGCGAGTCCAGCGCATTGATGAGGTCGATAGAAGGGAATGCCCCGGAGCCAAGACCCAAATATATTCACACTTCGGTAAAAGGTATTTGGAAAAAGCCAAGTGTCCTGAACAATGTCGAAACCTGGGCTAACGTGCCACTGATAATCGATAATGGCTCCGAATGGTATGCCAGCACCGGGACAGCGCGGAGTAAGGGAACCAAACTTGTATCCTTATCCGGAAATATCGTCAATACAGGAGTAGCAGAAGTGCCTTTTGGGACCACCATCAGAGAGATCGTCTACGGCATCGGTGGTGGAATTCCAAAGGGGAAGAAACTCAAAGCGGTTCACTTTGGAGGACCTATAGGAGGTTCTATTCCCGAAAGTCTCCTCGACACACCTCTGGATTTCGATGAGCTTGCAAAACTGGGAGCTTCGATCGGTGCAGGCAGCATGCTGGTATTGGATGAAGATACCAGTATGGTCGATGTAGCCAGGTATTTTCTCGACTTCCTATCTAATGAGTCGTGCGGCAAATGCGTCCCATGCCGCGAAGGCATCAGGCAGATGCTTAAGATTCTGACCAATATTCGTGATGGAAAAGTAAGAGAGGGGGACATCGAGCTTTTGGAGGAGATAGCCGAGGTGACGGGAGCGGCCTCTTTGTGTGCATTAGGGAAAACCGCCGCCGACCCGCTCCGAAGCACGCTGCGCTATTTCAGAGATGAGTATGAGACAAACATCGAGAAGATGAAACGCCCGGCAGAGAAACGAGAATAATAATGGGTAAGCATAAAAAGATGAGTGATATCATTATTCAGATAGATGGAAAAGAAGTTAAAGCAGCGGAAGGGATGACCGTTCTGGAGGCAGCTCAAAGTGCAGATATATTTATTCCTACGCTCTGTCACCACGAGAAATTAGAACCTCGTGGTTTATGTCGAATTTGCACAGTAGAAGCAGAAGTTCGCGGCTGGACAAAATTCGTTGCTGCCTGCCTTTACCCGGTAGAACAGGATTTGGTAGTAAGAACCAGGTCTGAGAAGGTAGATAGAATTCGCAAAATGATTTTGGAGTTTCTGTTGGCTCATGCTCCGTATTCACCCCAATTACAGGATTTGGCTCAAGAGTATGGAGCAGACAAAGACCGTTTTGAAAAAGAGTCCTCGTTTTGCATACTTTGTGGTCTATGTGTGAGATACTGTGCTGAGGTCAAGAAGAAAAATGCTGTTGGATTTGTGGACTGTGGATCAAGACGGGAGATAAGGTTCATTCCGGAAATAGCCGTGAAGGAGTGCCATAGCTGCAAGGAATGTTTCGCGCTCTGCCCTACATCGTATCTCCAGGCAGCTTTCGTTTTAACCGAAGCTCTTGCGTTTTCGAAAGATGCTTCCCAAACCGCGTTAAAGAAATAAAGGAACAGTAACAATCGAGTGTACCTCTCATTTCCTCCATTGGCCTTTTTCTGAATCTTCCCAAAAAATCCTCCTTTGATATAAAGTCAAAAGCAACTGGTATGCAAACTCAACTGGAGCGTAGTTCGCCATTCGAGAAACATAGGGAGAGTGCCCGGAAGATCAAAGGCTGTGAAGCCCTGAGGCACTGGGTCTATCTCGCTGCGGGCGCGCTGAGATACTGTAATAAATAAATCATTCAACGGCATTTAAGCCATATTTATTGATCAGATCACTGGCATGACGCTGGATGTCATCTGTTAGCCAGCCATTCTGCCTAGAGTCCAGAGGATCACAACGAAAATAAGGGAACCGCTGAAAGCCCATCGGGACTCGAGCCGGGCATGAGTCCTGCTTCTAAGACCTAAAATATATCCCATCGGGACAAGAATGGCCGCAACCACAGCCGCAAGACTTCCCGTGAGGAACACATGATGAAGAACTTTCTGCCATCCATCCACGACCCATATTTCATACCGGACAACATAAGTAATGATAAGGGCGAAAAGAGCATAGCCCCCGTAGGCACCGGTTATGCCGGTTAGACTGCTGCGCAAAAAGCTCTTTTTATCGCCTTTCAAGAGAATTGAGGCCGCCAGATCGAAAGCCACGCCCATTAAAAAAATTCCTAAAATATGGCAGACGAAGGAAGCATTGACTAACCGGAAAAGAGCGGCCATCCCGCCGATCACAGAGGATGTTCCACGCTTATTGAACAGCCCCCTGGCCACGGCCAAGAGAAAAAATCCCGAAGCTGAGAGGTACACTGATGCATTAGGGATATTGGCTTCGTATAAGGCTTTACCCCCAACAACTTCCGATAGACCCCAAAGCGATCCGAAGACAAAAAGCTGTACCAAGGGATTGTATCTTGCCATAGTCAGCTCCTTTTTATTGGCGGTCGCTTAGTATTAATAACGTTTTCTAACTATATACAAAACAATAGGAAATTTCAATTTAACTGGCTAAACACAATTCGTGATCGTGATGCGGTAGAAGTCACAGGTTCAAATCCTCTATCGCCCACCATTTTTTTCAGCAACTTGCGGAATTTTAGGGCTCCTAAAACATCAGTCGTGACATTCTTTGAGAGAAGAGGGAGCTGAATCCACACTTCTAGTAAAGTTGACATCCACTTGACAGATGTCAACTTTAATGCTATATTGTTGACATCGTTTAAAATTTTTTAGAGAAGACAAATGATACAAATAGGAAAAGATGTAAAGCAAAAAGGTAATTATAATGCCTTTATCCCTGATAAATTTCCTCCAAGAGACTTAGTATATAATGAACCCAAAATTATTAAACCTTTAGCTGATGCCAATCTTTTACTTGGCAAACTCGATGGTCTAACTAAGCTTATTCCAGATATCGATTTTTTTATTTTTATGTACATTAATAAAGAAGCTGCTTATTCCAGCCAAGTGGAGGGAACAAAAGCCAATCTTACCGATGCCCTGCAAGCTGAAGTCGAAAGGACCCCTGAGCTTCCTGATGATGTGGATGATATATTGCATTATATCCAGGCGATGAATAAGGGATTAGAGAGACTAAACAATTTACCGTTATCTTTAAGACTAATCAAAGAAGTCCATGCGACACTTTTAACTGGTGCGCGAAGTTCAACATCTCCTCAGCCTGGAGAATTTCGCAATAGCCAGAATTGGGTGATGGGAACGAATCTCAATGATGCGCGTTTTGTCCCCCCGCCACCACAATACGTACTACCGGCAATGGGAGAACTTGAGAAATTCTTCTATTCTCATAAAAATATGCCAACATTGATAAAGGCTGCTTTAATTCACAGTCAGTTTGAGACAATTCACCCATTCTTAGATGGAAATGGAAGA
>Ga0224506_10002936_pt1 | contig 11448 bp, 14 predicted proteins | sample SF_Jan12_sed_USG_2_FD_169108 | JGI IMG/M metagenome (GOLD analysis project Ga0224506, IMG submission 169108) | Sediment microbial communities from San Francisco Bay, California, United States - SF_Jan12_sed_USGS_8_1 | ecosystem: Environmental > Aquatic > Marine > Sediment | place: USA...
TGGGTGGAAGGTGATCCGCGCAACTTGAAGCTGACCTATCCCGAGGATCTCGCTGTGTTGGAGGCGCTGATATGAGCAGCGTTGGATGGGGATACGACGTGCATCGCTTTGGCGGGCTCGGACCGCTGCTCCTGGCAGGCGTGATCATCGACCCCGATAGAGGCCTCGTGGGGACCTCCGACGCGGACGTTGTAGCCCACGCGGTGTCTGACGCTTTGTTGGGGGCGGCGGCGCTCGGCGACCTAGGCCAGCTCTTTCCTTCCTCAGATCCGCAGTGGTCGGGCGCCAACTCGATGATGCTGCTGGAAGACGTTGTGGGTCGATTCACTGCGACCGGGTGGGGGGTTGCCCACCTCGACGTGACGGTGATCGCTGAACGGGTTCGTATCACTCCCCATCGAGCACTGATGCGCGAGGCGTTGGCCGGGGCCCTGCGGGTCGATATCGACCATGTTTCGGTGAAGGCGACGACGACAGATGGATTGGGCTTCATCGGACGAGATGAAGGCGTGGCGGCCGTGGCGGTCGTTACCGCCGTTGCACTGCCCTAGCATCCGATCCGACATGCAGGTTTACAACACTCTCGGCCGAACGCTCGAAGCCTTTGTTCCTCGTGATCCGGGGAAGGTCTCGATGTATGTGTGCGGCCCGACCGTTCAGTCGGAGCCACATCTTGGCCATGGCCGGGCCGGCGTTGCCTTTGATGTTATGCGCCGGTACTTCCGATGGCGCGGTTTTGAGGTGACCTACGTTCAGAACGTCACCGACATCGAGGACAAGATCATCGCCGCCGCCAACGAGCGGGGAGTCCCCGTCGAGGAGTTGGCTGCGGAGATGACGGCCCGATTCAACGCCTGCTATCGCTCCCTGGGAATCGAGCGACCGGATGTCGAACCCCGGGCAACCGAGCACATCGAGCAGATGATCAGCCTGATCGGCACCCTCATCGATCGGGATCTTGCCTATCCGGCGGGCGGTGACGTGTATTTCGCGGTCCGGAACCTGCCGGGCTACGGGAAGCTCTCCGGGCGGAACCTCGACGACCTTCAGGCCGGTGCACGGGTGACAATCGGCGAGGACAAGCGGGATCCGCTCGATTTTGCGCTGTGGAAGGGCGCCAAGCCCGGGGAACCGGAATGGGATTCGCCCTGGGGCTCCGGACGGCCCGGGTGGCATATCGAGTGCTCAGCTATGGCCGCCGAATATCTCGGCGAGGGATTCGATATCCACGGTGGTGGTACTGATTTGATCTTTCCGCATCACGAGAACGAGATTGCCCAGTCTGAGGGGGCCGGGGCCGCGTCGTTTGCGCGCTACTGGTTGCACAACGAGATGTTGAACCTACAGGGCGAGAAGATGGCCAAATCAACCGGTCACATAATCGATCTGGCGACGGCCCTCGACCGGTTCGGGGGAGTGACGGTACGGTTGTTCTACCTCCGGGCTCACTACCGCACCCCTCTGGAATACTCAGAGCAACTTCTCGAGGATGCCGACTCGGCTCTCGAGCGATTGCGGACGTTCTGCAGACGGGCCCCTGTCGGAAAGGCAGCCCCAGATCCGGACTTCCTGCGGCGGTTCACCGCCGCGATGGACGATGATTTCAACACGCCGGATGCTCTGGCCGTTGTCTTCGAGTCGGTGAAGGAAGGCAATCGTCGGCTCGACGAAGGCCTGGACGCCGACCCGATCGTCTCGGCTTTCTCCACCATGGTCGGCGTACTCGGACTCGAGCTTGCAGAAGACGATGGCGACGACCTCTCTTCCAGGCTTGGTGATATAGCCGGACGATTCGGGATTTCCCAGGGCACCGTTGATGACATCATCGAGAGTCTCCTGGAGTTGCGGGCGAAGGCAAGAGATGAGCGCGATTGGGCGACCTCCGACGGGATTCGTGACGAACTGGCCGGAATCGGAGTGATCGTGGAGGATGCAGTCGATGGCGCCCGCTGGCATCGGGGATAGCGTCGAAGGCGTTCACGCCGTTCGGGCCGCCCTCGCGGCCGGACGGGTGGAGAGGCTGTTGGTCGACCGGCGGCGACGTGACGACGTCGAGACGATGATCGGCACGTCTGGAGTACCTTTCGAGGTCGTCGACGATGTTCGGACCCATGCCAGGACCGACGCTCCGCAGGGATTCGTGGCGAGATGCCGTCCGATCGCGACAATCTCTTTGGAGGAAGCAGTGGCGATGGCCACCCCGGCTTCCCTGATGATGCTCGATCATGTTGAAGACCCGCACAACCTCGGTGCTGTTGCGCGCTCGGCGCGGGCGGCCGGCGTGCCTGCGGTAATCGTGGGCGGTCGGAGATCCGCACCCGTCGGCGCCGTTGCCTTCAAGGCGGCGGCGGGGGCGTTGGAACACGTGAGGGTGTGCGTCGTCAACTCGATTGCGGATACGGTGACGAGACTGAAGAAGGTCGGCGTGTGGACTATCGGGCTGACTGCGGAAGCTTCCGACAGTCTCTTTGGACTGTCCCTGCTCACCGAGCCGGTGGCGATCGTGGCCGGAGCGGAAGGCAAGGGTCTGAGCCGGTTGGTGGAAGATCGGCTCGATATTCTGGTTGCGATCCCGATGAGTTCCGGAGTTGAGAGCCTCAACGTTTCGGTAGCCGCCGCGCTGGCGATGTTCGAGATAGGGAGAGCACGGGGCACCCTCTAGAAGCCCGAGTTCACGGCTCTCACCGGGAGAGTGGTTGGATCGAAGTAGCCTCACACCTATGAAGGGCCGCAAGTCATGAGCTGGTTCACGACGTTGGGAATCGTGGCGATCGTTCTGATCCTTGGCTTCGCCCTGAATCGGGTTCTGTATTGGGCCGGAAAACGGGGCTGGGTCTTCAACAAGCACAATCCGCGACCCAGCGGTGGCGCGATCCCACTAGGGATCTTCGACGAGATCTTTCAGCCGAGCATCGAACACGTTATTGACGAGCAGACGTTTCAGCGGATTCGTGCGGACCAGGCTGAGTCCGGCGACGGTTTCGACCCTGTGGAAATCTGACCCAAGATATTGAGCGCAAGGAGTGGACTGCTCCCACGCGTTCGCGTCTGGTCGATGACCTCGGTGTACGGTTGGCGCCCTGTCTACCACCAGACACACGATGCGGGGTCCACGTGCGGTTCTGGGTCCACCAATAGATCTGGCACCCCAAGCACCTGGCCGGTCTGATAGGTTGGGATGGCTTGGCAGATGAGGGAGGACCATGACACTGTTGAGGATGATCAACGCCGCCAACTCTGCGGCGGCCCCGCCGTTCAGTTCCTTGTTCGGGTTGGCCCGACATGTCGTCGTTGGGGGTCTTGCCGGTTTGGTGGCCGGTTTGCTGGTAGGCGGTGTGGGTGGCCGGCTGTTCATGCGTATTGCTGGTGCAGTTGCCTCCGACTCGGCTCAGGGCGCGACCACCGAAGCAGGTTTCACGGTGGGAGAAGTCACGTTGGGCGGGTCGCTTGGGTTGGTGATCTTCATCGGGATCCTCGTGGGGGTAGTGGGGGCGGTCCTGTATCTCATCTTCCAACCCTGGTTGGCGTGGGCGGGCCGGTGGCGGGGTGTCGTATACGGTTTGCTGTTGTTTGCAGCGGGCAGCGCAATGTCCGATGTGATGAACCCCGACAACATCGACTTCTTCATTCTCGGCAACGAGGTGCTGGTGGTGGGGATGATCCTCGCCCTGTTCGTCGGGTTTGGCGTGTTCATGGAGTGGATGTTCGGAATCCTGGCCCGTCGACTCCCTGCCGCCGATGGTTCGGCTCGCTGGGCCTACGCCTTCCTGGCCGTCGTTGGCGCCGGCGCAGGTGCCCTGACGACACCGTTCCTGTTGTTCAACCGGAGTGCTTGCGACTGTGATCCACCCATCGTTGCATCCGGGTTCGTAATCGTTGCTGCGGTCGGCACGCTGATGTGGTGGTGGAACACGGTGCACCCCAACCGTCTCCGGATAGTCGCGGTCGCCTTGGGGATGAGCGGAGTGACCGGAGCCATCGTCTTCGGGTTGCTCCGTGCCCTGACAGACGCCATCGAGATCATCAACTAGACGAAACATCCGAAAGGAGTGGGCGTGAGGACTAGGAGTTTCTTGGTACTGCTCAGTACGGCAGGGTCATCGTGGCCGATGGACAGATCGCCACTGTCGATATGGGTCCGCTACTCGAAGAACACCAGCAGCACGCCCGGTACCTTTGGGCAGGCGAGTATCCGACACCAGAACCGCTACCGACCTCAGGTCACATCCGTCGCTAGGAGCAACCCTCCACCCACTCGACCTCGGGGAGGATGCCGGCGCGGTAGCCCGTGACCACCTCGCCGTCGGTCTCGAAGATCACCCGGTGATCGGCTGGGTCGTTCGGCACGAACACCAGGTAGTGGCCGCCATCCACGTACTTGTGGGGCTGCTCCTCGATCTGGCCGGGAAACAGGGTCGTGATCTCCAGCTCGGTCATGCCGATCCTCGCTCCGCTTCTGGTGCTGATCGGCCCGGCGGTGATGTCGACCCGGGCGATCCTTTCGTTGGTGATCATGAACCCGACCCCATCGAGGCCGGCCGGCTCGACGTAGTAGCAGTCCGGGGCTGGTGGGCCTTCCATCGCCCGGCCGGCCGCCAGGGTCGCCTCCTCCACGGTCATACCGATCTTCACCGGACCTAGGCCCGCCGTTGTGACCGTGTCGGCCTCGGTTAGCGCTGCCGGCAGGGTTGTGGTGGTGGCGGGAACAGTGGTGGTGGTGGTGGTGGTGAGGACAATGGTGGTGGTGGTGGTGGCGGGAACGGTGGTGGTCGTTTCGGATGCTGCATCGGCGCCACAGGCCGCCAGTGCCAGCGTCATGAGCAAGAGAATCGATCTGCGGACCATGCCCAACTCCTCGTCTTCGACAGTGATCAGCCTACGTGGAAATCCCAGGAAGTGGGCCATCGGCCGCGTTGGCATATTCCTGAGCAGCTGATCGATCCAATGCTCTACCCGCCCGGACGACCGCGAGCGCTATTACAGCTCGAATCGTGGTTCCGAGTACGGCCAGTACGACATCGTCGTTGTCGACGACACGGCCACCCGAAGAACGTATGGGGCGACCTCGGTTTGGAGCCGGGTATCGGAATCGAACCGATGACCACTTCTTTACAAGAGAAGAGCTCTACCGACTGAGCTAACCCGGCGTGGCGGACAGGATAGCGTCATGGACCGAGCTTGCTGCAGGGTGTGAAATACCCTGGATTTCATTGCATTCGGATAGCCTCATTGCTGCAATGGCTTTGTCTCAACGCGACCAATCGGTCCTCGACTTCGAACGCTCCTGGTGGTTGATCCCGGGCCCGAAAGCTCGCGCTATTCAAGAAAACCTCGATATGAGCGCCACTCAGTACTACCGGATTCTCCGTCGTCTTGTCGATGATGTCGACGCAGCGCACTACGATCCCTTGACGGTGCGACGATTGCAGCGGTCGACCTCCAAGATGACAGTTCGGAAGATTGCCGCAGAAGGAGAGGACGCCTGAAATGGGCAACCATGCAGCGCCCGGCGTCGGGCGGTTTACACGTGAACTTGCATCATTCGGCCTGCGGCTAGCGGTTGTTGCTGTGTTGTTCTTCGGTGCCGTCTGGCTGGCCGTTACCTACATCCCCGACTTGATGGGTGACGGGACTGACGACCCTTCGGCGCAGCCGGCGGGCGGTGAGTCCACTTCCACATCTGATACTTCCTCGACTTCAGTTCTCGACGTGACGATTTTTTCGACCCTCCCTGAACTGCCGACGACCACCACCGTGCCGGTGACCACCACCACTGTTCCTGCGGAACGGGCCGCGGCCGATGTCGTGGTAGTTGTGTTGAACTCGACCGGCCAGAGCGGCCTGGCTGCTTCGGCGACCCAAGTCTTGGCCGGCCTGGGATACCAGACGCTCGAACCGGACAACTCGACACCGAGGTTGGAGGCGTCGCAAATTCTGTTCGCTCCCGGGTTTGCTGCGGAGGCCTACACCCTGGCTGCCCAGTTTCCCGATGGTCAGGTGGCAGCGGAACCATCTTCCGATCTGCTGGCGGATATCGTTGTCATCCTCGGGACGGAATACGTTCCGTGACCGAAGATTCAGTCAGGCGGTTCTCGAGCGTCTGGCCGATTTGGGCTTGGATCATGGTGGCTTTCGGCCTCATCGCCGCCGCGGTAGCGATCCTCGGCGGAGTGTTCCCACGGTCGTTGGTGCTCGATCTCATCTCGTTCTGGCCGGGTCTGATCCTCGTGTTGCTGGTGGCGGCGGCCCTGTATCCGTTCCACCGGGGGAACTGGAGTCGATTGGCGGCCGTTGTGCCGCTCCTCGTTCTCTCGTGGCTCGGCTCGACGATTGCGCTTCATCTCGCTGAATGGAGTGTGCTGCCCTCGGCGGCCGCCGATTTCGCCGGCCCACCTGCGGTCGGTATCGACGAGGTCGCGTTGACTGCCATCACCCAGGGAGAGATGACGACTTCATTCTCAGACATACCTTTTCTCTACGACGTGAAGACGATCCGCAAGGGAGGCTCAACGCCGCCCGCCCGCGGATTGGAACGGCTCGATGGCGGCCCGGCCCAGATTACGATTGATGAGCGGGAACCCGATACGTGGTTTCTCACAACGGGATGGAGAATACGTCTCAGCAGGGATACCGTCTGGAGCATCGATCTCGAGGCAGGGGACATGACCGTCGATCTGAGCGGCGGGCGAATTTCCGCTCTACGATTGGCGGGTGCCGGCGATGTCGTGCTTCCGGTACCTACGTCTGAGGTACTGGTGATCGTTGAGGGCAGATTCGAGCTCAGCCTTCCGGATGGAACAGCCATGTCGGTTGTCGGTGCCGACGTGACCGTGCCGGGGGATTGGGCCGGCAGTGGCGACGAGTGGGTCTCACCGGCAACAGGGGATGGATACATCGTGACAGTAACGAGCGGAGCCTCACTGGTGGTCAGAGACGCATGACTTCCTCTCCGTCCCCCTACGAACGGATCCGCAAGGTAGGCGTGACGGTCTGGACGGGTCTGGGCGGATTCGCTCTTCTGGCTTTGTTCATATGGTTGCTCGTCCAGATGAGGGTCATATGGTCCCCGTTGGTTTTCGCTATCGCGATCGTCTACATCCTCAACCCACTGGTCAACCGCCTCGAGAACCGTCGCGTGCATCGCGTGCTCGGGTCCTGTATCTCATACATACTCCTGGTTTCGATACTGACCGCCATCGGCTTCGTAGTTGTTCCGATCGTCCGCAGCCAGGCCGTCGCCCTCGCCGAGGAAGTGCCGGTGATAGTCGATCAGGTCACGGAGACCGCGCAGGATCTCGCCGATCGTTTCGATATCAACATTGAGATGCCAGGATTCGATACGGTGAGCGACTGGTTCTCACAGGCCGAGAACCAGCAGCGACTGACGGACGTCGCTTCCGGCGTTTTCGACGTAGCGGCAACAGTCGTTGAGGCGGTGCTGCTATTTCTGTTGGCTCCGGTCCTCGCCTTCTACATCCTGGTGGACGCCCCGAGCACGAGATTGTCCGCTCGCAACCTGGTTCCCGAGGACGTGCGCGACGAAGTCGTCCATGTGGCAGGGCTGGTCGGGAGGGCACTGGGTGGGTTCGTGCGAGGACAGCTTCTGGTGGCGCTCATCGTCGGGATCCTCACGAGCTTCGCTTTGTGGATCATCGGGTTGCCGCTGTGGCTGATTATTGGATCGATCACCGGACTTCTCAACCTCGTGCCCTTTGTCGGCCCGACTTCGGGTGGGGTCCTGGCAGTGGCGGTGTCGTTGGCGTTGGGCGATTGGCGGATGGCGTTGTGGGCGGCAGTGGCGATGGTCATCGTCCAACAGATAGACAACCACCTAATCAGCCCCATCATTCTGCGGGCAACGGTGAAGCTGCATCCGGTGATGATCATCCTGGCACTACTCGTCGGGGGGTCGCTGGCTGGTTTGTTGGGTGTGCTCATCGCAGTTCCGATGGCTGCGTTGGTGAAGATCATCGTTGCGCACCTGTGGCGAACCAAAGTCCTGGGGCAGTCCTGGGATGAGGCTACGGAGGCCGCTATCCATGAATACGAGCCTCCGTCCGCCGAGAAGTTGCTGGGACGACTCCAACGGATCCGGGAACTCCAGGTATCTACCGGTGACGTCTCACATCAATCGCATGGTGTTCCAGACGACAGAGACAACGCAGACTCCGGCCCCGACAACTAGCCAATCCAGCGTGGCCGATCGGAAGCCGTCTCCTACTCCATCTCGCCCAGATAGGCGTCTGACAGCTGCGGGTGTTCGAGCAGATGGGCCGCAGTGTCCTCCAGAACAATCGAACCCGTCTGCAGAACATATCCCCGGTTAGCGATCGACAACGCCATATGGGCGTTTTGCTCGACGACGAATATCGTGGTGCCCTGCGAGTTGATCTCTTCGATGGTTTCAAACACCTGCTCGACGAGAATCGGCGCCAGGCCCATCGATGGCTCATCAAGTAGCAGGACTTTCGGCCGGGCGGTCAAGGCCCTGCCGATCGCCAGCATCTGCTGCTCACCACCCGACAACGTTCCGGCACGTTGACGTATACGTTCCTTGAGACGGGGGAAAAGGAGAAAGACTCGTTCAATGTCCTCCTGGATCTCGGCCTTGTCGTCGCGCAGATTGGCCCCAATCTCGAGGTTCTCCCTGACCGACATCTTGCCGAACAGGCGGCGGTTCTCCGGAACCATCGTCAAACCGCGGCTGACGATTTCCGGGGTGGTCAGCCGCTCGATCCGCTCGCCGTCGAAGATGATCTCACCTGCATGCGCTCTCGTCATGCCGAGAATCGTGCGGAGGGTGGTTGACTTCCCTGCTGCGTTGGATCCCAGCAGACAGACGATTTCCCCTTCGTTCACATCGAGAGAAATGTCTTCGAGGGCCCGCACGGGACCGTAGGCGGCGCTGACGTTCCTGAGGCTGAGGATGGCGTCGCTCATGCCTGCTCCTCCGCTCCGGCCTTGCCGAGGTAGGCGGCGATGACCTGTGGATCGGCCGCCACTTCGTCGTAGCTGCCTTCGGCGATCTTCTTCCCGTAGTCGAGGGCGACTACCCGGTCGGAGACTCCCTTGATGACAGGCATATCGTGCTCGATGAGGACGATTGCGTAGCCCTTTTCGTCGCGAATCCGACCGATGAGTTCGATGAGACCTTCCTTTTCTGCCGGGTTCATTCCGGCGGCAGGTTCATCCAGCAGTAGGAGTTGGGGTTCCGTGGCCATTGCTCGAGCGATTTCGAGGCGGCGGCGATCGGCATAGGCGAGTTCTGAGGCAAGGGAGTTGATCCGTGGAGTCAGTCGCTCTCCGAAGAAGGCCAGTGACTCGATCGCCGACGCGTGAACTTTCTGCTCCTCCCTCACTGTCTTGCGGGTGTTGAACAGTGCTCCATAAACGCCTGCGCTGGTCCGGGTGTGCTGACCAACCATGGCATTCTCGAGCACCGTCATTGCCGAGAACAGGCGTACCGATTGAAACGTTCGCGAGACTCCGACCCGGGTGATCTGATTCGGTTTGAGGCCGACGAGATTGTGGCCATCGAAGTGGATCTTGCCTGCGTCGGGCGAATAGAAGCCGGTGACGATGTTGAATAAAGTGGTCTTGCCTGCCCCGTTGGGCCCGATGACGCCCACGATTTCACCGGGATCCGCGAAGAAGTCGACGCTGTCGACCGCCTGGACGCCTCCAAATCGCTTGGAGACTCCCTCGAGTTCAAGGAGGTGGCTCATGATGGCGCCCCTTCCGGCAGATCAGCGGGAGCGGGGTCCTGCCCCTCATGAAGCTCGCGCTGACGCCGCTTATTCGGTATCAGGCCTTCAGGTCGGAAGATCATGATTGCGACGAGGATGGCACCGTAGATGAGCAGGCGAAACTCGCCGAACTCGCGCAGCAGTTCGGGCAATCCGACCAGTGCGGCCGCGCCGACGATGACCCCCGGGATGGAACCGATTCCACCAAGGATGATCACTGCCAGCACGTTGATCGAAACCTGGAGTCCGAAACTGTTGGGGAAGATCGAGCCGATCTTGGCGGCGAAGAACACTCCGCCGAGACTGCCAACTCCGGCGCCCATCGCGAAAGCCAGGAGCTTGTAGCGGACGACGCTGATACCCATTGCCTCGGCAACGTCTTCGTCCTCACGCATGGCCGCCCAAGCTCGCCCGACCCGTGAGTCGACCAGTCGATAAGAGATGTAGGCGGCCAGAATGCCGAAGGCGAGGATCAGGTAGTAGATGTGCTGAGGATTCCGCAGGTCGAATGAATCCGGCGGCGCAGCCGGAACTCTGGTCAACCCCTGTGCTCCGCCGAGATAGGGAGACAGCCAGTCGGATATCACCAGTGTCCGGATGATTTCACCGAAACCCAGTGTGACGATGGCGAGATAATCACCACGGAGCCGGAGGACCGGGGCGCCGATGGCGGCGCCGATGATTACAGCGATGATGACAACGAAAGGCAGCGCTATCCAGAGGTTTGTGAATCCGGCTTCGGCAAACTGCTGCCCCTCCTCAGTTACGAGGAAGGAAGCAGGCGAGGTGAAGATTGCAGCCGCATATGCTCCGACCGCGAAGAACGCCACATATCCCAGGTCGAGAAGGCCTGCATAGCCAACGACGATATTGAGGCCGAGACCCAACAAGACGTACAGGCCGACGGTGCCGAGCACATCACTGACGAATGGCCCAACGATCCACGGCAAGGCGATTAGAACGACGATGATGGCGATCAGGGACGCCCGACTCCGGGTGCGGCGGGTTCCGTCCGGTATCAAAGCGGCGGCTTCCTTGCGCACATCAGCGCGGTTCATCCACCACCATCTGAGTCCGAACGCCGCGGCGACCACGACGACGGTTCCGGAGAACGTGAGGCCACCCAGTTCGTAGAGCCATCCGGTGGGTATTTTCAGGTTGCCGAGAGTTACCCGCAAGATCGGTTCACCGAGGCTCATCAACAATGTGATGCCCAACGCATACACAATGGCCGACCGCAGGTGATTGTCGAGTTTGACCAAACCGCCTGCGATTGCACCGACGATCGTTGAGGTCAGCACCATCACAACTGCTCCGACCAACGGGTTGAGGCCAAATTCGAGGGTCTCGAGGAGTCCCGGGGTAACGCTCACGAACATGCTTCGGACGTCGAGGCCGGCGTTGATGAGGCCTTCGAGCCCCAAGGTCATAAGTGCAACGAAAGTCCCGGCGATGAAGCCGACCGCGATGCCGGTCGGCAGCGGTGAGTCACTCTTGCGAGCGGTGGTGTAGGAAGTAATTGCATAGGCAACGAGCATCAAGACGACGCCGAGTCCGACGAGGCCGGTGATGACGTTGCGGTCTTGGAACCTTTCGACCATTCCGATAAAGGACAAGTAGGTAATGACGATGCCGCCGATGACACCCGGCTTGAGAGCGGATCGAAGGTTCATGCGCGCTTCTCCTCGGAGGCTCCGAGAAA
>Ga0224506_10002937_pt1 | contig 11446 bp, 15 predicted proteins | sample SF_Jan12_sed_USG_2_FD_169108 | JGI IMG/M metagenome (GOLD analysis project Ga0224506, IMG submission 169108) | Sediment microbial communities from San Francisco Bay, California, United States - SF_Jan12_sed_USGS_8_1 | ecosystem: Environmental > Aquatic > Marine > Sediment | place: USA...
CTATTATTATTGCGACTATTATTGCGACGTATATTGCTGTCGTTCTTCATTGAGAAGCCCCTGGATAACCGTGAGAAATAAAACACTGTTTATTAATGCCACAGTGGACGGATTTAGTTAACAATTTTCAAATAATACAGCCCAAAACCAGCAAAAACCTATGAAAAACGCATTAAAAACATCAAAAAATAGCCATTTAGGATGAGAAACACCACCAAAACCAAGCCCAATCACACTGGCGTGGGCAGTTGCGGCGAAGAAATAGCCTAATACAGCCTAATAATGTGGCGGCTTTTCGCTTGCCTCGCCCCCAGTGGGGATTTCGGCCTCAACCGAAGAAAGCCTATCTTCCAGCCTTTTTAAGCGTAGCTCCATCCGGTCAATTTGTTTCCATTGTTTGGCAACGGTGTCGGAAAGTTCGGCGTTGTCTTGGGCCAAATGGGAAATTGTTTCTTCCAGTTTTTGGATTTTTTCTTCAGTCATGATTCTGTTTTTCCATTTACCGCATCCAGCAAATCGCAAGCAGCGGTTCTAATATCGGTATCGCGCTTAAAAGCGCTTTCCAGTAATTCTTGTAAACGGCCATCGCGTTCACCCAAAAGTTTCTCACGCAACATATCTTCGGCGGTTTTGATAATTCGCATTTCAAGTATCAAACGTTGCCTGTGTTGCATTTCACCTGTTTGTTCTAGGTGGGTGTAATGATTGTGTATTACCTCAACCAGCTTTTCCACGCCCTCACCCGTTTCGGCGCTGGTGGAAATAACTGGTATCTGCCACTTGGGCTTCCCTTTATCGCCCATATTTTTTCCCGAACGGCCAAGGCCCAACATGGCGGTTAATTCATTTACGGTTTTATCGGCATCAACACGGTCACATTTACTAACCACGTGAATGTCGGCAATTTCTAACACACCTGCTTTGATTGCCTGTATTTCATCACCCAAGCCCGGAGCGGAAACAACAATTACACTGTGCGCTGCCTGCACAATATCAACTTCGTCTTGGCCGACACCTACGGTTTCAATTAACACAACATCAAACCCTGCGGCATCTAGCACATCAACAATATCAAGGCTGGCCCGGGCCAAGCCGCCCAATGCGCCGCGTGTTGCCATAGAACGAATAAACACACCATCATCGTCGGCAAATCCGGTCATGCGCACCCGGTCACCCAAAATGGCGCCACCGGAAAACGGGCTAGATGGGTCTATGGCAACAATGCCGACGGTTTTTCCCTGCGTGCGTAATATTCTCGTAAGAGCCGCCACCAATGTTGATTTACCTGAACCGGGAACACCAGTAAGACCTATCACGTGGGCAGAGCCAGCGTGACGATGTAATGTTGCCATAAGTTCAGATGCTTTTTCACTGCGCCCTTCGGCCACCGACATGGCGCGCGCAATGGCACGGGGCTTACCCGCCAGCACGCCATCTATTAAATCGGCAACACTATCGTCGCTCATTTTTTTGCATCCATTTCTATTTCAATATATTCGCGCGCCAGCTTTACGTAGTGCGGTGCGGTGTATTCAATCATGGCGATTTCAGTTTCGCCTATTTTGCGCATAAACTTTGCTGGGCTGCCTGCCCATAATTCCCCAGCCGGAATACGTTTGCCCGGGGTCAACAATGCCCCGGCGGCTAACATTGCGCCCTTTTCCACCACACAACCATCCATGATGCAGGCTTTCATTCCGATAAAACATCCGTCTTCTATGGTGCAGGCGTGAATAAGCGCCATATGGCCAATGGTAACATTGTTACCAATTTTGGTTTCAAACTGGCTGGAAACATGGACAACGGTGCCGTCTTGAATATTGCTGCCTGAACCGATGTTAACTTTGTTAACATCACCGCGAATTGTGCAGCCATACCAGATCGAGCTATCCTTACCGATTTTTACGTCACCGGTGATGGTTGCGGTTGCGGCGATAAACGTGCTTTTGTCGATTTCAGGTTCAATACCGCGATACGGAAGAATAACTGGCATAATTAATATCCTTATACGCTACAGGCGCGCTCTATAACCAAAATACGGGCAACGCCGTCGGGGTGGGCAACGTGTTCGTCACCCGCTTCTACATGGCAAATATCGCCAACCTCAAGTCGGTGGATCAATTCGTTACCGTCTTTGCGATAATGCATATCAACCGCACCATCAATAACCACCAACACTTCCTCGCCATTGTTTACATGCCATTTATACGGCTTATCAGTCCAGTGCAGGCGCACCGTCGCATCATTAAGCGATGATATATCAAGCGCATCCCACGCATTGGCGGCGGTAAAGTTTTGCGGTTTGATAAAGCGCATATGTTTTTACCTTTGCATCCATTTTCTGAAGGCGTTGTTAACTGCTTCGGGTTGTTCCAGTGGTGCAAGATGGCCTGAATGTTCTACCACCACAAGGGTTGCGCTATCGCCAATTCCATCAGCCATTTCTTGATGTATTTCTGGCGGTGTCAGCATGTCTTCGCGTCCACATAAAATCAATGTTGGGCAATTTATGTTTTTTAGATCCGGTCTTGAATCAACCCGGTGCATCAGTGCAGTTTGTTGACGCAAAAAAGCATCCTTGCCAATATTTTCTGCCATTTGTAAAACCACGTCGCCAATACCGGGTTTATTAACATGGTCGGGATGAACCAAATTAGGTAACAACATTGGCGTAACGCCCCTGAACTTTCCGTGCGTGGCAAGCTCCATCATTGATTTTCGACGTTTAGTTTGTTCTGGAGTATCGGCCCGGGCCGACGTATCAACTAAGGCAAGGCGTTCAATTCTATTTGGTTCTTGGCGCATAATTTCTTGGGCAACATAGCCACCCATGGAAAGGCCCGCCAATGAAAACTTTTCCGGTGCCCGGCGCAAAACTGCACGGGCTAAATCTGGGATGTTATCTTCGCGGGTAATATCGGCGACCTCAACATCTGCCACATCGCCAAGGGCGCTAACCTGATGCGCCCATAAGCGTTCATCATTCAAAAGGCCGGGTATAAGTATAAGTTTATTTTTTGGCATTTATTTTATTTAACCAGCTTACTTATTTCTTTGAATTCGGGTGTTCCGGCTCGGCGTAACCATTCAAACAATACCATTTCGGTTGTTACTATTTCGGCCCCGGCACTTTGCGCCCTATCCATTCCAATCATATGATTGGCCGACGTGCGTGACGATGTTGCATCGGCCACCACAAATACTTTAACGCCGTTGGCAATAAGTTCGATTGTTGTTTGCAAAACGCAAACATGGGCCTCTATTCCACATATTATCGCTTGGGTTTTGTTCAACGCATTAAAATGCTGGGCAAAGCGTTCGTCGGCCATACAGGAAAATGTTTCTTTTTCCTGAACCGCACCATCGCTCAACAGCGATAAAACCGGTTCAACCAAATGACCAAGGCCCTTGGGGTATTGTTCGGATGCCAGCACATCAACACCCAAAATGGATGCGCCCTTTATCAGGTGCTTGGAATTTTCCACCACCATGTCGGGGGCATTCATCACCGGCAACAGGCGTTCTTGGATGTCTATTATCAGCAAGGCTGATTGATCTTTGTCTATTAACAAGGGTTGGCGCTCCTTGAATTTTGATAAAATGCGAGTCGTTCCCCCTCAACGTATCCCAAGCATCGCCCAAGGCCAAGGCGAGAAAGCTATGTTAACTGCCTGAAAATGGCCAGATTTCCCCTATTTCATTGACATTGCAGCCCGAACGTGGTGTTAATCCGGCCAACCAGATTTAAAATAACAACTTATTTATGAAAGCCCAGATTAGGGTTTTGACGGACCAGAACAAACCTGACCATCAAGCCCGATCTAAAAATTGCATGACATTTGCCAATACCGGACTAGGTGACAATGTGCTGCGCGCTGTAAGCGAAGCAGGATATGAAACCCCCACCCCAATACAAGAAAAAGCCATCCCCGTGGTTATGATGGGGCGCGATATACTTGGTTGTGCCCAAACTGGCACCGGAAAAACCGCATCCTTTACCCTGCCGATGATTGATGTTCTTGCCCATGGTCGGGCGCGCATGCGTATGCCGCGCTCGCTTATATTGGAACCAACCCGCGAACTAGCAGCGCAGGTTGCACAAAATTTTGATACCTATGGCAAATATTCCAAACTATCAAAAGCATTGCTTATTGGTGGAACCGACATGGCGGCACAAGCAAAGCTGCTTGACCGTGGTGTTGACGTTTTAATCGCCACCCCAGGCCGGTTAATGGATATGTTTGAACGTGGCCACATTTTGATGAACGACATCAAGATACTGGTTATTGATGAAGCCGACCGTATGCTCGACATGGGTTTTATTCCCGATGTTGAAAAAATTGTAAAATTGTTGCCGCCATTGCGCCAAACATTGTTCTTTTCTGCAACTATGGCACCTGAAATAAAAAAATTGGCCGACAAGTTTTTGATGAACCCAAAGGAAATTTCCGTTTCCGCACCGGCATCTGCTTCGGAAATGATTGTTCAGGGCATTTCCATTCTAAAGGTTCCGCCCCACGTTCGTGGAATGGATGCCAAAAAGAAACTTAAACGCGATGCCTTGCGTGCGCTTATCAAACACGAAGAAGTAAAAGACGCGATTATTTTTTGTAACCGTAAAACCGATATTACAACGGTTTATAAATCGCTTTCCAAGCATGGCTTTAAGGTTGGCCAGCTGCATGGTGATATGAGCCAGCCCGCCCGGACCGAAATGCTTGCCAATTTCAAGGCAAAGAAATTTAATATACTTGTATGTTCTGATGTTGCCGCGCGCGGTCTTGATATTCCAGATCTTTCCCACGTGTTTAACTATGATGTTCCCATGCGCGATGAAGATTACGTTCACCGTATTGGCCGAACCGGACGCGCCGGACGCGAAGGCCATGCATTTTCAATTGCCCTGCCCGAAGACGGAAAATACATTACCGCCATCGAAGCCTTGATCGGTACCACAATTCCCCGCATTCCCATCCCCGACTTTGACGAAGGTCAGCCGGACAAAGGTGATGGGCGCGGGGCGCGTGGAACTGGCAACAGGCCACCACGCAGTGAAAAAAATGAGAGCGATAAAAAACCGCGTAGTCGTGGTGGACGTGGGCGCAACAAGCCATCTGGAAAGCCCCCGGTTAGCGAAGCAAAAACTGATACACCAATAAAACCTGAGGCCAACAAACCAGCCGAAGCAAAACCAACGGAAGCAAAGCCTGCTGATGTAAAGCCTGTTGATGTAAAGCCCGTTGAAAAAAAACAGTCCGATAGAAATTCCCACGGGGAAAAGAAACCGGGCCACGGTAGCGAAGGCGAAGAAGGAAGCGGCCTTGGCGGAACCGACCACATGCCAGCATTTTTAAAAGGCAGCTAACGCCTCAGCCTTTAACGCCACGCCTTAACGCAGGTCTGACGCCAGCGCTATTCCAAATAAAATAAACAACGCGCCTGAAATCTTGCTCATCTTTCCGGCTAAGGCCGAACCTGATTTGGCCCGGGCTTTCGCCGCTATCAGCGCATACCCCATCAATGCGCTAAATGATAACACCAACAACGTCGCCCCCATGATGACAAGTTGGCTCCACACCGGGCGAGACAAATCCAAAAACTGTGGAAACAATGCACCAATAAGCAGCAATGCCTTGGGGTTGCTGAGCGCCACCCCTATTCCTTGAAAGTATGATTTTCTTGCCGAGAAAACTTTTGCGGGTTTTATTTCACTGCTTACATCAGTTGTGGAAATTTTTTGCTTCACAAAAATTAATCTGAAACCCAGATACACCAGATAAAGCCCGCCAATAATTCTTAGGTAAGTTATTATTTGTGACGAATTTTCAAGCACCGTGCCAATACCGACAATGCTAATGGCGATTAAAATTACCAATCCAGTTTCATTTCCCATAATGGCAAAAAATGCGCCACGCGCGCCGTTCAGCCCGCCATGGGTCAGTGCCAACAAAACCGCTGGCCCCGGCGACAACACGGCGGCAATGGTTACGGCAACAAATGAAAACCATAAATCAAAGTTCATAAATAAAATCCAGAATTTTAAATCAATCCAGCAAGCGGTGATGATGGGTCAGCATATTTCTTTTTGCCCATCCGCCCTGCCAAATACGCAAGACGCCCTGCTTCAACCGCCAAGCGCATGGCGCGCGCCATTTTAATTGGGTCCTTGGCCTCGGCAATTGCGGTGTTCATTAAAACACCATCACAACCAAGCTCCATCGCTACTGCGGCGTCAGACGCGGTACCAACGCCCGCATCAACCAAAACTGGAACATTTGATTGTTCAACAATTAATCTAATGCCAACCGGGTTTTGCACCCCAAGGCCCGAACCAATGGGTGCGGCCAACGGCATAATCGCAACGCAACCCATATCTTCTAGGCGCTTTGCCTGTATGGGGTCATCGGCGCAATAAACCATTACCTTGAAACCTTCTTTAATAAGCGTTTCAGCGGCAATGATTGTTTCTGGCATATTGGGGTAAAGTGTTTTTTGATCGCCTAATACTTCTAACTTTACCAAATCCCAACCACCAGCTTCGCGCGCAAGGCGCAACGTGCGCACAGCTTCATCGGCTGAATAGCAACCAGCGGTATTGGGTAAGTATGTGTAAATTTTGGGATCAAGGTAATCTACCAACATTGGTTCTTTTGGGTTGGTAACATTTACCCGGCGCACAGCAACGGTAACAATTTCAGCGCCTGATGCTTCAACCGCTTTTGCGGTTTGTTCAAAATCTTTGTATTTGCCAGTGCCAACCAAAAGACGTGACCAATATGATTGCCCCGCCACTTCAAAGCTGTCGCCATCGTTGTTGGTGCTGCCACCGCCGATAAAATGCACAATCTCCAGATTATCACCATCACTTAACATGGTCTGCTTATAAGTAGATTTGGGCACTATTTCGCGATTACGCTCAACCGCGACCTTGGTGCCATCAAGGCCAATTTGCCCCAAAAGCTGCTCTAGGCTAAGCGATGCCTCAAATTTTTTGCTTTCGCCATTAATGGTAAGGTTCATGGTTTCCCTGCTTAATAATATGATTTCGCTTAAAATAACCAGATGTCACCGTTTAATACAGCCTAAAGTTCCTGTTCCACAAGCATCCACGCGTGCTATAAACCGCAGGTAATAGCGATTCACCGCCAATAGGTAGGATTTTAGAGAATGTCACAAAAGGTTTTGGTCATAAACGGGCCCAACCTGAACTTGCTGGGAAAGCGCGAACCCGATGTTTACGGGGCGGAAAGCCTTGCCAGCATCGAAGACAAGTGCCAAAAACGTGCATCTGTTCTGGATCTTGAGATCGAATTTCGCCAATCCAATACCGAGGGTGAAATGGTTGACTGGATCCAACAGGCAGAAGACAATTTTGATATTCTTATTATTAACGCTGGTGCATATACCCATACTTCGGTGGCATTGTTAGATGCAATCAAAGGAACAACTACACCGGTTATTGAGGTACACTTATCTAACATCCACCAGCGCGAGGAATTTCGCCATCACTCGTTTATTTCGAAGGCGGCAAAAGGTATGATTTGCGGATTTGGTGGATTTGGCTATGAAATGGCTCTGGACGCAGCAAGTAACATTTTAAAAAACGGCTAGGCGGAAAACTACATATGAATAAAAAAATAGATGTTGATGACAAACTAATCAAAAAGCTGGCAAAGCTGCTTGATGAAACTGGTCTTGCCGAAATTGAATACGGCGAAGGTGATGTAAGTATTCGCGTTTCAAAAGGCGGCACGATGATAAGTCATAGCACTGGACCAGCCCCTGCTGCCTTGCAACCAGTTGCAGTCTCAGCTGAAAGTGCGCCTGCTGATGTTTCCCACGCCGAACATCCCGGCGTTGTTACATCGCCCATGGTGGGTGTGGTCTATACTTCGCCTGAACCTGGTGCGGCTGCATTTATTAATGTTGGCGACAGCGTAACCGCCGGACAGGTTGTAATGCTGATTGAGGCCATGAAGGTTTTCAATCAGATAAAAGCCCCCAAAAGCGGCAAAGTAACAAAAATATTGGTCGAAGGTGGATCACCGGTTGAATTCGGTGAACCTCTTTTGATTGTCGAATAATCCTTAAAAAGCGGATCACATATGTTCGATAAAGTTTTAATCGCCAACCGCGGTGAAATCGCACTTCGCATCCAGCGTGCATGCAAAGAAATGGGCATCCGTACCGTTGCCGTGCATTCCACCGCAGATGAAGACGCTATGCACGTGCGCCTAGCCGACGAAGCTGTTTGCATCGGCCCACCCAATGCCAAAGAAAGCTATCTAAACATTTCGGCAATTCTTTCGGCCGCTACCATTTCAAATGCTGATGCAATTCATCCGGGCTATGGCTTTCTTTCTGAAAATGCCGACTTTGCCCAAATGGTTGAAGAGCACGACTTTGTTTTCATCGGCCCATCGCATGAACACATTCGCCTGATGGGTGATAAAATTGCCGCCAAGGATGCAGTTAAAAAAGCCGGCATCCCGGTTGTTCCAGGTTCCGATGGCGGGGTTGATAATATTGCTGACGCCAAACTTATTGCCAAGGAAATAGGCTATCCGGTTATTATCAAGGCTACTGCTGGTGGTGGTGGACGCGGAATGAAGGTGGCCAACAACGACAGCGAGCTTGAAATTGCGCTTACTACTGCGCGTTCGGAAGCGGGTTCGGTTTTTGGCAACCCCGAAGTTTATATTGAAAAGTTCCTTACCCGCCCACGCCACATTGAAATACAGGTGCTGGCAGATAACCACGGTAACGTGGTGCATTTAGGCGAACGTGACTGTTCATTGCAGCGTCGCCACCAGAAAGTTTTAGAAGAAGCCCCCTCGCCCGCACTTAACCGTACGCAACGCGAAGAGATTGGGCAAATTGCAGCCGAAGCAGTTAAAAAAATTGGCTATCGCAGTGCCGGTACAATTGAATTTCTATATGAAGACGGTGGATTTTATTTTATCGAAATGAACACCCGCCTACAGGTTGAGCACCCAATTACCGAAATGATTACCGGAATTGATTTAGTGCGCGAAATGGTGCGTATATCCAATGGCGCGCCCCTTGGTTATACCCAAGACGATATTAAATTTTCCGGCCATGCGATTGAATGTCGCATAAATGCCGAAGACCCGGAAACATTCATGCCGTGTCCCGGCAAGGTTGGTATTTATCACGCCCCGGGCGGGCTTGGGGTTAGGGTCGATTCAGGGCTTTATTCCGGATACAGCGTACCACCACATTACGACAGCATGATTGCTAAACTTATTGTTCACGGCACTAACCGTAATGAATGCCTTATGCGGTTGCGCCGCGCGTTGAGCGAATACGTGATTGATGGATTAAAAACAACAATTCCACTTCACCAACTCCTTGCGGTTGATCCTGATATCATTAATGGTGATTACGATATTCATTGGCTAGAAAAATTCATGGAGCGGGGTAAATAACAACCCCGGTGCATTTATGTCGCGCCCCATACCCGGACCGCACAAACTAAGCCCCGAAATACTAGTACGCGCATATGCAGCTGGCGTTTTTCCTATGTCGGAATCGCGCGATGACCCAACCATATTTTGGGTTGACCCACGATTGCGCGGAATAATTCCGCTTGATAACTTACATGTTTCAAAATCGCTAAAAAAAACCATCCGCAAAAATAAATTTGAAATCAAGTGTGATACTGCATTTGACCGAGTAATCGAAGGCTGCGCTCTGCCCCGGGCTGACCATGATGGTTCGATGTCTGAAACATGGATAAACGATGAAATTATTCGCGCCTATAATGAAATGCATAAAATGGGGCTTGCTCACTCGGTTGAATGTTGGCGAGGCGAAAGGTTGGTTGGCGGGCTTTATGGCGTTAGTTTGCGCGGTGCATTTTGTGGTGAAAGCATGTTTTCCCTTGAAACCGATGCATCAAAGGTAGCGTTGGTGTATTTGGTCGCCCACCTAAAGTTGGGTGGTTATGCTTTACTTGATACCCAGTTTTTAACCGATCATTTAAAAACCATGGGTGCGGTAGAAATTTCTAATCGTGAATACCTTGAGCGCCTTGAGCGCGCATTGGGTGTGGACGCAAAATTTCCGCTAAACCCCAATGCGGATGAACTGGAAAAATCACTTAATGCGGTTTTAGAAAATAGCAAATAAACAGCCTAATCAACCGTTCCGGTTGCGGCCGTCAAAACCCCGGCGCCAATAAGCAATCCACCGCCTACGCGGTTAGCGCGCACAACCGCAGCATTACTTGAAAAGATTTTCTTCATTTTATCTGCCAATAGCACCCATAGGGCGGTGTTAATCATCGCCAAAATAACAAAGGTCGCTTCCAAAATAGCAAACTGTTGGAATACGGGGCGCGCGGGATCGACAAATTGCGGAACAAACGCCACAAAAAATATAATGCTTTTTGGGTTAAGCGCCGTCACCACATAGGCGTTGGTGAAAAGTTTACCCATTTTAGGAACTGGAAAATTTTTCTTAAAACCCTTGTTTTCGCCGCCAGAACGCCAAAGCCCGATGCCCATCCATACTAAATAGGCCGCACCACATAATTTTAATATTGTAAAAAGCGTGGCCGATGCGGCCAACACCGCGCCTGCACCCATAAGCGATATCGTCATGGCGGTAAAATCACCCAACGTCACGCCAGGCACCGTCGCCAACCCTGTTTTTCTTCCACCGCTAAATGCATAACTTACAACTAGCATTACGGTTGGCCCCGGCATTGCCAGCAGTGCCAACGAAGTAAGTGTAAAGGCTATCCATATTTCAGGCGACATGGGTGTTGTTCCTGCTTTAATTACTCGATTATTATCTGCCCATCTGGTGCGGGCGGGGCTGGTACTGCTTCGATTGGTTCGGGCTTTTCTTCTGCTGGTTTTTCAATCTTGTTTTTGCAATCAAGAACCCAAACATCATAAACCGGATGCTCTAATGCATTTAACGCCGGACTGGACGCAAACATCCAACCGCGAAAAATAGATTTTGCTGGCTCAAGCGGGCGAACTTCCCATATATCAAGAAAGGCTGTGCTTTCGGGCAGGTCCTCCGGTGGGCGCTTGTCGCAATGGCGCGCTATTATTTCCAGCGTGCCAAAGGTTATGGTGTCACCTAATGGGGCTTCGATGGTTGAAACCCGTGCGGTTACCTTGTCCAGCCCTTGCAAAACCACCGTTTGATATGGCTCTGCCGCAGCCGTTAGGGGCAGCGAAGCAATACAAATGGTGGAAAAGGCATAAACAGTAACCTTTTTCATGAAATCCATGATGGTGGCCTTAAGGTTGTGATTATTTATTCTCGCCGCCGGTAGCAAGGAAGATTATCTCACCGACCTGATCTTCTAAAGAACGAAAATCTTTGGTGCTTATAACCTTTGCGCCGGGATCAAGAAGATTCATTGCATTGCCGGCTTTAAGGGAAATGTATTTATCACCCATCAACC
>Ga0224506_10002939_pt1 | contig 11445 bp, 8 predicted proteins | sample SF_Jan12_sed_USG_2_FD_169108 | JGI IMG/M metagenome (GOLD analysis project Ga0224506, IMG submission 169108) | Sediment microbial communities from San Francisco Bay, California, United States - SF_Jan12_sed_USGS_8_1 | ecosystem: Environmental > Aquatic > Marine > Sediment | place: USA...
GGCAACGATTTTTCCAGGTTGACGATGTGAATTTTGTTGCGGTGACCAAAGATGAACGGGGCCATCTTGGGGTTCCAGAAGCGGGTCTGGTGCCCGAAATGGACACCCGCCTCCAGCATTTGACGCATGGTGACTGACATAGGAATTGAACTCCGAAGGTTGGGTCTAAAATCCGGCTCTTTCATTGCGACATCCAGGACGACCATTGGTCACCCACAAAAGCCGCAACACCTGGATGGAACCGGTTTGCAATTTACTCACCACAGGGCAAACACCCTCTGGAAGAGCCCGAAAATTATAACACAGGCCCCGTTACAAACATGCTCCCAGATCTCTCAGCCGTGCGGCAATCCCTGCGTGAAGGCCGCACCAGCGCACAGGATGAAATCGAGCGCGCGATCGCGGTGGCGCAGTCACCCGCCTGCGATCGGGTCTTCCTGCAGACCCAGTTCGACGAGGCGCGCGCCGCCGCAGTTGCCAACCTGGCTCAGCCGCTGGCCGGGCTGGCTGTTTCCATCAAGGACTTGTTCGATATCGCGGGCCAACCCACCCGCGCGGGTTCTGTCGTGCTCGACGACGCCCCGACCGCCCTGCACGACGCTCCCGCCGTAGCCCGGCTGCGCGCTGCCGGCGGCGCCCTGATCGGACGCACCAACATGACCGAGTTCGCCTATTCGGGCGTGGGCACCAACCCCCATTACGGCACCCCCGCCAATGGGGGCGCCACGGACTGCCCGCGCATTCCGGGCGGCTCCTCCAGCGGCGCCGCTGTCTCGGTGGCCACGGGCGCAGCCTTTGTCGGACTCGGCTCGGACACCGGCGGCTCGATCCGCATCCCCGCCGCACTCAATGGCCTGGTCGGCTTCAAGAATACAGCCCGGCTCGTGCCCTGCGCCGGCGCCATCCCGCTGTCGACGACGATGGACACGGTCTGCGCCATGACGCGCTCGGTGCGCGATGCCATCCTGGTGCACGAGATCCTGGCGGCCCGCCGCGTCACCCGCAGCGACGCGCCCCTGTCGTCCTACCGCCTGGCCATCAGCACCACACTCATGCTCGACGGACTCGACGCCACGGTCGCGCAGGCCTGGCAGCGCACCGTGGCCCGTCTGCACCAGGCTGGCGCGCAGATCGTCGAGTTGCCACTGCCCCAACTCGGGGAGCTCGATGCAATGCAGGCCAACGGCGGCTTCTCTGCGGCGGAAAGCTATGCCTGGCATCGACGCCTGCTGCAGGAACGAGGCGATCGTTACGACCCGCGCGTGCGTGCGCGCATCGAGCGGGGTGCAGCGATCAGCGCGGCGGACTACATCGCACTGGGGGAAGCACGCCGCGACTGGATCACGCGCATGGAGACGACGCTGCAGGGCTTCGACGCCGTCCTGTCGCCGACGCTGCCCATCGTCGCCCCGCCCATCGCCGAAGTGGCTCCGGGCGCCGAAAGGGACGCCGCCTTCTTCCGCGTCAACGCGCAGCTGCTGCGCAACACCAGCGTGGTCAACATGCTCGACGGCTGCGCCATCTCGCTGCCCTGCCACGCGCCCGGCGAGCTGCCCGTCGGATTGATGCTGTGGCACGGCCCGATGCGCGATGACAGCATCCTGAACATCGCGTTGCAAATTCAGCGCCTGCTTGAATCACAATAGCCCCCCATGACCGGGGCCTGTCCCAGCCACAAGAACAAGCATTCATGAAAATCGCAGTCATTGGCGCCGGCATCATCGGCGTCACCACAGCCTACGAGCTGGCCAGGGACGGGCATGAGGTCACGGTCTTCGACCGCCGCATGGCGGCCGCCGAGGAAACCAGCTTCGCCAACGCCGGCATCATGTCGCCTGGCTATGCCAGTCCTTGGGCCGCACCGGGCATGCCGCTCAAGATCATCCGTCATCTTCTGAGCCGTCATTCACCGGTTCGCTTCAACCTGCCCCTGAGCGCAAACGATCTGGGCTGGCTGTGGAAGAGCCTGCTTTCAAGCAGCAAGGCCCGCTTCACCGCCAACCGCACACGCATGGCCCGTCTGGCCGCCTACAGCCAGACCCGGCTTCAGCACATCAGCGAGGAACTGAAGCTGGAGTTTGACCGCAGCAACGGCCACATGGTCCTGCTCAGGTCCGAGCGCGACCACGCCATGATGCAGGCCGGCCTGCAGGTGCTCAGCGACAACGGCCTGGCATTCAAGCTGCTGCAGCCCGCGCAGGCCCGCGAGACCGAGCCAGCCCTCAACCCAGCGACGGCATTTCACAGCGCTCTGTACCTGCCGCAGGACGAAGTCGGCAACTGCCGCCAGTTTGCTCTGCTGCTCAAGAACGAGGCGCAGCGCCTGGGGGTGAAGTTTTCATTCAGCACCTCTGTGGAGGGCATGGAAGCCAGTTCGGGCATCGCGCTGACGCTTGCCGGTCAGCCGCGCAGCCAGCACTTCGATGCCGCCGTGATGTGCGCCGGCGTGGATTCGGCCCGCCTGTTGCGCCCCCTGGGGCTGAAGATTCCCCTGGCGGCGGTGCATGGCTACTCGGTCAGTGCCACCATTCGAGATACCCTGGAAGCGCCACGCAGCGCGATCATGGACGAACGCTACAAGGTTTCCATCTCCCGGCTCGGCAACCGCGTGCGCGTCGCCGGCGCCGCCGAGATCGGAGGGGCACCCGGCGTGAAACGGAAAAACACCATTCAAACGCTGTACAAGGTCCTCGACGACTGGTTTCCGAGAGCCGCGAACTGGTTTCCCGGCTCCAACAACCACTCCAGCGGCGTGCTGATCTGGAAAGGCGCGCGCCCGATGCTGCCCGACGGACCGCCGATCGTGGGTGCCAGCGGCATCCCCGGGCTGTGGCTCAACCTCGGTCATGGCGCCAGCGGCTGGGCCTTGAGTTGCGGCTCGGCACGCGCAGTGGCCGATTTGGTGGGCCAGCGACAGCCGGAAACCGATCTCGAAGGCCTGGATCTCAATCGACTGGGGCTCTGAACGGAGCTTTTCAACCTCCGAACGGCACCCGCCAAGGTAAGTGCTCATGTACATTGTGGTAACCGTTGGTACACAATGTATGCATGAGCCCTGAACTATCTCAGAAACTGGCTGCTGCCGTCGACAGCATGCCTGCCTTCCCCAAGAGTGTGCAAAAGATCCTGGTGCTGACACAGGACATCAACTGCACGCCCAAGGATCTGGTTCAGGTTGTCGACAAGGATCCGGTGATCACCGTCAAGATCCTCAAGGTGGTCAACTCCGCCTATTACAGCCTGCCCAAACAAGTCACTTCGATCAATCATGCGGTCGTGTTCCTGGGCTTCAACACCATCAAGAACCTGGCGCTGGCCATCGCGGCCATCGGCATGCTGCCCAAGACGAATGCGGCCGGCTTCGACATCCAGCAATACCTGCTGCATTCACTGGCCACGGCCGGCATCGCCAAAAAACTCGCGTCGAACCTGGACAACGTCGACCCGATGGATGCCTTCATCGCCGGACTTCTGCATGACTTCGGCAAGGTGGTACTCGCCCAATTCATGCCCGAGGAGTTCCGCGCCGCTCTGGATATCAGTCAGCGCGAGGGTTCCTCGCTGCACCTCACGCTGCAGCAGAGCATCGGCGTGGGTCATGCCGTCGTGGGGGCGATGTTGGCCGAAAAATGGCGGTTCGCCCCGCATCTGATCGAGGCGATCCGCCATCAGCAAAGCAGGGAACTCAAGGATACCGGCCTGATCGCCAGTGTCTTTGCCGCCAACCAGATCAGCAAGAAGCTGCAATACGGCTTCGGGGGCAACGCAATGGTCGAGGAACTCCCGGCGTCGGTGGCGCAGCGCCTCGGTGGTAACCTTGACCACGTGATTGCAGGCTTGGGCGACATTGACGCCCTGTTCGAGGAAGCACAGGTCTTCGCCCGACTCGAGGGATAAGCATGAAAATAAGATTCTGGGGTGTTCGCGGCTCCATTCCTTCACCGGGTCCCCACACGGTGCGCTACGGTGGCAACACCACCTGCATCGAAGTGCGCACCGACGACAACGAGCTCATCATCCTGGACGCCGGCACCGGCATCTTCCCCTTGTCGCAAACCCTGCTGTCAGAGCTGCCGGTGAAGGCCCATGTCTTCATCAGCCACTCCCACTGGGACCATATCCAGGGCCTGCCTTTCTTCATCCCGAACTTCATCCCCGGCAACGTGTTGCGCTTGCACGGCGCCTTCGATCCGGTCTCGGGCCAGGGGGTCGAGCAGGTGATGTCGGTGCAACTGCAATACAGTTACTTTCCCGTGCGCGAGGCCGAGATGAAGGGCGCCATCGAGTACGTGACGCTGATGCCCGAGCAAAGCATCCAGGTCGGCAGCGCCACGGTCACGCCCTACCTGCTCAACCATCCCGTCATCAACTTCGGCTACCGCATCGAAGCCAACGGCAAGTCGGTGTTCTTCACAGGCGATCATGAACCGCCCTACAACATCTACGAGCCCGGTGACGCGGAATACGCAGAGTACCAGCACTTTATCGACGAGAAACAGGCGGCCATCCTCAAGGCCATGCAAGGCGTCGACGTCCTGATCGCCGACACCTCGTACACCGCGGCGGAATACCCGGCCAAAAAGGGCTGGGGGCACGGCACGTTCGAAACCAGCATCAAGGCCGCGCAACAAGCCGGTGCTCGCCTGCTGTTCTGCACCCACCACGAACCGACACGCAGCGACGACGCCCTGGAACAGGTGTTTGCGCAAGCCTTGAGCGACCACGCGAGCCCCGATGACCCGCTGCAGGTGCGCCTGGCACGCGAAGGCGAAAGCTACGAATTCTGACCGCGTGCCCAAGCCATGCTGAAGCTCGACGCCCGGTGCAGCCACCCGCTGCATGACAGCGCAGCCACGCGTCGCATCGAACTCGCAGGCAGCGCGGCCTTGCCGCCCCACACCTTGATGCAGCGCGCCGGGCTGGCGGTCGCCCGCCTGGCCCTGGCCCTGAGCCCCCATGCCCAACGCATCTGGATTGCCTGTGGACCGGGCAACAACGGCGGCGACGGTTTGGCAGCCGCCGTGCACCTGCAGCAGTGGGGCAAGCAGCCTGTCCTGACCTGGCTGGGCACGCCGGGCCAGGCGCCGGCCGATGCCGCCGATGCCCATGCGCGCGCGCTGCAGGCGGGCATCGCCGTGGCTGACTCACCGCCTGCACAATGGGACTTGTGCATCGACGCGCTGCTCGGCCTGGGCGCGGCGAGGCCCGCGCAGGAACGCATGGCCGAGTGGATCACCCGTATCAATGCGGCGTCGGCGCCGGTGCTGGCCGTCGATCTGCCTTCGGGCCTGAACCCCGACACCGGCTGCGCCAGCCAGCCCTGCGTACGCGCATCGCACACCTTGAGTCTGCTGACCCTCAAACTCGGCCTGTTCACCGCGCACGGCCGCGACCAGGCCGGCCAGGTCTGGTTCGACGATCTGGGCGTCGACTGCGGGGTCGAGCCCGCCCGCGCGCTGCTCGCCGGCGCCCCGGCCTGCGCGCCACGCCCCCACGCCACACACAAGGGAAGCTACGGCGACGTCGCCATCGTCGGTGGCGCACCCGGCATGACCGGCGCAGCCTTGCTCGCGGCCAGCGCCGCCCTGCACGCCGGCGCCGGCCGCGTCTTCGTGGCGCTGCTCGACAACGCCGCTCCCACGGTCGACACCCGGCAGCCCGAACTGATGCTGCGCCCGCTCGAATCGCTTGAAGTGCAGGCCATGACCGTGGTCTGCGGCTGCGGCGGCGGCGCGGCCATCCGCGCGCCGCTGGCGCGCCTGCTGTCGACAGCACGTCATGCCGTACTCGACGCCGACGCCCTCAACGCGCTGGCCAGCGACAGCCAATTGCAGACGCTGTTGCGCGCACGCGCGCACCGCCAGCGCGCCACCGTCCTGACGCCGCATCCGCTCGAAGCGGCACGCCTGCTCGGCAGCACGGTCGAGGCGGTACAGCAGGACCGACTGGGCGCGGCCGAAACCCTGGCCCGTCGTTTCGACTGCACCGTGGTGCTCAAAGGATCGGGAAGCATCGTGGCCGCGCCGCCTCGGCCCAGCGTCGTCAACGCAACGGGCAATGCCCGACTGGCGACGGCTGGCACCGGCGATGTGCTGGCCGGCCTGATCGGCGCCGCGCTGGCCGCCGGCCAACCCGCCTACGAGGCGGCCTGCCAGGCGGTCTACCACCATGGCCGGCTGGCGGACCGCTGGCCCGCCACGCAGCCCCTGACGGCCGGCGCGCTGGCCCGCGCCGTGGACTTCTCCGGTTGAGGCTTCAGCCGCGTCCGGCGAAAGGCATCTTGGTGGCCATCACGGTGTGGAACATCACGTTGGCCTCCAGTGGCAGATTGGCCATGTAGAGCACAGACTGCCCGACGATGTTGACGTCCATCAGCGGCTCGATCGCGATCTCGCCATTGGCCTGGGGCACGCCCTTGGCCATGCGCTCGGCCATCTCGGTGGCGGCGTTGCCGATGTCGACCTGCCCGACCGCGATGTCGTACTTGCGGCCATCGAGCGAGGCCGTCTTGGTCAGGCCCATCACGCCATGCTTGGAGGCGGTATAGGCGATCGAGTTGGGGCGCGGAGCATGCGCCGAGATCGAGCCGTTGTTGATGATGCGCCCGCCACGCGGGTTCTGCGACTTCATCACCCGGAACGCCTGCTGGATGCACAGGAACATGCCCGTCAGGTTGATGTCGATCACGTTCTTCCACTGCTCGACCGTCAGGTCTTCCAGCGGCACGCCCGGCGCGTTCACGCCCGCGTTGTTGAACAGCACGTCGACGCGCCCAAACGCCTGCTGCGTCTCGTCGAACAGCCGGCGTACCGATTCCGGGTCGGCCACATCGGTGGGCACCACCCGCGCGCGCGCGCCTGCACCGCTGACCTGCGCCACCGCGTCCAGCGGCTCACGCCGCCGACCGGCCAGCGCGACCGCATAGCCGTCCGCCAGCAGCGCCAGCGCTGCAGCCTTGCCCACGCCAGTCCCCGCACCCGTGACCACCGCCACTTTCTTGCCTGTTGTCATCTCGTCATCTCCTCTTCTTGTTTCCTGATTCGGGCTAGCTGCGCCGCCCCGACTTGCGCCCCTGGGCCTTGTCCACCGCCTTCTTGACCGCAGCTTTCAAGGCCTGGATCGGCGACGATCTGGCGCTGCGCGGCTTGGGTTCCTCCGCGCGTTTCTCGGTTCGTTTCTCGGCACGCTCACGCCCAGTACGGACGGGCGCCTCCGCGCTTCTCGCCTGCTTCTGTCGAGCACCGGCCTTGTCCGCGGGCGAACGCGGCGTCGACTCGCTCCCCTCGCCCACCAGGCGGAAGTCGATGCGGCGACCGTCGAGATCGACGCGGCTGACCTGCACCTGCACCCGCGTGCCGATGGCATAACGGATGCCGGTGCGCTCGCCGCGCAGCTCCTGTCGCGCCTCATCGAAACGGAAATACTCGCCGCCGAGCTCGGTGATGTGAACCAGTCCTTCGACATACATCGTGTCCAGGGTCACGAACAAGCCGAAGCTGGTCGCTGCGCTCACCGTGCCGCTGAACTCCTCGCCCAGATGCTCACGCATGTACTTGCACTTGAGCCAGGCCTCGACATCGCGGCTGGCCTCGTCGGCGCGCCGCTCATTGGCACTGCAGTGCAAGCCAGCGGCCTGCCAGGCCAGCAGCTCGCCGCTGAGCTTCCTGGGCTTCTCGCCACTGGCCTTGCGCTTGGCGGTCTCGCTCTTTTCCAGGCGCCGCGACAGCTTGGCGTGCGCCTCGCCCGGCGTCGGCAGCGCCGGCAGGTGGTAGCGCGTCTTGCCCAGGATGGCCTTGATGACGCGGTGCACCAGCAGATCGGGGTAGCGCCGGATCGGGCTGGTGAAATGGGTGTAGGACTCGAAGGCCAGACCGAAATGCCCGCTGTTGTGCGGCGTGTAGATGGCCTGCTGCATGGATCGCAGCAGCATCGTGTGGATCTGCTGGGAATCCGAACGTTCCTTGGTCGCCGCGGCGATGGCTTGAAACTCGCCAGGCGAAGGATCTTCGCTGACCGTCATGCCCACGCCCATGGCCTTGAGATAGCTGCGCAGAATTTCGGTCTTCTCGGGCGTCGGGCCCTCGTGCACACGGAACAGTCCGGCATGCTTGCTGTGGCCGATGAAGTCCGCGCTGCAGACATTGGCAGCCAGCATCGCCTCCTCGATCAGGCGGTGCGCCTCGGTACGCGTGCGCGGCACGATCTTCTCGATACGGCCGCTGTCGTCGCAGACGATCTGCGTCTCGGTCGTCTCGAAATCCACGGCGCCGCGCTTGCCGCGTGCCGCCAGCAAGGCGCGGTAGACCTCGTGCAGATTGAGCAGATCCTGGATGCGTTCCTTACGCTTGGTCGCCTCGGGCCCGCGCGTATTGGCCAGGATGGCCGCAACCTCGGTGTAGGTCAGGCGCGCATGACTGTGCATCACAGCCGGGTAGAACTGGTAGGCCGCGATCTCGCCCTCGCTGCTGATGAACATGTCGCAGACCATGCACAGGCGGTCCACGTCCGGATTCAGCGAGCACAGACCGTTGGAGAGTTTCTCCGGCAGCATCGGAATGACGCGCCGCGGAAAGTAGACGCTGGTGGCGCGCTCGTAGGCGTCGATGTCGATGGCCGACCCTGTCTCGACATAGTGACTGACATCGGCAATCGCCACCAGCAGCCGCCAGCCCTTCACCGCCGTCTTGCCGCGTCCCAGGGAGGCCGGTTCGCAGTAGACCGCATCGTCGAAGTCGCGCGCGTCCTCGCCATCGATGGTCACCAGCGGCACATCGGTCAGATCGACACGATGCGTCATGTCCTGCGGACGCACCTTGTCGGGCAGCCCGCGCGCCTGGGCGATGCACGCCTGCGAAAATTCATGCGGCACGCTGTACTTGCGCACCGCGATCTCGATCTCCATACCCGGGTCGTCGATCTCGCCCAGCACTTCCTTGATGCGCCCCACGGGCTGACCATACAAGGCGGGCGGCTCGACCAGCTCGACCACCACCACCTGCCCGGTCTTGGCCTGTCCCGTGGCGCCCTTGGGAATCAGTACATCCTGGCCGTAGCGCTTGTCCTCCGGCGCCACCAGCCACACGCTGCCTTCTTGCAGCAGGCGTCCGATGATGGGCTGCGGCGGCCGCTCGATGATTTCAAGTACCCGCCCTTCGGGGCGCCCCTTGCGGTCCGAGCGCACGATACGGACCTTGACACGATCCTTGTGCAGCACGGCGCGCATTTCATTGGGCGGCAGATAGATATCCGCTTCGCCATCGTCGCGGGTCACAAAGCCATGACCGTCGCGATGACCTTGGACGGTGCCGTCAATTTCTTCCAGCAGTGCGCTGGGGGATGCCTTGTTCTTGATATACAATCCTGTTCTGTTCCTGAGATGCCCAGGTGGCGGAATTGGTAGACGCACTAGTTTCAGGTACTAGCGCTGAGAGGCGTGGAGGTTCGAGTCCTCTCCTGGGCACCAAGTTTAAGACGAAAAGCCGCTGAAGTTTCAGCGGCTTTTGTTTTTCTGCATCGCGCCACCACATTTCTGCCCAGACCTTGCCTGGTGACACTTGGACTCAAATGCCTGGGATGCCACGGCACAGCTCATGATGCAGTTTTCTTTCCGCGACGATGGCGGGAACGAAGAAACCGGAATTTCTCAGCATATAATTCGTGCTTTCCTGAAAGCCCAGATGGCGGAATTGGTAGACGCACTAGTTTCAGGTACTAGCGCTGAGAGGCGTGGAGGTTCGAGTCCTCTTCTGGGCACCAAACAAGGCAAGATCCGCAAGGTCTGCCAGCAAAAAAGCCGCTGAATCTTCAGCGGCTTTTTTGTTGCGGCGCGCCGAAGGCGCCCTCAAATCGGCACGGCCACCAGATCGTGTCCCTGGGCGCCGACGATGCGCGCGCGCGTGAACTCGCCCACCTTCAGCGTCTTGCTGATCTTCTCCGGCGGCAGCAGCTTGACAAGACCGTCGATCTCCGGCGCATCGGCATAGCTGCGCCCGACCCCGCCCTTGCGTCCCAGCGCCGGCGCCGAGTCCACCAGCACCTGCATGGTGGCGCCGATGCGGCGCTGCAGGCGCGCCGTCGATACCTGCTCGGCCACTTCCATGAAACGCGCGCGCCTCACCTCGCGTACCTCCTGCGCCAGCATGCCCGGCAACTCGTTGGCCGCAGCGCCCTGCACCGGGCTGTAGGCGAAGCAACCGGCACGGTCGATCTGCGCCTCGCGCATGAAGTCCAGCAGGTGCTCGAACTCCTCCTCCGTCTCACCAGGGAAGCCGACAATGAAGGTGCTGCGAATCACCAGCTCGGGGCAGATCTCGCGCCAACGCAGGATGCGTTCGAGATTCTTCTCGCCGCTGGCCGGGCGCTTCATGCGCCGCAGCACCTCGGGGTGGCTGTGCTGCAAGGGCACGTCCAGATACGGCAGGACCCGACCGGCTGCCATCAGGGGCAGGATCTCGTCCACATGCGGATAGGGGTAGACATAGTGCAGCCGCACCCAGGCGCCATGTGCCTCGGCCAGATCGCCCAGCGCCTGCACCAGTTCGAGCATGCGCGTCTTGACCGGTTTTCCGTCCCAGAAGCCGGTGCGGTACTTGATGTCCACACCGTAGGCCGAGGTGTCCTGGCTGATCACCAGCAACTCCTTGACGCCGCCCTCGAACAGCGCGCGCGCCTCCTTGAGCACATCGCCGACCGGCCTGGACACCAGATCGCCGCGCATCGACGGAATGATGTAGAAGGTGCAGCGGTGATTGCAGCCCTCGCTGATCTTCAGGTAGGCGTAGTGACGCGGCGTGAGCTTCAGGCCAGCCTCGCCGAACGCGCCCGGCACCAGGTCGATGAAGGGATCGTGCGGCTTGGGCAGATGGGCATGGACCGCATCCATCACCTCCTGCGTCGCATGCGGGCCGGTGACGGCCAGCACGCTGGGGTGGATTTCCCTCACCATGTTGCCGCCGCCCTCACCCGTCTTGGCGCCCAGGCAACCGGTGACGATGACCTTGCCGTTCTCGGCCAAGGCCTCGCCGATCGTGTCCAGGCTTTCCTTGACCGCATCGTCGATGAAGCCGCAGGTGTTGACGATCACCAGATCGGCGCCCTGGAAGGTCTTGGAAGTCTCATAGCCCTCGGCGCTGAGCTGCGTGAGGATCAACTCTGAGTCCGTCAAAGCCTTGGGGCAGCCCAGGCTGACAAAGCCGATCTTTCCTGTCTTGTTTTCAGTCGTCATAAGGGGAACTTCCGCTGGGGTCGAAGTCGACCGGGTGAATTTCTAAAGGGTCGGGGTGACGCAACACGCTCACGGCGTCGCCTGCATCGCATCGTCCGCCGGCGATTTCTGCTGCGCAAGACGCAGGCGCGCCAGCGTCACCAGTGCGGTCGAAGCCAGCACCACGATGAGCACCGTCCCGTCCAGGTAGCTGGGCAAGTCGAGCTTCTCCTTGGCCGTCA
>Ga0224506_10002940_pt1 | contig 11444 bp, 9 predicted proteins | sample SF_Jan12_sed_USG_2_FD_169108 | JGI IMG/M metagenome (GOLD analysis project Ga0224506, IMG submission 169108) | Sediment microbial communities from San Francisco Bay, California, United States - SF_Jan12_sed_USGS_8_1 | ecosystem: Environmental > Aquatic > Marine > Sediment | place: USA...
TTGCTGCATTTTTGGCTTCTCAAGGCATTCATGTTTATTCTTGGCATGGGCAATCAGTAAAAGAATATGATTGGTGTATTGATCAGGTATTGAAACATAGTCCAACAATTCTCACTGATGATGGCGCTGATATGAACATCAAAGCCCATTTTGATAAACGATTTAAAAATCTGAAAATTTTAGGAGCCACGGAAGAAACAACTGCGGGTGTAACAAGGATCAGAGCAGTAGAAAATCAAGGAAAGCTTCGCTATCCTGTTATCTTGGTCAATGAGGCATATACAAAACATATGTTTGACAACAGATATGGAACTGGACAAAGTACAATTGATGGTTATCTTCGCGCAATGAATCTTCTGATGGCCTCAAAACGTGTTGTTGTTGTAGGTTATGGATGGGTTGGACGTGGTGTAGCTTCTAGATGTCAAGGAATGGGTTCTAAAGTTATTGTCACGGAGGTAGACCCAGTAAAAGCACTTGAAGCTCATATGGATGGTTTTGAAGTAATGCCGATGGCACAAGCTGCAAAAATGGGGGATATGTTTATCACATGTACTGGAATGACCAGCGTAATTCGCAAAGAGCATATCATGCAAATGAAAAACGGCGCAATCATGGGCAATGTAGGTCACTTTGATGTTGAAATTGATAGTAAATTTTTACTCAAATCTTCTAAATCTGTTAAAGAAGTAAGACCTAATCTTGATGAATGTACATTGAAAAATGGAAAAAAGGTTTATCTTATTGGACAAGGTCGTCTTGCTAATCTAGTTGCAGCTGAAGGCCACCCTCCTGAAGTCATGGCTCAGTCTTTCTCAAATCAGATTTTGTCTGTCCTGTATATTCTTAAAAATCACAAAAAGATGGAAAATAAAATTATCAACGTCCCTGAAGAAATTGATAAACAGATAGCAGTTGATGCACTAAAAGCAATGGATGTAAAAATTGACAAACTTACTCCAGAACAAGTAAAGTATGCAAACAACTGGTAAAACTTCTTAACCCTGATCCCGTCACTGGATTGTATCAAATGAATAAAAAAGCAATCATTACAAGTGCTCTACCTTACGCAAACGGAGAAATTCATCTGGGTCATGTTGCCTCTACATATCTTCCTGCGGATGTAACTACTAGATTCTTAAAACTAAATGGTGTTGAGGCATACTATGTTTGCGCATCTGATGATTTTGGAACTCCCATCTTAATTCAATCTGAAAAAGAAGGCAAAACTCCTGCAGAGTATGTGGCGTACTGGAATAAGCGAGATTATGATGATTTTTCTGCATTCAACATTGGTTTTGATTATTTTTACAAAACAAGCTCTCAGGAAAATATTGTATTTGTTCAAAATGTCTTCAAAAAACTAAATGATTCTGGGCATATTTACGAAAAAGAAATTATTCAATTTTATTGCAACAATGATAAAAAATTTCTCCCTGATAGGTATGTGAAGGGCATTTGCCCTTATTGTAAAGCTGAAGATCAATACTCTGATCTTTGTGAAAGTTGTGGCCGTGTACCTGAAGAAATTACTGATCCTAAATGTTCACTGTGTGGTCAACCCCCCACCAAAGAAAAAACAAAACATTATTTTTTTAAACTCAAAAACTTTGGTGACTCTTTATTCAAATGGTTAGATGAAAATCAAAATCTGCAAAAAGATGTAAAAAAATATGTTCAAAATTGGATTAAATCAGGATTAATTGATTGGGATATCACACGTGATATTCCTTGGGGTGTACCTGTTCCATTAGATGATGCAGAAGGCAAAGTCTTCTATGGTTGGTTTGATAATCATTTGGCATACATTTCAACAGCAATCAAATTTCTAAATGACAAAGGAATTGACGGAAAAGCATTTTGGAATTCTGCTGACATTTATCATTTTATTGGAAAAGATATTGTTTATCATCATTATCTTTTCTTACCTGCAATGAGATTAGGGATTGACAGAGAATACAAACTACCGGATTACATTCCAACTCGTGGTCATTTGACATTACAGGGGAAAAAAATCTCTAAAAGTAGGAATTGGTATATCGGATTAAAACAATTTTTAGGATACTATCCTGCAGACTATCTGAGATTTTATCTTGTTTCTATTAACCCCTATTCTCAAGATGATCTGAATTTTGATTGGGATGATTTTACAACCAGAATCAATTCCGAATTAATAGGAAATCTCGGAAATTTTGTAAATCGTGCACTTGGATTTACAAAAAAATCGTTTGATGGAAAAGTCCCTGAATCTGATTCTTTTGATGAACAAGACTTGGAAGCTGAGCAAAAAATTAAAAATCTTGCATCTGATGTGGGTTTTCTTATGGAACAAAATCATCTTGACAGAGCTTTGAAGAAAATAATGGAATTTTCATCATTTTTCAATCAATATTTCCAGCATAAAGAACCTTGGAAGAGAGGTACGGGAACTGCAAATTGTGTATATCTTTCAGTGAATGCTGCTAGAAGCATGTCTATTGCACTATTTTCTTTCTTACCTGAATCTTCCCAAAAAATTTGGAATCAATTGGGATTAGAGGGAGAAATAAACAAATCTTCTTGGAATGATATGTCTGAATTAGGGATTGTCTCTGGCCATACATTAGGTGATGCATCTCCTTTATTCACAAAGGTTGAAGAGTCGGATATTGAAAAACTAAAAAGTCAATTAGGTCCATCTGGAAAAGAATGAAACCTGTTCCGAGAATATCTACCAGAGGATACTATGATCTTTCAAATGGAAACACATTAAAAAATAATAGATACTATACATATCCAAAAAATGATTTTAAAAAATTAGTTAATTCGCAAGAAATCACAATTATGATTCATGGTTTGAGAAATGACAATGCCGGAGCTGTTGCAAAAGTTGTTTTGGCAAAAAAACAGTTACGTAGATTGGGATATGTTCATCCTGTAGTAGGATTTAGTTATGATTCAAACACCACAGGGGCACATTTGATGAAACACGCAAAACATGCATTATCTGTGGGTCAAAAAATAGCAAAGAAAAATGGAACAAATCTTGGGAAATTTATTGAGGATTTTAAAAAAACTAATCCTAAAACCAAAATTCGGTTAATGGGTCATTCATTAGGTTCTCAAGTAATTTTGAGTACTCTTGAATATCTTGCAAAAAAGAAAGAAAATATTGGAATTGTAGAAGGGGTATATTTTTTTGGGGCTTCAATCACTGATGATGTTCCATCGTCAAAAAAATATGGAAAAATACTCCAATCTGTAGTACGCTCAAAAATTGTAAATCACTATGCCCCAAAAGATGAAGTTCTTAATTGGGCCAACAGCAAAAAATTTGTCAGAGGTCCATTAGGTCTGAATGGTGCTACTGGCAAACCTGTGGCAAAATATAGGCAGAAACTAGTCAAACCAAAAAACCACAGATTTGCAAGTTATGCTGCCGTTTTGAGATCATTTCCGTGATTTTCTTGAACTCTGAAGTATAGTATGATTCGTACATTAGTCTTTTATACAAAAAACGATATTCATATTTTAATATGGGGAAAAATGCGGATTCTTTATCTGGCAACATGTCAATCCTCTACCATCTTCAGATTTTAGATGAGCAGTTTGATGAGAGAACAGACCTTTCTGATTATCCATGCTAAGTTTTACGAATAGTTTTTAGATTATATTTTGATTAAAAAATCATGAATTGTATTAACGATGACAATTGTTTCACTGGATATTGTCCAGGACAATTAATTTCATGTGATCAATATGGTTCGAAATTTTGTGATATCTGTATAAAAAATCACAAGCATTGACATGTATTTCAAAAAATTCAAAACTTCATAAGTTCCATTTTTAATAAGAATCTCATGGTGAGTTCTGTAAATTTTGTTGTTTTAGGAAAGCAGGATATTGTATCTGATTTTGGAAAAAAAGGTACTGAGACTGATCTTACTCTTTATGATAGAAAAGAATCAGATATAATCAAAACTTGGGTTATCCCAAACGGTTTTCCTGATAAAATTCAACCTCTTTTCCAGGCTATTAATTTGGCTGAATATGTTATTTTTCATGTTGATAAACTAGACAAATTTACTGGCGAACAAATCATTGCACTTGATTCACTAAAAAAAGAGAAAGGAATTTTGTCTCATACTTTTGATGTTGATGAGTCAAAATTGAACATGATGATTAAAGGAACTGTTGTTGAAAAGTATGTCAAAGTTGATCAAGATAAAATCAAAGAAGAGATGGATAAACTAGAGCCCATAACAAATAACGACCCTTCTGAAATAGTGATTGATCATTGTTTTGATGTTAAAGGTGTTGGAACTGTAATTTTAGGTAAAGTGACAAATGGCACTGTAAAACAATATGATAATTTGAAATTGTATCCTGCAGGAATTGATGTTTTAGTAAAATCCATTCAGATGCATGATGATCCTGTGAATGAATCTATTTGTCCTGCAAGAGTAGGATTGGCAGTAAAAGGCGTTAAACCTGATGAAGTTGGGCGGGGAGATGTTATTTCTCAAGAAGGTGCAGTTGATGTAAAAACAGAGATTACTCTTGATTTTCAAAAAAACCCTTTCTACAAAAATGATATTGTGGAAAATCAAGGTTGTTTGGTCAGCATCGGACTACAAATCAAAGCTGCAAAATTCTCTTCCATATCCTCACTAAAACTAACTTTTGAAAAACCGATTGTATGTAAGACGGGACAAATCGCAGTGATTTTAAAACCTGAATCATCCACAATCAGAATTTTGGGTAGTGGGGCTATTCAGTAGAGTGATTTAATAAAATCCAAAATCATAACTTAACATTCATGGAACCAATACGTGCTTGTCCCATTTGTCCAAAATGCGGTTCTAAGAGATTCATTCGACTTCCTGGTGACAAGGTCGTTGTAAAATGTCGTTTGTGTGAAAAAATAATTGAAATCTAATTCATAGTTAATATTTGCTGAAACTATCCTAAAACATAGTTTTATAACAATTTACGAAAAATTTCTTCAATGAATCCTCAAGTAATCCAACAACAAAACATAGTTTCGAGGATAAAATAGCAAAGGAGAAAAGAACCCGTAAGGCATACAAGTCACATGCTGGTTTTCAGCCACTTGTATAGGATATCTTAAAACCATTTAGATGGCTAGTAGAATTGTTACTGATGATTTCTTCCAGTTAGTTATATGTGATTTTTCATTCCTTTTGTTAATGACATGTAATTACCAAAAACCCGCAAAACAGATCCTGTTTGCATCTTCATTTGCCTTGCTCATGATGTTTTCTGGAATGTACAGTATTCAACATGCATTTGCAGCTGCTGAAAATGACTTTGTCATAGCAGCAACTGACAAAATTAAAAATGATCCTTTCCTTCTCGAAATTCTTGAGAATATAGAAAAATCAAAAAAAGAGTTTGCTGAAACACAACAACAAAACGTTCAGGAAAAACTACTAAATGAACAACGAAGTATGGCTAAGGACATATTGGAAAAAGAATTAGAACAAATGTTCAAAGACAACGAGGATTTCACGCCATTAAACTCCTTCAATAGATTTCTAGACAAAGTTTCAAATGATGGGTCAAAAATTATCTTCAAAGGGCTCTTTAACTATCAACAAGAGAAAGTAGAAACTGCAAGAAATGCAATGAAAGAAGTATTCAAGAATGGTGGGAGTCTAACGGACGCAAGAAACGCATACCATGAGGCAGCAAAAATTCCAAGAACAGACATGATTCAGCTAGTCAGGGAACTTAATATCGAAGCTGGATTTTCTGATGCCAGCATACAGCAAAATTTCAACAATGAAGGTAAACTTCCACGATACGATGATGAATCCGAGTCTGCTCTCTCATTTGTAGACTATACCACATCTACTCCAAATGTGAATTCCTCTTCAAGTAATTCAACTAAAGAGATTGTGCAACCTTTAGATGAGAACAATACAAACGACAATATTGATTCTAAAGAATCAATCATCCAAAAACTACTAGAAGAGATACAACTTCTCAAAAACAAGATTAATCTACTAGAGCAGCAACAAAATGATAAAATTCATCAGACTGTTTTGGAACAAAGAGATACTGGTTCATTGCACTTTGTAGACTGGATTTCAGACTATGTTCAGGGATTAGGACATAATAAATCCAAAGTAAAAGACATCAAATCTATTCCTGTAAATGCTCTTAACGAGCCTGATTCATACACAAATACCTCAAATTCACTGGCTCTTGGCAGACAAGGACAAGTCACTCTAGGGTTCTCTGAACTTGTAGGTGGAAAATTAATTGTATATGAAGCAAGTAGCGAACCAACAATTAGAGAACTTGCAACAGTTGAAGTAAGTGCAGATGGTAAGAATTGGACTCTGCTAAAACAAACCCAGTACCACAATGACGGCTCAAATGTGCATCAATATGGCTATGATCTATCGGACTTAGGATGCATCAAATATGTGAAGATAATTGATAATGCTCCTTCAAATTGGGGAGATGGCTTTGATGTTGATGCCGTATCTGCAACCAAGACATGTATTGGTAATACATGATCCTTTCTTTTTCTTTACTCTCATAATTTAAGATACTATTTGGTCTTTGTTTTCATATCATAATTACATGATAGAATAATCCAATAGAATAATTAACTCATATCAAATTATGTGTATTATTTAATTAAACATGGGAATATTGACACTTAGAAACAGAGATAACTCTTAGACAGAGTAGATCATCATGTGGATCTGCTTATCATATACATCTCAATCCAAGAGGACAATCCATACATTGCAATATTTTTATTCATTTTATAATTTCATGAGGATTAAGACAGTAATTCAATAATAGGATATTCCTGTTTTATCTTTTACCGAATAGCGATTCTCATTATCCATTCTAATTTTCATCACATCTTTAGTTTAAACAATCATTACAAGTCAAATGAGAGACCTATCTTTACCCCCTGCATAACATACTGGAGAATAGTTAGAGTTATTAAAAACATATCCACGTTGAATTAGAAATAATCAAAAAATCAAAGGATTGGAAATATTGGCAATCATATAGTTCTTAATTTTTAAAATAAGAAAATAGAAAAATAGTTAGAGTGATGACTATATTTTAAAAACAGGGTTAAAGTTTTTAAAAATTAGGTTTCAAATTATTTTTTAAATTGTAACATTTACTATTATTTTTTACAATTCTTGCACATTCATAGATAGATACAATGATGCCAATTATTACCAAAAAGGTAATCAAGGGAATTGAAATGTCTGTATCTAGTAATAATAATCCCCATAGAAATAAAAGATGATGAAAAACTAAGAAACATACCACCATTATACGTCAAACTAGCACCAATATTTTGAATTTGTTTCTTGAACATATTTGAAAGTAAAGAAGAAAACAACCCAAACGCACCAGTAACAAAGATCATGAGAAAAGATAACAAGATAAAGATGAGCATCCTTATTTATTCAAGTTTATAATGTATTCTTTAGGATGCAAAACTCTTTTGAAAAGTTTGTAAAATCATCAAAACCAATCCACATACAGCACTACATCATTCTACAAAGGCATTTCATCTTATTCATCCAACCAAAAATAGAAGTAGATAAAAAATTCTGATGATCATCTATCTATTACATGTAAACCTAAAGAAAAAGACATGAAATTAAAGAAAAATAAGAATGTTAGAGAATTCATTTCGTCAATTAGCATACATTCTCAACAACATAACATTTTTCATTTTTCTTATTATTGGAAGTATTTTCTCCATTTTGATTCCGGTGATTGGGTCCTTGTTATTTATCACAAACATCACAACTATTGCAAACATAACTATGTGAGCAATCATATTCTCTTGGAAGACCACTACTGTAGATACAAGTACTCCTAGCATAATTGCAGACACCATTCTCATCCGAATTCCAAACATGTAGAATAATCCAATTACGATTTCGACTAGTCCGGCACCAAATACTGCCATATCAACACTCATGCCAACAGGACTTAGTCCATACTCTTTTAGTACCGTTGCAAACATGTTTGGTGCAAGTAGTTTTTCCACCAAACCAAGCCATACAAGATTTGCACCAAATGTAATTCCTATTGCAGGCAAAAACATACGGTTAATGTCAAATTTTTGCGTTGATGAAATGTTTTTTCTTTTGAGCAACAGATTATCCACAGAATATTTTGAACTTGTCCTTAAGAGTAATGCAAAACTGACTCCGAGAAGCATGATTTGATCCAATGCATTTAGACCATATTCAACAAATGAGAATGCAAATATGCAGATCAGCATAGCAGATCCAATTCGAACAAACAATCCAAAGACAAGCATAATGCCCACAGATGCTTGAAGTGCAGTAAGGATCTCAAAATATGTATGTCCATAATCCATTGGATCCATAATGCTAAGAAATCCACCTACAAATGCTGAAGAAACAAGATATATTCCAACTGCCATCCGAATCAATAAAAAAGTAAAATCCGTTTGATTTGAAATCAAGTTATGTCTTATTAGCATTTTATCTTAGACCTCTTTTTGTATCGTATACCATGCACAAATATTGCAATCACAACCATCAATCCAGTCCCTATTGTTGCAAGAATTTCAATATCTGGATAAGACATTTTGATTGTAGCGTACTGTTGTGTGGTCAAGACGTGACTGACATGACCATATGCATTTTGGACGGAACTGTCTGTTACAAAAAATGACGATACAGTAACAACAGGTAGATAAATAGAAATTCTTTGTACTGGATATCTTACTCTCTGTTTTAGGGATTGAGCAGTTTTTTTCAACATTCCAGATATTTGCATATTTCTTCTGCCACCTCCAATCTAGGGTCTTGTTTTTCAAACAAAACCTTGTATATTCTGTCTGTGTATTCGGCTTTTGTGTCTCTATAAAAAGACAGATTCGAATATGATTCTTTCAACTCACATCCAATCCAAGACTGGATTATTGCCTTGTAAAAGATCTGCTTTTTTCCACATTTTCCAACTCCACTTGATTGACACCATGTCTGAAACCTGGCTTCCGGTATTGACAACAACAGATCTGCCAACTCTTCTTCTGTTTTACGACTTAATTTTCTTAGACGCTCACGTTTGATTCTATTCCATTTTGTAGGGGATTTTGTGATGTCTTGTTTGATTTTTTGTGTTTGTATGTTCACAATATTGTTTTTGTTTTGATAAATAAATGCATCCTGAATACAGGGGAATTTTTGTAAACAATATAATACAATGTAAACGCAATTAAATGCCATAAGATCACAAAAATCAATGGCAAATCCCATAAGTGTAAGGCTAAAAGAAAACGATCAAAAGGAATTGGAAAGAATTGTAGATGAAGAAGGGACCACAAATTCAGCTATTATTTCAAAGATCATTCACGAATATCTTAATTTCAGAAGGACAAAAGAATTTCGTGGGGACATAACACTTGCAAGTGATATTCTGAAAACCAGACACGATGCAATCAAAAAAACAGAGATTCCAAAGATCATAAAATCTAACGCAAATTATATTCTAGAGGAGATGGAATACCAGGCAGACATCATAGATTTTCCGGAATTAGTAAAAAGAATCAAAGAATGGAACAAGGAAAACAAGCTATCGTTGGTTATAGTGGAAAAAAATGACTCCGTAATATTCAAACAGAAACATGTGCTTGGTCCTGTTTGGTCAGAAATTCAGTGTAAAATGTACTCAGAGATGTTCAGATGTATAGGAGAAATAATAGAAAATGAGCAACATAACAATAATTCTTTTAGTTTTAGAATCATCAGACAGAAGATATAACATTAGTCTGACGAGTTATTGTAAAAGACCTGCAAATGACTATTGAATATCAGAAAATAGTCAAATAAGAAAATGCTGCATCAATGACGGTATTCTAACCCAAGAACTTGCAGAGCACTAGGTTGACATGTTTGGAAAGGCGTTTTCATTTTACTCCTCTCACTGGATTTCAAGCGAATATTTTGCAGAAAAGATCCTGATCAATCATAACGTAACAATTCCAAAATTTGAAGACCTCCATTAGAGGTTAAAGAACGGGCATGGAACTGTTATGTCGGTGGAAGAATCGAATTAATGGTAAAAGGATATACTGAAGGGTGCTTTATTTTTAATATCAATAGTACCTATCTATATGCGCTAACAAAAATCCCAGAATTTACAAAAAGAAAATGGTTTCAATCAAAAAAATTATTGAACAATGCACATGGGATTTTTCAAAATAAAATATAACATACCAGAAACAAAGCACATCTCATTATTTTTCTTCAAAGAAACAAAAGTATCTTTCCAAATGGAGAGTTTATAACACATGCAACTCTGGATGAACTAAAATCATGTAAAGATTCATCATGGTTTGAGATTATAGGTTCTTGGCAGTATGTAAACCAACCCCATTTTATCTGTTTAAGAGAATCATCAAAGAATTTTACCAGAAACGACAGGAACTAAAACAAAACAATGATCTCTAGAATTATCTTAACAGATAATTCTAAATTCCATCTATGAAAAGACCACACAAATAATAGAAAACAGGATTAAAAATTTGTTTAATCCTATAATAAGATCTACAATCAAGAGATGATCAGGCCATTCTATATAGAATTGTTATAGAAAATAGCATAGAAAATGACGTAGTTATGATTTATGCCGATCTATAACCACTACAAAGAATCTTAGCTTTGATTCTTTTTGTATTGTGATCTATTGAAACTTAGTTACAAAATTTTTTAGATTACTTGAAAAAGATTTGTCCATGGAAGCGCAATTCTGAGATCAAGGTGTAAAAATCCAGAATTACTGTATAATAATACTATGATTCGCTTTAGTTAATATTTGCAATATTTGTCTTAGAATCATGGCAAAAACATGGAAAGATACTGATATCAGTCTGGATTCAATTAAGGATCAAACAATTGCTGTAATCGGTTATGGAATCCAAGGTGATGCACAAGCAAACAACATGAAAGATTCTGGTCTTAATGTGATAATTGGTCTTAAAGAAGGAGGCAATAGCTGGAAAAAAGCAGAAGCTGATGGTCACAAAGTAATGCCTGTTTCAGATGCAACAAAACAAGCAGACATTGTTCACATATTGATTCCTGACATGATTCAAGGTCAAGTATACAAAGATGAAATCGGCCCAAACCTTTCAAATGGAAAGGCATTGTCATTCTCTCATGCAGCTGCAATCTATTGGAAATGGATTGAAGCACCAAGCAATGTTGATTTAATCATGGTTGCACCAAAAGGACCTGGCTCCAAAGTTCGGGAAACATATCTCGATAATTTTGGAACTCCTGCAATTGTTGCTGTTGAACAAGATTCTACAGGAAAAGCTTGGGATAGAACATTAGGAATTGCAAAAGCAATTGGTAGTGCAAGAGCTGGATTGATCAAAACTTCTTTCAAAGAAGAAGTAGAAACTGATTGGT
>Ga0224506_10002942_pt1 | contig 11441 bp, 13 predicted proteins | sample SF_Jan12_sed_USG_2_FD_169108 | JGI IMG/M metagenome (GOLD analysis project Ga0224506, IMG submission 169108) | Sediment microbial communities from San Francisco Bay, California, United States - SF_Jan12_sed_USGS_8_1 | ecosystem: Environmental > Aquatic > Marine > Sediment | place: USA...
AGTATCTCTGTGAACGTGGCCTCCTTGCGTTCGCCGACGAGCCTCAGTATGTCCCTCCTCATCTGGTGGTCCAGGGCCTTGAAGACCTCCTCCTCGAGGCTCTCGAGTTCTTCTCCTTTCGCCTCCCCCAAGATCTGCACCGTGGAAAAAGGTACAGCGTTAACTCGATATAAACACCCCAGTGAAGAGGGCTTTAGTAAAATTTTATTTACTAGTCGAAATGGTGATCCCGAAAAAAGAAAAATTGGTAAAGGTTTTGGGGTCTTTTTCAGGCCTTTTATCCGGTTGTTAGGCCTTGTGGACGACCTCACCGTCGATGATTACTATCTCCACCTTGGACCTGAGCTCCAGGGGGTCGCCGTCCAGTATCCGCAGGTCGGCGTCCTTACCCTCCTCGATGCTCCCGACCCTGTCCCCCACCCCTAAGATCTCGGCCGGGGTGATGGTTATCGCCTTTAGGGCCTCCTCGTAGGGTAGCCCGTGCTTAACAGCCATCCCGGCGCATATGGGCAGGAAGGCAATGGTGCTGCCGACAGCGTCCGTCTGGATCGCGAACTTCACGCCCGCCTCGTACAGGACCTTCGGCGTCTCGAAGCTCAGCTCCCTCATCTCCCACTTGCCCCTGGCGGTGAGGCTCGGGCCCCAGACCGCGGGGATGCCCTTCTCGGCGATCCACTTTGCTATCCTGTGGCCCTCCGTCGCGTGCTCCCATGACATCTTGAGGCCGAACTCCTCTGCGATCCGGACCGCCGTCGCGATGTCGTCGGCCCTGTGGGCGTGGGCCCTGAGCGGTATCTCGCCCCTCAGAACCGGCTCCAGGGCCTCGAGCCTCACGTCGACCTCTGGCAGCTTCTCGGGCTGGTCCTTGAACATCTCCTTCTTCTCCATGTAGTTCTTCGTCTTCTGGAGCCAGTCCCTGAGAACCCCCGCAACCCCCATGCGGGTCGAGGGCATCTTCTTCTGCTCGACGCCGTAGACCCGCCTCGGGTTCTCGCCGAAGGCGATCTTCATCCCGGAAGGGTTGAGGATGACCATGTCGTCAGTAACTATCTTCGGCGCCGTCTTCACAACGACGCCGGTGCCCCCGATGACATTGGCGCTTCCCGGGAGGATCTGGGCGGTGGTGATCCCCGCCTTGAGGGCGGCCTCGAGGCCGCCCTCGTCAGCGTTCGCCTTGATGGCGTCCAGGGCCCTCATGTGGGGTGTCGCGGGCTCCGTGGCCTCGTTCCCGTCGCTCCCGGCCCATCCGATGGTCTCCTCCCAGATACCGATGTGGCAGTGGGCCTCGACGAGGCCGGGCATGACGGTCTTCCCCTCGGCGTTGATGACCTCGGCCCCTTCGGGGATCTTCACGTTCTTGCCGACCTTCACGATCTTCCCGCCATCGATGAGGATCGTCCCCTTATCGATGACTCCCTTGGTTATGGTGTAGATCTTACCACCTTTGATGGCAAGCATACATCTCACAACTAGAGGGTGTGGCCCTCGCAGTAAATGATTTTCTATCCGGTTCAAGGGCCGGACGGCTGGCTCCCGTGGCATTCACGCACCCCCATGCCCTGAACCTGTTGGTCACCAGGGCTTCGGCTGGTCTCGAACCCTCTCGAGGTTCTCGGCCACCAGGGACCCGTACAGCTCCCCGAGCGCGGGGTCGAGGCCGTTGAGTAGCCGCAGGGACTCCCTGCCCAGGGAGGAGGCCTCCCGGCAGTTCGGGGCGCAGGGGTAGAAGTACCCGACGAAGTACGAGAAGGCGTCGACCCCGCCACTATACTCCATCTCCTCGACCTGCCGTGCGGCGCGCGACTCAACGCTCGTGCCCTTCTCCCTTTCGGAGGCGTACGCGTCGACGCAGCAGGCCGGGTATCCGAGGACCCCGCCCATCTCCCTCGTCCAGGACCCCACGGACTCCTCGGGGTAGGCCAGGCTGATCTTGTCGGTCCCAGGCGTTGCCCGGGCGTAGGCCCTCCGCCTAAGCTCCTCCCTCTCCTTCATCAGCCTCCCCAGCTTTTTGCCCGTGCCCCCGTCCCTGAACAGGTAAAGCTCCCGTATCGTCGGCCTGACCTCGACCATCCTTTTTTTCAGCCTGAACCGGTCGGCCCAATCCAGGTGCGCTCTGTGCTCCGGCGAGCCAACGACGAACTTGTCGTAGGCGTCGCTCATCGCCCCCCTGAGGGCCTTCACGGCGGCCATCCTCCTCCTCGGATCCGTCTCCCTCTGGAGGAGGCCCATCCGGGGGGACATGATCCTCTCTATGGCGGAGCCCATCGCCCGCGCGTTCGGGAGCTCGGCGGGGAGCGTTGTCTGGGAGCAAGGCCTCACCCCGAGGTCGACCAGGAGGTAGTTCTCTACCTTTATCCTCGGCAGAAGCCTCAGGTCCCGGGTGAATCTGGAAAGTAGACGGGCGTCGACCGTTTTCAGCACCCTCCGCCTATGAGTGGCGTCGAAGACTATTAATATTCAGGGGTCTCCATAAGGGGGCCGCGCAACGGGATAGATACGTATCTTGGAGTTTTAGAACACCCCTGTGCGATGCGGATTACATGTCATTGATTAGAAGCCTTCTCTCGTGGGTTCTTCAGAGGCTCTGATTAAGATCTTAGGTTCTTTAAAATGCAGTGTTTGAGCTACATTTCGAATAAGAAAAAAAATTGGGAATTTTTCTGCTTTATGAGGATGTTTTCTTGTAGAGGTCCCAGCCGAAAAGCGTCACTAGGAGTACGGCCGCTACGACCATGAAGGCCATGCGCGCCTCGGGCGGGTTGGGCAGTATGCCGAGGAGGTACTGGCACCTTCCGATGAATAGGGAGTACCTCGTCAGAACGGTGTACCCGAAGGCGGAGCCGAAGCCCGCCATCATCGTGTACCTGGCGATCGTGTCGATGGTCTTCATGGCCACGCCCTCTCGTCTCGCCCCTATCCCAGAGAACCAGAAGTACAGGAGGACGCAGGGCACCATCACGGCTATGAGTATGTTGTTTAATGACCCCAATGCGTCACCGGCGACGTAGAGCGGAAGCCCGACTTGTCCCTGTATCTGGGTCAGGAACTGGGCGAATATGATGGTTCTCATGGCCATCCCGATGCCCGTCCCGACTATGATGGCGAGGGGCCATCTGTAGAGATAGAAGTACTTCTTGGAGAATCTGAAGTACCAGAGGAGGCCGACGAGGATGGCGAATGCGAACAATGTCATCATGAGTCCTGAAGATGTCCACATCCCGCTCCACTGGTCCCTCAGGTACTTCAGGTCGACCGTTATGCTGTAGCCGGTGGCGAGACCCAGGTATATCGCCGTTGCAAGGCGGAACCAGAGGTTCTCCCTGTACAGGAACGTGTATATGGCTAGGGTGAAGAAGACCGTGATCCAAATTGGAAACAGGTCCACCATCCTAGGATCCTCCCTTCCCCCGGGTCATGAAGTACGCGATGTTCCCGATGATCACCAAGACTATTATCAGAAGATGGGACATGGATATCGCGTCGACGCCTGCGATCGCGAGTGCAGGTCTTTTGAGCAGCAGCTCGTACTCCGCGCTTGCGGTCAGCCCAGGTATGAGCGCTCCGAGCTGTCCCGTCTGAAGGTACGGGGCCACTTCTGGAACCATGACGCCGATGCAGCCCATTATTATGGGCGTTCCGTAAGGCACGTTCCATTGCCGGACCCACTCCGGTAGCCCAGGCGTCCCGGTCTCGAAACTGATCAGGAGGTCGATGTCCTCCGCCGTTTTTATGTTCTGCATAATGGGGAAGCTTGAAGTCTGCCTGTTCTCTATGTAGTCGACGGGTTTTGTTCCCCAGATGTCCGTGCCCAGGGCGGCCATCCCGGTCTCGCTCTGTGGGACCCATCCGAGCTCGATCCAGTCCTCACCGTAGACCTTCCCGTACCTCACCGCGGGATTCAACTCCCCTAAAACGACGTCCATCACCATGGGCCCCTGGTTCCACGTGGCTATCACCACGACCTTGAAGTCCCGGCTCCAGAGCTGGTGGAAGGTTGCGATGGTGAGAGGGTAGAGCTCAGGCATGGCGGATATGCCGTAGTCGAAGGTCACCATTATTGTGCTGCCGTCGGGCACGTCTGTTATGTAGTTGTAGTACCTTGTAGAGTCTCTTCCAATGGTTACGGGCAGGCCGAGGGGGTTCAGCAGAGGCGACAGGACCGCGACCCAGGCGAGGAGGTAGATCCACCTTCGATCGATGTTCTGTATCTTCTCCATTATCGACACTTTTACTCCTCCCCTCCGCCTCTCAGGTATCCGCGTTCCATGCCCATCAAGGTCCTGACTGCCAGGGCTATTGCCCCAAGGGCCGTCCCTATTATGACGGCCCTCATCGTGGCCATGTTGGGTACGTCGAATATCCAGTCACCTATGTCGACGAAGGGCCCCCAGAAGGTGGTCATGACCGGGGCGTTTTTGCAGATCATCAGGATCCCCGATACGAGGACTATGGCGGCCTCTATGTTTCTGGCCCTGAAAGTCCTGTAGGCCGCGGACGTGATGAAGAACGCGATGATAGAGTACATCGTGGAGCCAAGAGGCGTTAGGATGTTCACGAAGAGGAAGCTGAATTGGGGGTTCTGGTCGCCAAGCCCCGCCTCCGGTATGGGGAGGCCAAATAACAGGATTGCCAGCATGAAGACTATTACCAGGATGCTGTAGTACCAATCCTCTGACCGTCTCTGGATGGCCTTTACGTTGTACAATGTCAGGGATATGGCGCCGACGAAGGTCGCGCAGGTCGCGACCAGTATCATCCAGCTCCTGAACGTGTCTGCGGTGGACGCGAGGGGCTGAATGTTGACGTAGAAGGGAATTATCTGGAGCAGGGTGCAGACGATGGTGATGGCTATGGGTATCTCAATCCGTCTAAAAACGTCGGACACTCAAATCACCACCCAATGAGCTGTGTTATTGCATTGCTTCCGAAGGTGATCAGTATGGTTCCGATTACCATAAGCGCGACCCCCAGAATCCTCCCCACGTCCTGTCCCGCGATGCTGGATATAAGAGCTATCTCCCCTGTCATGTAAGCCCCGGCCGCGTAGATCTCCTCGCCAATCAGGCAATAGTCCGTAGCCACGACGAAGAACGCCAGTTGGTGCTGATTGCCGGTTCCCGAGATCTGTATTGCCCCGATTCGGTTCCCCGTCTCAGCAAGCTGGAGAGATTCAGCCCAGTAGGCGCCGACCATTATGTGGGCGCCGGGTTTATCCCTCATCAACAAGCCAAGGTAGTTGGAGGCGTAGCCGAACTGGTCGGGGGATAAGAACTTGACATCGTCTATGTCAAACGCATCAGGGTTGCCGGACATTTTGTAGGATGTTTCCACGATGTCCGCGGCTACGGGCCAGACCTCGGGGTTTCTACACGGCACGACTATTCTTGCACCGACATCGGCGCATTTCTTGGCCACGTAACCCAGGACGCTGAGTCCTGCAATTGTCTGAGGCCCGTAAGTGGCGTCCCTCATGTTGCCTATGCCGTGGGAGCAGTAGACCGGTCGCCCCGTCTCCACCGCTCTTCCGATTGCTTCATCGATGGCATCGACGCCCGCCACGCGCCTTATCTTTGGTACAGCGCCCGTTTTCGCTCTCTGGATGTAGTACACAACGGAAAGCATGATTATTAGCAGACATATTAGTCCGAAGATTCTGCCATCTATCAGTATTGCCATTCTTTAGCATCTCCTTTTTTATCCTAGATATGGATCAGTGATAAGTATATTTAACAATCGCGTGTAAAACGAGCCCTTGAAACCCAAAAATAGGGGTTTAAACCATATTTTAGGCAAAGTTAGACCCTCAGCTCACGAGAACTATTCTAAAAGGCCCTCACAACGTTAACAAAAAACACATTTTAAAACTGAAGAAAAGGAAAATTGAGGTTATTATCTGATAAATGTTAAATACAATTTCCATAAAAAAGGTATATAAAATAAAATAAAGCCCCCAGTCGCCTCTGGGGGAGGCGGATACCGCCTAGCCCGGGGAAACGCGGGCTGAAAGCGATCGAGTAAAAGGAAAAATATCGGAGTGAAAACCAATGGCAATACTGCAGGAAGGTAGAATATTCGGCTTACTGGTTCTCATCTACGTCTTCGTGTCAATCTTTTACTTTGTCAACAGGGCGGCCAAGGGTAAGGTTCCAATGCTGAGAAGGATTGCCGGCTTAGATGTGGTGGACGAGGCTATAGGCCGGGCGACCGAGATGGGGAGACCCGTCTTCTCGTCCCACGGTATCGCATCTCTGACGGACTCGACCACTGGGCCTCAGACGATCGCTGGACTCGCTGTCCTCGGCTACTTGGCCGAGAAGTGCGCCGAGGTTGGCACCAAGCTAAACGTGCCTGTCAGGCGGCTGACCGTCTGGCCGATAGCCGTGGAGATAGTCGAGACCGGCTACAAGAAGGCTGGCAGATTGGAGGATTTCGACGCCAACGAACAGGTCCGGTTCCTCTCTAGCGATCAGTTTGGCTACTCCTCTAGCTATATGGGCTGGATGTGGAGGGAGAAGGCCGCGGCGAACATAATGATCGGCGCCTACTGGGCCGAGTCGCTACAGCTCGCGGAGACCGGCACCAGGGTAGGCGCTCTACAGGTTGCAGGCACTGCACAAACCTCACAGATTGCATTCTTCGTCGTTGCCTGTGACTACTGCCTGATCGGCGAGGAGATCTACTCCGCTGGCGCCTACCTCTCAAAGGACGAGGAGATGACCGGGAGCCTGGCGGGGCAGGACATGGGGAAGCTGCTGGCGATCGTGCTGATAATCCTAGGAACCTTGTTGGTCACCGCTGGCAGCGACATACTCACCAGGTTAGTAAACTACTAGGCGGTGTATGAAATGGCATGGTATAGAAGAGTCGAGTTACCAATCGCCTTGACGATTATCTTCTGCTTGTTCCAGATGGTTCCCTACTTCATAGTCATCCCCGCTTGGGACGGTGCTGCAAAGACTTTCGTCGACTGGGACTCGGTCATGGAGACCTTTGCCCTGTTTATCGGCTTCATAAGCCTGTTGATGCTGCACGGCCGCAGCGTCTCTAAAAGGAGAGAGGGATGGTACTGGAGCGCCTGGATCCTGGTGACGATGGTCCTATACACGATAATAGGAATACCGATGCAGTCAATTGGCTTCGGTGTGGGAGGGGCCATCTTCGAGGACATAAGAATGTTCGTTCTTACGCCCCTCAGCGCAGCAATGTACGCCTCCCTGGGCTTCTGGATAGCCTCTGCCGCCTACAGGGCGTTTAGGGCTAGGACGGTGGAGGCCGCCATTCTGCTGATTTCGGGCACGATTGTGATGCTGGCAAATGCTCCAGTCGGAGGCTCCATCTGGGGGGGCTTCGCGCCTCTGAAGGACTGGATCTTCGACGTACCGAACATGTCGACGATGAGAGGCATCACAATCGGAGCGGCATTGGGTGCGCTAGCTCTGGGTGCCAGAACTCTGATGGGTAAGGAGAGAGGGTACCTGAGGGGAGGAGGAGAGTAAATGAGCGAACGGTCTGGAGAAAAGGAGAGCTTCTGGGAGAAAATTCAGTGGATTGACACCAGGATCCTGTACCTACTCATGTGGGTCGTCGTCATTTGGCCCCTCATAAGCCCCATAAATCTACCGATCGGAATAGGGAGAGAGAGCAAGGAATACTACGATGTTATAAAGGAAATACCCCCCGGTAGCAAGGTTGTTCTGAGCTACGACATGAGCTTCTCCGGCTTACCAGAGCTTGGACCGATGTCGATCGCGACCCTACACCAACTCCTGGGCATGGATGTCAAGGTATACATCTGCGCCTTCTGGAACCAGGGATCAAACATAGCGGCAGACGACATAGAAGCCCTGAACCCCGAGGTAAATTACGGCAAGGTGTACGGTGTAGATTACATCCACATTGGATACAACCCAAGGAGCGAGGTGGGCATGACCCAGTTCGCCTCGGACGTCTACACGGCCTTTCCAAATGACTTCATAAATAACAGGCCTTTAGGAACATATGAGATAATGGAGGGCGTCCAAACCGCAGCGGACTTCGACGTGCTCATAAGCATAGAGAGCGGAACACCCGGGTCCTCAGAGTGGGTCAGACAGTGGGTACAACCCTATGGAATACCTTTCCTCGTCGGGGCGTTAGGGGTCTCGGTGCCGGGCGTCGCGCCATACAAGAACGCCGGTCAGATCGTGGCATTCATAGCTGGCCTAAGGAGCGCCGCCGAGTACGAGTTGCTAGCCGGAAGGCCGGCCATAGCAATAGCTCAGCAGGACCCCCTATCGACAACGCACGTACTGGTCATACTCTTCGTCATAGTTGGAAACCTCGGCTATTTCTTCACGCGTCAAGAGCGAGCGCGGAGGTCGGGTTGAAATGTTGGAGGCAGTCGGACCCTGGCTAACGGCCCTGTTCATCCTATGCATATTCAGCTTCACCTACAAGGAGAACCCGTGGTTCCGGTTCGCTGAGAGCACATACCTCGGGACGGCGGTCGCGTACAGCATCGGTTTCGACTTAAACTGGCTCTTGAACCAGTGGAACACTATATGGTCGCTGACGGCAACGAAGATCCTCATGTTCTCGTTTGCGCTCCTCGTAGGACTCCTTTGGTACTTCAGGTTCTCGAGGGAGTACTTCTACCTGTACAGGATACCCCTCTCAATAGGAGTGGGCACCTATATCGGCCTGTCACTCAGGACCATGGTGTTCGCACAGTTCCTGGTCCAGATAAGGGCCACATTCATCCCACTGGTGGCCGAGACCGCATTCGACACCCTCAACAACGTACTCATCTTCGTGATGGTGCTCAGCGTGCTGTTGTACTTCTACTTCACCATGGAACACAGGGGACCCCTCAAATACACGGCCGTAATAGCGAGGTACACGATGATGGCCGGCTTCGGATCGGCCTACGGGAACACCGTGATGACAAGGATGACCCTCTTCATAGGCCAGGTACGCAACCTCATGGCGCACCTCCCTTCATTCGCCTTGTTCACCATAGTGATACTGGGCTCGCTCCTGCTGAGAGACTACATGCTCAAACCGAAGGGTACGAGCGTCACGACTCCAGTCGCCAGCGACTAAGGGTTTCATACTCCCCCTTTTTTTACTACTTATGCGTTTAACTGGTCAGAGAATGTCGGTCAGACGAGGGAAGACAGATTTCACGGATCTCCTCATGGGCTCCTTCCTAGCCTCCGTCTTCGTCTGGGTTTGGATGAATGCGCTGACCCTGCTCGACCCCGAGACGCCCGCCCTCCCCATAGCAATCGCGCTCACAGTGCTCCAGTACATCTTCTTCGGGGCCGGCGGCTTCGCTGCAGCGTACATCGTCTCCGCTAGGACGGAGGGCTTCGACATCCTCGTCGGGCCGAAGGTAGGGTTCGGAGCGTGGATCATCTCCTCCACCCTTTTCATACCCCAATCGGGTGCCATCAAAGTCTCGACTCTGATCCTGACGCTCGTATCATTTGTAGCCGGAGGCCATCTTGGGGCTGGTTTCAACCGGAGAAGGAAAATCAGGTGACCTGTGCACCCAGAACGCCCACGCCTTTAAGTTGCGATATGTACATGTGGAAGACTCCCAAACATTGTGGTAGATTTTTACCAATCATCCATTAGTACTATTACGATACTTTAGAGAAATGAGCGTTTTTGATAGGGCTTGCCTGCGAGTTCTTAACATAACCATTTTTTATGCGTCCAAGATCCAAAAAGCCCCTGAGCAGCACTTGGATATTGCGTGAAAATGTAATAACGCCGTTCCGATCCCAGGCTTCTGAACACGGTTTCGTATGTATCATTCTTATAGGTTTAAATCATAGATTAGTGATACATTTTTTTCGGTGGAGGCATTGCTAGCCGGGGGAAGGCGTATCGGGCTGGAGCTTTTTTCGTACCTGGTGCTCGTCGCGGGGACCCTCGGCGACCACGTCTCCACGGTCATCGCCCTGACCCGCCCGTACATCTACGAGTCCAACACCTTCACCGTCCAGCTCATGCAGAGGGGCCTCTGGCTCCCTGTGGACATCGTCCTCATCGTCCTAGGGATAGGCGTTCCCTACCTGCTGATACGGATGACCAATAGGGAGTCGTTCAAGGCTCTCCTGGCTTATCCACTGGTCCACGGCCTCGTCCGCCTCGGCGCCTGCCTCTGGAACTTCAGCCTCATCATCTAGGCGAAAGCCTTCTAAGTCATCCAAGACAGACCAGCTTAGGCGATCCCATGGCCGAGCTGGAGCGGGAGATCCTCGTCGCACTGCTCAACCTGACCCGGGAAGGACCCGCCGACCGCAGCAAGCTTCAGGGCGCCGTCCGGGTGACCGACGAGGCCCTCGGCCTCCTGCTGGATGATCTAACGGGTAAAGAGCTTGTCGGGGAGAGCAGAGGCCTCCTCGAGGCCTCGCCCGGCCAGCGGCTTGGGATCGCCGTGAGGGCCGTCAGGGTCGGGGCGGACCTGGAGAGGGTGAGCCGGGCCCTCGGCTGGCTCGAGTTCGAGGAGATGGTGGCCTACGCCCTCGAGGAGAACGGGTACGTAGTGAGCCGGAGGTTCCGCTTCCAGGCCGAGGGGAGGCGGTGGGAGATAGACGTTCTGGCCGCCAAGAAGCCACTGGTCGTCTGCGCCGAGTGCAAGCACTGGTCGAGGGGCCTGGGGAACGCGACGGCGAGGAAGATCGTCGAGGCGCACCTGGAGAAGGTGGGGGTCCTCAGCGAGAACCCCGTCAAGGTCGTGAAGAGGCTGGGGCTCAGGGATTGGGACCGGGCCGTCTTCGTCCCCGTCGCCATGTCCCTCACACCGGCCCGGGAGAGGATCTACAGGCGCATCCCCGTCGTCTCCGTCTTCGAGATGCCGAGCTTCCTCGGCGAGTTCGAGGGGCAGCTCGACTGGCTGGCCAGCTTCCCCGTGGAGCTTCCACCTCCCAGACCGAGGCTCACCCAAACTGTATTAAAAAAGGCGAATAGATAAAAAGAGAAAATAAAAAGGGTTAGTTCAGTTTCACATACTTCTCCAGCTCTGCCGCTTCCTTTTCGAGCTTCAGCTTCTTCATCGTCGCCTTCGTGGGTATGCCCCTCTTGTCCCAGCCTCTCTTGTCGTAGTAGGCCTGGAGCAGGGCGTCGTACTTGCCGCGGTCCAGGTGCTGCCCCTTCAGAGCCCCCTTCGTCAGGGGCTCGTCGAACCACCTCTTCGGCGGGTAGTCCATCTGCCTGTCCCACTTGCCGCCGAACTCCCTCACCCAGAAGGCCCTGATGAGGGCGTATACCCTGTCGCCTAGGGTCCACATCTCGTCCAGGCTCGTCTTGACCCCGGTGGCGGCCTCGAAGTACTCAGGGTAGTGGTCTAGCTCGAAGCCGAGCTCTATCCACGGGAACCTGCAGGTGACGAGGCTCTCGAACATGCCCCCCCTGATGCGCTGGAACTCTAAGACCTTGTCGGCCTTCTCGGG